>ERZ780162.89-NODE-89-length-74283-cov-4.214313_pt1 | contig 74283 bp, 56 predicted proteins | sample MGYA00511474_ERZ780162 | MGnify/ENA primary metagenome ERZ780162 (study PRJEB29588, sample SAMEA2143633) | human gut metagenome | biome: human gut; feature: human-associated habitat; material: faeces | place: Denmark | collected 2008/2010 ...
AGTTCTCGGAAACCTGCCATAGCGATATGGCAAGGCGCTGGGTTCTTACCCTACTGTATACTTCAATCGCCCCGATTCCATTTGCTACTATGACCAACCGCGAATGGGGACAGATTGGGACCAATTATTTCCGGGGGCTTTTTGCCCTGGCGTTCCAGGCATTCCTGATGATGGTATGCGTGGCAATCTATTCCATACTGGTGGCGGGCATCCAGTATTCGGATAACTTAAGTTCCTCTCTCTTCGGAGTGATGGCTTACACGGTTGTGCTGTGTTTCAGCCTGTTTAAGACGGGGGCACTCAGCAAATCGATCTTTAATGCCCATTAAATTTCAGGAAGGAGGATTTGGACGATGGCTTATGTCAGTGTTCCAAAAGATTTAACAAAAGTAAAGAATAAGGTGGCGTTTAACCTGACTAAGCGGCAGCTGATCTGTATCGCGGCGGGAGCGCCGGCAGGAATTCCTTTTTATTTCCTTACAAGAGGGGTTCTGGGAAACAGCAATGCTGCCACAATTATGGTCCTGCTGATGCTGCCGGCCTTTCTTTTCGCTATGTACGAAAAGGACGGCATGCATCTGGAAGAGGTGCTGATCCATATGATCCGTGTTAAATGGCTGCGTCCGGCAGTCAGGAAATATGAAACGGAAAATTATTTTGAGACAGATCCGGAAAAGTCCGTGTCTGTGACAGTAAAAAAATCGGAAAAGGGAGGAAAGAACCTTGGCAGAAAGAAGCGGTAAGAAACGGCGTCTGGAAAAGCGCCGGGTTAAAGAAGAGAAGAAAGCTGCGAAACAGCAGGCGGCTTTGAAAGCCGCGAAAAAAGGCAGCCGTAAAGCTCCACGCGGCAAGGCAGATCAGAAGGAGAAGGAGAAAGAAGAGAAAAGGATATCCGCACAGAGGACGATTGCCTATAAGGAAATGGCAAAGGACGGAATCTGCAGGGTGCATGATAAATGTTATTCCAAAACAATCCGGTTTTCGGATATCAATTATCAGCTGGCTCAGAACGATGACAAAAATGCGATCTTTGAGAACTGGTGCGATTTTCTGAACTATTTTGACAGCAGTATCCATTTTCAGCTTAGCTTTATCAATCAGAAGAGCAGCATGAAGGAATTTGAAAAGGTGATCCGGATTCGCCGGAGGCATGATGAATTTGATGAGATCCGGAGAGAATATGCCCGGATGCTGCATCGGCAGCTTGCTAAAGGGAATAACGGCCTGGTGAAATCCAAGTATATCACTTTTTCCATAGAGGCGGATAATATCCGGGAGGCAAAGCCAAAACTGGAGCGTATAGAGACTGATATCCTGAATAATTTTAAAATCCTGGGTGTTCCCGCAGAACCGTTAAATGGAGCGGAACGATTGAAGATCCTGCGCCAGATACTGAATCCGGACGAGCTGGGGGATATCCCGTTCGATTATGGGTCTATGATCCATAGCGGGCTCTCTACAAAAGATTATGTGGCGCCTACCAGTTTTGTGTTCAAGGACGGAAAGACGTTCCAGATGGGAAATACCATCGGCGCAGTTTCGTACCTGCAGATCCTGGCGCCGGAACTTACCGATAAGATGTTGGCGGAGTTTTTGGATATGGATAAAAATCTGATCGTCAATCTGCATGTGCAGTCTGTGGATCAGGTAAAGGCAATTAAGCTGGTGAAAGGCAAAATGACGGATATCAACCGGATGAAGATCGAAGAGCAGAAAAAGGCGGTCCGTTCCGGCTACGATATGGATATCATCCCGTCGGATCTGAATACTTACGGCGGTGAGGCAAAACGACTGCTGGAAGATCTGCAGAGCAGAAACGAAAGGATGTTTCTTGTAACGGTACTGTTCCTGAACACTGCGAAGACAAAGCAGGCACTGGATAATGCCATCCTGCAGACGGCAGGAATCGCACAAAAATATAACTGTATCTTAAGACGTTTGGATTATCAACAGGAAGAAGGGCTGATGAGCAGCCTTCCTCTGGGAGTGGGACATGTGCCGATCAAGAGGGCTCTGACAACTACGAGTACAGCAATTTTCGTTCCTTTTACAAGTCAGGAGCTTTTTATGGAAGGGGAGTCGTTATACTACGGTTTAAATGCCTTGTCCAACAACATGATCATGGTGGACAGGAAAAAATTAAAGAATCCTAACGGGCTGATCCTTGGCACGTCCGGATCCGGAAAATCATTTGCCGCGAAGCGTGAGATCACTAATGCATTCTGCATTACCCAGGACGATATCATAATCGGAGATCCGGAAGGGGAGTATTATCCTCTTGTTCATGCCTTAGGAGGGCAGGTAATCCATATTTCACCTACCAGTAAAGACTACATTAATCCTATGGATATCAACATGGATTATTCTGATGACGATAACCCGCTGGGGGTAAAATCAGATTTTGTCCTGTCACTGTGCGAATTGATCATGGGAAGCAGAAATGGCATCGAGGCAGAGGAAAAATCGGTAATCGACCGTTGTCTCCCGCTTGTATATCAGAAGTATTTTTCTGATCCAAGGCCGGAGAATATGCCTGTGCTGGGAGACCTTTACGATTGTCTCCGGAAGCAGAAAGAACCCCAGGCGCAGAGAATCGCCACAGCGCTTGAGATCTATGTGAATGGATCATTGAATGTCTTTAATCACAGGACCAATGTGGAACTTAATAACCGGATCGTATGCTATGACGTGAAAGATCTGGGAAAACAGCTGAAGAAGCTGGGGATGCTGATCGTCCAAGATCAGGTTTGGAACCGGGTGACGGTCAACCGGGCCACCCATAAAGCGACACGGTATTACATCGATGAGTTCCATCTTCTCTTAAAAGAGGAGCAGACGGCCGCCTATAGTGTGGAAATCTGGAAAAGGTTCAGGAAATGGGGAGGTATCCCGACCGGAATCACCCAGAATATTAAAGACCTGCTGGCAAGCCGTGAGATTGAGAATATTTTTGAGAACAGTGATTTCATCCTGATGCTCAACCAGGCCGCCGGCGACCGGCAGATCCTGGCGAAACAGCTGAATATTTCGCCGTATCAGCTGTCCTATGTGACCAATTCAGGAGAAGGCGAAGGGCTTTTGTTTTATGGCAGTACAATCATCCCGTTTAAGGATAAGTTTGATAAGAGCCTGAAACTGTATTCCCTGATGACGACAAAACCAGAAGAAGTGAAAGATTAACCGACCATTTACCGTTTCCAGTAAATGGTCTTTCTTTTTGCAAAGGGAGGTGGAAAGTCTGGCAGGAGTGAAATATACCGCCAAAGAAAAAACGGTACAGAAGATGACCAGGGATGGTCTGACGGAAGAACATATCGGAGATGGCCAGAAAAAAGATGTGCCGGATAAAAGCAGGGGACGCCCGGCCGCCAGATTTGAAAAACAGATCCGGGAGGCGTCTCTTCGACAGGAGGAGGTGTCTGCAGAAGAAAGCGTTGATGGCTCCAAATTGGAGCGGCGCATATCAGTGGATGGAGATACGCAAAGCAGACAGCGGATAACTGCAGACAGTGAAAAGGTAAGGAACCGGTCAGAAAAAATCCGGGATCATGAGACGGTTCCGGACACAGACGGACTGGATGGTCAGAAATCCCAGATCAAAACCAGACAGAAAAAGGCCCGTCTGAAAGAAGAACAGGCAAAATCCGGGCGACTGGCTTTTGATGATGAAGGAAGCCAGATGGTCCGCGGAGCCGGAATGGGAGTAGGACGCAAGGCCGCAGGAACAGCGGCATCTGCCGCTTCGGTATATGTTCATGTGAAAGCATCGGAGGAAGCGGATGATAACGCTGCTGTAGATGCTGCTTCGGATGGGGAGCTGATGACAGAACGGGCTGCGGTGAGCCTGAAACGTACTCAGGACCGGAGTAAAAGAGCGGACGTCCGCGCCAGCCGGCGGGGGATCCATATGGAGAGTACTTCGGAAAGCAGATTGAAATTCACGCAGGGAGGGCAGGAAGAGACAGGAAGTACCTCTTTTAATAAGAAGAAGCAAGAAGACAGTCAGACTGTTATGAACCGTTTTTTTCAGCGGAAACGCTATAAAGAGGCTTATCAGTCTGCGAGAAGCGGGGCGGCCTCAGGAAAAGCAGGAGCCTCAAAAGCGGCTGCCGCGACCGAGACTATGACCACTAAGGCAAAGAACGCCTTAAAAGAAGTGGCAAGAAGGAACCATGCAGTATTTGCCGTCCTGGGAATCTTTGGACTTCTCTTCCTTTTGATCGCCGTGGCCTTTTCCAGCTGCAGCGCTTCGGTACAGGGGAGCGGATCTGTCATCGGGATTACTACATATCCAAGCTCAGACGAAGATATTTATGCGGCAGAGAACGCCTATGCAGCGTTTGAAGCGGCACTGAATGAACAGGTTAACCAGATGGAGTCCACGCATCCTGATTATGACGAATACAACTATAACGTGAGTGAGATTTCTCATAATCCTTATCATCTGATCTCGTACCTGACTGCGAAATACGGAGACTGGACCTATGCCGATGTAGAGGCGGAGATTGAAGCTTTGTTTTCGGAGCAGTATTCCCTCCATACAGAAGGACGGACAGAGACCGTGACGGAGACCCGGACGGTGCGTGTAGGAGAGTCATTAGGACAGGTAGTCACGAGCGGCTACTGCAGCTGTTCCATCTGCTGCGGTCAATGGTCCGGCGGACCGACCGCCAGCGGAGTTTATCCCACGGCCAATCATACCCTGGCGGTGGATGCCTCTAACCCAATCGTCCCGATGGGAACAAAAGTTGTGATGAATGGTGTGGAATACACCGTAGAAGACACCGGGGCTTTTGACCGGTACGGTGTAGATTTTGATGTTTATTATGACGATCATGCATCCGCTTCCGCTCATGGACACAAGACCTGGGAATGTTATCTGGCTGATGATAACGGGAGTAATGAGGTAACTGTGACAGATACCAGGACAGTCAAAATCCTGTATGTGACCCTCACAAACCAGGGACTTGACGCAGTAGCGCGGGAAAACCTGGATGAGGAACAGCTGATTCTTTACAATGCGCTGAATACAACGCATGGAAACCGGGATTATCTCTGGGACAGTGGAGTAATTTCCGGAGGGTCCGGGGGCATGGACTACGATATCCCGCCGGAAGCACTGGAAGATGAAGAGTTCGCTCGGATGATCCACGAAGCGGAAAAATATCTGGGCGTTCCTTATGTATGGGGCGGATATTCCCCGTCAGGATTTGACTGTTCCGGATTTGTTTCCTATGTAGTAAACAACTGCGGAAACGGCTGGAATTACGGACGACTGACAGCAGAAGGGCTGCGGGGACAGTGTACTTACGTGGCACCGGGAGAAGCAAAACCTGGAGATCTGATTTTCTTCCAGGGAACGTACAATACGTCCGGAGCATCTCACATCGGTATCTATGTAGGTAATGGAATGATGATCCACTGCGGGGATCCGGTCCAGTATGCAAATATCAACAGCAGTTACTGGCAGCAGCATTTTATGTGTTACGGCAGGCTGCCATAGGATGGAGGTGAGGATTTGAATAAAAAGATTAGACGGTATCTGGAAGAGATTGAGAAGACGGAGAAAAAGATCGCAGATCTCCAACAGTATCTGAAAGGGATCAAAAGCGCCTTGAAAGAGGAAGAAAATAATGAAATGATCCGGGCGATCCGGGGCATGAAGCTGGAGGGGGAAGAACTCCTCCAGTTCCTGGACGGGCTGAAAGACGGAAATGTTCGGTTTGAAGTCGGAAAGAAGACGGATGGGAGCGGAAAAGGCTCTTTCGTCCGGCAGGATTCAAATACAGAAAGAGAGGATGAGAATGATGAGAAAGAAATGGAATAAGCGGGTACTGGCTGCAGTCATGGCTGCGGCCATGATCCTGGGAACGTCAACAACAGCATTTGCCAATGCTTCTCCTCCGGAAGGGCAGGAGGCAGCACAGGAACAGTCTGCTTCGGCCGGGGAAAACGGTCAGACGGAAAATGTCCCGGCAGATGCAGCAACTGAGACACCTCAGACAGAACCGGTGCTGGAGGAAGACGGGAACGGAGGTACGGCATTTACCACTCCCGGGAACGCACAGGTGCAGGATGATATTACAGAAGATGGAAGTAAGGAGTTCCTGACAATCACGACCAAAAATAATAATACATTTTATCTTGTGATCGACAGGAGCGCATCGACTGAAAATGTCTATCTGCTTTCTCAGATCGATGAAAACGATCTGCAGGAATTTCTGAAAGACGGTGCTGTATCTGTATCAGAAAAACAGGAACCGGCTGTTGTGCTGGAAGAAGAATCCCAGACAGGAGCGTCTGCGGAAACCGGTCAGGAAAAAGAGCCGGCCGTTGAGGAGGAGCCAGAAGAGGAAGTCTCCGGCAATGCTGCAGGATTGATCGTGATTTCCCTTGCGGCGGGAGCCGGTATCGCGGCTTATTACTTCCTTAAGATCCGGAAAAAGAAAGCGATAGAGGAAGAAGAGGATGAGGAAGGGCTTGAGCTGGACGATGGCCTGGAAACTGTGGATGAACGGGAAGAAACCAGATAAAAGATTTTATGGAGAGGGATTGCACAAAGATCTCTCTCTTTTTTCATTGAAGGAGGAATAGACGTATGTATCTTGTGATTGCAGAAAAACCAAGCGTATCAAGAGCGATCGCCCGTGTGATCGGGGCAGAGAACAGGGAGGAAGGATTTCTTTCCGGAAAGGACTGTATCGTGAGCTGGTGCATGGGGCATCTGGCGGAATATCTGCCGCCGGATGGCTATGATAAAAGATATGAAAGCTGGAAGTATGAAGATCTTCCTATCATTCCGGATGAGTGGAAACTGGCAGTTTCCCAGGAGAAAAAAGAACAGTTTTATACACTGAAACGGCTGCTGAACAGTCCGGATGTAGAGTATGTGGTAAATGCCTGTGATGCGGGAAGAGAAGGGGAACTGATCTTCCGGCGGGTGTACCAGCTTTCCGGAAGCAGAAAGCCGGTGAAACGTCTCTGGGTCAGCTCCATGGAAGACAGTGCGATCCGGGCGGGCATGGAACAGCTGAAAGATGCAGAAGAATACCGGAATCTGGAGGAGGCGGCTGTCTGCCGTGCAAAAGCGGACTGGCTGGTAGGAATGAACGCGACCAGGGCATTTACAACCAAGTATTATAAGAAACTTACAGTAGGAAGGGTTCAGAGCCCGACGCTTGCCATGCTGGTAGAGCGGATGGAACAGATCAAAAAGTTCCGGAAGGAGAAGTATTTCAACGTGGAACTGGATTGTGACGGCATGAAAGCGGAACGGCAGAAGATCTTTGATCCGGAGGAAGCTGAAAAACTCCAGAACCTGTGCGACGGGAAAGATGCTCATGTGATGTGCTGTGAGAATGTAGAGAAGAACGTGAAACCGCCCAGACTCTACGACTTAACTACCCTGCAAAGAGAGGCAAACCGCATTTATGGCTTTACGGCGCAGCAGACTCTTACGGCTGCCCAGAGCCTTTATGAAGAAAAATTGATTACCTATCCAAGGACAGACAGTAATTTCCTGACGGAAGATATGGAGACAACTGCCAGACAGGTGATCCGTGTGATCCATGAGAAATATCAGCTGATGGGGCCTTTTGAGAAACCGGAAAAACCGGATCTTAGCCGGGTCATGAACAATAAAAAAGTGTCCGATCACCATGCAATCATCCCCACTGTAGAGATTGCAGATGCTCATCTGGACGACCTGAAGGAAACGGAGCAGAAGATCCTGTTTCTGGTTGCCGTACACACGGTGGAGGCTGTCAGCAGGGATCATGTTTTCCGTGAGATTTCTGTGGAAGTTGAATGCGAGGGTGAGCATTTCCATGCGAAAGGGAAAGAGATTATGGAACAGGGCTGGAAGATTTACGAAGCTTGTTTCCGAAATCCTGACGGAATTGCTATAGAGGATCCGAAAGAGGCTGCAAAGGAGACGATTCCAAAGGTGAAAAAAGGGAAGACCTTCTATCATGTGGAAGCAAAGGTGACGGAACATTTCACTTCTCCGCCGAAACCCTATACGGAGGATACGCTGCTTGCAGCAATGGAGACGGCAGGAAATAAGGAATTTGATGCGGATACAGAGAAGAAAGGACTTGGGACTCCGGCAACCAGGGCATCGATCATTGAAAAACTGGTCCATTCCCAGTACGCCTGCAGGAAAGGGAAACAGATCGTGGCTACAGATGACGGACAGTCCCTGATCGAGATCCTTCCGGAGTATCTGAAATCGGCATCTATGACGGCCGAATGGGAGAATCAGCTGCTGGAAATGGAACACGGAAAGATCCAGCCAGAACAGTTCCTGACTGGGATCCGGAATCTGATCACAATGATGCTGAACGGATGCGATCAGATCAGTGAAGAAGAGTCCGGCAGATTTCAGAGTCGGGAAAGCATCGGAACCTGTCCTGTATGTGGAAGCCTGGTTTATGAAGGGAAGAAAAATTTCTACTGCAGCAGCAGAGAGTGTAACTTTGCACTCTGGAAAGAAACCAGATATCTGCAGAGTATGAGAAAAACCATTGATAAGCGTATGGCGGCAGAACTTTTGAAGAATGGCAGCACTCATGTGAAAGATTTGTATTCCGCAAAGAAGGATCGCTATTTTGAGGCGGATCTTCTGATGAAAGCGCAGGATGATGGGAAGGTAGAGTTTTCCCTGTCCTTTCCAAAGAAGAATTACAACAGAAAAACTAAAAAAAGAGCATAGGAGGAAGTGCATATGAATTTTGAAACATTTATGGAATCAATAAAGAATCATATCAAAGAATATCTTCCTGAGTCATATCAGGATGCCCAGGTCACAATCCGGGAACAGCAGAAACTGAATAACCGGTATATGGGGCTTACCGTGATCAGGCCGGGAGACGATCGGATCCCCACGATTAATCTTACTGACTTGTACAGGCAGTACTATGAAAATCCAAAGTTTCGTATCACGGACGTACTTGAGCAGATATCGCAGATCATCCAGAAAGAACCGGAGCGCTTTGATGTGAGCCGCCTGACTCAGTATGAAGAAGCGAAAAAACACCTTTTCATGAGAGTATCTAATGCGGATAAAAATGTACAGGTGCTGGAAGGCGTACCTTTTGTTGAGCGGGAAGATCTGGCCATTACGTTTCACATTGCTGTTGAGGAAACGGAAGCGGGAAGAGCTTCTGCTATTGTAACCAACCGGATGATGGAGACCTATGGAGTGACCAGAAATCAGCTTTATAAGGATGCTCTGGCAAACAGTCCGGTTATTACGCCTGTAAAAATTAATAATCTGGGAGAGTTGCTTGGCAGAATGACTTTGGATGGGATGAAGGAGATGGGAGCATCCGAAGAAGAAATCCGGGATGCAAAAGAAAGGATGGACGAAGCAAATCAGGATAATCCTTTGATTGTAGTAACAAATGAAACTGGTATAGACGGGGCGGCTGCTGTGTTCTATCCGGGCGTTATGGATCAGCTTGGTGAAGAAATAAAAGGAGATTTCTTTATTCTCCCTTCATCTGTGCATGAAATTATTGTTGCTCCTGATGATGGAAGACTTTCCTACTCGGAATTAAAAGAGATGGTGACAGAAATTAATGAAACGCAGGTTGCCCCGGAAGACCGCCTGACAGATGAAGTGTATCATTACGATACCAGAGACCATGTATTTGAAAAAGCTGAGGCTTTTACAGAGAGAAAAAGGGCGAAGGAACAGGATATTGGAAAACAGGAACCTGTTAAGGAGACAGCGGCAGAAAAAGCTGTCCATCCGGAGCGGATCAAACATAAATCTACGGATATGGAACTGTAGGAACGATTTTAGATTTTCCCTGCCTGCTGTCCTAAGACAGCGGCGGGGACTTTTTATAAGGAGGACATGAGATGGAAGAAAATAGAAATACATCTTTTCAGCTGAAAGGAAGAGATATGGACAGTATTCTGCAGTCTCTGGAAGAAGGCGTTTCTGAAATATTTACCAGTGAAAGATACACGGAATACCTGCAGACAATGACGAAGTTCCATAATTATTCTTTCAATAACACGATGTTGATCGCACTTCAGCGGCCGGATGCAACGCTTGTGACAGGATACCGGAACTGGCAGTCTATGGGACGTCAGGTCATGAAGGGAGAGAAAGGGATTACGATTATTGCCCCGACGCCGATCAAGAAAAAGCAGATGCAGGAAGTCTTGGACAAGGAAGGGCGTCCGGTTCTGAATGAAAATGGAGACTCGATCATGAAAGAGGTGGAAGTGAAGATCCCCCGGTTTAAGGCGATTACCGTCTTTGATATTGCTCAGACAGTTGGAGATCCCATCGACCTGATGGTGCCGGAAGAACTGAAAGAGGCAGTTAATGATTACGATCTGTTCATGGAAGCAATTACCGCAGTATCTCCAGTACCGATCCGATTTGATGAGATTTCAGGAAATGCGAAAGGGTACTATCACAATGAGGATAAAGAAATCGTGATCCGGAAAGGGATGAGCGAAAGCCAGACAATCAAGACCGCAATCCATGAGTCCGGGCACGCCAGACTCCATGACCGTGATGAAATGAAGGCAAAAGGAGGAAAGAAAGACCGGCTGACAGCAGAAGTAGAGGCAGAGTCTGTTGCTTACTGTGTGTGCAGTGCATTCGGAATAGATACCTCGGAGTATAGTTTCCCATACATTGCAAACTGGAGTTCCGGAAGGGATATGAAAGAACTGAAAACATCAATGGATACGATCCGGCACACGGCTGGGAAAATGATTGATGAGCTGAGCATAAAGATGAGGGAACTGTTGGCAGAGAGAAATGTGCAGAGACAGGAGGAAAAGAAAGAGAAATTCCTTCCTGCGATGGAAGCTGCCGGGTATTACTTTGATGAAAAGGGCAGTACAGATGACCATCTCCGGTTCGTGCCGGACGGCGTACATCAGTTATCAGGGGTTCTGTATGCAGACTCCTGGGATGATGTAGAGACCTGGTTTGGACAGGGCGGTATCGATGATCAGTTTACGGCAGAACGGATCCAGAGAGTTCTTTATCCGGAACGGTTTGAAAAAAACTCAGAAGAGATGATGTATGAAGACAACGGGGAGCGATTTTCCATCTATCAGATCAAAGAAGGATCAAAAGCAGAGCAGTATAGATTCCTTGGCATGGATTATATCAATAAAGAAGGACTGGAAGTGGTCGCTGCGGATTATGAATGTGTTTATTCCGGAATTCTATTGAAATCGGATGATCTGGAAACACTTTACAGCATGTTCAATGATCTGCCGCCCGCTGACTTCAAAGCCCATTCTATGTCGGTTAGTGATGTGGTGGTCATGAACCGGAATCATGAACTGCGGGCTTATTATGTGGATCAATTTGGATTTACAGAACTTCCGGCTTTTGCACTGGAAAGGAAGGCAGAGCTGGGAATAGGTCAGCTGACAGAGAGGGTCAGTCACTTGGATGAAGACCCCAATATCCGGTTTTATGTGGCTGAGTGTTCAGAATTTCCCGTTCTGGGAGAGTACCATCAGGATCTGTCACTGCAGGAAGCTTTTCGGATTTATGACAGCATTCCGCCGGAGCGGATGCATGGAATAAAGTGTATTGGATTCGATCTGAAGGATGGAAGTGATTATGAAGGTGAATTTGAGCTGGTCAGTGGAAACCGTGTGCAGAAGGAAACAATTAATTCAATTCCTTATTTCCGGGAAAATGTTCATGTGCAGAAAGCAATAGCGGAGGCTGAAAAGGAACTGAAAGCCCGTGAATCGGCAAGAACCGTCCCTAAGAATGAAAATAAAGAAGTAAAAACCACGCTCAAGAGAAGGGAGGAATGTTTATGAGCCAGACACGATTTGATGAAGATGAATTAACGCTGGTGGCCGCTTATGCTGCCAGAACCAGGGAGGAAACCATAGATATCCTAAAGGGTACGCTGGATGTCTTAGAAGATACGAAGGAAGATGTCTCTGATGAAGAGATGATCCTCTTACTGTCATCCACAATAGAGAAACTGCAGCAGGTGGAAGATGATTATTTCTATTCCCTGGATCTGAGGGAGTATCTGAATAATATAAAGGAGGACGATGATGAGAACTGATCAGTATGCACTGTATCGTGTAGATCTTAATACTGCCGGGAAAGACCTGTGGAAAAAACCGTATGATCAGTTAAAGAGTGAAAACCGACAGATACGGATTGACTTCTACCGTCAGATCCATATTTCAAATCTTTCCGCAAGAGAAGCGATAATGGATATATGGGAAAGAACTGCCGATATAAGAGACGTCAGTGACGTCATTGTTGTGAATCGGGATGGAGAAGTATCCTGCTTTTATGTGGATGAGAATACGCCCAGAAGGATTTCCGGTTTTATACGGATCAACTCATCAGGGGCGCTTGTGACGCTGGATACGAAAGATTACAGAATTGACGGCATGGAAGGAAACTGGCTGGCTGCGGATGAGATCATCATAGATGGGCGACAATTCTTTCTTATGGAACATCAGGACTATCACCGTCAAACCACAAGAGTGATTCTTGATTGTTATGGGAAGAAGATCATGGAAGAGTGCGGAAATGGATTTGATCAGAGGGTAAAGGAGATCCTTCATGGATATGTGCAAAAGGATCTTATAAAGAAAGCGGATCATAATAAAAAACAGAATAGACAAAGGCGGTTGAATAGACTGGAGCTGTGGCAGAAAGCATATGAGAATGGCCATTATGAGAGAAGTTGGGAGTCCGGGATGGAAGTTAATTATGATGCTATAGATGGGTGTGTGAATCATCAGAAAGATCATCCTGGGAAGGCACTCCCGGATCCGGAAAAGAAACCTAAAAAACGCCTGTCTGTTATAAAAAGACTCCGGGAGAAACAAATTGCTATTGCCAAAAGGACCGGGAGGTCAGTTCCCAAGTATCTTGAACAGAAGCTGGCGAGGGAGAAGGACTGATTGTGTATGTCTCAGATGCGTTTTTGTGATGAAAAAGCCTCATCGCGATGGCACTTTTTGAACCTAAAAATCGTAAGGTGATAGTTTATATACCTGAGCAGGTTAGTGTTCAGTTCATATTTCAGGAAGGAGGCAGTATTTGAAGCTTACAAAGTATGAAAAAGAGACAATCATTCTCTTTAATGAAGCAGAGGATCAGGTTAATGTTTTTACTTATAATGTCAGTCTGAAACGGCGGTTGGCTAACTTTAGCATGAAATATCCGGGGCTTTGCAGAAGGAAAGCGGTAAATAAGGAGGGCGGTGTGACGTATCTTATTGATAAAGGCCGGCTGTCCATTCATTTGGTGCCACTGTATGACGTGGAGAGGATTGAAATGGTGATTAAAAATTCACCTCTTCAGTGATTTTTATTAAAGAGCGTGACCGAGATATTTGGCCTGGGAGATAATTCCCAGGTCTTTTTTATTGCATAAAAACTATATATTAACTCTTATTAAGGGAAAAGTCACAAAAGTAGCTAGTATTTTATACTTCGTTTATCAGTTTATCATTTGTACAGTAGAATCCACTTGCTGCATCGAGCGGTAAAGAATATCAAAACCCATGATGCATTTCATGTGAATGGCCGGCAACCAGTTCGAAGATGAGGAAGTATTATCTGATAGCACTATGGGAGATTTCTGTGGTGCTGTCTGATTTTATGCCTGATATCGAGAAAAGTAAGTCTTTAATTTTATAGCTTGTTATCGTTTTTAGCTGATGTTCATTCTTGAGAAACTAAAGATTATTCGTTGAGAAAATTGAGAAGCTGTGATATACTGAAAATTGATTGATAAATTAGTTCCTGTAAAAGAATTTGAAGATGACGGACATGAGGTGTACGGCATGAAAATAAGCTATAAAAAATTATGGAAGCAGCTGATCGATGAAGATATGATGAAAAAAGATCTGCAGCAGAAAGCGGGGATCAGCTGGGCTACGATGACGAAAATGTCTAAGGGCGAAGTGGTAAGCACGGAAGTGCTGATGAAGGTATGTCAGGTGCTGCATTGTAATGTAGGGGATATCATTGATTTTATTGAAGATGATCCGGAATAGAGCAGGGATTTTTATAGGACAGCAACCTTGTAATAATTAGAATGGGAATGTAAGGAAGGTAAGCAGCGGATGGCGGGAAATCAGACGATAAGCCCATATAAGGGAAGCGGCCAGATCACAAGAGAGAAATTTTTGTTTTATGAGATGCGGACTGCTGCAAGACTGATGGAAGAAGGGTTAAGTGATTCAGACGTGGAGGAACGGATCGTAGAGGATAATCTATTCCAATACCCCACAGAGAAATCCATCCGACAAATGGCTAAGACTTGTATCCGGCGTCTGCATGGCCTTCAGGATGAAAGCCTGATAGCGGCAGTTGCGGCAATGCCTCAGGATGCAGCAAAGCAAATCTGTTTGTATGCGATGATGAAACAGTATCGTTTGGTATGGGATTTTATGATCACGGTGATCGGTGAGAAATACCGGATGCAGAATTTCTCCTTCAGCCAGATGGATGTGAATGTTTTTTTCATGCAGCTTCAGGAACAGGATGATTATGTGGCTGGATGGAGTGAGAGTACGATGAAGAAAATCCGGCAGATTTTGATCCGGGTGCTTGCGGAAAATGAGTATCTGGATGACATCAAGGCGGATCACATCAATCTGGTATGGCTGAATCCAGTGCTGGAGAATGCCATAAGAAGCAACAACGATGACAGGGCACTGGCCGCGTTCAACTGCTTTTCATAGGAGGAGAACATGAACAACATAAACGAAAGATTGGATAATCTGAAATTAGAGATACAGAAGCCGGAGTTTCTGGAAGGTAAGGGACTCAGCAATGAGGTGAATATTCGTATTTTCTGTTATGATGCCCAGGATGAAATGATCGTCAGGCATTTTACGGAGCAGCTGATTGTAGACCAGTCGCTGGACTGCCATTTGATTGAGAGAAATCTATATAAGGTATTCTTGTCTATCTGTGATGATAAGCGTATCACGGAAAAGGCAGTGCAGATGGAAGAAAAGAAAGGAAAAGAGTTCCTGTTTCATAATCTGCAGAAGTTTGCCAATAATAAGAGCTTTGTGGAGAAGATGCAGTATGAACCGCATGAGCCAGGGGATGTGCTGCTTCTGACCGGCGTGGGGGAAGTTTTTCCGTTTATGAGGATCCATTCTCTTCTGGAAGCATTGCAGCCTGAATTTCCGGATATCCCGATTCTGGTGATGTATCCGGGAACATATGACGGAAGATTTGTGCGTTTGTTCGATAAGCTGGAACCGAATCCATATTACCGCGCATTCAATATTATTGGAATCGATGGTTCCAACCATCATGTATTGTAGGAGGTACTGACAAATGAGAATACAGGAAATGTTTTATGACGACATCGACCGTAAGATCAATGGCGTCGTTAAGGTAGACCAGGATGCCGCTGATGTACTGAAACAGGAAGTTAAGGAATATGTCATCACGCGGGATATCCGTAAGCACATGATCACCTTCTTCAATAATTATGCCGAATCTTTTCGGGAGCCAACAGCGGATGTGGGCGTGTGGATTTCCGGGTTCTTCGGAAGTGGTAAATCTCATTTCCTGAAAATGCTGTCATACCTTCTGGAAAACAAGGAAGTGGATGGAAAGAAGGTTGAGGATTATTTCCGTGAGAAGTTTGATGATGAAGCGACTTTCATGCAGATCGCAAGCGCGATCCGCGGAGAAACCGACACGATCCTGTTCAATATAGATATCGAGGGATCCATCAATAAGGATAAAACTGCTGTTCTGCGTGTATTTGCGAAGATGTTTTACAACTATCTGGGCTTTTATGGTGAGAACCTGAAGTGCGCGAAGATGGAACAGTTTATTGATAAAAAGGGGAAGACAAAAGAGTTCCGCAGAGTATTTGAAGAAAAGAACGGTTCCCCATGGGTAGAATCCCGGGATGCCTTCGCCTTCTTCGAGGATGATGTGGTAGATACTCTGGTTGAAGTGCTGGGTATGAGCGAGACCGCTGCTCATAACTGGTTTGACGGCACGGAGACCGTTGAGACTTCCATTGCTCAGCTTGTATCCGAGATGAAGGAATATGTGGATGCCAAGCCGAAAAATTTCAGACTGCTGTTTATGATCGATGAGGTTGGCCAGTATGTGGGCGACAGTATTGATCTGTTGATGAACCTGCAGTCGCTTGTGGAGAAGATCGGAAGCGAGTGCAACGGAAAGATCTGGGTGGTATGTACCGGACAGGAAGCGATCGATGAAATCATCAAGACCAGACAGGATCAGTTCTCACGTATCCAGGCGAGATTCAAGACCAGGCTGTCCCTGACGTCTTCCTCTGCGGATGAAGTGATCCAGAAGCGTATCCTTAGAAAGAAGGATGAGGTAACACCGCAGCTGGAACAGGTATATAATGAGAATGATTCCGTGCTGAGAAATCTGTTCAGTTTTAATTATTCTGCCGGTGATGCGGTTTTGGATATTAAAGGTTTTAATGGCCCGGGAGAGTTTGCAAGGGACTTCCCGTTCGTACCGTATCAGTTCATCATCATGCAGAAGGTATTTGCCGAGATCCGCAAGCATGGCAATTCCGGAAAGCATCTGTCCGGTGGGGAGCGTTCCATGCTGTCCGGATTCCAGGAAGCGGCACAGAAGATCGAGGATAAGGACGAGTTCGCGCTGGCGCCGTTCTATCTCTTCTACGATACGGTTCACACATTCCTTGACAGTTCTATCCGCCGGGTGATCGAGCGTTGCCAGAAGGCGGCTGACACGAATGCCGGCATTGAACAGCAGGATGTGGCCGTGCTGAAGCTTTTATATCTGGTTCGCTATATCGATGATATCAAGGCGAATCTGGACAATATCGTTATCCTGATGGCGGATGATATCCGCATGGATAAGATCATCATGAGGGAACAGGTGAGGGGATCTCTTGACCGCCTGATGAGCCAGAACTATATCGGACGCACGGGCGATACTTATAACTTCCTGACGGATGAAGAACAGGATATTCAGAGAGAAATCAAGAATACGCCGGTTGATACCGCGGCGATTGTGGAGCGTATCGCACATATGGTATTCGGCGATATTTATACAGCAAAGAAGTTCCGCTATGGCAAGTATGATTTTGCCTTTGACCAGATGGTGGATCATACCACGGTCGGAGCGGTGACAGGCGGCATGAGGCTGAAGATCATGACCGTGGCAGCGGATCCTGAGGAGAAGGCAGAGCTTCGCCTGATGACAGAATCCGCAGGCCAGTCTATTGTGGTACTGGCTGATACGCCGTATTATGAATCGCTGGAAAATGCAATGAAGATCCGCAAGTATGTGAAGCAGAGGAATGTGGCCCAGCTTCCAAAGACTGTAAGAGACATCATTGCGAATTATCAGAGTGAAGCCGATAAATATGAGCAATCCGCACAGACAGATCTGGCAGACGCCATAACCAATGCGCAGTTCTATGTGGACGGTGAGAAGATTGAGATCAAGGCAGCAGCCGTTTCCTCAAAGGAAGAGGATCCGGTGAAGAGGGATTATGAGATCAAGAAGGGCAAGGCGAAGAGTGTCATTGATCAGTCTCTCGATTATCTGGTGTCCCATGTGTACAGTGATCTGGATCTGATCGTGGAGAATGCTGAATCGGATGCGGATATTCTGGCGCTTCTGACCGGCGCTGTCACGATGCTTCCGGGAACGGAGCCGAACAGGGATGCTGCTGCCAAGGTGGAAGAATATCTGGAAATGCAGGATCGCAAGCACTTACCGACTTCCATGGCGGATGTTCAGAAAAGATACCAGGCGATCCCTTATGGATGGCGTGAGATTGATATTGCGGCTGTCGTGGCTCTGCTGATCGTAGGGCAGAAGGTGACGATCAAATATGTCGGTTCCACGGTGCAGCCGAACAATCCGAAACTTCCGGATATGCTCAGGAAAAAGAGCGAGATCGGGAAGACGCAGATTTCCAAGAGACAGGTGGTATCCGCAACAAGAATGAAGGCAGTCAAAGATTTTCTGCGGGATTACTTTAATCTCATGGATGTGCCTACGGATGAAGACGGCCTGATCCAGTTTATTATTGATAAGTTTGAAGACCTGCAGAAGCACTATGAAGACCTTCTGGCAAAATACGAGGGTCATAAGTATCCGGACAGGAATGTGGTCAGCAATGCCCTTCAGATTATAAAAGATGTGCTGTCACAGCAGAAGGATAACGTGGCTCTGATCGAGCGTGTCCTTCAGCGGGAAGATAATCTGTATGATGTGCAGGACGCCATGCAGAATGTGGAGGCTTTCTTCAAGACACAGATTTCCGTATTCGATACAGCGGTGAAGTTTGAGCAGGATCTGAGGAATGATCTGGACTATATCAAGAAGGATGCAGAGGCGAATCAGGCGCTGAACACGATCCGCCTGATTACCATGATCCCTTCCAATGGGAAGTATGATTACAAGAGAATTCCAGAATTGAATGCTCTGATGGCAAAGGTGAAGGCTTCCCATGATGCGATGCTGGAAGAGAAGCGTGCAGAGCTTCTGGAAGTAGTCCGTCAGTGTATGGCGGAGATCCATCAGGCTTTAGACGATGGTAATTCGACAGCCAAGACAATCAGCGAAAAGGCTGATGTGTACTATGAACAGCAGAAGGAAAAGATTGCGGAGACGACAAGCCTGGCATTGATGGAGGGCTTCCCGATTCCTATGTGGAATTACCGGGATGAAACTGTTTCCAAGATAGAGGTTAGCAAGCGGCCTCCGAAACCGGTTGATCCGAAGCCTGTGGATCCCGTGAAGCCGATTGCGAAGAAGACGTATAAGCCGATATTCCGTCAATCGCTTTTGAAGGCGGCAAGGCTGGAAAGCGATGCGGAAATTGATGCGTATGTGGATAAGCTGAGAGATCAGCTGAAGACATTACTGAAGGGATCAGACGGTATCGAACTTAAGTGAGGCGGCAAATCTTTGATTTGCGCAGCTGAACTTATGCAGAGTTAAGCAAAGGAAGAGTCAACTTATGGATAAAAATGCGATAAAGAAATATGCGGTGTGGGCGCGTAAGGAGTTGATTGCGCGTGTCACACAGAAGGCAGAGCAATATGAAATTACGGAGAAGAAGATTACTCCTGCAGATGCGGATAGCATCGGCGGCAGGGGGCTTACTGCGGCAGAAAAGAAGCAGAGGCAGGCATTGATTGCAAAATTCAACCAAGATGGATTTGAACAGGTGATGGAAGAAGTGGCTTATACCTGGTTCAACCGTTTTACTGCGCTCAGGTTCATGGAAGTAAACAATTATCTGCCGAGCCATACCAGAGTTTTCACCAATGAAAATGGAGAGTTCAAGCCGCAGATTCTGGCGGATGCGATACAGTTGGATTTGGAAGGCTTGAATATGGACAAGGTCTTTGAGCTGAAGGATGCGAACAAGACGGAAGAACTGTACAAGTATCTTTTGATCACTCAGTGTAATGCTTTGTCCGGTATTTTGCCGCGCATGTTTCAGAAAATTGAGGATTACACGGAACTGCTTTTGCCGGATTATCTTCTCCGCGAGGGAAGTGTGATTGAGCAGATGATCGCATTGATTCCTGAAGAAGATTGGACGGATCAGGTTCAGATTATAGGATGGCTTTATCAATATTATAACAGCGAGAAAAAGGACGATGTTTTCGCAGCACTGAAAAAGAATGTGAAAATTACAAAAGAAAATATCCCTGCGGCAACGCAGCTGTTTACACCGGATTGGATTGTTCGCTATATGGTAGAAAACAGCCTTGGCCGGCTGTGGCTGGAGGGACACCCGGATGTGAAAGAGCAGTTTCTGCCAACTGAGGAAGAACAGTCTGCTTATGTTGATGGAAATCGTGACCCAGAAGATACTAAATGGCACTACTATCTGGAAGAAGCCGAGCAGGAGCCAGAAGTGCAGGTGCAGCTTGCTGAGATTCGCAAGGAATACGCCGCACTGACACCGGATCAGCTGAAAGTCATTGACCCATGCTCCGGTTCCGGTCATATCCTTGCGTATATGTTCGATGTGCTGATGAAGATTTATGAATCCTACGGCTATACCACCCGTGAAGCAGTGGCAAGCATTGTGGAGAATAATCTTTACGGTTTGGATATTGATGAACGTGCGGCACAGCTGGTATACTTTGCGGTAATGATGAAAGCACGCCAGTATGACCGCCGCTTTTTCAGCCGTAGTATTCAGCCTCATGTGTATGCCATTGTGGAGAGCAATCACGTAGATCAGTTTGCTGTGGACTATTTCTGTAATGGTGATGCCAAGTTGAAAGCGGCTATGGATACCATTCTCAGCGAACTGCATGATGCGAAGGAATATGGTTCAATTTTGACTGTGACACCGCAGGATTGGTCTGCACTGTATAACCGTTTTGCGGAAATTACGGAAGATATAAATATGTCCCGTGAGACGGCATTGAGGGAATTACTGCCGTTGGTACAGGTGGCAGAGGCACTGACACAGAAATATGATGTGGTTGTGACGAATCCACCGTATATGGGTAGCTCTGGAATGGGAGCAAAGTTGTCGGCCTATGTTAAAAAACATTATCCTAATTCCAAATTAGACATGAGTACGGTTTGCATGGAAAAGACCTTAACCATGTGTAATCTAAACGGATATATGGCAATGATTAACATTCCAGTATGGATGTTTTTGTCAAGCTATGAAGAACTAAGGAAAAATCTGCTGTTACAGAACACATTCATCAATATGCTCCATTTGGGTAGAGGTGTTTTTGGTTCTGATTTCGGTACTACCTCTTTTGTAATTAAAAAGGGAATTTGTTCCAAATACATTGGTACATTCCGTCGACTTTTTAGAAAACAAGGTGCTGTGGATTCCATTGATACCAAAGAAGCATGGTTTTTTGATAGAACTGGGTATTTCCTATCTAATCAAAGTAGATTTTTTGATATTCCTGGAAATCCTATTGCTTACTGGGTAAGTAATCGATTTGTTGAATGCTTTCAGAATCCGGCAATATCGGATATTGCACAAGCGCGCTTAGGAATGGCGACAGCCAACAACGATCATTTCCTTAGATTGTGGTACGAAGTTGCACTCAATAGAATTGGTTTTAATATGAGTAACCGAGATGAAGCTCAATTAAGTAAAAAGAAATTTTTCCCATACAATAAGGGAGGAGAGTTTAGAAAATGGTATGGGAATAGAGACTATATTGTTAACTGGGAAAATGATGGATTTGAAATCAGAAATTTCAAGGATGAAAAAACGGGGCGTATTCGTTCTCACAACTACAACCTAGATTATATATTCAATAAAGGAATATCATGGACGTTTTTGTCATCGAGCAAATTTTCGGCAAGGTATTTTGAATCTGGATTTTTGTGTGATGCCGTGGGCTGCGGCTTATATGCCAAGCCCGAAGATATTTCATATATAGAAGCACTGCTATGTTCTTCTGTAACGGATTATATTCTCAACGTTCTTAATCCAAGTATTTCGTACCAACCCGGCAATATCGGCTCTATTCCATTATGTATTTCGGAGAAAAACCGTAATGCGATTGAGCATATGGCAAATGAGTGTATTTCTAAATCAAAACATGACTGGGACTCCTTTGAAACATCATGGGACTTCACAAAGCACCCTCTCATCCGCCTTGTTACCACTGTTACTGATGCTTTTGCTCAGTGGGAAACGGAGTGTGATGATCGGTTTAATCAATTGAAAACCAACGAGGAAGAACTCAACCGCATTTTCATCGACATTTACGGTTTGCAGGATGAACTGACCCCAGAAGTGGAGGATAAGGATGTGACTGTCCGTAAGGCTGACTTACAGCGTGACATCAAGAGTCTGATTTCCTATGCGGTGGGTTGTATGTTTGGTAGATACTCTCTAGATGTGGAAGGGCTTGCCTACGCTGGTGGCGAGTGGAATGATCGCAAATATACAACCTATTCTGCGGACACGGACAATATTATTCCAATCTGTGACGATGAATACTTTGAGGATGATATTGTTGGTCGTTTCGTAGAATTTGTGAAGACAGTCTATGGAGAGGACACTTTGGATGAAAATCTGAAATTCATTGCCGATGCCCTGGGCGGCAAAGGCCACCCGAAGGACGTGATCCGGAACTATTTCCTGAATGATTTTTACAAAGACCATTGCAAGATTTATCAGAAACGCCCGATTTACTGGCTATTTGACAGTGGCAAGAAGAATGGATTCAAGGCGCTGATTTATATGCACCGCTATCAGCCGGACACCATTGCCCGTATACGCACGGATTATGTTCATGAACAGCAGAGCCGATACCGCACTGCGATGGCTGATCTGGAAAAACGCATTGCCAATGCTGCTGCCGGCGAGCGTGTAAAGTTGAACAAAGAACTGAATAAGCTGCAGGCGCAGGCGGAAGAAATTCGTGTTTATGAAGAAAAAATCCATCACCTTGCGGATCAGATGATCAGCATTGATCTGGACGATGGTGTCAAGCATAATTATGCAATATTCAAAGATGTCCTGGCAAAGATTAAGTAAGGAGGTGCTGTAGTTGATTGAAGTAAGTGTTTCCATTAATGCGGCTGTTCTCTACTGCGATGAGACTGCTCTTGAAATACAATTGGGCAATGGATACTCTTTTGCAAAAAATTATATCGATAATCTGCCGTTTAAGGACAAGATTACAGATGGCAGAGGAAAGCTAACAATTGACTATTTGGGCTCAGTTAAATCAGATGAAAATGGGAAGTACCTGATATGCATTAACAAAGAAGATGTTTATCAAATTGAGAATCCGATAAAAGGTCCAGGTGTGTATACCGATACTGATTTGATGTGTGGTAATCAAGCAGAAGCCTATAATCAATTAGAAATAGATTATTTGCATAAGATGTTTTCGCTGTTACATCTTTTCAAAGAAGGTAACATAGGGCCAAAGGAGATATTTTTTGAGCATGTATTTTCGCTCGGTATTATGAAAAACAAATTGAATCATTCCAGCAATAATGTAACAAGAAATATTACTGATAATAGGATGTTTTCTTTAGTGTCAGATGAGGTGTTATCATGTAATCAGTTCTTGAGTGACTATCAGGGTTTAGAGTATGCTATGTTGAAAAATAGTATTGATGAGTTCGTTTGGGGGCTTGAGCAAGTAGATGTTGGAACAGGATTTGAACAATTTACAACAGCTCTTGAAATGACACTCCTTGGACATAATCAACAGGGCAAAAAAGAGGTTCTTTCAAAAAGAGTAGCAGTGATTTTAGAAAGTACACCAGTAGCAATAAGACAGATGTATGCGAGAATGAAAACATTCTACCGATTTAGGTCGGAATCTCTGCATGAGGGTAATGGTCAGAATATTTCTAAAGCAGAATTATTTGAGTTGGAAGCAATTGTGCGAAGGATACTTGTTAACTGCCTTGAAAGAATAAAACAAGAACTGCAAACCAATGCTTCTGTTACATGGTCAGAGGTAAAGGCTATGATTATTAATGACTTGAAATCGAGAGTTGATGCCGAAAATGCAGCTGGAACTTTTGTGAGTTAAGGAGGTGGCGGCATGGCCAGTATGGATTTAGATACAATAATTCGAGATTTGAATAAACGATTTGCTGCACCGCTGCCGGAATTTTATAAGCGTCGCATCATCTTCTGGTATGACGAGGATAGAGAGTTTGAGGATAAGTTAGATGATATTCAGGTTGATAATGCAAAACTGCTGATGCTTACAGATACCAACAATTTTGCAGTTAAGAAACTACTGAACGTGGATGATACCACGAACAATTATCTTGTATATTGCCCGCTGTCCTATGAGAAGCCGGAGGATAACTGGCTTCTGGACATTGAAATGTATAGCGAAGAATTCCGGGCAAATTTGATCGCTATCTGGATGGACGAGATGGGGATTCCATCAACACCTGCGATGCGTAAACAGGTGAAGGACTATCGGAAGTTTTTCAAAGCAAAGGTGCGCAGAGATAAAATTGCAAGCCAGAACAAGGTACCAAGCGTTCCGGCTCAACTACATATGGCTGTGATGGGTGCTCTGGGTGGCATTAAAGATGTCACACCGGCGGCGATCATCAAGGAAGTGCTGAAGGCCGGTATGGACACCGACACAAATGATCTGTATCAGGAGTTTGTAAACTATGGTGCGGATAAGGCTTTTTGGAGTATGGTGAATCAGGGATCTGGCTACGTTTCTGAGCAGCCGGATATTGCGATGCTGGCAACGCATATACTTCTGACAGCGACCACAAGAACGATGAGGCTGGAATATCTGGCGGGATTGGACGAGTTCATTTCCTCGCCGCACCAGGCGTTCTGCTTTGATTTTATTTCTGACTGGCTTCATGCTGAAGATCGGGAACAGCTGATAGAGAGCGCAAAGTACGTGGAGGATGAACTGAAGCTGCCGCAGCGGTTTATGAAGTTGGAGGTCAGTGATCTGGTGGATACGGAAGTCTTCCCATGTCTGGATGAAGTGATCCTGATCAAGCTGATGACAGAGATCGGAGATCATATCATTGATGTAGATGTGATCAAGCGGACAGTAGAGAAGCGCCGGACGTGTGTGAACTATGAGCCATTCAAGGATTATTACGAGGGAATTCTGCAGGTGGCGAACATGCAGGCGTTCTATAAAGAGCATTCGACAGGCTTCCATTCTGCTGAGGCGAAGAAGGTCTGGAAAGAATATACTTCTGAGTATTACAAGATGGATACTTATTACCGTCTGTTCCATAAGAGCTATGGGGAAAGCCTGAAGGCATACAATTCCGATCTGCATGACCTGTTCCGCTCTGTCATGGAGAAGGTGGAGGGGCTGTATAAAAACTGGTTCCTGGGGCAGCTGGGCGGCAATTGGCAGGCAGTATGTTCTGAGGAACTGGCAAAGTATGGCCGGATTTTGGAAGTGCCACAACAGGCGGACTTCTACAGAAACCGCATTGACAATGCGGACAGCAGGGTATTTGTTGTCATTTCCGATGCTTTGCGGTATGAAGTGGCAGCTTCCCTTGCGGAACAGTTAAGACGCGAGACGCAGGCGGATGTAAAGCTTCAGGATGTCCAGGGTATCTTCCCGACCATCACGAAGTTCGGCATGGCTGCGCTGCTTCCGCATAAGGAACTGGAAGTGGAACTTCACGGCGAAGTCTTGAAGGTTATGGCGGACGGCGTTTCGACCGATGCCGGATACCGGGATAAGATCCTGAAGTCAGAGAAGCCGAACAGCGTGGCAGTAAAATACGAAGATCTGGTAAATGCGAAGAGGGCTGACCGAAGCGCAATGGTAAAGGGAATGGATGTTGTGTATATCTATCATGATACGATTGATGAGGCAAGCCATACATCCGATACGATGGTGTTCCCGGCCTGTGATGATGCGATTCAGGAATTGAAGAACCTGACGAAAATCATCTGCAATGATTTCGGGGCAACGCATATTCTGTTTACCGCGGATCATGGTTTCCTCTATACCTATAGTCCGCTGACCGAGGATGACAAAATCGACAAGACCGGATTTGTTAATCGTATAGTGGAGTACGGCAGACGTTATGCTATCATGATGAAGGATTCGGCTCCCGATTATCTGCAGAAGGTTCAGTTTTTGGGCGGAACATCCGAGTATGATGCTTTTGCGCCGAAGGAAAATGTAAGAATTAAGATGAACGGAAGCGGGCTGAATTTCGTTCATGGCGGGATCAGTCTTCAGGAAATGGTCGTGCCGGTCATTGATTATCATTTTCTGAGAAATCAGAGTAAGCAGTATCAGAGAAATCAGAAGAAGTATGATACAAAGCCGGTGGAGGTGAGCCTCCTGTCGGCAACGCATAAAGTCAGCAATATGATCTTCTCACTGAACTTCTATCAGAAAGAGCCGGTGGGGGATAATCGTGAGGCGGCGACCTATCAGCTGTATTTCACGGACAGCAATGGAAGGCAGATCAGCGACACCTCGAAGATCATTGCTGACAAGACCAGCGACAACGGACAGGAGAGGACATTCCGGTGCAGCTTCAATCTGAAGTCGTTGAAATATGATAACAAGGAAATCTATTATCTCGTGATCGCAGATGCGGATGGTCTGGTTGTATCAAGGGAAGAGTTCCAGATAGATATTGCCTTTGCGGTGGATGAATTTGATTTCTTTAATTAAGGCGGAAGGAAAAGCTGAAAAGGAGGGTTTCATGGAATTGTTAATGGAAAATAAACCTACAAATGATGAACTTTGCATAGTCCTTGAGCGCTTGATAAGAAACTGGGAGACAGAGGTAGTAGAATTTAAAGAGGCCGGAAAGGATTATGACAAGAATAAAATTGGTCAATATTTTTCGGCAATCAGTAATGAAGCAAATTTGAAAAGCTTGCAGCACGGATGGCTTGTATTTGGCGTGAGAAATAAAGATAAAATGATTGTTGGATCGGATTATCGGAACAGTAAGGGACTGGATACATTAAAGCATGAAATATCAACGGGAACTACTGGTGGGATTTCTTTTATCGAAATATATGAAGTATTTCCAGTTATTGAGGGGGAGAAAAAGCGGGTTATATTATTTCAGATTCCTGCAGCTGCGACTGCTATGCCCACAGGATGGCACGACCATTTTTACGGACGAAACGGCGAGTCCTTGGGTGCATTATCGGTCGAGGAACTTGACCGGATCCGCGGACAGGAGAAAAAAGACTGGTCCAAACAGATTATCCCAGAAGCCAAACTGGAACATTTGGATAAAGATGCTATCCGTCTTGCCAGAGAGAATTATAAAAAGAAAATGAACAAATCATATATCAGTGAAGAAGTCGATCAGATGACGGATAAACAGTTTTTAACAAAGCTGAAGCTGATGATTAATGACAAGATAACCAATGCTGCCATGTTGCTTCTGGGAAATGAAGATTATGACTATCTGTTTCAAACAGTGCCGGAAGCGTCCTGGAGAGTATTTGACTCCAAGAAAGAGGTCAGTGATTATGAAATCTTTAAAATTCCATATATCACGCTGAGCGAGAGATTATTTGGAAAAATCAGAAATTTGACGTATCGTTATATGCCAAATCAGCTTACGCTGTTTCCAACGGAAACGAAGCAATATGATATGTGGCTTCTCAGGGAGTTGTTGAATAATTGTATCGCTCATTCAGAATATACATATGGGGGAAGAATATATTTAAATGAATTTGAAGACAGGATTGTTTTAGCAAATCCAGGATCATTTCTTCCTGGTAAGATCGAACCAGTGCTGGATCCGGGATATAACCCGCCGTTTTACAGGAATCAGCTTCTGGCGGAAACTATGGTAAAACTTAATATGATTGATTCGCAGTCCACTGGAATCAGAAGGGTGTTCCGGATTCAAAAAGAACGATATTTCCCACTTCCTGATTATGATTTGTCTAATAGACAGCAGGTAAAAGTGTGTGTGTATGGAAAGATTCTTGATGAGAATTATTCTCAGATACTGTTCAAGAATCCTGATTTTGATCTTGAAACTGTATTTTTGATTGACTGTGTTCAGAAAGGAATTAAGATTGATAAGTCGGCAGTAAAGTATTTAAGGAAATTAAAAGTTATAGAAGGGAAAATGCCTAATATTTTTCTATCTGCTGCTATATCAGAAACCCTTGGCGAAAAAACCCAATACGTGAAAAATAAGGCATTTGATGATCAATATTACAAAGATTTAATCGTGAAATATCTTGAACAGTATGGAAAAGCAAAGAAAAAGGATATACGCACCTTGCTCTGGGACAAGCTCCCCGAAGTGATGACGGATAAACAGAAAGAAGATAAGATACGAAATTTACTTTCTGCCTTGCGCAAAAAAGATATTATTACTACAGACTCAAAAAACCAACAGAGATCTTCTTGGATTTTAGTATCTCAGCTTAAACAAGAATAACACTATTTACACAAGGTTTTACACAAGAATTTAAGCAAGAAATAACAAAAACACCGTAAAATCAAGGATTTGTCTTGTGTGATTTCAATTTGTAGAAAATGAGTAAGACAAGAATTAATCCAAGAATTATCCGAAGGAGGCGAAAAAATGAGCTTCTCTGATGCGTTAGCTTTTGCAGTAGTTATGACGCTGCGGGATATGAATAAGGAAAAAGAAAAGAGACTGATAAAAACACAAAAATATTATCAGGAATGCTACGAAAGGATTGCAGAAGACAGTAAGCAGATCTTTGATATTGTTTCTAACGTCGTCCAAAAGGCGGCTGGCAGATATATCCCTGTAGAAATTGGGAACGGAAGCACATACCTTGCGCTTTATGCGTTTGCGCAGGTCATAGAGAAACAAGGACAAGTTACGAAAGAGCAGAGTAAACTCATTAAAATCTACTTTGATAATTTTGACTATCCATTTTCAGAAAGTGCTTATCTATATGCTGCAAAAACCGGGACAGAAGTCGCAGATTTCAGGAAAATTATCGCTATTACAAAAAGTCAAGCGGGAGGATTTTGGATTAACTTTTTCCGGGCTTTATATAAGGCAGGCACACAAAAGGATTTGCAGGATGTAACAGACCTTATAACTTCGATGATGATGAGATTTTCTGTTCTTGGTAAGTTTGACAATGGAATTGTCCGGGCAGTTTGCCAGGAGTTTGTGGATAGCGTGAATTATCAAATGAGTCATATTCAGATGATCTCAAATAAGGAAGTAGACTGGTTTGGGATGATCCCGGTATCAGAGCGGCTGGCAGAAATCCGGGAACTCTATGAAGGTCTGGTTGATGACTCTAATATTACAGACGAGATATCCAAAAGTGAACTACTGTCTATGCTTGAGCTATTACTTTTGAATTGCATTTGTGACATTGCAATGATGACAAATCAACCGAAAACCATAAAAATGCAGATGATGAATGAAGGGGCAGCTTTCGTTGGAATTCATCCAGATGTAACCCCAGAACAATACGTAAGAGAAATTGCCAACAATACCGATACAGGTAAAGCATATAGAACAATGTTCTCGGCCGGTGATCCCCTTGGTTCCATGTGGCCGGTCATCCTTACGATGGGCGGACAGATAGACAGAAGAGATGACGCCATGACTGTGATTAATGATATTTTTTCTATTTTGCTCCAGGTCGAGAATTATCTTGAGGAAAAGTATCGGTTTTTAGGGAGAGAAAATATAGCCAGAGATTATGTCTTGCATATTGTAGAGCAACTGGCAGAAGTATGTGATTAAGGGGGAGAGAAATGGATAGTATAGAAAATAGCATAGCGAAAGGCTATGCAGACTTTGCGGATGACCATGAAAATACAGTTGATGTAACAGATATCACAGCAGATACTTTTGAAGATACAAATTCATTTTTAGAAATGAGTGATATCAATAAGAAACTTCGCTCCTGCTTTGATGGGAAAATTGTGCGGAAGGATTTGACTAAATCCATCAAAGAAGGCGCAAATGTGCCGGTGTATGTTCTTGAATTCTTACTGGGTCAATATTGCAGTTCCGATGATCCAATGGTAATTGAAGAAGGACTTAATCGTGTAAAAAAAATACTTGCTGAAAATTATGTTAGACCGGACGAGGCACAGAAAGTACTGTCCCTGTTGAGGCAGAGAGGGAGCCATTCGGTAATCGATAAAATTACGGTAAATCTGAACATAAAAAAGGATACATATGAGGCAGAGTTTTCTAATCTTGGGATAAAGGGAATTCCAATCAACGAGGAATATCCGAGTAAATATGACCGACTTTTGTGCGGAGGTATCTGGTGCATCGTACAGTTGGAATACGAATTTGTTGAAGAAGATAAGAACGCTTCGCCTATTCTTATTCATAGACTTACCCCAATCCAGATGCCGCATGTTGATATCGATGAACTGAAACAGGGAAGAAAAGCATTTACACAGGAAGAATGGATGAGCGTTCTTCTCCGGTCTACAGGTATGGAGCCGGATGCGCTTACCGAAAGACAGAAGTGGCTGCTGATTGCGAGAATGCTTCCGTTGGTAGAAAACAACTTTAATCTCTGCGAATTGGGACCGCGAAGTACGGAAAATCCCATATCTATAAAGAAATATCTCCCAATAGTATCCTTGTATCGGGCGGTCAGACCACGGTTGCCAATCTGTTCTATAATATGGGAAGAAAAACTGTCGGTTTAGTGGGCCTTTGGGACTGTGTTGCCTTTGATGAAGTCGCAGGAATACATTTCAAAGATAAAGACGGAATTCAGATCATGAAGGACTATATGGCCTCCGGTTCTTTTGCGCGCGGGAAAGAGGAAAAAGCGGCGTCTGCATCTATGGTATTTGTAGGAAATATCAATCAAAGTGTGGACGTACTTCTGAAAACGTCCAGCCTGTTCGCCCCGTTCCCGCCTGAGATGGGAACGGATACCGCTTTTTTGGACCGTATGCATTGCTATGTTCCAGGATGGGAAATTCCAAAATTCAGACCGGAGCATTTTACAAATGATTATGGGTTTATTACAGATTATCTTGCGGAATTTATCAGAGAGCTGCGTAAAGAGCAGTATGGAGATGCTTTGGACAAGTATTTCCGTCTGGGCAAGAACCTAAACCAGCGTGATACGATCGCAGTTCGCAAAATGGTTGATGGATTTATAAAACTCCTGTATCCCGATGGAGAATTTACAAAAGAACAACTGGAAGAAGTCTTAAAGATTTCGCTGGAAATGCGGCGCCGTGTTAAGGAACAATTAAAGAAACTTGGTGGTATGGAGTTTTATGATGTGAACTTTTCATACATCGATTTGGATGATATGTCTGAGCACTATGTATCCGTTCCGGAACAGGGAGGCGGCAAGTTAATCCCGGAAGGAATGTGTAATCCGGGACAGGTGTATACTGTAGGACAGGGAAGATCAGGAATGATAGGTGTTTTCCGTTTAGAGTCTCAAATGATGCCTGGTAACGGAAAGTTTGAACGGTCCGGCCTTGGCTCTGACGGAAAGTGTAAAGAAGCTGCGAATACAGCATTTAATTTCCTGAAAGCAAATGCTAATCGCATCAGCGGATCAATAAGTACGACTACAAAGGATTATATTATTAATTATCAGGATCTTCAGGGAATAGGGATGACGGACAAATTAGCATTGCCAACGCTTATTGCCCTTTCATCTGTGGCTCTTGGAAAGCCTGTTGGAAGCAGCCTTGCAGTTCTTGGGGAAATCAGTATTGCCGGAACACTGATCAAAGTGGATGAATTGGCAAATAGTTTGCAGGTATGTTTGGACAGTGGGGCAAAAAAAGTTTTGCTTCCAATTACATCAGCGGCAGATCTTTCTTCAGTGCCGGCTGAATTAATAGGCTGTTTTAATCTGATTTTCTATTCAAGCGCAGAGGATGCAGTATATAAGGCCTTGGGAGTTGAGTAGGATCTTCTGGCGATATGATATTAATTCAATTTCGCAGTCTCAAGAAGGCGGAGCCATTCCTTTAATTGGAATAGTCCGCCTTTGATTTTATTACTATCTTGCGTATATCGTAATCTGATTAGACTATTCAAGGTAAACGCAACAGGTTGACGCTATACCAAGTTCCTGAACCCAGAATGCCTCGACAAGATATTCTCGTGGCTCAGATAATACTGGAACGATAAGTATTTCCAGGGGAACATTAAATATTTTAGCCATTTTTCTTAAAATATCTTCCCTTGGCATCCTTTCCCCGGATTCGTATTGAGCGATACGGATATCAGCGCAGTTCTCGGAAAAACCGAGTGCAAGACCAAGCTGTTTCTGTGTAAGGTGATTTTTGTTTCTTAAGTGCTTAATTTTTTCTCCAAAAGTGATCATAATAATAATACTCCTCTCTGTGCGTTGTCTATTGTTTGGTATTAAGATGCCGATATATACGGCGTCTCTGCTTGTAAAAGTTTATTTTCCAGTACTCCCAAAGGATCCGGTACCACGTTCAGTGCCAAGATCCAGTACAAAATCGGCAATAATCACAGGTGTGATGACCAGCTGTCCAATCCGGGTATCTTTTTTGATTGTCTGTCGGATACTGCTTACATTGCTGACAATGGCATGGATTTCACCACGATATCCGGAATCGATGGGCGGCAGTTCGCATACCAGACCTTTGACGGCCAGGCTACTCCTGGGAAACACATATCCTGCGTATCCGTCGGGGATTTCCAGTCCAAATCCAAGAGGTATTTTTATGATATCACCGGGGTTTAGGGTACAGTCAAAGGTAACATATACATCCGCTCCAGCATCATTTTCATGAGGCCGGAAGGGACAATGTTCTTTGGAAACGCCAAAATCAATCAGTCTTATTTTCATAAGAGTTCACCTCCCATGAGAAGCGGATAATCCCGTAAGATGATATCAGCCGGAGTCAGGGGGCGGTCGAGAGGATTTCTGCAGCTCATTTTTCCTTCCAGGCATTTCCCCCGCTGGCAGAATGGACCGGTCAGTTCTGGAAGAAAAAGTGCCGGACTTAATTCGTACAGATCCTTCCAGATATTCAGGATCACGATTCTCATTTCATCCGTGTTGCGTCTGCAGGAACGCTGCCCAATCATATGCTTCCACTGGTAAGGTGTCGCACTGATAAGCAGAACATTTCTTAATCCCTGGGGCGTCAGATATCCTGCCGAGTCGTGGCTGATGCCGGTTTTGCAGAGACGCGCATAATTATCCATATCGGTCCGGCAGCTTTTTTCATATAATTCTTTGATAGCCGTTGGTGCGGTGAGGATCTCATAGGGTATTGCGAAATCTGCTTCCCCGGAATAGTTGCTGTACTGAAGGGATGCGCTCATGAATTTTACCTCATTCTGATGACGGGTGATCTGGGAAAGAAATCTCCGGCTGGCGCCTACTACAGCTACTGTAATGACGGCAAATTTCTGTATGGCAAGATGCGGGAGTTGTCCCATGTTTTTTATCGTATCATTAGTAAAGGACTGATTGTACAGCCGGATCAGATCTTCCATGTTGTGGATCAGATGCCCGCGCTGTGTCAGCCTGGCTGCAAATACCATCGTCTTTTCAGCTTCGTTAACGGCGGAGCAGTTCAGGATCTTCGTTTCAATTCTGTTCATAAGTACCCTCCTCTTTGATGATCGCTGCCAGCAGGAAGAGATAGTTCAGGCTGTCGGTGATCTTCTCATCCCATAATTCTTTTGTGAAGAAAGTGTTCTTGGCATAACACATATCATATAAAGATACGATATGTTTTGCCATCATCCCGACAAGAGCACGCTGGGGCGTGCAGCCCTGAAGAGAAGCGGCGATCCGGAAAGCGCTGAGTCTGTCTTCACGGTCGCCGGTATATTCTTTTTTCTTCATCCGTAATGTTTCTTCGCATTTATTGACCTGATCTGCAAAGATCAGTCTAAATTCTGATTGTGTCATAATGATTCTTCTTTCCTTTCTTTCTGTGATTTGTGATGTGCTGCTGATTGAACGGGAATTTTTTCTGTCTCCATTGCCGTTCTGTCAAGAATGGCATCTACGTTATAGGAAACAGTCTCCAATTCTGTGCAGCGGCTTCTTAGTTCTTGTAATGCCTGTTTCTGGGAACTGATTTTATCCTGCAGGTTCTGTTTGCGGGATTTTAATGATTTCATTGAAAGCATTTTCCCGTCAGTATAGAAGCTTTTCAGCCAGTCCCTGGCCTGTTCATATGCCTGCAGTTCGGAAGCATGCTCACTGCGGAATTTCTTTTTGCTTCTGGATCGTATGAATTCTGTATATGTTCCTTTAGATGAAAAGTACTGTCCTGTGTAGTGAATCTGCGAATTTAATGTCTTCAATTCTGCAGAGAGTTCATCTAAACTTTTTTGTGCCTCATTCAGTTTTGCACTTGCTTCCTCTGTGATCCTGGACAGGTTTTCTCTGGTATCATAACCATGTTCCTGAATATAGATCAGGGTATTTGCCATTTGCTGCAGATTAGTGATCTTAACTTTACGGGCATAAGCTTCACTCTGCATGGCTTTTACATTTGTCTGCAGATCAACCACAAGACGTAGATGTGTCCGATAGTAGAAGATAGCAGTTGGATCTTTGCGGTAATCGCCCTGGACAGAATGATGTATAGCTGTTCTGTGTTCTGGCTGGATCCCTTTTTCGTTTTGGAGAAATCTCTTTTCCAGGTGTTTCATACCATAGTCTGTCCCCAGTGCTTTTTCAGTGATCCTGCGGTTACGATCCGGATGCAGATATCTATATCTTCCTCTTTGCAAAATTACTGATATGTTGTAATTTTCTAGGAGAAGAGACTGAAACTCTTTAAAATTTCTGGCTGATCCAGCACATTCATCAATCGCTTTTCGCAGAAAATCCTTCTGTGTCTGGAATGTTGTGGAAACGGGTTTGAGACCTTTCCGCACAATTTCCTGATTGATTTGCTCCAGCTTTTTCTGTCCTCTGATCTTTGCGCGGAACTCTGCCTCTGTCACTTTTTCCGGAGCAGGAGAGAGAAGATCAATCTGATGTAGTCCTTCTCGCTCACACATGGCCATGACTTCCCTTTTCAGATGTTCCAGGAATCGGTATGTGGACCGATGCTTATAGCCGGCTTTTTCTTCATTTGGCTTATCCATATAGTTCTGGCGTGCCACGGCATTTTTGCGGACACTGTTGATCACGATATGGGTATGGATATTGCCGGAATGATTGCCGCCGTCTGTGTGGGTGACCACTACCGCCTGATAGCCTGGGAAATTCTTTTTTGCAAATTCCAGGCAAAGCTCCTGTGCCCTTTTCCCAGTAAGCCCACATTCCGAGACGTCCGCTGGATCGAAACTGATGATGTAATGGTGACTTTTTAATTCGTTTCGCCTGCGGTTTTTCTTAAATGCTTCATTTGTCATTCTGCATTCAATATCGAATGTATCAGGATTACAGTTGAGCCCGTCCAGATAGAATTCATCCCGGAGAATTTTCTGCCCCAGTTCATTTTGAAGCATCTTGCCGGTTTTCTCATCATGCTGAAACAGCAGATACTCCATTGTGTCAGAATAATTGGCGTTATGACTTTTTATGTGTTTGATAACTGCCAGAATAATCACCTGCCAATCGAAGCACTTCTTTCCGCAGCGCATAAAGTTCTGCAATTGCACGTTCTATTTCCTCCTGCATGGCAAGAGAGCGTTCCCCGCCACTGTTAAAATGCCTGGCAATCTGGTTCAGGTTGGATCCGATTTTTCCATATTGTGCGAGAAGTGATTTGACCTCCTCGCTGTCAATTACAATCTGGTATTTCGGAGTCAGTTTCCTGTTTAAGATCACGTTCCGGATGAAGTCTGATCTTGTCATCCTGCATTTTTCAGCCCGGTCCTCTAATACAGATAGTTCTATATCCGTCAGCCTTAGGCAGATGATGTGTGTACGCTGCTGTTCGTTATTTTTCTTGATCTTCTTCATACTCCTCCTTCCACTGCGTGATAAATGGAGCCGTCAACAGCGGCACCATTCACTGAAATGCCGGCTGTCCCTTCCGGATCGATTTCAGTGCTGCGCCCAACATTCTGTTGGAAGCCAATATAATTCCGATACATTTTTGATCACTGCTGGATAAAGAAATGTATGGGAATTGCCGAGGGTATGGGGAAACGGAATCCCCATCAAGAGCCCGACCACGGAGAATGCAAAAGTCAGAAAATCTGCTTTTGTATTACGGGGTGGATCTTGCTCTTGCTCTTGAAAAATCAAACCCTCTCACTTATCACAAACAAATGCCTAGATAATACAAGTTCATGTGAAAAAGTATTTTCTGTATTATGGGGGGAGGAATAGTGATAGCATAAATTTGATATAAGTTGTGTTTGTAAACTTTGAGGTATATAATAAATGGAACGGTTCTATTACAACTTATAAAGTTTGAGTATGTTATGATTCAATTATGAAGATAGTGGAAATCACAAATGTGATTAATAATAAATGGGGGATAAAATATAATGCTTGGAACAAACCAATATGATTTGACTTGGGAACATTTTGCAGATCTTCATGCTGACAAAGAGATAGCATTTGAAAATCTATGCAGATCATTATTTAAAAGGGAATTGTGTGTAGAAAATGCCATTCTTCATTCTGACCCAAACCATCCTGGAGTAGAAGTTGCTCCTGTTTTATCAAGAGATGGTAAAGACTATATTAGTTTTCAAGCAAAATATTTTGATAATACAATTGGTTCTAACGGATACAAACAAATAAAAAGGTCTGCGGAACAAACGATAAAACATTATAAAGGTGAATTAAATATACTTTATTTATATTGTAATATAGATGTTACAGAAACAAGCACATCTTATATCGGGATTAAAAAAAATTTAAAGAATGCGGGAATAGATATTATTTTAATTACCGGACAAACAATTTTAGATTGTGTGATAGAATATCCAACAGTTTTATCGTGTTATTTTGGACTTGATATTTTAGATGCCAGTTGGTTTCAAAGAAATCTTCAAATTAGCCTTGATAATCTGGGAAGAAGGTATAACTCGCTTTTTAATGTAAATACTGAAGCCCAGAGGGATTTGTCAATTTTTTTAAGAGAAGATGAAGGTATTGAAGCCATCAATGAAAAGAAAAAGGATTTGTTGGCAGAAATAAAGAATATCAGATGGAGATGTGATAGTGATTATAGGAAAACTATAAATGCTTTATCTGATATAGTAAAGGGTATGCCAGATATTACAGCTGCGACCATTTATGATGCACTAAAGTGGGAAGATGACTTTCGAAAATACGGACAAACTATATTTAATGATCTTCAAGTAAAGAGAGACGAAATCTACGCAAAAATAGAAGACTGTGAAAAAAAGGATTCGGCTTATGACAAACTATTAAATACTGCTTTTATTGTGGATCACTTAATTGAATTGCCAGCTTATCTTGGCCTTTCGGAAAAAGAACGGAAATATATTACTGACAGAGTGATTTTGGTTACTGGAGAAATGGGAACTGGAAAGTCTCAATTACTGGCAATATCTACAAAAAAAATACTTGAAAATGCTCGTCCTGCTATTCTGTTTTTGGGGCAGACATATACTTCGGATGAACATATCGAAACACAGATTATGAATGGGCTTGATGGATTGAGTTCAGGACAATCTTTTGAGTCTTTATTAGCAGTGATAGATGAAAAAGCATACTCGGCAGAGGGAGATGCTGTAATATTTATTGATGCAATAAATGAAAGTAGGAATCGTGAAATATGGAAAAACGGAATCAATGGGTTAATTGCCAAAATAGAGAAATTCCAAAATATACGGCTTGTTATTTCTTTAAGAGCGGGATTTGAAGAATTAACATTAAGTGAAAAAGTACTTTCGGACCGAAAAAATGGGCGAATTGCTGAAATAGTTCACCATGGACTGAATGATGATTCTCCGAATGGTATATATGAGTTTTTATCAAACTATGGAATACCATTTTCGCCAGAATATTATCTTCAAAATGAGATGACAAATCCCTTGTTTCTTACGTGGTTTGGTCAAACTTATACAGGTGAAGAACAGGGACTAACGGATCTTATAGAAAGAGTTATAAATCAAGCAGATACAGAAGCTTCAAAAGAAGCAGGGTTTGGTGAAGCAGTTGGAGGACTTAGAGAACTACTTTATAATCTGATTGATATAGAGAAAGACAAACCGATTACTAAATCTGTGTTATTGAATTCACCTATGTGGACTATGTATGGTGTGACAAATAAGACGGCATACATTAAAGCTATTGAGCGTGCAGGTGTTTTGGCTTCTTATGTAAGAAATCAGGAGGAGATCTTTTATATTGGATACAATCTGCTTGAAGATTATCTAAAGGCAAGTAGTATTGTTGACCGTGAACAAGATAAGGGAAAAATCAGAGAATACTGTAGATTACAATTATTAGCAATCGATGAAGAAGGAAATGTAGACAATTATGGGAATGAATCTATATTTGCAATGATCTCATCTTTATATGCGATGAAATATGATGAAGAATGTATAGATATAATTGATTGCGTTACAGATGAATGGGATAAAGAACGATTAGTAGATCAATACATTGGAACATTCACTTGGAGAAGTTCTTGTGTTAAATTAGATAACTTTTTGGAATTGATAAATAAGTATCATGTATCCCCTAAACGGGTATGGGATATATTTATTGAAAATGCTACCAAAGAGAATAGTGAATTGAATGCAATGGGATTGACTAAACTTTTGAATAAGTATGAACTCAATTACAGTGACTACTTATGGACCATCGAAATTAATGATTTAGGTGAAAAGGATCGGATTGTAAGTCTGGCATATTTCATAGAAGAAGGCAATAAATTTGAGGGGTTATCAGAAAACAGAGCATTTCTCTTGCTGATACTTTTTTCATGGATGCTTTCATCTTCGAATCGCACTCTGAGAGATAGGATCTCAAAGACAATGGTGGAGATAATGAAATCTCACTTTGGATTATGCAAAAGATTGCTTGAGATTTTCAAATCGGTCAATGATCCATATATTGCTCAGCGAATATATGGAACTGTATTTGGTGCGATTGTAAAAAGAGTCACGGATTTTAAGACGGAATTTACTGAATTGGTAGAATGGATTTATAACGAAATTTTTGATCAGACATATGTGTATCCGGATATCTTGTTAAGAGATTATGCACGGTTAATAATAGAACGTTTTTTGTGGGAATACCCGGAAGATGAGAAACAATTTGATATTTCAAAAATCAAACCACCATATAAATCTGTACCTGTTCCAAAAGTTGAGGAAGTAGATTATAGTGATAAACAGTTTGAACAACCTGGAGTTTGGATGTTGCTGTTTTCTATGAAATTTAATCTTCCTGTGAAGGGGGTTGGAATGTATGGAGACTTTGGCAGATATACTTTCCAATCAGCAGTTAATTATTTCAAGAAAGTAGATACAGCAAACATTTATTATTATGCGTTAAGTTTTATTTTCGAAAATTTGGGTTATTGTTCTAAATATTTTGGGGAGTATGATTTGCATAGGGCGGGATTTGACAGACATCATGTTAAAAAAATAGAAAGAATTGGTAAAAAATATCAGTGGATAGCTATGTATAATATTCTGGCTCGTCTATCTGATGAATATATGTTAAAGGGGTTGGATTGGAATGACGAGACAGGGTACTATTATAATGGGCCGTGGGAACCATATGTGAGAGATTTTGATCCTACCTTAAATATTAGAATAAAACCTGTAAAAAGTATGCTTAAAATAGAGTTACCTGAATATGATGATGAGAGTTTTTTGCCTTTCGGAGCATCTGACTCAGATATTGAAGAATGGATAATTTCCGAGGATAAAATGTTTCAAGATTTTCCAGGACGGTTGATACACAAAGATGAATCTGGAACAGAGTGGGTTTCTTTGTACTTATATCAGGAGAACAAGTTACAACCACCAAATGAAGAAATATCAGTTATAGGATTTCCAATTGGAGAACAACATATCTGGGCGAGTGCTTCAATGTATATTGTTATTGATGAAATGGAAAAACTTACAGAAGAAGAACTGATAGATTCAGGATTTATTCAAAGCCGATCTTCTTATACAAGAGACTGTTATTCTTTATTTAGTCGAGAATATGCTTGGAGCCCTGGCTATAAAGCAGAGTTTGCTGGTCCAGAAGAGGATGACGGTAGAGCAACTATAAAAGCAATTCCTGCATCAGTTAATGTTTTGTGGGAGGAAGAATTTGATGCTTCGCAGGAAGAAACAACCTCATTTATGATTCCAGCAGGATCCATCATTCAAGAAATGAAACTTTATGAAAAATCAGTGGATGGTATATACTATTATAATGAAGAAATTGTAGCTTGTGATTTAAAAGTTCTGGGTAATGAAAGGAGTGAACTTGTTATTCGAAGAGATATCCTAAATCAATATATGGCAAAGAAAAAAGTTAAGCTGTTCTGGTGCATAGAAGGTGAAAAGCAATATTTTTTAGGAGGACATAATCAGAAATGGCAGAGAAGAGAAGGTTATTTTCTTTACAAAAGTAATGAGATTAATGGACACATGCGTATTGTAGATAATATTTAAAAATTCAATTAATAAAAAGATAAGTTTTTAAGTACATTTATTTTCTAAAAGAACTTGTGAAATAAGCCTCTTTCCTATGGAGAAGTGAAGGGAACAGTATAATTCCCTATCTAATCTGTAGAAAGGGGCTTTTATTTATGGGTTTTGCAAGAAAAGATGTTGAAGCAACGAAGCGCTGCGAAAAGAAGTTTGTGAGATATCAGGAAGGCGCTGAAAAATACAGTCTTGGATTGACAAAATTCCAGGCATTAGCAAAAGAGGCTAAGGCGACATATAAAATTGATAAAGTTGTCTTAGTGAACTGCGAGATCTTTGAGAAGTATCTTGAAACATTTAGAGAATATTAATTATTTACAGTGCGAAAAAGGACTCAGATGTGATTGCTGCCTGTTGACATTTTGTCATACAAAAAGTATAATATAATTCATAGGAGGTATGAATGTAGCTATGACTAAGATGGGAAGACCAAAGTCTGAAAACACAAAGAAGAAAGTCTTGAGTATTCGTGTGTCTGACCAGTTATATTCTCAGCTGCTTGCATACGCCGAAAAACACAATATGACCACTACAGATGTTGTTTTACGTGGAGTGGAGGCTTTTATCTCTAAGCAGGAATAATCAATGAGTCCTTCTTTCATATCGGGAGGAGGAAAACAACATGGCGAAGACAAGAAAAGATCTGCGGGGAAGGTCGTTAAGAAAAGGAGAGGTGCAGAGAGCGTCGGATAAGCGATATATGTACACTTATACAGATCCGCTTGGCAGACGGAAATTTATTTACGCAAATGATCTTACACAATTAAGAGAAAAGGAAGAAAAACTGTTAAAGGATCAGTTGGATGGTTTAGATATATATGTGGCCGGGAAGGCTACTTTGAATGAAACCTTTGATCGTTATATCTCTACTAAATACAATTTGAGAGAGTCTACAAGAAGTTCCTATATATATACTTATGATCACTATGTGAGGGAGACTTTTGGGCTGAAAAGAATTGCAGAGATAAAATATTCTGATGTTTTGCAGTTTTACTATCATCTTCTTAATCAGCAAGGCATTTCATTAGGAACGCTTGATTCAGTACATTGTCTGCTTCACCCTACATTTCAGTTGGCTGTAAGAGATGAGATCATCAGAAAAAATCCTACTGACGGTGTGATGAAAGAAATAAGCAGAGAGTCAGGAAAAAACAGAGGCGTCAGACATGCGTTGACCATTGAACAGCAGAGATGTTTTATGGAGTATATTGCTAACCATCCGATTTATTATCACTGGTGGCCGATGTTTACTATTTTATTAGGAACAGGCTGCAGGATTGGAGAAGCGCTTGGATTACGATGGCAGGATCTTGACTTTGAAAAGCGGGTAATCAGTATTAACCACAGCTTGGTATATTATCCGGCGAATGGAAGTAATAAATGTGTATTAAGGGTTTCACTTCCGAAAACAGATGCCGGTATCAGAACTATACCGATGCTGGATATCGTAAAAGACGCTTTTGAAATGCTCTATGAAGAACAAAAAGAAAACGGATTCAATGAGACAGAGATTGACGGAATGACGGGCTTTATTTTCTGTAACCGATTTGGTTCAGTGCCAAATCCGCAGACAGTCAATCACACAATAAAACGTATTGCCAACAACTATAATGCTGATGAAGTGGTTCAGGCAAAAAAAGAACACAGGGATCCGATTATTCTACCTAATTTTTCATGCCATCATTTGCGGCACACTTTTTGCACCAGACTTTGCGAGAACGAAACAAATTTAAAAGTTATCCAGTCCATTATGGGTCACAAGAATATTGAGACTACATTGGACATCTACGCTGAAGCAACAGAAAAGAAGAAACAAGAATCATTTGAGAATTTGGCAGCCAAATTAGATATCTTTTGAGAAGGGCTTACAAATTCGCGGAGTACAACAAAATTTTGAAAAGACAACAAATTGACAACAAAATGAATTGAATAACGAATGATAACGAAGGATTGTGAATAATATCCATATTCAGTTGCAAGCCGGAATAAGTGATAATGAGTAATCACGAAGAGATCATAAAATATTTCCCGACGATGAAGAGTCTGGATAAATAAAATAGTAAGCATATATTTTACCGGCACTTTTGAGAGACGAGATACTCCGAGGTGCCGGATTTTTTGTCCTGCAGGGAAGCTGTTCGGGCCACACCGCGGGATAAAAGGTACAGATAGGAGGATACAATGGCATTAGAATCCTTTAAAAACATCAGGATCAACAGAGAGGACATGCTTGCCCTTACGAGACGCATGAATGTAAAGCGTACTTCCATCACGCGGATCGCGGGCGCATATATTGATTCAGACGGATTTATCGATGGGACATTCAACACAAGTTTCCTGAAACTGTCTCCGGCAGAGCGGACAAGGAATCTGGCGATCGCGAAGGCGGTCCCCTTTGCAGAGACGAACAGCAGTCTGAAGCGTTATGTTATACCGGAGTGCGGTGACAGTCTGAGGCAGCTGCTGATGGGAGTGCGGGCGTCAGGGCTGAAAAATGATGCGCTTCTGGATGTATTCTATGACATTATTGCGCAGCGGTATCGGCCGGGACATGAGTACGGAGTGTTCCTTTTCCATGACCGCTATGATATTCCGGCGAAGGCGGCGGATCATGAGCGGCTTGGGGAGTCGGAACGGGTTTTTGAATACCTGATCTGCTCGGTGTGTCCGGTCAGCGGAGACTATGACGCGGGAGAAACGGAATGCGGATTCCTGTTTCCGGCGTATGCAGAGGGCGGAGCCTTGACAAACTGTATTGATCTCTATCAGGAGGACAGGATCGGCTGCCTTTTCTGAATGAGAAATATTCTTTCTATAATATTCCTTGACATTTAAATCTTACACGTGTAATATAATGATATTACACGTGTAAGACAAAACCCGTCGTACGGGAAAACAGGGAGTATTTTTTTATAGAAAGAGTTATGATGTACAAAGATTGGAAAAGAAAAGGAAGGAAAAGAAGCGGACGGAGGCCATGGAGATATATTCCTGCAGCAGGAATTGTGGCTGTGTTTGCTGCAGTGCTGACGCTATACGGCGTATCCCGTTTTGCAGGATCTGAGCACTCCTCATTTTTGTCCGGATACGGAGACAGAATTCTTGCCATGGAGCGGGTGCAGTCGAACATCGAACTGAGCGGTCTGAACAGTGAAGCCGCGATCCTGCTCCGGGTCAGCGACGGACAGGTCCTGGCGCAGATGAATCAGGAGAAAAGGATATACCCGGCATCTATGACAAAGATGATGACGTGCATTGTGGCGGTCGAGTCCATTGACGATCTGGAAAGTGAGATCCGCCTTCCGGAGGAGATATTTCCTGCGCTGTATGAGGAAGGTGCGTCCATGGCAGGTTTCCTTCCGGGGGAACATGTGAAGATCGTCGATCTTCTGTACGGGATCATTCTTCCGTCCGGAGGCGAGTGCTCAATGGCGGTGGCGGAGTATGCGGCCGGCTCGGAAGAAGCCTTTGTGGAGATGATGAATGAAAAGGCACGGGAAGTTGGCATGGAAAATACGCATTTTGAGAACGCGACCGGCCTTCAGAACGAAAATCATTATTCCACAGTGAAAGACCTTGCGGTGCTCCTGCAGTACGCACTGCAGAACAGTACCTTTGAAGAAATCTTCTGCAGCAGAGAACATCTCGCCGCACCCACGGACGGTCATCCGGAAGGACTTATGCTTCGGAGCAGTATGTTCAGACTGCAGGAAGACTGGACTGTGGGAAAAGGAAAAGGTGAGATTCGGGGAGGCAAAACCGGATTTACAGATGAGGCAGGGCTGTGTCTCGCCTCGGAGGCTATGATCGGGGATGAAAAGTATATTGCGGTCACAGCGGGAGCAGAGGGAGATCACAGTACGGAACCGTATCATGTGATGGACGCATTTTATCTGTACGGGCAGCTTGATAACCGCTGGCAGGCGGTCAAAGAAGAGTGAGAAAAAAGGAACAGACTTCCGAGGAGAAGCTGTTCCTTTTTCTTATTAAAGAAGATCGTTCAGGATATTCATTGTGATCTCGGAAGCCATGGTTCCGGAAGCATCGGGACCGTCCTGGATGTTTGCCGCAAAGCAGAACACATTGGTTTCTGTCTCAAGGAACCCGATAAACCAGCCGTTGATATTCCGGTTCCCGTCAGAGCCGGTTCCGGTCTTGCCGTAAAGCTTTCCGGCGGGAGTATCGGCGACAAACATTGCGTCCCTGACTGCCTGTATATTCTCTGTGCGGAAACCCCATCTGTTCTGAAGCAGATCTGCGAGCAGTTCTGTCTGCTCAACCGGGGAGATCTTAAGCGACGATTCTGCCCAGTAGCTGCCGATCCCGCCGGACAGATCGCAGTTTCCGTAGGAGATCCGGCTGTAATAGGAAGAGAGGGTGGAATATCCCATCTGAGCGTCCAGCTCCTGGAAATACCAGTTCACAGAGTTCTGCATGGCTGTCGCCAATGTCTGGTCCTGGTTCCAGGAATCAAAGAAATATTCTGTGCCGTCCCAGGAACGGGCGGAAGAATCCGGTGAGATGAGCCCTTCTTCCAGACCGAACAGACCGCTGTAGATCTTAAAGGTGGAATCCGGGGATACCCGTTTCGTGCTCATTGCTTCATTATAGATAAGATAACTGTCACCTGTCATATCATACAGTACGAAAGTGCCTTCGCTCCCATGAAAATAGGAAGACAGGTCTGTCTCTTCTACATTTTTTCCCGCCAGGTCATAGGGAGAATTCTGTGCGGCATAGGCGGTCAGAAACGGACTGGTGGTATATACGAGGAGGACTGCCAGCAGCAGGATGCAGGCGCTTCTTACTTTCCCGGCAGGGGTTTCTGTTCTGTATTCTGCGATCTCTTTTATCCTCTGTACGATGGCAGATTTTTCGCCGCTCAGAGTAGAGAGCGGAGAGAGAAAAGCATTCTGATGCAGTTTCTCCGCGTACCGGATCAAGGTGTGCCCGTAGCTGACAGCCTGATCTCTGCCTACCGTGCGGATGACAGAGCAGTCACAGGCGATCTCGCGGTCTTTTTCCATAATCCGAAATCCGCGCCGGACAAACGGATTGAACCAGTAGACGATCTGGAGGATGCAGGCAAGATCATTCAGCGCCGCGTCTTTGTGCTTGAAGTGCTGCAGCTCATGGAGAAAGATAAAGCGTATATCCTCCTCTGCCAGCAGGACGTCCATGTCCTGTGGGATGATGATCTTTGGCCGCAGGAGGCCGTAGGATACAGGACTGGAGATGCTGCAGGAGGCGTACAGGGCAGCCTTCCTGCGGATCTTCAGTTCTCTTATGCAGGACAGGTACCGGCTGTATAAGTCCGGCTCGGTCTCGGGCGTGATCGGATAGGCCAGTTTTTTGATCCTGCGGATCTTAAGGATATGACGCAGGACCAAGGCGGCGGAGATACAGCACCCGGCGGCCCATATGGCTGTTAAAAGGATGCCTGCTGTGCGGAAACCTCTCCCGGCGAAGGAAGACGCGAGATCCGTCATTCCCAGCTGTACAAAAGAAGCGTCTGCCGCATTCTGTGCAGCGGGAGCGCCTGCCGGTGCGGCTGTCCCGGCAGAAAGAAGATCCAGAAACTGATCCAGCATTCGGCCCGGGCCTGAGGGGGCGTAAGGCAGGAATGGAAGCAGCAGGGCTGCCGCAAAAACATACCAGATCCGGTATTGACTGTCAGGTGAAATATGTTTTCTCAGAATTTTTTTGAAAAACAGTAAAATTCCAAGCAGTGCTGAGAGAACAAGATTACATATTATAAAGTGGATTGAAAATGACAAAATAAATCACCTCCGGAGAGTGCTCCATCTGAATCGGAAACGACAGGCAGTGGGGCGGATATGTGCCCGCCGGCGCTCTGAGCGTATTCTTACTTGTGTAATAATTATAGAAGAGGGGGCTGTAAAGGTCAAGGTCGGGATTGGTAAAACTGTATATCTGAAAGCGGGGAAGGCGGGAGAAAATGGCGTACAGACGCCGGAAGAAAAAAGGCAATACATTTTGATTGTCACATATGAACAATAAAATCTTAAAAATTTCAATAAAATGCAAAAAATATTCTATGTTTTCTCGGGGGCATATGGAGTATACTGTCATTATCAATAAAAGGGCGCCGGAAAATGCGCCGAGAGAAGGAGGAAACGTATATATGAAGAAAAAAATTGTTTTATTAACGCTGGCGGCAGTACTTGCACTTTCAGCGACTGCCTGCGGCTCAGGCGGAAATAGCAGCGAGCCGTCAGGTGGAGGCGATGCGAAAACAAGTGATGTGGCTAACAAGGACAAGCCTCTGGTGTGGTACAACCGTCAGCCGTCCAACAGCTCCACAGGAGAACTGGACATGACAGCTCTGAACTTCAATGATGATACATATTATGTAGGATTTGATGCAAACCAGGGCGCAGAACTGCAGGGAACAATGGTTAAAGATTACATCGAATCACACATTGATGAGATTGACCGCAACGGTGACGGCGTTATCGGATATGTTATGGCGATCGGTGATATCGGACACAACGATTCCATCGCACGTACAAGAGGCGTCCGCTCAGCACTTGGAACAGGCGTTGAGGCAGACGGAGCAATCAACAGTGAGCCGATCGGAACGAACACAGACGGATCCGCTTCCGCTGTAAAGGATGGAACACTTGAGATCAACGGAAAGACATATACAGTCCGTGAGCTTGCTTCACAGGAGATGAAGAACTCTGCAGGAGCTACATGGGATGCTGCTACAGCAGGTAATGCGATCGGAACATGGGCATCATCCTTCGGCGACCAGATCGATATCGTTGTTTCTAATAACGATGGTATGGGAATGTCAATGTTCAATTCCTGGTCAAAGGACAACGGAGTTCCGACATTCGGATATGATGCGAACAGCGACGCAGTTGCAGCTATCGCAGAAGGATACGGCGGAACGATCAGCCAGCATGCAGACGTACAGGCTTACCTGACACTCCGTGTTCTCCGTAACGCTCTTGACGGTGTAGATATCGACACAGGTATCGGCACAGAAGATGAGGCAGGAAACGTTCTGTCAGATGACGTTTATGTATACAATGAAGACGAGCGTTCTTACTACGCATTAAACGTAGCTGTAACAGCTGACAACTATCAGGATTTCACAGATTCCACAGTAGTTTGGGAGCCTGTATCCAACCAGCTGGACGAGAGCGAGCATCCGACGAAGTCAGTATGGCTTGATATTTACAATGCTTCCGATAACTTCCTTGGTTCAACATATCAGCCGCTGCTTCAGAAATATGATGACCTGCTGAACCTTGATGTTGAGTACATTGGCGGTGACGGACAGACAGAGTCCAACATTACAAACCGTCTCGGAAACCCGAGCCAGTATGATGCATTTGCAATTAACATGGTGAAGACAGATAACGCGGCTTCCTACACATCTATACTTAGTCAATAATATACATTGCAATAAGGATGAAAGATTATTAGGGAGAAGAAATTCTCCCTAATAACATGTTTGGGGGAAAAGTTCTGCGGAAACTGTCTCCGGACAGAAAAAGTGTGTTGAATACACAAAAATATATGTACAGGAGTAATAAGTATGGCAGATAAGAAAGATGATATCGTCTTATCAATACGCGGCATGAGCAAATCCTTCGGCCGGAACAGAGTCCTCGACCACATCAATCTTGATGTGCGGAGGGGAACCGTCATGGGACTCATGGGTGAGAACGGAGCCGGTAAGTCAACGATGATGAAATGTCTTTTCGGCACGTACCAGAAAGATGAGGGAACGATTATCCTTGACGGAAAAGAAGTAAGCTTTTCGGGACCGAAGGATGCGCTGGAGAACGGAATCGCAATGGTACATCAGGAACTGAACCAGTGTCTGGAAAGAAATGTCATGGACAATCTGTTCCTCGGACGTTATCCGACCAATTCCTTAGGCGTTATTGATGAGGGAAGAATGAAAAAAGAAGCTTCGGAGCTGTTCCGAAGACTGGGCATGACTGTGAACCTTACACAGCCGATGCACAAAATGTCTGTTTCACAGAGACAGATGTGTGAGATCGCAAAAGCAATCTCCTATAACTCAAAAGTGATCGTACTCGACGAGCCGACTTCCTCCCTGACGGTCCAGGAAGTTGAAAAGCTCTTCGAGATGATGAGGATGCTGAAAGAGCAGGGGATCGCACTGATCTACATTTCTCATAAGATGGATGAGATCTTTGAGATCTGTGACGATATATCAGTGCTTCGAGACGGTAATCTGGTCATGACAAAACATGCCAGTGACACGAACATGAACGAACTGATCGCGGCCATGGTCGGCCGTTCTCTTGAGAACCGGTTCCCGCCTGTAGACAATACACCGGGAGATGTGGTCCTTTCTGTTCAGCATCTGTCTACGAAGTATGAACCTCACCTTCAGGATATTTCATTCGATGTAAGGGAGGGCGAGATCTTCGGACTGTACGGACTGGTCGGTGCAGGACGTACGGAACTTCTGGAGACGATCTTCGGTGTCCGCACCAGGGCGGCGGGGCGTGTTTACTTCAGAAATAAGCTGATGAACTTTAATAACGCAAAAGAGGCCATGGAACATGGATTTGCCATGATCACTGAGGAGAGAAAGGCAAACGGACTCTTCCTGAAGACAGACCTTACTTTTAACACTACGATCGCAAACCTGCCTCAGTATAAGACCGGCGCAGCGCTTTCTGACACAAAGATGGTAAATGCGACTGCAAAAGAGATCAAGGTCATGCATACAAAATGTATGGGACCGGATGATATGATCACCAGTCTTTCAGGAGGAAACCAGCAGAAAGTTATTTTCGGAAGATGGCTGGAGCGTGAGCCGCAGGTATTCATGATGGATGAGCCTACGCGAGGAATCGATGTAGGTGCGAAATATGAGATCTATGATCTGATCATTCAGATGGCAAAGCAGGGTAAGACGATCATCGTAGTTTCTTCTGAGATGCCGGAGATCCTCGGAATCACAAACCGGATCGGAGTTATGTCAAACGGACATCTCTCAGGAATCGTTAACACCAAGGAGACAGATCAGGAAGAGCTCTTGAGGCTCAGTGCAAAATACCTATAATAAGGGAGAATGATGGATATGGCAAACAGTAAAATTCTTACGGCTGAACAGGAGATGAAGCTGCGTCAGCCGATCGACGATTATGTCGGTAAAATTCAGACAAAGATTGACAGCCTCAGAGTAGATGGTACGGATAAGGTTGTCTCTATTCAGAACAAGATAGACGGTATTAAAAGAGACCGTACGCTTTCAAAAGATGAGAAAGATGCTAGAATCAATAAGCTCAGAAAAGACTTGGATACTGCAAAAGCTGTGGAAGCACAGAACAAAGATCAGATCTCTAAGCTGATCGCTGATGCAGAGGGATATCTGAAAGCGCATTTTGACAAAGAATATTATGAACCGGTCAAGGAAAGCTGTGTTCAGGAGAAAGCGGCTGCAAAAGCAAAATATGCGAAAAAGCTCGCTGAATTGGAAAAGGAGCATCAGGCGGCTGTCTCCAAGATCTCCGATCATCAGGAGATCAAGGATGAGAAGTACGTTTATAAGAACCGCCGGTTTGATGCCAAGCTGGATCTGGATAAGGATTATCAGGAGATAAAGGACAGAAGACACAATGCGTTTGCTCATAAATATCACCTGATCGATCTGCTCCGCATGTCAAAGTTTACTTTCGCGGAGTCGATGGCACAGAGCTGGGAGAACTACAAGTATACGTTCAATCGTAGATCCTTCCTTCTGAAGAATGGTCTTTACATTGCGATCCTCCTTGTATTTATTGCTCTCTGTATCATTACACCTATGGTAAAAGGCTCACCGCTGCTTACATACAACAACATCCTGAACATCCTTCAGCAGGCTTCGCCGAGAATGTTCCTGGCGCTTGGCGTTGCGGGCCTGATCCTTCTTGCAGGTACTGACCTTTCCATCGGACGTATGGTTGGTATGGGTATGACAACGGCAACGATCATCATGCATCAGGGAATCAACACAGGTGGTGTTTTCGGACACATTTTTGATTTTACAGGAATGCCGATCGTCGGCAGAATGATCTTTGCACTTGTAATGTGTATCATCCTGTGTACGATCTTTACAACGATCGCAGGTTTCTTCACCGCCAAGTTCAAGATGCATCCGTTCATCTCCACAATGGCGAACATGCTGATCATCTTCGGTCTTGTTACATATGCGACAAAGGGTGTATCCTTCGGTGCGATCGAGCCATCCGTTCCGAATATGGTCATCCCGAAGATCGGCGGCTTCCCGACGATCATCATCTGGGCTGTTGCGGCAGTAGTGATCGTATGGTTTATCTGGAACAAAACGAAATTCGGTAAAAACCTGTACGCTGTCGGCGGTAACCCGGAAGCAGCATCTGTTTCAGGTATTTCCGTATTCGCAGTAACAGTAGGAGCATTCATCCTGGCAGGTATCCTTTATGGATTCGGTTCCTGGCTGGAATGTGCGAGAATGGTCGGATCCGGTTCTGCAGCTTATGGACAGGGCTGGGAGACAGACGCGATCGCAGCCTGCGTTGTAGGTGGTGTATCCTTCACAGGTGGTATCGGTAAGATCTCAGGTGTAGTAGTCGGTGTTCTTATCTTCACCGCACTTACATACTCTCTTACGATCCTTGGTATCGATACGAACCTCCAGTTCGTATTCTCCGGTATCATCATCCTCGTAGCAGTAACACTTGACTGTCTGAAATACGTTCAGAAGAAATAATGGATTTTATCCGGGCTGCCGCAGATGCGGCAGCCTTTTTTTGCGCGGCGTTTACATTTATTTGTGCATTTGTTATAATTATTCGAAGTGAAAAGATATGCGTATGGAGACAAAAATATGGATACTTATACAGTGCTTTTAGTGGATGATGAGGAAGAAGTGATCCAGGTCATCATGAAGAAGATTGATTGGGCGGGGCTCGGATTTTCCGTGATCGGATATGCAAACAACGGAGTGAAGGCTCTGGAGATGGTGGAGGAATTTCAGCCGGATGTTGTCATGACGGACATCAAGATGCCGTATATGGACGGGCTGGAGCTTGCCAACCGCATCAAGGCGGAGTTCCCGGCGACGAAGATCCTGCTTTTTACGGGGTTTGACGAGTTCGAATATGCAAAGGAAGCGGTCCATCTTGAAGTGGAAGAGTATATTTTAAAGCCTGTGAACTCTGTGGAGCTGACGAATGTCTTTACGCAGCTCAAAATAAAACTGGATCAGGAGATCAGTGAGAAGAGGAGCGTTGAAGTGCTTCAGCAATATTACATGGACTCGCTGCCGCTTCTGCAGGCGAACTTTTATTCTACCCTTATCGAGGGAAGGATCCGTGAGGAGGAACTTGAGGAATATCTGACGGACTATCAGATCACTTTTACAGGACCTTACTACTGCTGTCTGGTCATTCACACGTCCGCGACGCAGGTTCCGAAGGATATGAACCCACTGCTCCTGGCAACATCTGTCCAGAAACAGGCAGAAGAACGGCTGCAGGAAAAGTGGAGGGCGAAAAGCTTCACCTATCTTGGAAATGCGGTCATGCTCGCTCAGCTTAAGGGGGAGAATGAGGTGCCTGAGCTGACGGATGAATGCGACAGGTTCTGCAGATATGCCCGCCGGATCATCGGAGCTGTGGTCACAGTCGGAATCGGGCAGGTCTGCGATAATATACTGGAGCTTGCCCAGTCCTACAGCAGCGCGCGGGAGGCTGTGTCCTACAGAGGAATCTATGGAGCGTCAAGGGCGATCAATATCAAGGAGATCGCACCCCGGGAGATGGGAGAGACCGGATTTGTGAATGACGGAGATATGTCAGAGCTCTTTAAGAAGATCCGCATGGGTTCGCGGAAAGAGATCGTTGAGGCGGTCAGTGAGTACATGGAGAGGATGGCGCTCTCCGCCAAAACGCTGCCTCAGCATCATATTGCGGTCATGGAACTGATCAGCGCCCTGTACAGATTCACGGTGAATAACGATATCTCTGCGGAAGAGTTCGCGGGAGATATGCAGGATCTGTACAGCAGTCTTCCGAACATGGATCCGGACACACTGAAAAAGTGGCTCACAGACCTCAGCCTTTCCTTCCATGACAAGCTGACCAGCGCACGGAGCAGATCGACAAAATCCTTTGTGCTCAGGGCAGAAGAATATGTGCGCAGCAACTATGCGGATGAGGAGCTGTCCCTGGATGATATCTGCGAGACTCTTGGGGTATCCAACTCCTATTTTTCGACTATTTTTAAACGGGAGACAGGGAAGTCTTTTATCGGTTATCTGACGGATTACCGTATGGACTGTGCTTCCCGTCTGCTGCTGGAAACGAATGAGAAAAGTTATATCATAGCAAAAAAGGTCGGCTATACAGACCCCAACTATTTCAGTTATGTTTTTAAAAGGCGGTTCGGTGTATCGCCTTCGAAGTACAGAGCGGAGCATGCAGAAAGTGAAGAATAAGTATTTAGGCAAGTTGAAAAAAATTCAGCCACAGGGGATACAGTCCGCGCTCATGCTCGTGTTTTCCGTAATCTCGGTCTCCATCATGCTGGTCCTCGGAATCGTGATGTATATCAGATTTTCCGCACTGTCCAGACAGGAGATCGTTCAGACGACACAGAAGATGATGGAACAGACAGGTGAGACTCTGGAAGATTATCTGGTGAGTATGCGCCAGATCTCGGATACGGTCTACTATAACGTGATCAAGGAGAGTGACTTTCCGGATCAGGACCAGTACATTCAGACGAGGATGAATCTCCTGTATGAGGCAAATAATGACAGCCTTCGGAGTATTGCGATCTACAACAGCTACGGGAGCCTGATGGCGGCGGAGCCGATCGCGCAGCAGAAGGAAGATCCTGATGTTACCAGGCAGGACTGGTACAGACAGGCGGTCGGAGAGATGGAGAACATGCATTTCTCGACGCCTCATATCCAGAATCTGTTTGATGACGGGACCATGCGCTACTACTGGGTCATCTCTCTGAGCCGTGCTGTCGAGCTGACGAACAGCGGGGAGTCGGAGCTTGGCGTCCTTCTTGTGGATATGGATTATTCCAGTATTTCCAGGATGATGAGACAGATCAACGAGTCCAACAGCGGACAGTATTATTATCTGTGCGACAGCAATGGCGAGATTATTTATCATCCGAGACAGATCCAGATCCGTGACGGGATCGCCGCTGAGAATAATGAGGCGGCAGCGGAGTATAAGGATGACGTATACGAAGAGTCTTTCGGAGGAGAGAAGAGGAAGGTTATTGTCAATACGATCAGCTATACAGGATGGAAGCTGGTGGGAGTGATCCCCTATTCCACATTTACGCAGGGAATGCTGAACATGAGATATTTCATAGGGCTCCTCATGCTGCTGATGGGCATGATGCTGGTAGTCATCAACCGCGTTGTCGCTGTGAGGATCTCCCGGCCGATCCTGAAACTGAATGAATCAGTCAAAGAATATGAGGCGGGCGAGAAGCCGGAGATCTATATCGGCGGATCTCAGGAGATCAGGCATCTGGGGCATTCGATCCAGAAATCCTACGAGCAGATCGATACGCTGATGAAGAAGATCGTACTGGAACAGAATGAGAGAAGGAAGAGTGAACTGGATGCACTGCAGAGCCAGATCAATCCTCATTTTCTATATAATACACTGGAATCTATCACCTGGATGGTCGAGGGAGAACGGAATGACGATGCTGCCTTTATGATCACGCAGCTGGCGAAACTCTTCCGGATCAGCCTTTCAAAAGGGAATACAGTGATCACGGTGAGAGACGAACTGCAGCATGCGCAGAGCTATATGAATATACAGAAGGTGCGTTATAAGAATACATTTTCTGTTGAGTTTGACGTGGATCAGGAAGTATATTCCTACTGTACCGTGAAGCTGATCCTTCAGCCGATTCTTGAGAACGCCATCAATTATGGAGTGAGCGGCATGGATGACTGCGGGGAGATCAGGGTAACAGGCAGACTCGATGGTGAAAACGTGATCCTTGCGGTGGAAGACAACGGTATCGGAATGTCGGAGGAGCAGGTCAGCCTTCTCCTGACTGACAGCAGCAGGGTACATAAGCACGGGTCCGGGGTGGGTCTTGTGAATGTGAATAACCGGATCCAGCTTCTCTTCGGAAAAGAGTATGGCCTGATGGTTGAGAGTGAGCCGGATGAGGGGACGAAGGTGTCCATCCGTATCCCTGCGATCCTTTATACAGAAGAAAACAGGAAGATCCTTGAGAAGGGATATGGGTTCGGCGGAGAAGAAATGGTTGACGGAAAGAACAGGGTAGATGGAGATGAAGAACAGCAGTAAGATGTTTATTCTGATAGAGGCAGTCCTGGCAGCGGCGGCAGTCGTGCTTGCCGCATTGATGCTTCTGGGGAATACAGGAGGAAATTATGACAAGATATCTGTCATTGTTCAGAATTCGGATGATAATCAGTGGGCTGCATTTAAATACGGGCTTAAGATGGCTGCGGAAGACCAGGAAGTGGAGATGTTCGTTGTAGGGACCGAAGGAGAGATGACGGTGGAAGAGCAGGAGCGTGTGATCGAGCAGGAGATCGATAACGGAGCGGATGCGGTCATCGTGCAGCCGGTGCCGGGGGAAGACACAGAGGCAATGCTGAAGCGGGTAGAGAACAGCGTGCCGGTCATGCTGGCGGGCTCCACGGCATCTCTTGATAAAGAAGCGTCTGTGCTCCCTGTGACAGAACCAGATAACTATGCGATGGGGCAGGCACTGGCGGAAGAACTGCTGGAAGATTATGCGGGAAACCTGGACGGGAAGACGCTCGGTATCCTGACTGAGACAGATGAATCAGAGGCTGCTGTGAACCGCAGGCAGGGATTCTGCGACGTCCTTCAGGAGACCGGCGTGAGGATCCTCTGGGATGTGGCGGGCAGCTTCGGGTTAGAGGAGCAGAGATCACTGGAAGAACTGCCGGGGGCTGATCTGGTGGCGGCGCTGGACGATGTGAGCCTGACTTCTGCCGGACAGTGTGCGGCGGCCAACGATCTGCACGGGGCGGTAGTATACGGGATCGGAACTTCCACAGAAGCGGTTTACTATCTGGATACAGGGAACGTGGAATGCCTGGTGGTGCCGGATGAATTTAATGTGGGGTATCAGAGCCTGGCGGAGGTGGCTGCAAGCCTTCAGCATCATTTCCGGAAAGTGAGGAACAGGACAGCTGATTTTACGGTGATCCGCAGGGAAGAGCTCTTTTCAGAAGAAAATCAGGAACTTCTTTTTACGATGAGTCAGTAGAAATGGGATTTTAATAATGGACCCGCAGGATGGAAGCGGGAGATCAGAGGTATGGAATGAAGATCAGAAAAGTTTTGGCGGCGGGGATGATCTGCTGTATCAGCGCTCAGCTTCTGTGCGCCTGCGCAGAGCAGCAGACGGAGAGCGCGGACAAAATATATGTGGGTGTTACATGCTATAATCGGAGCGATACATTTCTCGAGGAGCTGATCAATGCGTTTAAAGACAAAATGAGTGACCTGGAGGAAGAGAATCTTGATTCAGTCGTAACGATCCGGGATGCGGCGGGCTCGCAGCGGACGCAGAATGATCAGGTGAGAGAACTGATCGATGCGGGATGCAATGTCCTCTGTGTGAACCTGGTAGACAGGGCTGATCCGTCGGAGATCATCGATCTTGCCAGGGAAAGTGACGTCCCGATCATCTTTTTCAACAGAGAGCCTGTGGCTGAGGATCTGCAGCAGTGGGACAAGATGTATTATGTGGGCGCTGACGCCAAGGAATCCGGTGTGATGCAGGGGGAGATCGCAGCGGACGTGATCCTGGCTGACAGTCAGATTGACCGCAATAAGGATGGTAAGATACAGTATGTCGTGCTTGAGGGGGAGCCGGGACATCAGGATGCGATCATCCGGACGGAGAATGCTGTCGAGACCTTGAGAGATAAAGGGATCAAGCTTGAAAAACTGAACTACGGTATCGCAAACTGGAACCGGGCACAGGCGCAGAACAGGATGCAGCAGCTGATCGGCCAGTATCAGAATGAGATCGAGCTTGTCCTGGCGAATAATGATGACATGGCGCTGGGAGCGATCGACGCATATAAGAAGCTGAACCGCACGGAAGCGGGAATGCCGGTCTTCTTCGGTATAGACGGCACGGATGAAGGGCTGAAGGCGGTGGCGGATTCAGAGCTTGCGGGCACTGTCTACAATGACAAGGATGGACAGGCGGAGGCGATGGCGAAGCTTGCGGCCGCGCTTGTGACAGGAGAGGGAATGGATGAGATCCAGTTCCGGGAGGGGAAATATATCTATGTGCCGTACTCCAAAGTGACATTGGAAAATGTAGGTGATTATATAAAAAAGGAAGAACAGCAGAGCAGATAAAAGAAAATTGTTCGCCATAAAGTGATTTGCTTATTGCAGAATCCATTTATTTCCCTTATAATACATATTTGTCTGATACAGACAGATGTTACTTCCAGATATAGAATTGACAGTTCGAGACCATCCTGTCATAAAACAAAACTAGGGACAACAAATTGTAAAACGTAGTTGTTGATATCCCCGGTTTCATAGAATGTGATACGCGGGGATTTTTTCTGTTGTGGAGGTGAACGAATATGGAGAATATAGAAAAAATGAGCCGTGTGCAGAAGCTGACATTTTCTGCCATGGTGATGGCGCTTTACATCGTCATTCTTTACTTTACACAGAGCTTTTCATTCGGAGCTTATCAGATCCGGATCGCGACGTCTCTGTATGCCCTTTCTTATCTCTTTCCGTTCCTGGTTTTACCCCTTGGTCTCGCTAATTTTATATCGAATATGCTGTTCGGAGGCTTCGGCATCGTGGATATGCTGGGCGGCTGCATCGTGGGCATTGTGGCTGCGTCCTGTATTGTCCTGATCCGGAGAAGGAAGTGGAACCGTATCTTTATTGCGGTGCCGATCGTTCTGGTGCCGGGGCTGGGGGTAGCGACATATCTGTCCTATTTTCTGGCAATTCCGTATCCGCTGATGGCGATGAACCTGTGTATCGGACAGATCGTTCCGGCCATTGTGGGCGTGGCTCTTGTAAAGGCACTTGAGCGTGTCTGGCGTCCCGCAGGGAGTTCGAGAGCTGCAGACAGACGGAGAGCGGACAGTTAATCAGTAAAAATCAGTAAGCCGGGGGACGCGGACGCATCCTCCGGCAATATTTATCAGATGGAAGGAGTGCTCATATCATGAGTGGAAGATCAAAAGAAGAATTAAAAGGAGTTTCTCTTCTGGGAAACCAGAAAGTATCCTATCCCACAGACTATGCTCCGGAGATGCTGGAGACATTCCCCAATAAGCATCCGGAGAACGATTATTTTGTAAAATTTAACTGTCCGGAGTTTACCAGTCTGTGTCCGATGACCGGGCAGCCGGATTTTGCCACGCTCTATATCTCTTATGTTCCGGGAGAGCGGATGGTGGAGAGCAAATCGCTGAAGCTGTACTTGTTCAGCTTCCGCAATCACGGAGATTTCCATGAGGACTGTGTCAATATCATCATGAAGGATCTGATCCGGCTTATGGATCCGAAGTACATTGAGGTATGGGGGAAATTTACTCCCAGGGGAGGAATTTCCATTGATCCGTACTGTAATTACGGGAAACCGGGGACGCGCTGGGAACAGGTGGCGTTTGAGCGGCTGACCCATCATGATCTTTATCCGGAAAAAGTAGATAACCGCTAGGAGGTGCTTTAGATGGCTGAGAAGGCAATGGTATTATTCAGCGGCGGCGTGGACAGCACGACCTGTCTGGGGCTTGCCATTGAAAAGTTCGGGAAGGAAAACGTGACTCCGCTGTCCATCCACTACGGGCAGAAACATGACAAGGAAGTCGAGGCTGCGAGAAAGATCCTGGATCATTACGGCATGGAAGGGATGGAGATGGATCTGTCCGGCATCTTTGCATACAGCAACTGTTCCCTGCTGGAGCATTCAGATGAGGAAATCCCGGAGGCGTCGTACGCAGAGCAGCTGAAAGGTTCGGAAGGGACTCCTGTCTCTACTTATGTACCTTTTCGCAACGGGCTGTTCCTGTCCTGCGCGGCGAGCATCGCTCTTGCAAAAGGATGCAGCTGTATCTATTACGGAGCGCATCAGGACGACGCGGCGGGAAGCGCGTACCCGGACTGCAGCGAGAGCTTCTATAAGAGCATGGACGCGGCTGTGTTTGAAGGGAGCGGGCACGCGCTGCACATCGAGGCTCCGTTTATCCGGATGAATAAGGCGCAGGTCGTGGCAGAAGGACTGCGCCTGAAAGTGCCATATGAGTATACATGGAGCTGCTATGAGGGCAAAGAGAAGCCCTGCGGAGTGTGCGGTACCTGTATAGACAGACGGAAGGCGTTTGAGGCGAACGGGGTGAAGGATCCGGCGGATTGCTGCAAAATGTGAAAAAAGAAAAAAGAAATTTGGCGGCGCTTGAAAAAAACCTGTCGATAAAGTATTATTATTTATTAGTAAAAAACAGGTTAAAGGAATGTTAACGAATGAAAAATAATTGTAATCCACCGGAAAATGATGAAGGACAAGGAAACAGGAAAAAAGGTTTTTGGGGGAAAACAAGAAGAGGCTTGACAGCTGTCGGGACGATTTTTGTTGTACTTCTGATTACAGTAACAACGCTCCTGGCAACAAGTATTACCTGGATGTTCCATACATGGAACCATCTTACTATGAATGAACTGATGTATCAGCTCAATGCACCAATGGACGGAACAAACAGAAATATGATCATGGATTATATTAAGAGCTGTATTCCTCTGACTGTGTTCGTTCTGGCTGCCGCAGTACTTGTCTTTATCCTGCTCAGGAAAAAGAAAATATTATACCGGACTGCGATGGGGATCATGCTTGCCGCAGCTGTGGGGATCACGGCATATTATCTTGTCATGACATGGAACCGGCTTGACATTGGGAACTATGCGGAAAATAAGAGTACATATTCCGATTTTATTGATGTGAATTATGTAGATCCTGCGGAGACAGAGCTTACGTTTCCGGAAACGAAGAGAAATCTGATCTATATTTTTCTGGAATCTATGGAAACTACCTATGCTGATACAGAGGACGGTGGAGCTTTTGAAGACAACTATATTCCGCACCTGACTGAGCTGGCGCAGGATAATGAGGATTTCTCGGGCAGTGATACTGATCTGAACGGCGGATATGCAATGCCGTATACAACGTGGACTGCGGGAGCGCTGTTTGGTCAGACCTCTGGACTTCCGCTTTCGATACCGATCGATGGCAATTCCATGGATACACAGGACAGTTTTTTCCCGGGGATCGTAACTCTGGGAGATATACTGGAACAGCAGGGATATGAGCAGGTATTCATGATCGGATCAGATGCGAATTTTGGCGGGAGAAAACTGTATTTTACCGAGCATGGGAACTATGATATTGAGGATTACTATTATTTCACGGATATTGGAAAGATTCCTAAAGATCGCTGGGTATGGTGGGGATTTGAGGACCTCTATCTCTTTGAGTTTGCAAAAGAGAAGCTGACGGAGCTCAGCCAGAATGACGAACCGTTTAACCTGACACTGCTCACAGTTGATACACATTTTGAGGATGGATATGTATGCGAGGAGTGTGGCGACGAATATGGGGATAACCAGTATGCGAATGTCATTACCTGTTCTGACAGACAGATCTATGAGTTTGTGAGATGGGTTCAGCGGCAGGATTTTTATGATAATACAACTATTGTGATCAGCGGTGACCATCCCACGATGGACAGCGATTTCTGTGAAGATGTAGACAGTGATTATACAAGAAGAGTTTATACAACATATATTAATTCAGCAGTTCAGGCAGATGACCCGACGCTGACAAGAAGTTATTCAACATTTGATAATTTCCCGACTACGCTGGCAAGCCTTGGTGTGGAGATTGCGGGGGACCGTCTGGGACTGGGAACGAATCTCTTCTCAGATACACTGACGCTGGAAGAGACCTATGGCATTCAGAGAATGTCGGAAGAACTGCAGAAAGAATCGAAGCTGATGCAGGAACTGACTTCCACTATTAATGAGGATTCGACAGAGCTTATGATCCGGGAAGGGCGGGCTCCGACGGCGACGGTGACAGTACAGCCATACAGTTATCTGGATGGATGGCTTCCGGTGCAGGTCACAGATCTTGCCAATGCAGAGCCGGATACATCCACTATAAATATTGCTGTGTGGACAGAGGAAGACAAGAGCGACCAGCAGTGGATTCAGGCGGTACTGCAGGCGGACGGCACATTTCTGTGCAATATCAATGTGGCCAACTTCGGCTTTAAGACGGGGCAGTACAATATCGAAGCTTATCTGATAGATAATACAGGAACCCAGTATCTGCTGGGAAGCGCAGTAGGCTATGTTGAGGATTAGCGAGAACGCAGACGGATCAGAATAAAATCGATCAGATCCAGGAAACGGAAAAGGACCGGAACCGCATACGAAATGCGGAGTTCCGGTTCTTTTTATAATGTCATGCGGATGATCCTGTCCTGTCCCGCAGCTGCGAAAATCTTATTCGTGCCTCATGGGAAGTTATTTGCTGGAGCTGAGCAGTACAGAGAATCTTACATAAGCCCGAGCCCTTTTACGACGATCATGATGAAGTCCTGAACATTCGTCACGATAGTGGTGGCGGCAAGGCTTCCGCGGTCCAGAAGCTTGTTTACAACGAATTCGTCTGCGTCTACTGTGTAGAGGAAGACCGGGCGTACTGTGCCGTCCTCCAGGACGCGGTAGGACGGAGTCATGTTTCCGGTCGCGATAGTGTGCAGCATGGTCGCAAGGCAGATGACCGTGGTCGCTTTCTTCACCATGCCGCGCATTGCAGTCTGCCCGTCGTAGGCATTTCCGATCACTTCCGGGAGCGGACCGTCGTCTCGGATGGAGCCGGTGAGGACGAATGGAACATCGTTCTTCACGCAGCTGTACATGATCCCGTTATCGATCTTGTAATCGTCGATAAACTGAGCAATGGAGCCGCTTTTTCTGACCCGGTTGATGACGTCCAGATGATTGTAATGGCCGTTGGGCTGGGACTGCTGGGTGTAGATGTCCTGGCCGAGCGCTGTGTGGAACATGGCTCCTTCCAGATCATGGGTGGCAAGAGCGTTCCCTGCCATCAGGCCGTCCACATATCCGTTTTCCACCATGGCCTGCATCGCGCGGCGGGCGTCAGCGTCAAATGAGAAGGCGGGACCCATTACCCAGAGGATGTTCCCGTGCTCTTTCTCATATCTGAGAAGTTCAAAAAGGCGGTCATAATCTCTGGCATAGGAAGTCTCACGGCTCCGTCCCTGGCGGAAGACGAACTGGTCGCCGCTGCTTGTCTCGGGATCCTCGAAGCCGGTACTGTGAAGGTAGATCCCTTCTTCTGCGTTCTCTGTCCTGCCGATGATGACTTTGTCGCCGATCTCCAGGTTGCGGTTCTCCACGACTTTGAGCTCACCGTCGTCACAGAGGACGACGCTGGAGTCCATCCGGCTTTCCTTCGCAAGGGTCCATTTCCCGCGGATCTTGAAATATTCGGGATACATGGAGGTGCTGTGATAATTTTCAGGAGCAACGCCCTTGACCGTTACTTCCTCCCAGGCTGCGTCAGGGGCGCCTGCGAATTTCTCTTCTGTAAAGTCAGGTTCTCTGTACTTGGGTAATTCAAACATTGGTAAAGCCTCTTTTCTGTATTTTTTCTGTATTTGGGGGACTTTCGTCCCGAATGTGCAGCGGCGCGGCTGAGGATGTTTCCTCATTTGTCCCGGCGGTATACACATTCTCCGGAAATATAGGTTTCATCAACCTGAACTTGATCGATCTCTTCCGGCGGTATGCGCAGAAGGTCGTCGCTCAGTACCGCAAAATCAGCCCGGTATCCGGGGGCGAGCATTCCGATGTCCGGAAATCCGGCTGCGAGGGCGGCGCCCCGGGTATAGAGTGTGACGGCAGTCTCAATATCCACTGCTTCCTGCCGGCCGCAGTCAGTTCCGTCGGCGGCGGTGCGGGTCACAGCCAGCTTCAGCCCCGGGAAGGGATCTGACGGTACGGCCCAGAAGGTTGCCGGTGCGTCGGTAGAAAATCCGAGCTGCACGCCCTTCTCCAGCATATGGCGGAACGGATAGCACTGCTTTATCCGTTCTGCTCCCAGATTGGCGAGATAGCTTGCGCTCTCTGCATATGGAAAGATCGGCTGGGAGACGAAGGCAATCCCGTGTTCCGCCGCCTTTTCGATGCTCTCTTCGGACGGCTCCGTCACATGTTCAATACGGACATAGGGGATCCCGTCCGATGTCCAGCTCTTTTCCCGGCAGGCACGGTCTACCATGCGTGAGATGGCTCTCGTGCCCATGGCATGCATGGAGAGCTGGCAATGGTTCTTCCGGCAGAAATCAACTGCGGTCTCCACCAGATGGTCGCTGCATACGGAGATACCGTATTCATCAGAAGAACCGTAGTACGGAGTGTCCATCCAGGCAGTCCTGCCGGAGATGCTGCCGTCCCCGATCAGTTTCAGGCCGGCCGCAAAGATCTGACTGTTCCGGTCCATCCGTTCTGAGGGGATCGTAAATGTATCGTCATCTGCAAAGAAGTCCCACATATAATAGATTCCGACCCGCTGATGAAATCCTCTTCTGGCAGCGGCTTCATAGATCGGGAAATTATCGCTGCTGTCAAGATTTCCCATGTCGCAGATCGCGGTGATCCCCTGCGAGGTGAGCAGTTCTCCGAGCTCCAGGAGATTTTCTGTCTTTTTATCGACAGACTCCAGAGGAAGGAGGGGCGCAAGGAGGTTTCTGGCGTTTTCTTTCAGCACGCCGGTCGGCTCTCCGTTTTCGTCCCGTTCGATCTCGCCTCCGGGCGGATCCGGTGTGTTCCGGTCGATCCCGGCAAGCTTCAGAGCCATGCTGTTGACGCAGCGGATATGGGCGCAGGTTCTCATGAGAGAGACAGGGGCGTCACTGCAGCCCCGATCCAGATCATACCGGTTGGGGGACCGTTTTTCCAGAAGGCCCTGCTCATCATAGCCCCATCCCTCGATCCATTCTCCGGGGCCCTGTTCTTCTCTGCGGCGCCGGATGGCGCTGACGAGTTCTTCAATGGAGTTGATCTCGGGCGGCATGATCGTGATCTTCTTCCTGTAGTCAGCCAGCATGACAGGATGCATATGTGCGTCCACGAATCCGGGGATCACGCGCCTGCCGCCGAGGTCTGTCACAGCCCCTCTGGTATCGGGCAGGTCAGCCTGAGTTCCGATCCAAGTGATTCTGCCGTCCTCCACGATCATGGAATCCGCATAGGGGGCGGCGCTGTCAGAGGTAAAAATTTTTCCGTTAATAAATATAGTAGTATTCATCTTTCCACGCTCCTTTAGACAATATGATAGCAGAACCGGGAAGATTTGTCAGGAAGATTTGCCCAAAACATTGCAAAATGCACAGGAAAATGGTAGCATAAGTATAATTATGCATCTATTTCAATAATTATGTATGGAGACTCCGAGGCTGGAAGCATCCTGGTCCGGAGTTTTTTCTTTTTCGTAAGAAAAAGAGCAGGGAGACAGAATGGATTTTATAGAGATGCAGAGAGGAGAAGCAGAGGATGGATATGATTTCAGATAAGATACGGAACATGGCGGATGAGATCAGGACTCAGATCGTGCAGGATCGGAGATATCTCCATCAGATCCCGGAGATCGGCATGGATCTGCCGGAGACCAGCGCTTATATTAAGAAGAGGCTGGATGAGATGGGGATACCGTGGAAGGAATGCGGAGGAAAGGTGCCGGAGAAGGTGACCGAAGATTTTATGCAGGCGGGATTCCCGCGGATGGAGAATGCCACCGGAGTGACAGCGGTCATCGGACACGGAAGTCCCTGCATCCTTCTGAGGGCTGATATGGACGCCCTCCCCATCCAGGAGGAGAATGACCTGGAATTCAGATCCTGCAATGGAAAAGGCCACATGTGCGGCCATGACAGCCATGCGGCGATGCTGCTGGGCGCGGCGCATATCCTGAAGAGGATGGAGGACAGCATTCCGGGAACTGTCAAGCTGATGTTCCAGCCCGGAGAGGAGACCGGAGCGGGGGCGTGCATGATGGTCGGCGACGGACTGCTGGAGGATCCGAAGGTGGATGCGGCGTTCGGCATCCATGTGCAGCCGACAGAAGAGCCGGAGACGGTGGGCTACTCGGTGGGAGTCAATTCGGCTTCCCTGGATACCTTTATCGTAAAGATCAAAGGTAAGGGAGGACACAGCTCCCAGCCTCAGCTCTGTGTGGATCCGCTGATGATCATGAACCAGATCTACCAGGCGGTCAATCTCCTTGTCACCAGGGAGGTGGATCCTGCAGCGATGGCAGCGCTCACCTGCGGTGTGGCGAAAGGCGGCACTGCAGTCAACATCATACCGGATGAGGCGGAGATCCATATTGGAGTAAGGACGCTGGACGTGGAGGCGGCCGAGCATCTGAAGCAGCGGATTCCGGAGATTGTGGATGCTTATGTGAAAGCATGGCGCGGGGAATATGAGATGACTGTGTTCCACACGCCGAATACATACAGCGATGAGAAGATCTGCCGGGAGTTCACGCCGTTTATCGGACAGGTGGTGGGGAATGAGAAGCTCCGTCGGATTCCGCCGATGACGGGGACGGAGGATTTCGGATATGTCACCACGGAAGTCCCGGGAATGTTTATTTTCTTCGGGGCAGGGAAACCGGGCAGTGCGCCTCTCCACAGTCCGCAGATGGTGCTGGATGAGGATGTGCTGCCGGCGGGAGCTGCCATTTATGCAAATGTTGCGGCAGGATGGCTCGCAGAACAAAGCAGGAAGGAGAACAAAAAAGATGAGTAAGAATGCAGAGGCGAAAAAGGGGTTCCGTATGCCCCATGTATTTATCATACTTCTGGCGATCATGCTTCTGGTCGTTATTCTGTCCTATCTGATCCCGAGCGGATCATACGAGCGGATCCAGGACAGCACGACAGGAATGACAGTGATCGATCCGGATACGTTCAGCTATGTTGAAAATGAAACGCCGATCACGTTCATGGACTATTTCGAAGCGGTGTACACCGGTTTCGTAAACGGCGCCACGATCATGGGAACACTGTTTATCAGCTCCGGCGTGATCTATCTTCTTGAGGTGAGCGGCGCTTTCGGCGCGGGGATCAGCGAGATCCTGAAGCGGACAAAAGGAAAGGAATTTTCCGTTGTCTGTATCTTCTATACGATCTTTGTGATCTTCGGAGTCCTGGGATACGGAGAGGCGGCTTATCCGTTCTATCCGCTGGCAGTCACGATCGGTTTTGCCCTGGGATATGACCGGATGGTGGGGACCGGACTTGCGATCATCGGAAGTACCGTGGGATTCACCTCAGGGCTTATGAATACATTTACAACGGGGGTGGCGCAGCAGATCGTGGGACTTCCATTATTTTCAGGAATCGGGTTCCGCGCAGTGGGGCTTGCGGTGTTCTATGTGATCGGCCTTGTAAGTCTCTATATCTACTGCCGCAGGATACGGAAAAATCCGGAGCAGAGCCTTGTGAAGGACGAGTATCTGAATCAGAGAGAGGAAGACCATACGGCGGATATGGGGGAGATGAACCTGCGCCGCGCACTGGGACTTCTGGTTTTCCTTGCGATCATTATCGTCCAGGGATTCGGCTGTATTAAGCTTGGATGGTCTTTCCCGCAGATCGCCGCGATCTACGTGATCATGGGAATCCTCCTGGCTCTGATCTTCCGAATCGGTCCGAGCGAGGCATGCCAGCTGTTCTGCCAGGGAGCGGTGAGAGTCTTCGCCGCGGCATTCGCAGTGGGACTTGCACAGTCTGTTGTAGTGCTGATGAATCAGGCGTGCATCATGGATACGATCGTTCACGGAATGTCAGTGCTGCTGGAGAACAGGAGCGCGGTCCTGGCTCTGCTGATTATTTTTGTATTTGTCACCTTGTTCAACTTTCTGGTCGTATCAGGCAGCGGAAAGGCTGTCATCGTCATGCCGATCCTGCAGCCGCTGGGCAGGATCCTGAATATCAATCAGCAGGTCCTGGTGCTGGCTTATCAGTACGGCGACGGAATCACCAACAGCTTCTGGCCGGGAAGCTCCCTCGTGCAGCTGTCTATGTGCGGTGTAGATTACGGTACCTGGATCAAGTTCTGCTGGAAGACTTATCTCTCGTTTATCGTGAGTGCGTTTGTCCTCGTCATGATCGCATATGGGATCGGATACGGACCGTTCTGATGAGGAGAAAACGCGATATTGCAGGATGTTAAATATAATTCTGTTTTCATTTGAGAAATAGTAATTAATTAAAAAAAAGGATTTTAATTTAAGGGCGGGGTGTGGAATTTCCACAAAATTAATGGTATAATACACCTATTCTAGGATAAATTGATTGACTGCATGCTGGCGGTCGGAGGAAGGAGAGAAAAATGAAGAAACATCGAATATGTGTATGGATTTTGACAGCATGTATGGCGCTGAGTGCTGCTGTGCAGATGCCCGGGATAACAGCATCGGCTCAGGAAAATGCAGGAGGAGCAGGCATTGCGGTACAGCAGGAATCGCTTTCGACAGCTGTGCTGGAGAAGATGATCGAGCTGGCGAAGAAAGCCGATACAGAGGGGGTCATTCCGATTGTTGTTTCAGAATATGAAACAAGGCTGGCAAATGCGGAGAATCTTGTCGCAAGAGTGGAAGCGGGAGATACATCCGTCACACGGGATATGATCGATGAGAGCTGGAACTCTCTTATGGAGATTCTGCAGTACCTGGAGTTTAAGCAGGGGGATAAGAGAGATCTTGTGAGTTCGATCGAGTTCGCAGAAGGTCTTGATATGAACGATTATGAAGACGATGAGAAGAAAACGGCATTCCTTGAAACGTTAGAAGCGGCAAAGGCTGTAAGAGATGATGAGAATGCAATGCAGAAAGAAATTACAGCGGCATGGAAAGCGCTCATTAAAGCGTCGTCGGAATTGAACCGTAAGATGGCGGATATGACAGATCTTAAGAAAGTGATCGCATGGATGGAGACGCTGAATCTGGATAAATATCTGGAAGCGGGACAGCAGGAATTCAAGGAGGCTCTTGAAGCTGCCAAGGCAACGGCAGAAAATATCCTGGCGACACAGACTGAAGTGGACGATGCATGGAAAGCACTTATGGATGCAGGAAGTGCTCTGAGGCTGAAGCCTGATAAGGGAGCTCTTGACGAACTGCTCCAAGCTGCAGGGAAGTATCTGACAGAGGAAGCCTCATATGAGCAGGCGGCGTTTGCGTCATTCAGGGCTGTATATGCAGAGGCGGAAGCAGTCTTTATGAATGATCAGGCAACTGCGGATGAAGTGAACACTGCTGTGGAGAAACTGACGAGTGCGGCGGCAAAACTGGAAAGCAGTCCGGCTGAGCCGGAGGATCCGGTAAAGGATAATACAGAGGATGCAGGACAGGAAGTGACGACAGGCGGAGATGAAAGTACTGTACTCGGAAGTGAAGAGACGACAACAACAGAAAATACCGCATCAGAGAACACGGATGATGTGAAGGTTGTCGCGAAAGCTGAACCGGCTCAGACAGCGGAGAAATCTGATGGAACCACGACGACAGTTAAAGTTCCTGCAGCAGCGGGCGGAACGACTGTGACTGCGACGTCAAAAGCGGTAAAGACCGGAGACACGGCAGACTTTATGTATCTTATAGTGCTGCTGGGAGCGTCAGTATGCATCGCATCTGCGGCGGCGGTTAAGAAAGTGTCAGGCAGGAGATGATCAGGCAGGCATATAGCTTCGATGAAGCGCCGCGATAGGTGAAAATTAAAGATAAAAAATAAGAGGATGCTTTAGCGTCCTCTTATTTTATGTCTGAAGCAGGGATTATTCTTCTGAACTCTCTGCTGTTCCGTCCTCTGTGTCGTCAGCAGCAGGAGCAGCATGGACTCCTGTGATCGTTACGACAGTTGCCTCCGGATCAGTTGTCAGATCCAGTCCCTCTGTGTGTGCGATCGGAAGATCGCATACCCGGAGAGTATCCCCGACCTTCAGGTCTCCTACATCAATTTCTACTTTATCTACCAGCGCTGACGGCAGTGCTTTAAATGCGATCTCATGCAGCATCTGCTGCGGAACTCCGGCAACGAGCTTCTCAAGGTTGACCAGATGTACTTCTGCAGTGGAATGTACCTGCTCGCCTTTTACAAGTGCCTGGAAATCGATCTCATCGATGCAGCCTTTCAGCGGATTATAATCAACTTCCTTGATCAGTGCGTCGTATGTCCGGCCTTCCAGCTCCAGCATAACCTGTCCGCCTTTCCCCTCTTCCTTGAGCAGACGCTCAACTGCGCCTTTCTCCATTTTGAGAGGTATAGTCTCTTCCATCTCACGGCCGAAAATACTGCCCGTAACAAATCCCTCACGTCTAAGTTTCTTGGCTTTGATTGTCATGTCTCTTCTTTCAGCTTTTAAAGTATTCATTTATCTTTTCCTCCAATCACTGAATCCCGCTTAGCAGCCTTCAACTTTGCGATTATGTCCACCGAGGTGAACGTAAGACAAATAGGTGTTGTTAAGTGTATTTTTTTGTTACACGTACATTATAGCACTGCTTGTCAAGGGGTGTATGAAAAAAGTGTGAAAAAAGTCCGACGGGGATATCGGATACATTCCGCTCCGCCGGACTCTGTCACTTTATTCCGAATAACGGATCCGCTCGATCAGGCTCAGCCGCCCTCAATTCCTTGACAGAAAAACAGACCGGGATTAAAATAGCAGTGTATTGTTATAAAAATAACAAAAATCAATCAAATTATATGGCAGGAGGACACGGCTATGGCAAAAATTCTGATCAGCCCAGGCAAATATGTGCAGGGCGCGGGAGAAATGAAGAATCTCGGGAAATATGCGGAGAAATATGGGAAAAAGGCGCTTGTTATCATCACGGCATCCGGATATAAGAGATGCGGAGCAGCTGTGGAAGAAGGCTTTCGTGACAGCGGCGCGGAGCTCGTGTTTGACTATTTTAACGGAGAGTGCAGTAAGAAGGAGATCAGCCGCCTGACAGCGGTCGTGGAGAAGGAAAACTGCGACATGGTGATCGGCATCGGCGGAGGCAAGATCCTGGATACGGCAAAGGCGGTGGCGTATTACAAATCGGTTCCGGTCCTGGTGTGTCCCACCATTGCATCGACGGACGCTCCGTGCAGCGCTCTTTCGGTGATCTATACGGATGAAGGTGTGTTTGAGGAATATCTGTTCCTGCCGGCCAATCCGAATATGGTGCTGATGGATACGGAGATCATCGCAAAATCTCCGGTCAGGCTGACGGTATCCGGTATGGGAGACGCGCTGGCAACTTACTTTGAGGCGCGGGCATGCCAGAGGAGCGGCGCTGTGACGTGTGCGGGTGGAAAAGTGACTTCTGCCGCGATGGCTCTTGCAAAACTTTGCTTCGACACTCTGATGGATGAGGGAGTGAAGGCGAAGCTGGCGCTGGAAGCAGGTGCCTGCACTCCGGCGGTGGAGAAGATCATCGAAGCAAACACGCTGCTGAGCGGCATTGGGTTCGAGAGCGGCGGACTGGCGGGGGCACATGCCATCCACAACGGCTTTACTGTGCTGGAGGAGTGCCATCACATGTATCATGGAGAAAAGGTCGCGTTCGGAACGATCACACAGCTTGTTCTGGAGAATATTCCGGCGGAAGAACTGGAGGATATTATCGACTGGTGTATTGAACTGGGACTTCCGGTCACACTCAAGGAACTGGGAATTGAGGAGGCGACGGACGAAAAGCTGATGGCTGTGGCTGAGGCGGCGTGCGCCGAGAGTGATACGCTTCATAATATGCCTTTTGAAGTGACTCCGGATACAGTGTGCGCGGCGATCAGGGCGGCGGATGCGTACGGAAGATACTTTCTGGGCGAGTAGTCTGAGATGAGAAAGACGATTTTTTACCGGATCCTGTTCTATGCCGTCGGGCTTCTCGTCCTTGCCCTCGGACTGACCCTGAACACGAAAACAGGGCTGGGCGTATCGCCTATCATTTCGGTGGCTTTCAGCATCTCGGAGATTTTCGATCACAATTTCGGCAATATGACACTGGCGCTGTACAGTGTCTTCGTTGTGATCGAGATGATCCTGCACCTGATCCGCGACCGCAGATACTCGAAGGAGGCGGACGGAGTGCTGGCTCATGCCGGGAAAAAGGATCTGAAGCTGATCCTTCTGATGGATTTCCTTCAGATCCCTCTGAGCATCGTATTTACACGTTTTCTGAACGTCTTCTCCGCCGTGATCCCGAATCTTTATTCGGCGGGGAAGAGTTCGGCGGGAGAGCTGGCCGTCCGGGTGGTCTTTCTGATCATCGCCATCATCCTGACCGGAATCGGAGCCGCCATGTCGCTGAACATGCGGATTGTGCCGAACCCCGGAGACGGGATTGTGCAGGCGATCGCGGATACAGTACATAAGAGTGTGGGATTTACAAAGAACTGCTTTGACCTGACGAATATTACGATCACCATTGTCTTAAGCTTTGTGTTTGCCGGACATCTGGTGGGCGTCGGTGTGGGAACAATCCTTGCAATGATCGGCGTCGGGCGGACGATCGCAGTGTTCAATCATTTCACTTATGAGAAGATGAAGCAGATGGCGGGAGTGGTAGAGTAGAGGATTAAAACAGCGCTCTATCCTATCGGGACAGGAGCGCTGCGTCCATTTCTATACTGTTGTATCTCTTCGGATCAGGATGGGAGGGATGATTTTATGTACCGGTTCTTTCAGCGGAGCCGGTCTTCTTTTTTTCCGTTCTTCCATCTGAGCAGACAGAAGCTTCATCGCCTCGTTCGCGATGACAGAGATCTGCTGCCCTACTGTGCTTGTAGGAATGACAGCCTCTCTCGAGATGGGAGAATCGTCAAAGCCGATGATCTGGTAAGTATCCGGAAGCCTGCCGTATTTTTGGAACAGAATATTCAGCAGCACATTGGCATGAGTGTCATTGGGCATGAAGATTCCCTTCTTTTTCTCCGGATATTTTTCTTCGAGCTGCTGTACCAGCTGGGTGATCCGTTCTTTGTTTTCTTCAAATGTATTTCCCAGATCGGTCAGGATCAGTTCGTAGCGGAGATGGAATTCCCGGCAGGTGTCCACGAATCCGCGGATACGGCCGGAGGCTGGGGAAGTATCCGGTACATCTGCGTTTACATGGATAAGGATATCGCATCCGCTTTTGCTTAAGAGTCCCGCTGCCTGGACGCCGCCCATATAGTTGTCGGTGTTGACGCTGGAGATATACTGATCCTCCCGCTCGATCCCTACCACCGGGACGTTGTAAGAGGCGAGCTCTGAGGAAGGGATGGTGGGGCTCAGGATGATCATCCCTTCGATATTGTAGGCGAGCAGTTCTTCGATATATTTTCTTTCGATATCAGCCCTGGCGTTCCCTGCAAATACAAGAAATTTGTAACCATAAGTCTCATAGGTCGCAAGGATCTGATTGAGCATTTCCGAATAGTAGTGCATATAAAGATTGGGAATGATAATGCCGACGAATTCTGTCTTCCCACTTGCCAGAATGCGCCCGACCTTATTCTCTTTATAATCAAGTGCCGTCAGGGCGTCTGCGATTTTCTGCTGGTTCTCCAGTGTGAGAGAATCGGGATCATTAAAATAGCGGGAGATCGTTGTCTTGGAAAATCCTGTGTATGCAGCGATATCCGCAAATGTTACTTTCTTTTTTGCATTCATATTTTCCGCTCCTTTTTATAAGAACAGCCTGCCAGTATGACTTCTGCCGTCAGTCTGACCCTGACGCCGTCCGCGATACCGGGAGAGGCCGTATCAAAATGATAGTCCGTACATTTTATTCAGATACAGTATAACAGAAAAAAGAAAAAAGAATCAATAAAGTAACCGGTAACAAAACCGGTTTTGTGAAATGTGTACAGAAATAGGACATGTAAAATAGAACAAATGCCGAAACGGGAATTTTATGTTGACAGAGGGCTGATGAAAGTCTATTATTAGCTTAAAGAAACCGGTTACTTAACCGGTAACACAAACGGTTTCAAACAAATTCTTAGCAGAGGAGGAGACGGAATGAAGAAACGACTGCTGTGCCTGATCGGAATCGTCTTCGTGGCGGCCTGTTTTACAGGATGCCAGCAGAAGGACCCGGAACCGGGAGATATAGCGGGCTACGATGAAGGAGAGGAATATCTCTCCATCTGGGTTCACTCTATCGAGGACACGGAGGAAGGCCAGGCATACAAAGAATCAGTGGAGAGCTTTAATGAGGCTTATGACGGACAGTACTTTGCGGATATTGAGTTTGTCCGGAGAAATGACAGCGGCGGCGGTTATTCTGACAAGGTAAATGCATCTGTCATGGCGGGAGGCCTGCCGGACGTGCTCACGGTGGACGGGCCGAATATTTCCGCCTATGCGGCAAACGGGATCATCCAGCCGCTGGCAGAGCTGACGGAGGAAGAGGAAAGTGAATATCTTCCGTCCATCATTGAGCAGGGGACAGTGAATGACGAGCTGTATGCACTGGGGGTCATGGAATCCAGTGTGGGATTCTACTATAACAAGGACATCATTGAAGAGGCAGGCATTGAGATACCGGATGCCGACGATCCGTGGACATGGTCAGAGTTCCTGGATATCCTGGAGGAGCTGAAGCCTCTGATGGATGAAAAAAACGGATATCCGCTTGATATGACCTTCCCGGTAGGTGAGACGAGCATCTATTATTTCGCTCCGTTCGTATGGTCCGGCGGAGGAGAACTTGTCAGTGATGACGGCCTGACTGTGGACGGATACTTCAACTCCGATCAGACGGCGGCAGCGATGGAATTCTTCCGGACGGTCGTTGAGGAGGAGTATATGTCAGAAGCTCCCATCGATCATCTTTTTGAAAGCGGAAGGGCAGCCTTTAAGTTCGACGGCGCATGGGAGGTCAATACGATCTACACCAGCTATCCGGATATCAACCTCGGCGTTGCCCCGTATGTAGTGAGCGACGACTGGGACGGCGGTACATATACACCGACAGGATCCTGGGCTTTTGCTGCCTCTTCGGAGACAAAGGATATCGAGGGCGCGACCGAACTGGTCAAATGGATGAGCGGCGTGGACAGCGGAATCCGGATCTGGGAGATGACGAAGAATTTCCCGTCTACCTATGAAGCGTTTGAGAACATTGATGTATTCCAGACAGATGAGAACTACAAGGCGCTGTATGACCAGCTGAGCAATTACGGACATCCGAGGCCGAAGACTCCGGTATATCCGCAGGTGAGCACAAGTTTCCAGGAAGTGCTGGAAAGTGTGGCTCTGAGCGGAAAGGATGTACATGAGGAGCTTGACAAAGCTGTGGAACGGATAGATTCAAAACTGGAACGTTATACGAGGGAATAAAGTATGAAGAAAAAGAATTCAATCATGGGAATGGCGTTTTTCGGTCCGGCACTGGTGCTGCTCACCATCTTCTTATTCCTGCCGATGCTGCTCACATTCGGATTCAGCTTTACAGACTATTTTGCATTGAATCCTGAGCTGACTCACTTTGTAGGACTGGAAAACTATATCAATATTTTTAAAGACGATCTTTTTGTACAGTCATTTATCAACACGGTAAAATTCGTGATCATCATCGTGCCGCTCCAGTGCGGCGGGGCGCTGCTCCTTGCGCTGGCGATCAACAAAGCGGCACACTGCAAGAAATATTTTAAAGTGGCGTTTTTCGTACCGGTAGTTATGTCTCTGGCAGTTGTCTCCACACTGTGGATGCAGATCTACAGCCCGGAGGGAATCCTGAATACACTGCTGGCACATATAGGAATCGACCCGCAGCCCTTTATCCACAGTGCGGACCAGGCGCTGCCTTCTATCGCCATCATGAGTGTATGGCAGGGCGTAGGATATCAGATGATTATCTTCCTGGGCGGGCTGCAGAATATCAATCCCGCACTTTATGAGGCTGCAGAAATCGACCACGCAAGCGCATGGCAGAAATTCAGAGATATTACTCTGCCGGAGCTGAAACCGCTGTGTATTTTCGTATTTATCACAGTCACAATCGGAGCGTTCCGTATGCTGGTACAGCCGATGGTTATGACAGGCGGCGGCCCCGACCACTCAACCTATACACTTGTATATG
>ERZ780162.93-NODE-93-length-73735-cov-7.491517_pt1 | contig 73735 bp, 67 predicted proteins | sample MGYA00511474_ERZ780162 | MGnify/ENA primary metagenome ERZ780162 (study PRJEB29588, sample SAMEA2143633) | human gut metagenome | biome: human gut; feature: human-associated habitat; material: faeces | place: Denmark | collected 2008/2010 ...
CGCCGGCCCGGAGACGGCCGCTCCCGCAAGGAGCGCCGCCGCCAGGGCGGCCATGAGGATGCGTTTCATGGCGTTCTCCTTATTTTTTTCCGGCGAGCTTCGCCGTGAAGAACGTCGTGAGCTTGTCCGCGATGGCGTCCACGTAGTCCTTCACCCAGTAGGTCTGGATGTGGGTCGCGCCGGGCACGAGGAAGAGTTCCTTGTCCTGCGTGCCGGTGGCTTTCGCGAAGGCGTCCTCCGTCATGTAGAGCGAGTCCGCCCGGCTCCCGGCGATCATGAGGAGCGGCTGCGTGATGAGCCCCATGTTCTGCGCCGCGTCGAAGGCCACGAGGTCCATCAGGCTGGACACGGTGTAGCTGAACGTGTCGTTCGGATGGTAGTAATCTTTGCCGTAGTAGTAATAGCCTTCCCGGTAGAGGTCGAAGGGCAGCTTGTCCGCTTCCTCCGGCGTGAGCGTCTCCGTCATGTTCGGCGTGAGGTCGATGACGCCGGTCTCCACCTCTTTCTGGCGGGCCGCCGCGGCCTGGGCGAGCGTCTTCTGCGCCGTCATCGGGTCCGGATGGGTCACGCCGTAGCCGTCCCGGCGGACGATGCCGCTGTTGAACATGGAGAGGGTCGCCACGGCCGCCACGCGCGGATCGGTCTGGACCGCCGCGAGGGTGTAGCCGCCGCCTCCGCAGATGCCCAGCGCGCCGATGCGGGTCTTATCCACGCCGGGGAAGCGGGAGATGATGTCCACCATGCCGTGCACATCTTCGATGCGGTGCGCCGGCACGTCCAGATGGCGCGGCTCCCCGCCGCTCGCTCCCTGATAGGATGCGTCCGCCGCGATGGTGATGAAGCCCGCTTCCGCGAGGCGCTGCGCGTAGAGGCCGGCCACCTGCTCCTTCGTCCCGCCGTTCGGATGCGCCACCACGACCGCCGCGTAGGATTTCTGCGGGTCGTAGCCCGCCGGTGTGTAGACGTTCGCCGCCACCGCGACGCCGTCCAGATCATATGTGATGGGATGGATCTGGACCTGTCCCGGCACGTTCTCCCTGATGGCCCCGTCGTAAACGAGCCCCCAGCGGTTGCCCTTATACGCCAGGATCTGATCTTCCGGAATGTCTTTGTACGTCATGCCCTGCATGGATGCTTCCTCCTTTACTGAAACCGCCGGTGCTGCCGGCCCTTCTGCCGCCTGCGCGGCCATGGCGCCGCCCCATACGGCCGCGCCCGCCATGGCGCAGATCATGAGTTTCTGCCATTTCTTCATCGGTGTCTCTCCTTTCTCTGCCCGCTTTGCGGGCTCTCCCGGACGCCCTTGCGTTTCCGGCGCCCTTCTGCTATAGTCAGTGTAGAACTTCGAGTTGACCCGAAGTCAAGGAGTTTTCAAAAAATTTTTTCAGGAGGTCTCTATGGAATACACCATCGGCGAGCTCGCCGCGAAAATGCATCTCACCACCCACACGCTCCGCTACTACGACGACGAAGGGCTCCTGCGCCATGTGAAGCGCGCCCCGAACGGCCGCCGAATCTTTACGGAAAAGGACGTAGTCATGCTGAATACCATCGAATGTCTGAAAAAAGCAGGCATGAGCATCCACGACATCCGGCAGTATATCGACTGGTGCGACGAAGGGTTCGCTTCCGTGGAAAAGCGCTATGAGCTCTTTGAGAAAAAGGAAGCGGAAGTCCTGCAAAAGCTGGCCGATCTGAAAAAGGTGCTCGCCACGGTGCAGTGGAAGAAGAAATTTTATAAGCAATGCCTGGACGACGGAGAGATCCGCTTCTGCGACGAAGACCGCCTGAAGATGGCAGAGATCATCCTCCGCGGCGAAGAGCTGAAATAAAAAAGCGCAAGAAAAAAGCCCTGTGAAATTTCACAGAGCTTCTTTTTTATTGATCATTTCTGGCCCACGCCCAGTTCCTGATCGATCACGGAGGCGATGTCATCCACGATGCGCTCCAGCTGTTCCGCATCCGGCCCTTCGCCCATGACGCGGATGAGCGGTTCCGTGCCGGACGCGCGGACGAGGATGCGCCCGTCATCACCGAGCTCGGATGCGCCCGCTTCGATGGCTGCGGCGATGAGTTCATTGTCCTCCCAGCCGTTCTTGCTGTAGACTTCCACATTTTTCAGAATCTGCGGATAGTCCGTCATGAGACTTCCCAGCTCGGAGAGCGGGCGGCCGTCGTTTTTCAGCACCGTCAGCGTCTGCACCGCCGTGATAAGGCCGTCGCCGGTGGTATTGTAGTCCGCAAAGATGATGTGCCCCGACTGTTCGCCGCCGATGGAGTAGCCGTTCTTCCGCATTTCCTCCAGCACGTACCGGTCGCCCACCTGGGTCGCCACAGTGCGGCATCCGAATCCCGCCAGCGCCTTGCCAAAGCCCAGATTGCTCATGACCGTGCCCACGACCATATCGCCCGCGAGGCGGCCTTCTTTTTTCATTTTCAGGGCATTGATGATCATGATGTGGTCGCCGTCCAGCACGTGTCCTTTTTCATCGACGAAGAGACAGCGGTCCGCGTCGCCGTCATTGGCGATGCCGCAGTCCGCGCCGAGGCGCACCACTTCTTCCTGAAGATGTTCGATATGGGTGGAGCCGCAGTCTCTGTTGATATTTATGCCGTCGGGCTCACAGGACAGCGCCGTCACGTCCGCGCCGAGCTTCCTGAGGATCTCCGGCAGGAAATCGCTGGCCGCGCCGTTTGCCGAGTCCGTCACGATCTTCATGCCGGAAAAATCCGTTTTCACGGTGGAGAGCACATATGCTCTGTATTCATCGGCATATTCCGGCACATGGCGGATCGCGCCGATGCCCGCGCCGGTAGGACGGGGAATCTCCTCGCCGTCCATATGGCGAAGCAGGTTTTCGATCTCTTCTTCCGCCGCGTCGGGGAGTTTGTATCCTTCATGGTCAAAGAACTTGATGCCGTTGTCCTGGAAAGGATTGTGAGACGCGGAAATCACCACACCGGCGTCATAGTCTTTCATGCGGGTGAGATAGGCTACGCCCGGTGTCGGGATCACGCCGACCAGATCGACGCTCACCCCGGCAGAACAGAGACCGGCCGCCAGCGCCGCTTCGATCATGCCCCCGGAAATGCGGGTATCCCTGCCGATCAGGAAGCGGTGCGAGCCGTCTCTCCGGCAGAAATAAGCGCCCGCCGCACGCCCCATCTGATAAGCAAGCTCCGGCATGAGCGTGGAATTCACAACGCCGCGGACTCCGTCCGTGCCAAATAATGTAAGCATATTTTTTCTCTCCTTTTATCTGCTTTCCGCTGTTCGCAATTTCAAATCATACCGCCGCCGCAGGCTTCCGTCAAGGCTCACTGAACGCCGTTGACAGAGACCGTCACCGTCGCTTCGGCCGGCACCGCAGAGGAACCCGCCGGAACCGGGATGGGCAGAGTCTGCGTCACATCGGCTTCCGCGCCGGTCACATCAATCTCCCCGAGATTGATCTCCTTCATGGCTTCCAGGTCGCTCCCCGGCGCCGTCACCGTCGCCGCAAGAGGCGCGACGGTCAGGCCGTCCACCCGGTATCCCGCGGCAGGCGTGCCCTTCACTTTCGCCGTGAGGGGAATATTCGCGGTCTTCTGCTCTTCCGTGATCTCCACGGCGACGCGCACCTGCGTCGGCATGACATCGATGCCGGTCACCGTATTGCCGTCCTCGTCCATGACGCTGACCGAATCAAACTCGGTGAAGCTCTCCCGCTTATCCGCCAGATTGACGGAGACCACCGCCCGGTTCACCATGTCGATGCTGCTGCTGCTCCCCGCCACGGTCAATACGGAAGGCGCCGTATCCTTCAGCGCCGACTTATAGCCGGACGGCAGTTCGCCGAAGAAATTTACCCGGATCGGCACGGACTTCACCGCATAGGGATCGACTTTCAGATCGAAATACTGGGGCGTGACCGACGCCACTTCCCCGTCGCCGGGAAGCGACACGGAGATCTTCGTATTCGGATAATCGCCATCGGTCATATTCTGCATATCCACATACGCATGGATATCATCGCTGTGGAGCTGCATCAGCGCGTTGCGGTTCATATTGACAGTGACCTTGACACGCTGCGGCACATTGAGCGCCACGAGCGACCGGTCAAGGTTGCGCACTTCCACAGGCACGGTATAGCTCCCCGTCATGATGGGATTCTGCTCATTCATGACATACAGCCAGAAAGCGCACGCCGCGATGAGGCACAATATTTTCGGCAGCCACCAGTGCAGCTTGGTATATTTCATTTTCTGGGCCTCCATTTCTGGAACATATCGTTCACCACGCTCGTTCTCCCCTTATTCGCCATCATGAAGGACTTCAGGCGGTTGCGGAGCGTTTCCCCGTCGATATGCCGGTAAATATGGCCGCCGTAGGTATAGGAAATGGTTCCCGTCTCCTCGCTGACCACCACGACCACGCAGTCCGCCATCTCGGAGAGACCGATAGCGGCGCGGTGCCGCGTGCCCAGCTCGGAAGACAGCGACCGGTCGCGGGTAAGCGGCAGGAGGCATCCCGCCGCCATGACCCGGTTCTCCCGGATGATGACCGCCCCGTCGTGAAGCGGCGTATTGACGATGAAAATATTCCCCAGCAATTCTTTTGTCACCAATCCTTCGATGCGTATGCCCGTATCGATGTAATCATCGAGGCCGACGGAACGCTCGAATACGATGAGCGCTCCCGTGCGGCTCTTCGACATCGTCTCCGCCGCTTCCGCCACGCTGTTGATCACTGCCGTCAGGTCGGAATCGCTGACCACGCTGGACGACACATAGAATTTTCCCCGGCCGATCTGCTCCAGCGCGCGGCGCAGCTCCGGCTGGAACACCACCGGCAGCGCGACGATGAGCACCGTCATCAGTTTTTCCAGGATCCACGCCACCGCATGGAGCTGGACCCAGCCGGAAATGAGCGTCAGCACGCCCAGCACCACCAGCCCTTTGACGAGCGCCGTGGCGCGGGTATTGCGGATCAAAAGATAAATGCGGTAAAGGAAGAACGCGACCACCAGGATATCCAGCAGATCCCAGAGCCGCATCGTCATGAGAAGTCCCTGAAGCTGATTGAAAATCATTCGCCTTTCCTGTACTTTCCCTTCTAATAAAAAAGACTGAAATAAATGAACGGATATAAATTATTTTACCATGGATAAATAAATAAGCGGGAAAAATTTCCCTCCGCCGCGCAAAAAGCGGCCGAAAAAAATCGGGAGAAAATTTACCGGCGCTCTGCAAAAAACGGCCGAAAAAAAAAACGGAGGAAAATTTCCTCCGCTTTCAGTTCTCCTGTATGCCCCACTGCAGTTTCTTGATCTGCCAGTCCTGCTCGGTGCTCTGCTTCTGCAAATGATACAGGTCTTTCCCGTATTCTTCCAATTTATCGTCCGTCACTCCGGCGTGCCAGTAAAGCGTGCTCAGCTGGTCATCATAGCGGGACGCCTCGATATTCATCATCCGCTCCTGCAGATCAGCGATCTGGCTCTCCTGCCAGGAGACGAAAGCGATCAGCGCCGCGATGACGGCAAGGAAAAAGCGATTTTCTTTCTTCTGAAAAAATTCTTTCATGCTCACACTTCATACGGCTTGTCCGCATTGAGCAGCGCCAGATGCCCCTTGGTGAACTCGATCCACAGCCGGGCGGCTCTGGAGAGATACCGTCCTTTCTTCCAGATCGCGTAGAGATGATGAATCATCTCCGGCTCGGTGAGGCGGCGCACGACGACCGGGCTGTCCTCGGAATTTTTCGGACACAGGCGGCTCGGCAGGAGCGCCACGCCGAGGCCGGACGACACGGTCTGGATCATGAGCTCTCTCTGGCTCGTCTCAAAAATGACTTTCGGCGCGAACCCGATCTTGCTGCACGTCTGTAAAATATCATCGTGCATATTGAAATCATCCCGGTAAAGGACGAGCGGATAATCGGCGAGCAGCTTCATGGGCACGGTCTTTCTCTCCGCGAGCGGGCAGTCCTTCGGCATGACCACGCACATCTCGTCATTGGACAGGAAGAACGATTCGAAATCCTTATTCGGGATCGTGCAGATGATGCCCACGTCGATGATCCCTTCCTGCACGGATGACTCGACGATCTTCGAGCCGTGCTCATACAGCTTGATCTCGATCTGCGGATAGGTCTTCTTGAATTCGCCGAGAAGCTTGGCAAAGACATGGGCATCCGTGATGGGCGGCAGCCCGATCTCGATCGTATCCTGCTTCAGATTGAACTCATTTTCAAAATCCGACTTCAGATGCTCAAAGGAAAAGACACAGCGCTTCGCGTAATTCAGGAAGATCGTTCCCGGCGCTGTGAGCTCCACTGTCTTCGCGTTGCGTATGAAAAGCGTGACGCCGATCTCATCCTCCAGCGATTTGATCATGCGGCTGATCGCCGACTGAGAAATGTGGAGATTACGGGCCGCTTTGCTGAAGCTCTTCTGAGAAGCCACTTCCAGAAAATACTTCAAATGTCTGTAATCCATTCTGACACCTCTTTCTAAAACCCCGCGCCGACGGCGCGCATTTCTTGAGAATTCCACAGCTATCCCTTATAATGTAGGGGATTACAGCATGAAACAGATATTTTCCCTCTGTTCCCTGTTATGAAATAATGTGGAACATCTATGCGAATTTATCATAATTACATTGTAACGAATTTCTGCTGTATTCGCAAATTTTGGTGCCTCGAAATCTGCCAAAATTTTACACATGAAAAAGGGGTGTGTACTTGTGAGAAAAATGAAAACAATGGACGGCAATACGGCAGCCGCGTATATTTCCTACGCTTTTACCGAAGTCGCCGCCATCTATCCGATCACGCCGTCTTCTCCGATGGCGGAATCTGTGGATGAATGGGCCGCTCACGGAAAGAAGAACATTTTCGGCGATACGGTCCACGTCGTGGAGATGCAGGCGGAAGGCGGCGCGGCAGGCGCGTTCCACGGTTCTCTCCAAAGCGGCGCGCTGACGACGACCTACACGGCGTCCCAGGGCATGCTGCTCATGATCCCGAATATGTACAAAGTCGCCGGCGAACTGCTGCCGGGCGTATTCCACATCGCCGCCCGCGCGCTCGCCAATCACGCGCTCTCCATCTTCGGCGATCATCAGGACGTGATGAGCGCCCGCGCGACGGGCTGCGCCATGCTGGCGGAAGCGAACGTGCAGGAGATCATGGATCTGGCTGCCGTCGCCCACCTGTCCGCGATCCGCGGCCGCGTGCCGTTCATCAATTTCTTCGACGGCTTCCGCACGAGCCATGAGATCCAGAAAGTGGAAGTCCTGGATTATGATGAACTGGCTCCCCTCATCGATCAGAAGGCGCTCGCCGAATTCCGCGCCCGCGCGCTCTCCCCGAATCATCCGGTCATCCGCGGCACGGCGGAAAATCCGGACATCTACTTCCAGCACTGCGAAGCGGCCAATCCGTACTACGACGCGCTGCCGGGCATTGTCCAGGGCTACATGGATGAGATCGCGAAGCTCACGGGCCGTCAGTACCATCTTTTCGATTACTACGGCGCGGAAGACGCGGAACGGGTCATCATCGCCATCGGCTCTGTCACGGACATCGCAAAGGACGTGGCGGATGCCCTCAACGCGCACGGCGAAAAAGTGGGCCTCGTGAACGTCCACCTGTACCGCCCCTTCTCCGTGAAGGACTTCATCGCCGCGCTGCCGAAGACGGTAAAGAAAGTCGCCGTCCTGGACCGCACCCGCGAGCCCGGCGCTCTCGGCGAACCGCTGTACCTTGATGTGCAGAGCGCCATTGCCGCGTCCGGCCTGGATATCCGCGTATGCGGAGGCCGCTACGGTCTCGGCTCCAAAGACGTGGTGCCGGAAGACATCATGGCCGTCTATGAGCACTTGAAGGCCGACCGTCCGCGCCACAACTTCACCCTCAGCATCAAGGATGATGTGACAAATCTGTCCCTCGCTCCCGCTGCCGTGCCGGAAATGCCCGACCGCACCGTATCCTGCAAATTCTGGGGATTCGGCTCCGACGGCACAGTCGGCGCGAATAAGAACGCCATCAAGATCATCGGCGACCATACCGACATGTACGCACAGGGCTACTTCGCCTACGATTCCAAGAAATCCGGCGGCGTCACCATTTCCCACCTGCGCTTCGGCCCCGATCCGATCCGCCGGCCCTATCTCATCCGCAAGGCGGACTACGTGGCCTGCCACCGTCCGTCTTATGTCTATAAATACGACATGCTCCGCGGATTCAAGGACGGCGGCGTCTTCCTGCTGAACTGCCAGTGGAAACCGGAAGAACTGGACGCCATGCTTCCGGCCATGATGAAGCGGAAACTCGCCAAGCTCCACGCGAAATTCTATATCATGGACGCTTTCAAGATCGCCGAAGAGATCGGGCTCGGCAGCCGCATCAACATGATCATGCAGTCCGCCTTCTTCGCGCTCACGAAGATCATCCCCGTGGAAGACGCTGTGAAATATCTGAAAGACGCGAATCAGCATTCCTACGGCAGAAAAGGCCAGGATGTGGTCGATATGAACAACGCCGCCGTCGACGCTGGCGTCACCGCGCCGATCGAAGTGGCCGTCCCCGAAGAATGGGCGCACGCCACCACCGGCGGCACGAGAGAAGTCATCGACCGCCCCGCCTTCATCTCCGATGTATGCGACGTCATGAACCGCCAGGAAGGGGATGATCTCCCCGTTTCCACCTTCAAGGGCATCGAAGACGGCACCTTCCCCACAGGCACCTCGAAATATGAACGTCCCACGGCGGCGATCAGCGTGCCGGAATGGATCCCCGAAAACTGCATCCAGTGCAACCAGTGCGCCGCGTCCTGCCCGCACGCCACGATCCGTCCGATCCTCGCCACGGAAGAAGAAGTGGAAAAAGCGCCGGAAGGCTTCATCGTCCGCGATTTCCAGGGCCCGGTAAAAGGACTCAAATTCCGCATGGTCATCGACCCCCAGGACTGCTACGGCTGCGGCATCTGCGTCAATACCTGCCCGGCCCGCAATAAAGCGCTCGTCATGAAGCCCATCGAGACCCAGCTCGATAAGCAGAAACTCTGGGACTACGCCATGACGCTTCCCCGCAAGGCCAATCCGATTAATAAGAATACTATCCGCGGCGCCATGCTGGAACCGACATACTTCGAATTCTCCGGCGCCTGTGCAGGCTGCGGAGAGACGCCGTACGTTCATCTCATCACCCAGCTCTACGGCGACCGCATGAATATCGCCAACGCGACGGGCTGCTCCTCCATCTACGGCGCGAGCGCGCCCTCCATGCCGTACACCGTGAACGCTGACGGCTGCGGCCCCGCATGGGCAAATTCCCTCTTTGAAGACAACGCGGAATACGGCCTGGGCATGCACCTCGGAGAAACGAAGCTCCGCAGCCGCCTCGCGGCAAAAGTGGAAGCGCTCCTTCCCGCTGCCGATGACGAGACCAAGGCAGTCATGCAGGAATGGCTCGACAAGAAAGAGATCGGCGAAGGCACAAGAGACCGGGCCCGCCGGTTTGAAGCGGCGCTCCGCGCGGAAGTGGCGGCGCACCCCGAATATAAAGAACTCCTCGAAATGAAAGATCACTTCATCAAGAGAAGCCAGTGGATCTTCGGCGGCGACGGCTGGGCCTATGACATCGGCTTCGGCGGTCTCGACCAGGTGCTCGCTTCCGGCGAAGACGTCAATGTTCTCGTCCTCGACACGGAAGTGTATTCCAACACCGGCGGCCAGTCCTCCAAATCCACCCCGGCGGCGGCCATCGCAAAATTTGCCGCGTCCGGCAAGAAGACCAAGAAGAAAGATCTCGGCATGATCGCCGTCTCCTACGGCTACATCTATGTCGCGCAGATCGCTCTCGGCGCGGATATGAATCAGGCCATCAAAGCCATCACGGAAGCAGAAGCCTATCCGGGGCCGTCCCTCATTATCGCCTATGCGCCGTGCATCAATCACGGCCTGAAAGCGGGCATGGGCAAGAGCCAGGAAGAAGAAAAGAAGGCCGTGGAATGCGGCTACTGGTGCAACTGGCGCTACAACCCGGCGCTCCTTGAGGAAGGCAAGAATCCCTTCCATCTCGACAGCCGCCCGCCGAAAGGCAATTTCCGCGAATATCTGATGGGCGAAGTCCGCTTTGCGAGCCTCGCGACGCTCTTCCCCGACAAAGCGGAAGCGCTCTTTGAAAAGACGGAAAGAGACGCGAAGGAACGGCGTGAAAATTACGTCCGCATCCAGAAGTCTTACGACGACGAGATCAAAGCCAGAAAAGAAGCGGAAGGAAAGTAAGGATCTGACCGCAGAATCCCCGTTCAGCCATGAGCGGGGATTTTTTTGCGCGTTTTCTCCTTTCCCGTGACCGCCGTGCATGGGGCGCCGTATACATGGACGCTGAAAAATTTTCCGGCTTCCGCTGTTTCGCATTGACTTGTATGAAAAGCATGCTATAATAAGGAAAATTTTTACAGATTGCAGTGAAGGAAAAGAGTATTCATTCTGAAGCCGCATCAGAGAGCTCCGGCAGGTGGAAAGGAGCGCGGCAGGTCTGAAGAAGTGCATTCCCGAGCATGGAAGACTGAATCCAGTAAGTCTTCCCGGCGCCGCCCGTTACGGCGGGGAGTCACAGACTCATAGAGGCCGGTACGGCGACGCATCGGCGAAATTGGGTGAGAATCACGGAACTTCCGTCCCTTTGGGGGCGGGAGTTTTTTTATTTCCTTCTGCACATCTCCATTTTCATCCGGAAAGGAGGAGCTTCATGAATAAAATACCGCTTTGCAGCGCCCGCTGCCGGACATCTCCGAAAGGCATCCTCCGATGTCCCGGAAATTTAGATTTCTAAAATTATGTTTACTTATTCCAAAATCTCATTCTTTTATGATACAATATCATCAATATATGAAGTATGCTGTTTTTGATTTTTGCTCAATTAGCATATGCGCAAAAGGAGAGAAAAGAAATGAGCAACACACAAACTCCGCATGATGTCCGCGAGACCGCGCAGGAAGCCCTGCGGCAGAACAGGCCGAAAAATCAGGGCCGTCAGTTCGCGCTCTGGTTCGGCGCGCTGATCCTCGGCGGCGTCCTCGGCTGGATGGGCATTCAGCCGCTGAACGAACTTTTCAATTTCGTAGCGACGGTCTTCACCCGTCTCTTCCAGTTCATCGCCATCCCCACGATCTTCCTGGCCGTCATCACGACACTGGCGGAATTGGGCGGCAATAAAGAAACGGGCCGCATCTTCATGCACGCCGTCTTCTACACGCTTCTCACCACCATCTGCGCCGCGGCGATCGGCCTCGGTCTCTATCTCTATATCGCGCCGGGCAATCTCCCTGTGGAGCTCCTCGCTTCCGGCCAGTCCGCCGTGCCGATGGATAATTTCAAATCCCTTTCTTATTATGACCACATCCTTTCCGTCATCCCAAATAACGTTCTCCTGCCCTTCACGACAGGCAACGTCCTTTCCGTCATGCTGATCGCCGCGGCAACCGGCCTCGCGCTGGCTTTCATGCCCCACACGGAGAACCGCGAACAGCTGATGAAAGTCATTCAGGGGCTTCAGGAACTGGCGTTTACCCTCATCCGCGCGCTCCTCGCCGTCCTGCCGGTAGGCATCATCGCCTTCGCGGGACAGCTCTCCGCTCAGATTGAAGCGGGCGTCATCGTGGGCGCGCTCGGCAAGTACACTCTCGTCGTCCTCGGCGGCAACGCCATCCAGATCTTCCTCATCCTCCCGCTCATCCTCGCCCTGCGCGGCCTGAATCCGCTATGGGTATTCCGCAAAATGGCTCCGGCCCTTGCGGTCGCGCTTTTCACGAAGAGCTCCGCCGGCACCCTGCCGGTAACGCTCGCCTGCTCCGAGCAGAATCTGAAAGTCAATCCGAAAGTGTCCCGCTTCGTCCTGCCGATCTGCACCACCATCAATATGAACGGCTGCGCGGCATTCATCCTCGTCACGTCTCTCTTCGTCATGCAGAACGCAGGCTTTGAACTCTCCATGAGCACCATGATCACGTGGCTCTTCATCGCCGTGCTCGCCGCTATCGGCAATGCCGGCGTCCCCATGGGCTGCTACTTCCTCACCCTTTCCCTCATGTCCGGCATCGGCGCGCCGGTGGGCCTCATGGGCATCATCCTCCCGATCTACACCATCATCGACATGGTGGAAACGGCGGAAAACGTCTGGTCTGACTCCGCTGTCTGCGCGATGACTGACCATGACCTGAAAGGCGAGCTCTCCGAAGACGGCCCTGTGCCGGACCCGATCGGCTGATCTGTACAAGTAAACTGATATAAAAAAGACGGAACGCAAAAAAATTCCGTCTTTTTTCTTTGCGCTTTCCGCGCGCCGGCGCCGGAAAAATGAGCGCCCACGACGCAGAAATCACCCGGCGCGCCCCGGCTCTCCCGTAAAATTTCAACCCTCTGAAAAATAATTTTTCTCTCATTTTCCGCCCCAGGAAAGCGAAAAATCCCAATTTGGCCCGTACCGGGCCTTTTCAGCCGATTTTCGGCGGTACCGGGCAAACAGACTGAAATCCATTCTGCATATTTTCTACGTCTTCTTTGCGTTATTCTGCATGAATATACATATTTGTAAAGGCCGTGAAAAAACAGAAAACCCGGAAACGCCCATCAGACGGGCATTTTCAGGGTCTTCAAAAAATCCCCCTGAAAATTCACTGCCTTTCAGAATATATCATGCCAATCCATGGCAAAACGGAATGGCAGCTCTTTTTCTTCATTTTTCTCGGTTTTTCTCTTTTCTCCTCAAAACTCCTTCGAAGTCCGCGGAAAATTTTTCTGAAATTTCCTATTGTACAATGGCCCCGACTGTGTTATATTGTTGAACACAAAGCTGTGGCGCGCCCTGCATGAATGTGCAGCTGAGCAGCGCCCGAACGGAAATGGTTTTCTTTTTTACCCTGTTTCTTTCACCATAAAGGCAGGCCATCCCGGAAGATGGTACAGCCCCTGCCTCCACCGAAAGCAAATGGGGTTCCTGCTTGCCCTAAAAAAGCAGCGCGGCATTCCGGAGCCAGTCTATCCGGGACAACTTTTCCCCCGTGAAGCGATTCACGAATACACATGAGAAAGAAGGGAAATCCATTGTCCAAGAGCAAAAAAATGGGAGTGATACAGCTCACAACAGTCACAGCGATCAACATGATGGGTTCGGGTATTATCCTTCTGCCGTCCAAGCTGGCGGAGATCGGAACAGTATCCATTTTCGCGTGGATCCTCGCCTCTCTCGGTGCGACGCTCCTCGCCTACGCTTTCTCCGTGTGCGGCATGTACGGCACGAAGAGCGGCGGCATGGGCGGCTACGCGGAATACCGCTTCGGCCGGATCGGAAATTTCCTGTCCAATTACGCCTACGCGATCTCCCTCATCATTGCCAATATTGCCATCGCGACGGGCGTCGTCAGTTATGCGACCTACTTCTTCGGCCTGCATCTGTCGCCGCTTGCCGTATGCCTCACCACGATCGGCGTCCTCGTGCTGGCCGCCTCCATCAGCTTCGGCGGGCCGAAAGAAGCGGGACGCTTCTCCACTGTGGGCGTCGCCTGTGTGCTGACTCCGGTGGCGGGCCTTCTCCTCGCGGGCTGGTATTTCTTTGACCCGGCGATCTACGAAGCTGCCTGGAATCCCCAGCAGCTTCCCTTCACCATCACCATGCGCGACTCCATCGCGGTTATTCTCTGGGCTTTCCTCGGCCTTGAAACGGCCTGCGCCAATGCGGAAACGGTGGAAAATCCGACCCGCAATGTGCCCATTGCCGTCCTGGCAGGCACCCTTCTTGCGGGATTCGTCTACACCGTCTCCACGGCGATCATCGGCGGCCTCGTTCCGCACGAACAGCTCATCGGCTCCGAAGCGCCTTTCGGCCTCGCCTATGCGGCCATGTTCGGCGACACCGCTTCTCTCATCGTCTCCGGCATGCTCATCTGCTCCTGCTTCGTTTCCCTTACGGCATGGCAGTTCACCATCTCCGAAGTCGTCAGAAACGGCGCGGCGCTCGGCCATTTCCCGTCGTTCCTCACGAAAGTGAACCGTTTCCGTTCTCCTTATGTGGCGATCATCTCTCTGGTCACCCTCCAGTCGATCCTCACCATGTCCACCATCAGCCCGACCCTGCTGAAGCAGTTCAATATCCTCATCAATCTGGCTGTCGTGGTCAATCTCATCCCCTACCTGCTCGCCATGTTCGCCGTACCGGCGCTGCAGAAAGCGGAACATCTCGGCGGACGGAAAGCCAAGATCACGAATTTCACCGCCCTGTGCGGCGCGATCTACAGCCTCTACGCTGTGTACGGCTGCGGCTGGGAGATCATCTCCGACGGCATCATCGTCATGATCCTGGGCATCGTCATCTACATGGCGAAGACCTACCGCATTCATCCCGCGGCCGATCTGGCGACCTACCCGCCCTTCCATATTCACAAGAAATAAAACAGAAAGCAGCCCTTACGGGCTGCTTTTTTTATGTTCTTCAATAGGCTGTGCCCGCTCTGCCGGGCCGGAAAATCCCACACAAAAAAGAAGCACAGGATATGTCCCGTGCCTCTTTTTTATTTATCTCAGAAAAAATAGAAACTGCAATTGATGCCCACGGGGTCGCTTCCGTATCGCTGCCCCGTTCATAGCCGCAATGCACGCCGAAGCCCATATTCTCCTTCTTCACGAGTAAGCCCATGCGGGTGAAGAAGCTGTCTTCCGCGATCTCCGTGCCGAATCTGCCGGAGCCGCCATCATAGCGGAGCGTCTCGTCCGCAGAATCATCGCCGAAAGCGAAGCGATAGCCTGCCGTGACAGACGGCGCATAGGTCCAGCCGCCGTTGGTGGTCTCATACTTGCAGTTCACGCCGACAGTCATGTTTCAGAGGCCCGTACCGTCCACGGCGGCTCCCTGTCCTATGGATGGTGCATAGAGACCGCTGCTGTTCGCTCTTTCGGAAAATTTTCCCGATTCCCGCCTGAAACGGTCACATGAAAGGAGCCATGAAATGCCTGCCAGCAAAAAAGCCTCGCGCTTTCTGCGTGAGGCTTTTTCTGTTTTTCCGGTATTACTGTTTCGCGCCGGTCTTTTTCATGGCTCTGGCGATCTTTGCGGCGAGGCCGGTGATCTCTTTTTTGGAGACGGAGCAGACCGCGAGGCGGATGCCTTTTTTGAGGGGTACGAGGAATACCCGTTCTTCTTTTTCCAGGGTATCGCATACGGCCTTGGAACCTTCCATGGGGATGGTGATGAAGAAGCCGGAAATGTAGGGCACGTATTTCACGCCTGCTTCGTCCGCTTCCTTCATGAAGATCGCAGCCCGTTCCTGGATGAGCTTAAAGTATTTCGCCCGTTCCGCGTCGAGTTCTTTCACTTCTTCCGGATCGGCGCAGATGGAAGCCATGGCTTTCATGGCGGCGCTGTTGGAGTTGGACCAGCAGGCGCGGCTGCTGTACTGGTTGATGTCCACGAATTCCTGCGCCACGTCTTCGTCGGAGGTAATGCAGATCATCGCGCCGATGCGCTGGCCGTAGAGGGTGAAGCCCTTGGACAGGGTGTAGGCCACGATGGTGAGAACATTTTTCGGCAGGTTTTCAAATTTCTTGAAGAACGTGCGGCATGCTTCTTTTTCGCCGCTGTAGTCGAGGTAAGCCACGTCCGCCACGAGGATGATGTTCTTGTCTTTTCCTTCGACGGCTTTCGCGCAGAAGTCCGCCACAGCTCCCCATTCGTCATCGCTCATGCAGTAGCCCGTGGGGTTGTTGGCGATGCCGTTCAGGATGATGACCGTATTGTACTGTTTTTCCACGAGGTCGGTCACATTTTCCTTGAAGCTCTCCATATTGAAATGGCCGTCTTCGGTGAGGAAGGAGAAGGTGCGCACTTTGCGGCCCGCGTCGATCATGACGCTGTCGTAAGCGCCCCAATGCCAGTCAGTGATGAGTACTTCATCGCCGGGGGAGGAGTAGTTGTGCACGGCGTGGTGGAGCGCGCCGGTGCCGCCGCTCGTGGAGAGGGCGCGGATGTATCCCTGCGGACGGGACTGACCGAAGCACTGGTCGATGCAGTCTTCGAGGAAATCCGGATAGCCCTGGATCGGCGCATAGGCTACGATCTCGCGGGGCGTGAGGCGTTTGTACGCTCTCTGGATGACGTCGAGCATGACGAGCTGGCCGTCTTCGTCCAGAATGGAGCCGACGGTGCCGTTGATGACCTTGTCTTTCCCGATCTTTTCCGCCAGAGCGTTCGCTCTGTTATTTGCCGCGAAAATATTATCTTCTGCGTTTTTGCCTTTTGCCTGCATGGCTGCCACGCTGTATTTTGCCATGTCGCTTCCTCCTGTACAGTTCTCAATAATCGTATACTTCAATTTGCATTTTGCGCAAATAGCGCCAAATTTATTTTACAAAAAATGTACGCCGTTTTCAATAAAAATCAACAAGCCATAGAAAAAAGACCGGTTCTCCGGTCTTTCTCCATCAGCGGATATTCATTTTTTCCCCGATCTCCTGCGCGGCCCGGCGGAAAAAGGCACTCATGCCTTCCCGCGGCTGGATGGAAGCGCCCGCGGAGAGGATGAGGCCCCGTCCGCCGGTCTCTTTCACCGCCCGCCAGATATCCCGCTCCACGGCATTTCTCTGGCCGAATTCCAGGGAACGCCGGGAGACGCCGGCCATGACGCATTTCCCTGTGAGCGCCCGCGCCTCGGCGAGCTCCGGCAGGGACTGGGAGGCGTCCCACGAGAAGATCTGCGCCGGATATTTGCGGAGCAGCGGAAACATGCAGTTCGTCTCGCCCGCACGGAGCACATTGCACCAGCCGGAAGAAGCGGAGAGCACCGCCAGATCGTAAGGCGCGCCGTATTCGCGGTAGAAATTTTCATCCACGATCTCGTAGTCCGCGTAAGGCGCCTCAAAAAAGATGCCGTCCGCGCCGAGCTCGATCACCCGCTGCACCAGCGCGCAGGAGGTCTCCGTCACGGTGCGGAGCGCTTCTTTCACCATGGCTCCCGCGCCGCGGCGGATGTCTTCCCGCACGTGGAATCCGAGGCGGAAGACCGTCGCGAGCGGGCTCAGGACGCGGAAGATCACCGGCGCGCCGTCTTCCTTCCCGCTGAGGATGAGTTTCAGCGCTTCCTGCTCCCGTGCGAGAGCGCCTCCGTTGACGGAACTCCCGGAAAGGCGCGCCCAGTCTTCCGGATCGGTAACGTAGGCGACACCGCCGACTTTCGTGAATCCCGGCGCGATGTAGTCTTCCGAGCTGTACGCCGTGCCGTTCACTGTGACGAGGAGATCCCCGTCCCATTCCTTCTGGAAATCCAGCGCCAGCCCCGCGTGAATCTCCGCGCTCTCCGGCTCCGTCAGGCCGGGGCCCCAGAATACATAGGGCAGCCGGTCCGGTCTTTCTCCCGCGATCGCCGCGGCGATCCGCTCCTTTTTATTCATCGTCCGCCTCCGTTTTCCGCCGCTTTACCAGGCCGCGGCCACACCGTCGGCCCGCGGTTCCGTCGCGCCGGCGAGCACGCCTTCTTTATTTCTCCAGATGATCTCGCCCCGGCCGAATTCGGACATGTCGTCGAGGATACGGATCTCATGGCCCATCATGCGGAGCTGCTCCACCGCCTGAAGAGACAGGCCCGGCTCCACGTCGAAATGGAGGCCCCCCGTCCACTGCCAGCGCGGCGCGTCGAGCGCTTCCTGCGGATTCATGTGGAAATCAATGACATTCGTAATGACCTGTAAATGCCCCTGAGGCTGCATAAAGCCGCCCATGACGCCGAAGGGTCCCACCGCGCGGCCTTCCTTCGTAAGGAATCCGGGAATGATGGTATGGTACGTTCTCTTGTGCGGCGCGATGCAGTTCACGTGCTCTTTATTGAGATTGAAATTGAAGCCCCGGTTCTGGATAGCGATGCCGTATCCCGGCACGACCACGCCGCTGCCGAAGCCGCAGTAATTGCTCTGGATGTAGGAGACCATATTCCCTTCCCCGTCAGCCGTGCAGAGGTAGACCGTGCCGCCGCAGTTCGGGTCGCCGGAATGCGGCATGAGAGCGCGTCCGGTGATCTCCGCGCGGCGCGCCGCGCCGTACCGGTCGGAGAGAAGCGACGCCACGGAGACATTCATGTATTTCGGGTCGGTGATGTACCGGTCTCCGTCGGCAAAGGCCATCTTCATCGCCTCGAACTGGCGGTGCAGGGTCTCCGCGCAGTCTCTTTCCTTGAAATCCAGCCCCTTCAGGATATTGAGCGCCATGAGCGGCACGATGCCGTGGCCGTTCGGCGGGAGCTCCCACACGTCATAGCCGCGGTAATTGACAGACACCGGCTCCACCCAGAGGGGCGACCATTCCGCATAGTCTTCCTTCCTCACGAGGCCGCCGGTCTCTCTGGAGAATGCGTCGATGGCGTCGGCGATCTCCCCGCGGTAGAAGCTCTCACATTCGCTGTCACGGAGCTTCTCCAGCGTCTTCGCGTGGTCGGGGAGCTTCATCATCTCTCCCGCCCGGGGCGTGCGCCCGTCGTTCAGGAAAGTCTCGAACCATCCGGCGAGAGCTTTATCGTCTTTCAGCGAAAGCAGCTCCTCATATTCCCGCCGCCACGTGTTCGCCACGAAGGAAGAAACGGGATAGCCGTTCCGTGCGTAATCAATGGCCGGTTCAAAGAGCTCGCCGAAAGGCAGCTTCCCGAAGCGCCGGGACAGACTGATCCACGCCGCGGGAGCGCCGGAAACAGTGACGGGCATCCAGCCGCGCTTGGGCATCGCCTCAAAGCCTTTTTTCCGGATCGCCTCCGGCGTCGCCGCCTGCGGGGCCCAGCCGCTGGAATTCAGGCCGTACATTTTGTCCTTCATCCACACGATGGCAAAGGCGTCCGCGCCGATGCCGTTCGATACAGGCTCCACCACGGTGAGACAGATCGCCGTCGCGATGGCCGCGTCCACGGCGTTGCCGCCTTTCCGCAGCATCGCCAGCCCCGCCTGGGCCGCCAGCTGCGAAGCGGTGCACACCATGCCCCGCGAACCATAGACGACGCTTCTCCTCGACGGATAGCGGTAATGCTGCTCATCTGCATGAAATTTCAGTTCTCTCATTTGCTCCTCCTTATGAAAGGCCTGCCGGAAAGAGACAGGCGCTGCCCCGTGATCCTTTTCCCATTATAGCAAATGCCGGTCGCTCCGGCGAAAATCTCATTTTTTTCTTCGGCGTTTTTATCGGCGGCCCCGCGTTTTCCCGCAGAAAAATTCTTGCCAAATGAAAATCTCTGTGTTAAAATTTCAACCAATATCACAGAAATGCACAGAAGAGAACCAGTACCTTCTGCCGAAGGCAAAGAGAGCCGCGGGCCGGTGCGACGCGGTACGGAGACAGAAGCGAACTCATCTCAGAGCAGCCCGCTGAAATACAGGTAGGCGGCGCCGGAACCTTCCGTTACAGAGGTGGTCACTGACCGCAGAGTGCGCGCCTCCCGGCGCGAAATAGAGTGGTAACGCGAAGCTTTCGTCTCTTGTATGGCGAAAGTTTTTTTATTTCTCATGCTCTCTCAGGACCGTCAAGTGTCCGGCACAGCCGGAAATCAGAGTGGTACCGCGGGTTCCCCGTCTCTCATCAGGAGGCAGGGCCCTTTTTATTTTCACATATCTCTCCCTCCGGGGACTGATATACATAAAGGAGGAATTGTAATGGGAATGACAATGACGCAAAAGATTATGGCCGCCCATGCGGGAAAAGATTCCGTCAAGGCCGGCGATCTCATTTACTGTACGCTGGACATGACGCTCGCCAACGACATCACGGCCCCGCCGTCGATCAAGGAATTTGAAAAGATCGGCTGCCCCGTCTTCGACCGCACGAAGATCGCTCTCGTGCCCGACCATTTCACGCCGAATAAGGACATCAAATCGGCAGGCCTCGCCAAGATCGTCCGCGACTTCGCGAAAAAGCACGACATCGAACACTATTACGAAGTGGGCCGCGTGGGCATCGAACATGTGCTCCTGCCGGAACAGGGCCTCGTCGCGCCTGGCATGATGGTCATCGGCGCTGACTCTCACACCTGCACCTACGGAGCGCTGGGCGCATTCGCCACCGGCGTGGGCTCCACCGACCTGGGCGTCGCCATGGCGACGGGCGAAGCGTGGTTCAAAGTCCCCGACGCCATTCAGATCGTCCTCACCGGCACGAAGCCGGAAGACGTCACAGGCAAGGACGTCATCCTCACGCTGATCGGCATGATCGGCGTATCCGGCGCGCTCTATCAGTCTCTCGAATTCACCGGCCCCGGCGTGGCGCAGCTCTCCATGGCGGACCGCTTCTCCATCGCCAATATGGCCATCGAGGCGGGCGCGAAGAACGGCATTTTCCCGGTGGACGCGCGCACCATCGCCTATGAAAAGGGCCGCGTGAACCATCCCTATGAAATTTACGAAGCCGACCCGGACGCGTCCTACGCGCGCACCATCGAGATCGATCTCTCGAAACTCGCGCCGGTCGTCGCCTTCCCCCACCTGCCTGAAAATACGAAGGTCGTGGGCACATTCGGCGAGATCCCCATCGATCAGGTCATCATCGGTTCCTGCACGAACGGCCGTCTGGAAGATCTGGCCATCGCGGCGCGCATTTTTGAAGGACACAAAGTCGCGCCCTCCGTGCGGTGCATCGTCATCCCCGGTTCGCAGCAGGTCTACCGCGACGCCATGAAGGCGGGATACATCGACACCTTCATCGAAGCGGGCTGCGCCGTTTCCACGCCGACCTGCGGCCCGTGCCTGGGCGGATACATGGGCATCATGACCGCCGGCGAACGGTGCGTCTCCACGACGAACCGCAATTTCCGCGGCCGCATGGGCCACGTAGACAGCGAAGTATACCTCGCCGGCCCGCAGACCGCGGCGGCCAGCGCGATTATGGGCAGAATCGCTGCCCCGAAGGAGGTCATCTAATATGGCGATCGAAGGAAAAGTCTGGCGCTACGGCGACAATATCGATACGGACGTCATCATTCCCGCAAGATATCTGAATTCATTTGACCCGAAGGAACTGGCTTCCCACTGCATGGTGGACATCGACGAGAGCTTCGCCCGGAACGTGCAGGAAGGCGACATCATGGTGGGCGGCCGCAATTTCGGCTGCGGCTCTTCCCGCGAGCACGCTCCCATCGCCATCAAGGCGTCGGGCATCCCCGTCATCGTGGCGGCGAGCTTCGCCCGCATCTTTTACCGCAACGGCATCAATGTGGGCCTGCCCCTTCTGGAGATCGGCGACGACGTAGAAAAGATCCATGCCGGAGACCGCCTCCGCATCGATCTTGCCGAAGGGCGCATCGAAAATCTCACCACCGGCGATGTCTTCCAGGCGCCGCCGCTTCCCGGCTTTGTGCAGGATATCGCCAAAGCGGGCGGACTCATCAATTATGTAAAGGAGAAAAAGCAGAAATGACAAAACATATCGTCGTCATCCCGGGAGACGGCATCGGGAAAGAAATCACGGATTCCGCCGTGGCCGTACTGAAAAAGATCGATGAGGTCTTCCATATCGGCCTCACTTTTGAATGGAAAGACGCCGGCGGCACGGCCTACGACCTCTTCGGCACGCCGCTGCCCGACGATACGGTGGAAGCGGCCAAAGCGGCGGATGCCGTCCTCTTCGGCTCCGTCGGCGGCGACCAGTGGGATCACCTCGCGCCGGAGCTCCGCCCGGAACGGGCCATCCTCGGCCTGCGCAAGGCCCTCGGCCTTTATGTGAATCTCCGCCCCGTCAAAGTGATGGACGTGCTCGCCGAATATTCCCCGCTGAAAGAACACATCGCCCGCGGCACGGATCTTCTCATCGTGCGTGAGCTCATCGGCGGCATCTACTTCGGCGACAAATGCGAATCGGAGATCAAAAACGGCGCGGAACGCGCATGGGATCTGGAAAATTACAGCGTTCCCGAAGTCGACCGCATCACCCGCTTCGCCATGACCGCCGCGCGAAAGCGCCGCGGCAAAGTTACCTCCGTCGATAAATCGAATGTTCTCGCCACGTCCCGTCTGTGGCGGCGCACCGTGACGGAGATCGCGAAAGAATATCCGGATATCGCCGTCGATCACCTCTATGTAGATAACTGCGCCATGCAGCTCGCCATCCATCCGACCCAGTTTGACGTGATCGTCACCTCGAACCTCTTCGGGGACATCCTCTCCGACGAAGCGGCGGTCCTCTCCGGCTCCATCGGCATGCTCCCCTCCGCCTCCATCGGCGAGAGCACCAGCCTCTATGAACCGATCCACGGCTCCGCGCCGGACATCGCCGGACAGGGCATCGCCAATCCTTCGGCGACCATCCTCTCCGCGGCGATGCTCCTCCGGTACTCCCTCAATGAAGACGCCGCGGCAGACGCCATCGAAAAAGCGGTGGAAGCGGCCCTCGCCGACGGATACCGCACGCCCGATCTCTACCGGGAAGGCTTCAAAAAAGTGGGTACCCAGGGCATGACGGACGCCGTCCTCGCCCACATCGGCTGATTTCCCCAAAAAGAAGCACGCAAAAAGCATCAGGAAGAAAACGCCTGATGCTTTTTTTATGGTTTATTTCCGATTCCCGCCGTATTTTTTCTCGATCAAGAAGAGCCGCCCCGCCAGGAAAAGCGCCGAGCAGCCCACGCCGATGTCGAGCCCCTGCCAGTAGGAGAGAGCCCCGTGGCCCGCGATGTGGTCGAGAGCGAGCCCCGCGGGGAAGCACACGCCCCAGTACGCGGCCATCATGAGCATGAACGGCACTTTCGCGTCCTTGTAGCCGCGGAGAATCCCCTGAATGGGTGCGGCCACCGCGTCGAAGCACTGCCACCCCGCGCAGTAGATCAAGAAGATGCCTGCCGCCGCGGCGACGCCCGCGTCTTCCGTATACAGCCCGGCGATCAGTCCCCGCCCGGCGATCGTCACGCCCGCCGTCACGAGCGCGCAGAACAGCGCCGCCGACAGCCCGGCCCTCCGGAAAGCCCGCGCCCGGTCAAAGCGCCCCGCCCCGGCCTCCACCCCGATCAGGATGGTGAGCGCCATGGAAAAGGACAGCGGCAGCATGTAAATAACGCCAGAAAAATTGATCGCCGCCTGATGCGCCGCCAGCACGTCCGTGCCGAACCGGGCGATGAAAATGACAATGAATCCGAATAGGCTCGACTCCATGAACATGCCGAAGCCGTTCGGCAGGCCGATCCCCAGAAATTCCTTCCACGACGCGAGGCGCATGCGGCAGCTCCCGAAGATCTCCCTGCTCATAAATACGGGGTCCTTCATCACCACGGCAAGGAACATCGCGAGCAGGATCAGATAGGTCAGCGCCGTAGCGATGCCCGCGCCGATGCCGCCCATGCGGGGCACGCCGAAATTCCCGAAAATGAAAAGATAATTCAGAAACGCGTCGATGGGAAGCGCCAGCAGGAAAAGGCGCATGGAGATGGACGTGCCGCCAACCGTATCGGTGAGGCTCCGCATGACCATGACGGGCGTCTCGAAAAAGACCGCCGCCGTCATGGCGAGCAGGTAGTACCGGGCGATATGTTCCACTTCCGGCTCGAGGCGCATCGCCGCCAGCACCGGATCGATGGCCGCCGCGTAGATCCCCGCGAAAAGGACAGATAAAAGGAGCCCCACACAGAAGCCGGTGCGCATCGTTTCCGGAATGGCCGCCGTTTCCTTTTTTCCCAGATGCTGGGCGATCATGGGCGTCGCCGCGGCGAGCACCCCTGTCGTCGCCACGAGGATGGGCATGAAAAGGCTCGCTCCCACAGACACCCCCGCCAGATCGACTTTCCCCGCGTGGCCGGACATGGCGGTATCGAGGAAATTCATCCCTACCGTAGAGAGCTGCGCGATCAGGATGGGGACCATCACGGAGATCAATTTCCGCAGCACCGGAGACAGTCTCATGGTTCCTCCTTTCTTTCAAATACGCAAAAGAAAAAGGCGCCTCGCGCCCTCTTCCTCATTTTCATTTCCCCGCTTTCGCCCAGTCTTCTTTGAAGCGGGCGATACCGGCGTCCGTCAGAGGATGCTTCATCGCGTCCATGAGCACCTGGTACGGCACGGTGGCGATATCCGCCCCGGCGAGAGCGCACTCCGTGATATGCTGGGGCTTCCTGATGGAAGCGGCGATGATCTCCGTATCGATATCATGGAGATGGAAGATATCGGCGATGGTGCGGATGAGCGCCACGCCGTCCCAGCCGATGTCGTCAATACGTCCCACAAAGGGGCTCACATAGGACGCGCCCGCCCGGGCCGCGAGGAGCGCCTGATTCGCGGAAAATACGAGCGTCACATTGGTCGGAATGCCGAGCTTTTTCAGCTGCGCCACCGCTTTGAGCCCTTCCGCCGTCATGGGGATCTTCACCACGATATGGGAGCCCAGCTTTACCAGCTCCTTCGCTTCCGCCACCATGCCTTCCGCGTCGTCGGAGAGCACTTCCGCGCTGATCGGCCCGTCCACAAAAGAGGAGATCTCCCGGATCACCTCATGAAAATCCCGGCCTTCCTTCGCCACGAGCGACGGATTCGTCGTCACGCCGGAAATAAATCCCATGGCATAGGCCCTGCGGATCGCGTCCACATCGGCGGTATCAATAAAAAATTTCATCGTCAGACTTCCTTTCCCGGCAGAGCACGGCTCCGCCCCTATTTTCCCTTATATGTGTACACTTATATTTACCATGCCCTATATAAAATGTCAAATGCCCGGCAAATGCCGAAGATCCGGACGGCGCCGGGAAATTCCCGCTTTCAAATTGACCTTTTTATAACTTTTATTTTATAATATGAATGATATATAATATATTGTTTCCTAATATAGAGAGGCCGCTATGAAACCTACGCTCCTTGCGCTGTCTTATTTCCAGAAAGCCGCGGAAAAACAGCATCTCACAAAAGTCGCGGAAGAACTCCATATCTCCCAGCCTTCCCTCTCCCGCACCATCAAAACGCTGGAGACCGATCTGGGCGCGCCGCTTTTTGAGCGGAGCGGGCGGAACATCGTTCTCACCCGGTACGGCGAGATCCTGCTCCGCCATACGGAAAAGATCATGGAAGAGCTCCGCGCCGCGGAAAAAGAGATCGAAGACATGAAAGGCGCGCAGCAGACCACAGTGAGCTTCTCCCTTTTCGCCGCGTCGAAGCTCATCCCCGGATTTCTCATGGAATTCCGCCGTCTCCATCCGAACATCCACCTGGAGATCCTCCAGCAGAAGATCGATCACGAAAAGAAAAAAGGCGACGGCGTCGATCTGTCCCTTTTCTCCTCTATCAATCCCATGGAAAACGATTACTGCACGACCCTCATGGAGGAAGAGATCCTTCTCGCCATGCCCGACACGGATCCTCACGCAGGCGACGCCGCGGTGAAACTGAAAGATTTCGCCGAATCCGGATTCATCCTGCTTCAGACGGGAAAAAGCCTCCGCGCCATCACCGATGTCTACTGCCACGCCGCGGGATTCACGCCGCGCATCTCCCTGGAGAGCGACAGCCCCGATACGGTGCGGGAATTTATCCGCGCCGGGCTGGGCATTTCCTTCGTCCCCAAGATCACCTGGCACGGCGTCAGCAGCAGCCATGTGAAGCTCGTCCCCATCTCCACGCCGATCTGCCGCCGCAGCATCATTCTCTCGTGGCGCGCGGACATCGAAGACTCCCCTTCCGCCGTGCTCCTCCGAAACTATATGATCGACAACTTTGCCCGTTATGCTTACGGTCAGGCCGAAAAATGACTGTATCCAGGTCAAATTCTACATTTTTTCGCAAAAAATCCCATTCTTTTTTTGCATAAGTCCGCGCCGTTTTCCCGCGCTCGCCGCCGTATTTCTCTCTTTTGATCAGGCATTCTGCCCGTTCCCTTTATTTTATTTCATTTTTCCCGATATCTTTCTTCCCGTTCTCTTTCGCTTTTTGTGCGTTCCTTATTTTTTCCGCAAAGCAGGCTTTCTCATCCATAGAAAAAAGTCATACTTTTCCCGCGCAGGCTCTTCCGCAATGCGCTTTTCATGCTTATAAACATTTGTCATATTATGCGTTTTCTGTTATCTTAAAAGGGTAAATTTCATATTTTGAACAGGAAATGTCAGCAATATGTGTACGCTTAATGATCGGCAAAAGCGTGCGCACCATCCTGCGTATTTCCACAAAATATTTATCAATGTAAAAAATCTAAGGAGATCCCCCATGAATTTAGGCTCAAGAATTCGTCAATTCCGCAACGCGGCTGGCTTAAGCCAGGAAAAACTTGCATGGCAGGCTGGAATTGCGCCTGCATTCCTCGGACAGTTGGAACGGGGACTCAAAAGCCCGACCGTCAAAACGCTGGAGAAGCTCACCCGCGCGCTGGGCATCTCGATCGCTGAACTGTTTTCCGGTCCTGCCGATCTGTCCGATGAAAAAGACGCCGCCATCAAGCAGATCGTTTATCAGATCCGCGACCTGCCGGTAGAAAGCATCCAGAACATTTCCGTCATCATTCAGAATGTCTGCGAGATCAGCGCGAGAAGTGCCGAAGAAGCGCGCGCCGCCGAAGCACCGGCGGAAGAGCCCGCAGAAGAAACCAAGTCCGACGCTCCTGCTGCCGATCCGCAGGAATAAACGGAACTGGATCCGTCTCGAAAGAGGCGGATTTTTTCTGTTTCCGATACCCGAAGCGGCGAAAAAATATCCCCCTCCTGCCTTGCGCAGAGAGGGGGATTCGTATTTTCACAGCCGCAGTTTTTATTTTCTTCCGCCGAGGTAGGCCGCCATGACGCTCGGATTGGCGGCGACTTCCTGCGCGGGGCCTTCGAGGACGATGCGCCCTGTCTCCATGACGTAGGCGTAATCGGCAATGGCCAGCGCTTTACGGGCATTCTGCTCGACCAGGAGCACCGTCGTCCCATTTTGATTGATCTCCCGGACGACGTCGAAGATCTGCTGCACCACGAGCGGCGCCAGACCCATGGACGGTTCGTCAAGGAGCATGACTTTCGGGCGGGCCATCATGGCGCGTCCGATGGCGAGCATCTGCTGTTCGCCGCCGGAGAGCGTGCCGCCGTACTGGCCGGCTCTTTCTTTGAGGCGGGGGAACTGGGCGAAGACTTTTTCCATGTCTTCCGCGATACCCGCCTTGTCTTTGCGCTGGTACGCGCCCATTTCCAGGTTTTCCGCGACCGTCATGGTCTGGAGGATCTGCCGTCCTTCGGGAACGAGCACGACGCCTTCGCTGACGATCTGATAAGGCTTCTTGCCGCGGATCGATTTCCCTTCAAAGAGGATATCCCCTTCTCCCGGCTTCATGACGCCCATGATCGTCTTCATGGTCGTCGATTTGCCCGCGCCGTTTGCGCCGATCAGGGTGACGATCTTGCCTTCCTCGACGGAGAGGCTGATGCCCTTCAGGGCCTTGATGTTGCCGTAGCTGGCAACGATATTTTTCAGCTCAAGCAGCATTACGCATCCTCCTTCCCAAGGTACGCCTCGATGACGGCAGGATTATTCTGCACTTCCGCCGGTGTGCCCTGCGCCAGCATCCGCCCGAAGTTGACGACGATCAGGCGGTTGCAGAGCGTCATGACCAGGTTCATATCGTGTTCGATCAGGATGATGGTGATATTGAACTGCTCACGGATGCCCCGGATCAGCTCGATGAGGGCCGCTGTCTCGCTGTCGTTCATGCCGGCCGCCGGTTCATCCAGAAGGATGAGCTGCGGGCGCGCCGCCATGGCGCGGGCGATCTCCAGCTTTCTCTGCTTGCCGTAAGGAAGCTCGGTGGCCAGATGATCGGCCACATCGTCAAGGCCGACGTAGCGGAGCAGTTCGTGCGCTTCCTCTACCGCGTCTTTTTCTTCCTGTTTCATGGAAGACGTATGGAAGAGGCTGCCTGCCAGGCCCGTCTTCATGCGGCCGTGGTGGCCTACGAGAATGTGCTCGAGGACCGTCATATTCGAGAAAAGGCGGATATTCTGGAAAGTGCGGGCGATCCCCGCATTGACGATCTCATGGGTCTTCTTCCCTATGAGAGATTCCCCGTTCAGGAGCACATCGCCCGACGTCACGGGATAGACCCCGGTGATCATATTGAAAATAGTCGTCTTCCCGGCGCCGTTCGGCCCGATGATGCCGAAGATGTCGCCTTTTTCGACGTTGAAGGAAATGTCGGACAGCGCCGTGATGCCGCCGAATTTCTTGACTACGTTTTTCATTTCCAGAAGCACGGTCACTTGCCCCCTTTCGGCGATTTTTTCAGACGGCGGGAAATGTATTTCACCGCGTCATACGACAGGATGCCGTCGGGACGGAAATCCATGAGAATGACCAACATGAGCCCGTAGATGATATCGCGGTATTCCGACATGGCGCGGAGGGATTCCGGAACGATGGTGAGCACCGTGGCGCCGAGGAGCGGGCCCCACATGACATTGCTGCCGCCGAATACGGTGTAGAGCAGCATGTCTACGACTTTGTGCCATGTGAAATCCGTCGGGCTGATGAAGAAGGTGGCGTGCGCGTAGAGCGCCCCCGCCACGCCCGCGAAGAAGGCGCTGAAGAGGAAGCTCATCATTTTGTAGTACACCACATTGATGCCGGACAGGGACGCCGCGTATTCGTCAGCTTTGATCGCCGCGAAAGCGCGCCCGATGCGGGAATGTTCGAGGCGGTACCAGAAGAAGAAGATCACCGTCACCAGGATGATGAGCGCAATGCACATGAGGAACTGTCCCGTTGTCTGAGAATCAATGCCCAGCGCGTCGATCAGGCCCGCGTCGCTCGCGAAGGAGGAGAGGGAATTCGCCATGGAGGGAATGCCCGACAGGCCCAGTGCGCCGTTGGTAATCTTCATATTGAGGGCGATGACGCGGACCACTTCGCCGAAGCCCAGCGTCGCGATCGCCAGGTACAGGCCGCGGAGCCGGATCGTCGGGATGCCGATGATAAGCGCCACCGCCGCCGCGACGATGCCGCCGCAGAGGATGGCCGCGGGCATGGGCAGACCCATCTTCATGGTGAGGATCGCCGATGTATACGCGCCGAAGCTCATGAAACCGGCGTTGCCGAGAGAGACGAGGCCTGTGCAGAGCGTCATGTAGATGGTCAGCGCCAGGATCGTATTGATGCAGATGAATACGAGAACCTGTAAAAAGTAACCGTTCAGTAAATCTTCCATTACGGTCTTCCTCCTTTCCCAGCCTTAGAGAACAATCCTTCCGGCCGGATGAAAAGGATCAGGATGATGAGGCCGAAGGCTACGGCGTCGCGGTAGGTGGACGCGCCGTAAGCGACGCTGAAGACTTCCGCGATGCCCAGGATGAATCCGCCCGCCATGGCGCCTTCCACATTGCCGAGGCCGCCCAGGATGAGGACTGCCAGCCCTTTGAAGCCCATGGCCGTGCCCATGGTCGGCTCGATGGCGTTGAAGGACAGGCCGATGAGGACGCCTGCCGCAGCGCCGAGAGCCGACGCCAGCATGACCGTAAATGTGATGATCCGCCCCGTATTGATGCCGAGGAGGCCGGCGGTCTCAATATTTTCCGATGTCGCCCGCACGGCCTTGCCGATCTTCGTCCGGTTCAGCATGACCGCGAGGAGCACCATGAGCACCACCGCCGTGCCGAGGCTGACGATCTGAATGCCGGAGATCTTGAATGCGCCCATATCCATGAGCTCGCTGCTGATGGTGGACGGGAAGGATCTCGTCTGCGGGCCCCAGATCATGAGGGCCACGCTCTCTAGGAAGATGGATACGCCGATGGTGCCGATCAGGGGCGCCAGGTGGGTGACTTTGCGGCGGCGGAGCGGCCGGAGCGCCGTCAGCTCCAGGATATAGCCGAGGACCGCGCCGCCCGCCATGGCCGCGAGAAGCGCCGGAAAGATTCCCATGCCCGTCTCCGTGACGAGCAGAAGACCGATGTAGGCTCCGATCATGAAGATCCCGCCGTGCGCCATGTTGACGATATTCAGCACGCCGAATACCAGCGTGTAGCCGATGGCGATCACGGCGTAGGCACTGCCCAGAGTCAGACCGTTGATAAGCTGCTGTGAAAACACGTTCATTTCCCTTTCTTTGCACACAGGCACTTTCTCGCTGCCTCTCCCCAGTGCCTTTTGGGAAGCAGGCCCGGCTCTGCCGGAACGGATACCTTTGAAAAAACGCGCCCCTGCCGCAGTCCTTCCATGACCGTGACAGGGGCGCGTTCCGCGCGGTACCACCCTATATTTCTTACTTTCCGGAAACGGACGCATCCGGTGTCCCGCCACAGAAAAAGCCCCCACCTGCCTCAGCAGATAGGGGCGATGAACGCGGTACCACCCTATATTATACTTTCGTCTCCGATCCGTAACGAGGATACACGCCTCTCCCTACTCGGTTCAGGAAAGGAGCTCCCGAGTGATATATTTGGGCCGCAGAATGCGCCGCCTTGCACCAGCCGCCGGCTCTCTTCAGTCATGGACTGCCGCCCTTTTTGCTCTCGATCATAGCCTATCATGTCCGTAACGCAGACTGCGCCGCCGGTTACTTGATTCTCCGACGGAACTCCCGGGAGAGCTTGCGTCCCGCTGCCTGTCAGCTTCCACCGCCCGCTGACTCTCTCTGCCGCATGGTCAGGCCGCTTTTTCCCGTTCCTCGTCTTTTCTCTTCGGTTATATAGAGTATATTATAGGAAAATCTGCTGCATTGTCAATAGAAAGTATTCAAATGATGCGATTCACAGAACCGCTCTTCCCTGAAACGGCGCGCTTATTCCAGCGGCACCCACTGGCCGTTCTTGACCTGGAGGACGTCGAGCTCCATTTTCGGATCGCGGTTCCCGTCGAATTCAAACTGACCGGTGGCTCCTTCAAAGCCTTTGATCTTCGCCAGGGTGTCGCGGAACTTCTTCCGGTCCGTGGTGGTGCCGGACTGCTCCACCGCCTGATGGAGCGTGTACATCGCGTCGTAAGCCTGAGCAGAGAACTGATCCGGCTCGTGGCCGTACTTCTCTTTGAAGGCCTTGCGGAATGCCTGAGCTTTTTCGGTCTGACGCTCCGGGTTCCACGGGGTGGCGACGAGCGTACCGTCCGCGGCGGCTCCCGCCTGTTTGATATATTCCGGACTGTTGAAGCCGTTATTGCCGATGATCATCTGAGTCATGCCCATGTCGCGGGCCTTCTTGGCGATGAGCGCCCCTTCCTGATAGAGGCTGGCCACGCAGATGATGTCAGGATTGGCTGCCTGGATCTTCGTGAGCTGCGCGGAGAAATCCGTGTCCTTCTCGGCGAAGGTCTCCGTCGCTACCACATCGATGCCCATTTCCTTGAAGAGATCCTGATAGATGCCGTTTTCGCCGACCATCTGGTCATTATTATTGCAGTAAATGATCGCCGCCGTCTTGAATCCCAGCTTGTCGTGGGCTTTCTTTACCGTCTGCGGGATGGCCATCTTGCCGGGGATGGCGTTTCTGAAAATATAGTCGCCGATATCGGTGATGCCGGGCGCTGTCGTCCCCGTGCCGAACGCCACGACTTTCGACTGCTGCGCGATCGGGCCGGCGGCGAACATTTCTCCGGAGAAGGTCGGCCCTTCAACGGCGAGGACCTTATCCTGCTCGATGAGCTTTTTCATCGCGTTGATGGCCTCTGTCTTGCTGCCCTTCGTATCGTAGAAGACGATATCCAGTTTCGTCTTCGTGGCGGGGTTCGCATTGATCTCCTCCACCGCCAGATCCACGCCTTCTTTCATGGCAATGCCGTACGCCGCGCCGGGTCCGGTCACCGCTTCGAGGACGCCGATCTTTGCGGACGCCGCGCCGCCGGAAGGCGCCGTTTCGCTCTTCTTCTCCCCGCCGCACCCCGCGAATGCGCCTGCGATCATCAGCGCCGCTCCTGCGGCGGCCAGTCTCTTCATCCATCTGCTGTTCATCATGGGAAGTTCCTCCTTTTGTCTTTCCGCAAAAATTCTCTTCAATACGGCCCGGTAAAAAGAAAACGCCCCTGTCTCCGGAAGTCATGCTTTCCCGGAGACAGGGGCGCCGTGCGCGGTACCACCCTGTGGTTTCACTCTGCCTGCAAGTCAATGCGGCGGCGCTGCCAAAAGAAAAACCCCTATCTCATCCCGAGATAGGGGCGATGTTCCGCGGTACCACCCTACATTATACTTAGAGGTGTGTCCGTAACGGGGACCGGCCGTTTCTCCCTACTCGCTTCGGAAGAAATACTCGCGAGGGACATATCGCACTTCAGCATGCATCAGCTCTCACCATCCGCTGACTCTCTGCAGTCATCTCTGAAATACTCTGGAAAATCTCGTTCATCGTACTTGCTGTATTGAATGGCTGTATTATACGGTCATCGAAAGGAGATGTCAATAGATTTTTTGAGGGAAAGAGATGATTTCATGCATCTGCCGCATAGTTCGTAAAAATTTGGTAAAATGAGAACAGAAAAGGACATCTCACAGAAAGGAGGCGGTCTTCATGACGGTCTGCGCTATAGTCATCCGCCTGCTGGCGGCGCTGGTGCTCGGCGGCATCATCGGTTATGAACGGCAGGTCCGCAGCAAGGCCGCGGGGCTCCGCACGCACATCCTCGTTTCCATGGGCGCCTGCCTCTATATGATGGTCTCGCTCTCTATTCCCGCGGAAATGCAGGCCGCCTACGGCATGTCTTCCGACGGCGGACGCATCGCGGCGCAGGTCGTGAGCGGCATCGGCTTTCTCGGCGCGGGGACGATCCTCGCCGCGCAGAGCACGAAAAAGATCATCGGTCTCACGACGGCGGCGAGCATCTGGGCCGTGGCGGCAGTCGGTCTCGCGGCGGGCGCGGGCCTCCTCTTCATGGCAGGGCTCACGGCGCTTCTGATCCTTATCACCCTTCGGGCGCTCCGCCGCATCGACCGCATGCTCTCCCACACCCGGCCCCACCATTTCCTGGAGCTCACCCTGACGGTGGAGGCGCAGCATTTCCCGCTGGAACGGTTCCGCCTCTATCTGCGGCAAAATGAATTCCGTCCGGTGTCTTTCGAATCGGAGCGCGCCGCCCCGGGGCGCACGGTCTACCGTATCCTCCTGGAGGAAGAGAGCGAAGAGGAAGAAGGGCGGCTCCTTCTTGATATGATGGCCTTCCCCGGCATGGAACAGGCCGCTTCCCGGAAGGTAACCACGGAAAAATGAACGCCAAAACGGCGGCAGAAATGATCCTGCCGCCGTTTTTATATGGTCTTTATCCGAGCACTTTCTTCACGATGTCTACGAATACGTCCTTGCCGCCTTCCAGATATTCCGTCTTGAAATGCATGTCCGGATGATGGAGCCCCGGAAACGCGTCGCAGCCCACGCCGAAATACCCCGCTTTCAGGGACGGCTTATGGCGGATATAGTAATGGAAATCTTCCCCGCCGGTGAGCCGGATGGGCCGGTAGAGCCGCTCCGCGCCGAGCACGTCCGTCACGGCTTCGCTGATGAGACGGATGGCGTCTTCGCTGTATTCCGCGGCGGGCACTTCCCCGTCGCAGGACAGATCGACGGAAGCTCCCACCGCTTCCGCTGCCGCGAGGATGGCGCGCTTCGTCTTTTCCTTCATTTCATCCATGGCGGCATTTTCTTCACACCGCATGTCCCAGGAGACCACCGCTTCCGGCGGAATGGCGTTCAGCGCGCCGTTGTCGCAGACAAAGCGCGTCGGCTTCACGCTGAAAGAAAGATTCGGGTCAATGTGCACCATGGAGACGCCCGCCACGGCCATTGCCCCCGCTTCAATGGCGTTCACGCCGAGATGCGGACGGGAGCCGTGCGCCTGCACGCCGTGAAAATGAGCGGTCATCATGTACTGCGCGGAATGGTACATGGCCGGCGTGATGGAGCCGGTGGGCACATTCGCCGCGGGCTGGATGTGCGCGCCGATGAGGATATCCACATCGTCGATCGCGCCGCCTTCGATCATGGAGAGCGCTCCGGAGGCGAGTTCTTCCGCCGGCTGGAAAAGGATCTTCAGCTTTCCTTTCTTCACGAGGCCCTGCGCCTTCGCTTCTTCCGCCGCGGTGAGCACCATGGAGGAATGCCCGTCGTGGCCGCAGGTGTGGCGGGCGCAGCGCACCCCGTCGATCACGTGGGTGAGCGCGTCCATATCCGCGCGGAGCCCCAGCACCGGCCCGGGAACGCCGCTGTCCCACACGCCGACGACACCGGTCTTCCCGCCGACATGGCGCTCCACTTCGTAACCCGCTTTTTCCAGGCAGTCCGCGAGATACTCCGACGTTTTAAATTCTTCCATGCCTCTTTCCGGAATGGTGTGCAGATAGTTGTAATGATCCATGAGCTGACTCATATTGCTACTCCTTTATTTCCAAATGCGATTACGCAAGAACGATCCAATTCATGATGAGCATCGCGCAGGACGCGTTGATCACGCTGGCCAGCATGAGGAGCGGCCAGTACCGTGCCGGTACGCCCGCCGTGCCGAGCAGACGGCCCATGTACTGAATCTGCGCGTTCAGCAGAAAGTACGCCGGCATCATGACCGTCACGTCATGGGGCGAGATCGAGCCGGAAGCCACCATGCCCGCGGTGATGCCGATCGCCGAAGACGACGATAGCCATGTCGTGAGCAGGATGATGATCGCCTCGCCGGGCAGTCCGAAAACAGCCATGACCGGGCCGCACACCTGGCTCAGGAAAGCCATCACGCCGAGGCGCGTCAGGATATCCGTCAGCACATAGGCCATGAGGATATTCGGCATCAGGCTGCCGATGGCCAGATTGAATCCTTTTTTCGCCCCGCGGACGAAAATATCGCAGGGATTGCTGATTGCTCTCTCAGCTGTATTATTCATCTTTGAAGTCCCCCTTGTACACGGTATTCAGCATGAAGCGGACAAAAATCGCTCCCACGAATTTGAAAACGAAGATCAGTACGAACGGAATGAAAAGCGGGCAGATCAGGAAAGCGAAGGCCCCCGACCCGATGGTGAAGTAATTGTTGACCATACCCGCGCCGGAATACTGCCATGCGCTCATGATGATGAGCTCCTTCTTCGTGACGACCCCGTCGTCATAGAGCTCGCGGGTGAGCGCCGCGCCGGCGTCCGTGCTCTGAAGATCGGTGATGAGCGCCAGTCCCGTCGCGCCGGGAATGCCCATGAGCGGACGGAGGAGCGGAGTGAGCAGCTTCTGCGCCGCTTTCAGCGCGCCGTAGTGGGCGAGGATCTCCAGGCAGCCCAGCGCCAGCATGACCGCCGGCGTGAGGGACAGCGCGAAGAGGAAGCCCTGCCGCGCGCCTATGCCCGCCGTGCCGAGGAAGTTGCCTCCCTCCTTGATCTTTCCGAAAGAGCCGGAAAGCGTGGTGAAGTCAAAAGCGGCAAGCCATTTATACCCGGGTACATCGGACAGCGCTCCGCAGAAATATAGAACCGCCACAGCAAGAGCAATGTACGCTTTTACGCCGATCTTGATCGTTTCTTCCGGCGGCGATTTTTTCTTGTTTTCCTTGTCTTCCATACAAATTCCCCCCATTTCGCGACATATCCTGCCGTAAACATAAAAAATGCAGAGCACTGAAAGGCCGTCCTGCTGTACGGGCCTTATCAGCGTCTCTGCTGTCCGCGCTGTCGCGCATCTGAAGATGTTTCCTGATTTCTCAGTTCTTAGTATGTATCATACTTAATAACGTATTATTACGCAATATTCGATAGTGTTACTTTATAGATTTTATCAATCAGTTGAAATTATTTTTCTCTTTTTCAATCATTCCCCGCGGATGAAATCCTGCACGATCCGCGTATACGCTTCCGGATTCTCCGCAAATTCCCGCGCGTGCCCCGCGCCCTCAAAGATCCGCACCGCTTTCCGCCGCGACGCGCAGGCTCCGCCCAGCTTCTCCGCCGAGTCCGGCGGGATGAGCGTATCGTCCGCGCCATGAAGGAAAAGCGCCGGCGCGCGCATGCGGCCTGCCGCGGACAGGGGATCGATGTCAGACAGGACGCACCCCGAATGGAGAAACATCGCCGCCTGGAAGAAAGGATTCAGCGCGTCCATGGCAAGGAGCAGCCGTTCGTCGCCCGTCCAGCGGAAGAGTTTCTCCCGGCCGAGCGAGAAGAGATCGGCATAGGAACTGTCGGCGATGCAGAAGCGGAGATCCCGCCCGCTTTCCGAGCCGCTCCAGAGAATGGCCATCGCCGCGCCAAGCGACACGCCGTGCACGCCGATCCGCATCTCCGGGTCTTTCGCGAGAAGCCATGCTTTCCACGCCGCGAAGTCGCCGGTCTCCTTCATGCCCCACAGGGTGTGACGGCCTCCGCTTTCCCCGTGTCCCCGGAGATCGATGAGGAGCACATTATAATCAAGGGCCTGATACAGCGGCACGAGGCTCTCACACATGGTGCGGTTGGAATACAGGCCGTGCACAAGTACCACCGTATAATGCGACGGCCTCTCCCGAGGCACATACGTTCCCGCCAGCACCGTGCCGTCCCCGGCCGTGACCTCCGCCGGTTCCCATCCCGCTCTCCGCTCGATCTCATGGATGCGGGCGAGCTGCCCCGTCTGATTTTTTATGCCCAGTATCTGATCCCACGGCGACTCCAGGAGGCCTTCGTACATTCTGTTTCCCGCGTACATCCCCGCGGCAAGGCACAGCATCAGAAACACCGCGGCGAACCGCTTCGCCCATTTCCAGAAAAAACGGATCATCTTTTCCGCCGCTCCTTATCTCTCATGACCGTTAATTGGTTATCGCTTATTGATTATCGCTTATTATATAGAAAAAATTTTCTTTCCGCTGTAAAATTTCCAAAAATTTTCGCAGGAATTTATTATAATGGTATTACCATTTCAAATCACTGCACGGAGTCAGCGCCGTGAAAGGAGCGCTTATCATGAAACAATGGCTGGAAAATCAATTTGAGCTCGCCCGATGGCATACGTCAGTCTCCACAGAGATCATCGCCGGGGCCACCACATTCGCCACCATGGCCTATGTCCTCGCCGTCGTGCCGGGCATGATGGCCGGAGCGGGCCTTCCCGCGGGAGCCATGCTCACCGCGATGGTCCTCATGATCGTCATCACCACGCTGGGCATGGCGTTCTACACGAACCGGCCCTTCGTCCTCGCGCCGGGCCTGGGCAGCATGGCCATTTTCTCCATCACCATGGTGCAGCTCCAGAAGATCCCTGTGGAGACGGCGGCAGGGCTCGTCTTCCTGTCGGGCATCCTTTTCATCATCGTCACGGTCTTCGGCATCCGCGACGCCATCGTCGCCCTCATTCCGAAAGGCATCAAAATCTCCATCAGCGCGGGAGTTGGGCTTTTCATCGCCGTCATCGGCATGCGCAACGCCCACCTCATCGCGGCGAACGCCAAAAAGACCGCCCTGTCCTTCGCCGATCTCACCCAGCCTGCGGTCATCGTGGCCGTCATCGGCATGGTCATCCTCCTCATCCTGGAGAGCCGCCGCGTGAAGGGAAGCGCGCTCATCGCCATCGCCGCCGCCACGCTTGCCGGTCTCCCCCTCGGCGTGACCCACCTGCCGTCTTCCGTTTTTTCTTCCCCGGAAGGCATCGGGGACCTCCTCTTCCGGTTCGACCTGGCTTCCGCGCTGGATCTGAAATACATCCCCTACCTTTTCGCCTTCTTTCTGCCGGATTTCTTCTCCAGCTTCGGCACCGCCCTCGGCGTGGGCGGCCGGGCGGGATTCCTCGATGAGAACGGCGACCTGCCGGGTCTCCACAAGGTCTTCCTCGTCGATTCCCTGGCGGCCACGCTGGGCTCCTTCGCGACCGTTCCCGTGCTGATCACCTATCTCGAATCCAGCGCGGGCGTGGAAGCGGGCGGCCGCACGGGCCTCACGGCGCTCACTTCGGCAGCGCTCTTCCTGGCGGTCCTCGCCGTGACGCCCCTCGCCCTCATGATCCCCTCTGCCGCCACGGCCCCCATCCTCATCTACGTGGGCATCAGCATGATGAAAGGCCTCCGCAATCTGGACTACGACACCATGTCCGAATGCATTCCCGCCTTCCTCTGCATCGCCCTCGCCATTTTTACATTCAACGTGGGCAACGGCATCGCCGCCGCCTTCATTGCCTATGTCATCATCAGGCTAGCGACAGGCGAATTCCGCCTCCTCCGTGCGGGCCATTTTCTTCTCGCCGCCGTGCTGATGTACTACTTCTACTCCATGGCCGTCATGAAATGATTCCAAAGAAAGGAGCCTCCCCATGTCCATCGATCTGCTTTTTGCCGGCGGGCAGGTATTCAACGCCCACCTGAAACGATTCATCCCCGCCGATCTGGCCGTCCATCATGGAAAGATCGTCTACGCCGGGCCGAAGGGCGCGGAACTTTTTGAGGCGGAAGAGACCGTCAACGTCTCCGGGCAGTTCATCATTCCCGGCCTCATCGACAGCCACATGCACATCCAGAGCTCCATGATGTCGCCCCGCGCCTTCTCCGCAGCCGTCCTGCCCCACGGAGTGACCACCGTCGTCTCCGAGCCCCATGAGATCGCCAATGTCTTCGGCCTCGACGGCGTCCGGGAATCGCTCCGCGCCGCCGGAGCGTGCGCCCTGGATATCCGCCTCGCCATGCCGAGCTCCGTCCCCTCCGCGCGGCCCGATCTGGAAACGGCAGGCGGCGAGATTGGCCTCTCGGAGATCATGGAAATGATGGAGTGGCCCCGCACGGTCTGCCTGGGCGAAGTCATGAACATGCACGACGTCATCAGCGAACCGAACGGACGCATCAATCAGATCATCCGCTCCGTCCGGGAAAACCGTCCGCACTGGCCCATCGAAGGCCACTGCCCGCGCGTCTCCGGAAAAGATCTCGCCGCGGTCATCGCCGCCGGCATCGGTTCCGACCACACGGAGCAGGCCCTGGAAGGCATGAAAGAACGCATCCGCATGGGCATGATCATCCAGCTCCAGCGGAAATCCCTCCGCCCGGAGCTTCTCGCCTATATCGATCAGGAAGGGCTGGAAGACTCGCTCTCCTTTGTCACAGACGACACCATGCCGGACACGCTCCTCCGGGAAGGCCATTTGGACGAGATCCTGCGCATCGCCGTCTCCATGGGATATCCCGCGGAAAAAGCAGTCTACTGCGCGACCTGGACACCGGCGCAGCGCATGCGCCTCTTCGACCGGGGCGCCCTCGATCCGGGCCGCATCGCCGATTTCGTCATCCTCGATGACCCGGCGCGCTTCACGATTTCCTCCGTCTGGAAAAAAGGCCGCCGTGTGCCGCAGCGCCGGAGCCTGTCCTATTCCTCCGGCTTCTATCCGGCGGAGTTCTACAACAGCGTCCATGTGCCGCCGCAGGAGGAGAAAGACTTCCGCGTGCCCGCCCCCATAGAAGAAGGCACGGTCCGCTGCCGGGCGGCGCTCGTGCAGGAACATTCCACCATGACTGTCCCGGCGGAGGCGGAGCTCCCCGTGCGCGGCGGATATATCGACTGGGAATCCTCCCCCTGGGCGCTGGCGTCCGTCATCGAGCGGCACGGCCTGGGCGGCGGCCGGGGCTTCCTCTTCGTGGGCGGCGCGGCGCTGAGACACGGCGCGGCGGTGAGACACGGCGCGGCGGCTTCCACCTATTCCCACGACGCGCACAATCTCCTCGTCATCGGGCAGAACGGCCGGGACATGGCAGCCGCTGCCAATGACGTCATCGAAAAGCAGGGCGGGATCTCCGTCGCCGCCGACGGACACCTGCTCGCCTCCGCCGCGCTCCCCGTGGCGGGCATTCTCTCCGAAGAGCCGGTAGAGCTCCTCGGAGAAGAGATCGAACGCGTCCGCGAGAGCCTCTCCGCGCTCGGATGGACGCAGGACAATCCCGTCATGTCCATGGCGACACTGGCCCTGCCCGTCAGTCCGGCGCTTAAAGTCACGGACAAGGGCATCGTCGATGTGAAGAACCAACAGCTCGTGCCCCTCGTCATGGAGGCAAAATAAAAAGACCGTCCGCAGACGATCCTTTTCAGAAGCATGATCTTTCAAGGTCATGCTTTTTTATTTTTCTTTAATCACAAGGCCCGCTTTCTTCAATTCCCGGAAAAGATACTTCAGCACTTCATAGAGCCGGGCCGCATCCTCCGCTGTAAGCTTCTTCGGCGAGACGCGGAGAAAATCGCGGTAATAAAATTGGAGCCGCGGCGCCAGCTCGCTCTCCGGCAGCGTCTTCCCGGATTCCGCTTCCTCTTTCTGCTCATGAAGGAGGCGCGTCTTTTCTTCCAGCGCGGCAATGCGCGCGTCCCTTTCCGCGAGCGCCGCCCGCATCTGGTCTATCTCCCTATAGAGCGCCTCCGCCGTGAGCGATTCGCCCGCCCGGTGCGTCCTGATCGCTTCCAGTTCTCTCTCCAGCACCGTCCCCGCTCCGCGGAGCACGGCGATCGTCCTTCTCGCTTCTTCCAGCATTTCCCTATCCGTCATGACAGCCTCCCGCTCAATGTTTCTCAAAGACCAGCCGCATCTGGTGCCACACCGCGCCGCCGTGTTCCGAACCGGATACGCCTTCGTCAGTAAATCCGAATCCCCCGTAATAATGGATGAGCCGCTCTTTACAGGTGAGCACCACGCCCTGCCGCCCTTCCTGCCGGGCCTCTTCGATAAAAGCCCGCATGAGCCGCGCCGCCAGCCCTTCCCTGCGCCGTTCGGGGATCGTATTCAGCCCGAAGATCATCTGCCACGCTCCGTCTTCCCGGTGCATGGACGCGTCCTCATACATGGCGTCGGTCAGGTCCTTTTCGTCCGTCACCATGCCGTCGATGAATCCCACGAGCTTTCCTTCGTCGAAAAGGAGCAGAAAATGCGCGCCGTACGCGGCGAGGCGCTGCCGGAACTGCTCCTCTGTAGCCGCTTCCGCCGCGGGAAAGCACGCCGCTTCCACAGCAGCCACCTGCTTCAGATCATTCATTACCGCTTTTCTGATCTCCATCTCAATCCCTTTCCAGAATCAATCCTTCTGCCCAGTACGATACCGGTTTCCCCGGTTTGATAAACTGTGTGCACCGCCGGAACACGACGCGGTGCCTCCCGTCGGGCTCCCACACCATGGGCTCCGTCTGCGGCCCGGCCGTCCGCGTCCGGAAAAACGCTTCCAGCTGCGGCCTTGCATCGTAAGACAGCCCGGCGGCGCGGATCACGCCGTCATCGGTGCTGCGGAACACATAGAACCGGTCATAACCTGCCACAGAGACCGGCCACTCTTCCGCGAGAGACCGCACTTCCTCCTTTTCTCTCGCCGCTTCTTCCGCGAGTTCCCGGATCACCGGCGAGGCGGCGATCTGCTTCGCGAAAGAATAGGTCCCGCTGTCCGCCGCATCCCGCCGGATATACCAGTATGCCGACAGGAGCCGGTCCCGCTCCTCTTTCGGCAGCGCTTCTCCCCGGACGATCTCGCCTTCCCGCATCATGCCGTACCGCGCCATGACCGTCTGCGCGCGGTACACCTGATCGCGGAGCGGGACTTCCCACACCGCGAAAGGCCCCATGGAAGCCGCTGCCAGCACCGCCGCGGCGAGAAGAAAAAGCATCCCCCGCCCGCGCCGGAAAAAGCCGAACCCCATCACGACGAGGCCGAAAACGGTGCACAGGAGCGACGCGTACCGCGCTTCCGTCAGGCCGTACGCATCGACGCGGATCCATACGCCCACGAGCTGCGCCGCCACCACCGGCAGGAGCAGCGGCCCGCCGAAGCGCTGAAAAAGGCGCATTCCCCGCCACGTCTCATCAGGCAGCAAAAAGTAAAAGAGCGCGTACCCCAGCACGGCGAGAGAAGCGAACCAATTCATCTGCCCTACGGGCATTACGCCGGAAAGGAGGATCTTGCCGATGTATCCGTACAAGATTGCCAGCAGGATCAGATATACGGAGAAAAGGACGCGCCGGAAAAGAGCCGACAGCAAGTGCGGCGGCCCGGCCCGTTCCTCCGGAAGCCACGAGAAGAAGAACGGCAGTCCCACCAGGGAGAACGCAAATTCCGCCGCCGCGCTGTACCATTCACCACGAATATCGAAGAGCAGCTCATCCGCCGCGAAAAGGCAGACAAAGAGCGACGCCGTCAGCAGCAGCGAAAGGCCCAGCGCCTTCCACGCCGCGGCGAAGATCCGGGAAAACACAGCCTCCCCATGCCGCGCCGTAAGGAAGCACACCGCAAGCGCCCCCGCCGCTCCGGCGGAACCGGCCGCCGCTTCCATGAGCCGCCCCTGCGCACCGAGGGAAAAGAAATACAGATACCACAGTCCCGCCGCGGGGAAAGATAGCAGCGGCATCCATTGAAGGCCCGCGCCGGCCTTCCCCGATTCCCGGAAGCACTGCGCCGCCGCGGCAAAACAGGCGGCGCAGAAAAAGGCGCCCGTCATGGCCCGCCCTTCCGGCGTCGGCTCGCAGAACGTCCCCCAGAGGAGCGCGCAGAAAAGAGCGGCGCACCAGAAAAACGCCGTCCTGAAACGGCGCATGCCGCTCCGCATCCTGTCCCGCAGCACACCGGCCCACCTCATCGGCTCCGCCTCCTTCCCCGCTTTTCTTCTATTATACAAAAAAACATCCGCGAAAAAACAGCAGCCCTTGAAGAGCTGCCGTTTCTTTCCTTATTTTTCCTCCGCCTCAGCCGCGGGCGTTTCCTTCGGAAGCCGTTCCAGCCGGTACAGATTCATGTACAGATCCTTCGCGTCCGCGCGGATGCGTCCGTCCTCTTTCCGTTCCTGATCTGCCGCCTCATTGTCCGCCGCACGCACATCGGTGAGCTTCAGTTCCGCGGAATACTTCTGCTTCCGCTTATCCGCATGGATCGCCGCGTCGAATGTCCGCACATCCGTCACCAGCCGGTCTTTCGCGAAATCCCAGGCGTCCACCTTGTCCCGGTACGACTCCGCGTACATCGTGAAATGCACATTTTCAATGCTTCCCGGATAATCCATGGTCTGCATGCCCATGACCGTCATCATGTCCGCGTAGATCACCTCATCCTCCCCGGCAGCGATCACGCGGTACCTCTCCGGATCGGCCAGGAACGTCCCTTCATCCGCGGAAGAAGCGCGCACCGCGCGGAACAGGCTGTAATACATATCATCCGCTTCCGCCCGGGACTTCGCGCCTTTCCATGCCCCTTCATCCAGCTTCTCCCCGTCCCGGCTGTAGACAGCGGAGAGCTTCTTTTCCAGATCATACTCATCTTTCGCCTTATTCCCGTAGAGCGTCGCCTCATATTCCTGAATGCAGTCGACGGTCTCCTCTTTCTGGAAAGCCATCGCGTCAGGCTTCTTCGCGAAAGACTCCACATACATGGTGAAAGAAATATTCTCGATGCTTCCCGGATAATCGCGGGAACTCATAGCGAGCGCCGTGTCCATGTCCGCGTAGACCGCTTCCCTCTCATCCGCATAGATCACACGGTATCTCGCCGGATCGGCCAAAAGCGTTTCCTGATCCATTGCCGATGCCGTGCCCGAAGCCGACAGTGTCAGAGCCGCCAGCAGCGCGCCATATATTTTCTTCATAAATTCCTCCTCTGTAAAATACAAATCATATTGTTACAATTAATAATATCACAGGTAACTGAAAACAGCAAAGCTTTTCTCGCCGCGGCAGCGCGGAGGGAGCAAAAAAGATCGCCCGCCAGAGCCGCGGGAGACCTTTCCGCTCACACCAATTTCCTCCGCCACACGCCGCTGCGCCACCGCCAGAGAAAGACCGCCCCGCGGCTGCACTCATCCAGCGCCATCGCCGTCCATATCCCGGCGAGGCCCCAGCCCAGATGGATGCCGAAGAGCCACGCGCCGAAGGTCGCAATGCCCCACATGAAAATGATGCCCACCGTGATGGGGGCGCGCACATCGCCTGCCGCATTGAGCGCCATGACCATGCTCATATTCACCGCACGGCCGATCTCAAGGAAGATCTCTATGAAAAGGATGGTCCGCCCCAGGGCGTGCACTTCCGGATCGTCCGTGAAAATGGAAAACACCGCGTCGCTATGAAGGTACACCAGCAGCGAGATCGTCCCGGAGAGTAGCACCGACACGAGAATGGTAAATTTCACCCTCCGGTCCACCTCCTCATTGTCCCCGGCCCCTTTAAAATACCCCACCAGGATCTGCGTCGCCATGGCGAGCGACTGGGAATACACATAGCTCACCATGGCGATGATGTACGCGTAGATCTTCGTCGTGATGACGGCGATGCCGAAAACATTCACAAACTTCATGATGACCGTCTGCGAAAACTGGTACGAAAAAGTCTCCCCGCCGCAGGGGATGCCCAGCGACAGGATCTTCCGAAGCGTCCCGAAAGGGAAAGGCCGCAGGTACCGGAACGACAGCCGCGCCTGCGTATGACGGCGGAAGAGCCAGACGATGAGCAGGAATCCGAGGCATTTGGAAATATTGGTGGAAACGCACACCCCCGCCACGCCCAGCGCCGGCACCGGGCCCCAGCCGTTGATGAGGACGAGATTGCCCCCGATATTCAGCACATTCATCACGAGCGAACAGACCATGGTCAGCTTCAGCAGCGAATACCCGCGGAGAAAAGAAATGAACGCCATGTACATGCTCTGCACCCACACGAACACCCCGATCCACCGCAAATACAGCGAAGCGTCGCCCCAGATCTCCCGCGGCACGCCGATGATCTCCAGGAAAAACTCGTCGTGCAGAAAAAGGACCGCGCTGATCGCCGCGCCGAGCACAAAATTCGCCGCCAGCGCCACCGTGCAGACCTCGCTCACCTTCTCCATATTTCCCGCGCCCCGGTAATGGGCGATGAGGATCGTCGCCGCCTGGCACATCACCGCCAACGTCAGCACGATCATATTAAAGACCACATTGTCATTGCCCACCGCCGCCACGGCGTCCTGCGAATAGCGGCTCAGCATGAACTGATCCACGTTCGGCACCATCATCTGCAGCGCCGTCTCTATGAAGATCGGCACAGACATGGAAAAGACCGCGAACCGGCTCCTGTATGGATTCTCCCGCAAACTATCCCTCCCGAAAAATTAAAATGCAGTCCATACTACCACAGCCGCCGTCCCCGCGCAAGGCATCAAAAAAAGACATAGGGCTCTGTTTTTTTGATGTACCGTTCCAGAGCCGCCGTCCCCGCGCAAGGCATCAAAAAAAGACGCCCGAAGACGTCTTTCATGATTCAGCGGATCTCCACCGTGTGCGCGATCTTGTAGCCCTTCTCTTCCAGTTTCTTGATGCTCTCCGCCAGATTCGGGAAATCGCCGCGGATGACGATCTCATACCGGTCGGCCTCCTCCTTGTACGTGGCAAGGCTGTCGATATTCACCCCGTCCTCCGCAAGGATATGAGAAATTTCCTCCATCGCTCCGACACGGTCCTTCACATCGAGGGCAATGCGGGTCTTCCCGTCGGTCAGGCCCATGATATTGATGAACGCCCGGAGAATATCCCTCGCCGTGATGACGCCCACCACCGCGCCGGAACCGTCCACCACGGGCAGCCCGCTGATATTATTCCGCTCCATCAAGTACGCCGCTTCCTCCAGCGTCGCGTCCGCGTTGATCGCGATCACCCGCTTCGACATGACCTCCCGCACCTTGAGCGCGTCCAGAAGAGAACTGATCTCATACTGCGAGAGCGTCGTCGCCGGCGACGGAGAGACCCGCGTGATATCGCCGTCGCTCACCAGCCCCACCAGCTTCCCGTGATCCAGTACGGGAAGGCGATTGATCTTGTGCGCCTTCATGATATCCGCCGCCTGCACCACCGTCGTGTCCGGCGAAATGGTGATCGGATTCTTCGACATACGATTCGCAACAAACATACTATCCCTCCTCACAAAAATCCTATTTCCTTTATTTTATCACACCGCCGCGCTGCCCGGTAAAAACGGATTTCATTCCTCCCTTTAAATCTCCTCTGCCTTTTAAAATCCCCGCATCTTTTGTACAATATATCCAAAATCCTATTTATTGGGAAAGGAGACCCATCATGCCATACGTCAATATCAAGATCACGAAAGAAGGAAACGTCACGCCGGAACAGAAGCGGCAGCTCATCGAGGGGGCGACGAATCTGCTCCACGATGTGCTCGGAAAGAATAAAGCCACCACAGTCGTCACTATCGATGAAGTGGACACGGATAACTGGGGCATCGGCGGCGTGCCGATCACAGAAATCCGGAAGCAGAAAAAATAAGCCGGGCGCTTCCGCTATGAAGAAAGCTCTCGCCCTCGCGCTGCTCCTCTCCTTCGCTTCCCCCGCGGTCGCTGCCGCCGCTTACATCGGCAACATAAACAGCATGATCTTTCACGAAGAAAACTGCCGTTTCGGCGGAAAGCGGATCAAAGAAGAGAACCGCGTATATTTCAGCACCCGCGGTGAAGCCGTCAGCGCCGGTTACCGCCCGTGCAAAGTCTGCCGTCCCTGATCATAGCTGCCATGAAAAACTTTTCAAGCGCAAAAAAGACACCATCAGTGAAATTTCCGATGGTGTCTTTTTTCGTGCGGAACAGACCGAATATCCCTTCTTATTCTTATGGAATACTGCTGTATAACGGATATCTGAAGGCGCCGGGACATCCCGCAGTCACAGTGTTTTTTCCAGAATGATCATGTCCCGCAGGAGCCGCCCTTCTTCATAGATAGGCCGGCTGTAATTTTTTGTGAAGAACTCCTGAAGCCTGCCGATCTCCCGGAATCCGCAGCGCCGGTAAAAGGCGAGCGCCGGCGAGACGTCCCCCGTACCGAGGCGGAGGCGGGTATACCTATCCCGATACGAAGCGCCCGCCCATTCCAGCAGCGCCCGGCCGACGCCTTGCCGCCGCCATTCCGGCGCGACGGCGAGATTTTTCACTTCCGCGAAGCCCTCTTCTTCCGTCACGACGCATACCGCTGCCGTCTCTTTTCCGATCTCCGCCGCATAGAGCGTCCCCCGCTCCAGGTAGCGGTCGATCATCCGCTCTTCTTCATCTCCCATCAGAAGAAGCGGCAGAAATTCTTTTTTGCGGCTCCGAATTTCTTTGATCTCCATGACAGGGGTTTCTTTTCGTTCAGTCATGAGGCACTCCTTTACGTCCGCGCAAAATAACAGATCAGCGGATAGACGAGGAAGAGAAAGACAGCGGTGGTCGTGAGAAACGCCGATTCGGCGATATCCACATTCAGCCGGTAGAGCTGCGACGCCGCCACGGCAAAGATCGCCGTCGGAGCGGCAGCGGCGAGCACGGCGCACCACAGGATGACGGGGTCTCCGGTCACACAGCGGGTCATCGCGCCGATGCAAACCGGAAGGTACAGAAATTTCACCGGAAAGAGCGGCCACAGCGTCCGCGCGTATTTCCTGACGCCCTCCATATCGAGATCATAGCCGACGGGGATCATGCCGAGCCAGGCGCTGGCGTGGATGAGCACCGTAAACACTGCCGACACGCTTTCCGGCCGATGTACGCCGGAAGCGCCGAGGAGGAGTCCCGCCGCGACGCACGCCGCAGGCAGCTGATTCCATGTGAGGAGCATGTCCTGGAGCCGGAGCCGCGCGTGCTGCTCCGCGCCGCTGCTCGCCCACCGGTCGTAGAACCGCTGCGCCGCAGGGAAGCAGAAGAGCACGATCACGAGGACCTGTGGCACCGCGATGAGCTGGATGTACGCAAATCCGGTCTCCCCGAAGAGAGTATAAGCGCAGAGCCCCGCGAGGGTCCCGATATTTCCGAGTATCATGGCCAGGAAATAGCTCCCCTGATCGCGGGGATCGGAGAAACGCCGCTTTTCCAGCAGGTAAAACAGGGGGATCGGGAAAAAACAGATAGGCAAGATGGACAGAGGCAGCCAGAGCAGCTCCGCCGATACCCGGAGCGACCAGAAGGAGATGAGGGAAAGCCCGGAGAGCGCCCCCACCACATTCACCCGGATGAGGAAGCGCATCCATTCCCGGGCGATCCCCCGTGCCCGCAGGGTCTTCCCCAGGAAGAGCGGGATGAGGATATCCGCGAATACGATGAGAAATCTGGACCAGTCTTCCATTTTATCCTTCCGTTTCCAGCGCGCCGCCGCGGATCGTGATCTGCCGGTCATGCCACCGGGCCAGGGTCGACCGGTGGCCGACGCTGACTACCGTCCGCCCCGGCTCTGCCGTCAGTTTTTCATACAATTTCATTTCCATGTCCTCGTCCATGGCGGAAGTCGCTTCATCGAGGAATACCCACTTCGGTTTCCGCAGGAAGATCCGCACGAAAGCAAGGCGCTGCTGTTCTCCGAGGGAGAGCACATGAGACCAGTCCCGCGCTTCATCGAGATGCTCTGTCAGATGGGCGAGGCCGCAGAAGGCAAGGAGCGGCGCCAGCGCCGCGTCGTCCGCCGGCGCGCCCGGATAGGACGCCGCTTCCCGGAGCGTCCCTATGGGCATGTAGGGCTTCTGCGGAATGAACATCGTCTCTTCTTTCCGCGGCGAGATGATCTCTCCCGACGCGTAGGGCCAGAATCCCGCCAGCACGCGGAGAAGCGTTGATTTCCCCGCGCCGGAGGGGCCTTTGATGAGGACTTTCTCCCCCGCCGCGATGACGCAGTCTGCCCCGGAAATGAGCCGCCTTCCGCCGGGAAGGCCGATATCCACGCGGCGCAGCGCGGCCTCATCCGCTTCCGTCCGCACGAGGCCGCCCGCTGCTGCCGCCGCTTCCCTTTCCAGTGCCCGCACGTGGCTGTCAAAGGTGAGAAGGCGGTCCGCGCAGGCCCGCCATTCCGCCAGTGCCGCGTAAATGTCCACGAAGTACGACATGGATTCCTGCACCTTGCCGAAACAGTTTCCGATCTGCATGAGCCCGCCCAGGGAGATCTCCTTCGCCAGGTACCGCGGCGCCGCCACGACGAAGGGAAAGATGATGGCGATCTGCCCGTAGCTGTTCGTCAGCCAGGAGAGCTGCTTCTGCTTGCGGATGATGAGCACCGTATTCGACAGGACAAGAAGGAAACGCCGCAGGAGCAGGCTCTTTTCCTTCGCCGCGCCGTCGTAAAAAGCGACGCTCTCCGCCGTATCTCTGAGGCGCACCATGCCGAAGCGGAAATCCGCCTCGTACCGCTGCTGGTCAAAATTCAGCCCCGTGAGGCGCTTCCCCACGCGGTGCGTGAGCCACGTGCCCGCGGCGGAATAAAAAAGCGCCGCCCACACCAGGTACCCGTGAATGGCATAGGTCTCCCCGCCGATGGTCACACTGAGCGGGCCGGACAGATCCCAAAGGACAAAGATGAAGCAGAAGATCGTCACCACTGCCTTAAAAAGACCCATGGCAAAAGAAAGGGTATTCGCCGTGAAAAGGCGGATATCTTCGGAGATCCTCTGATCGGGATTATCCGCGCCGGGCAGAAACATCTCCATGCGGTAATACACCTGCCGCCCCGTCCACTTCTCCAGATATTCGCGGGTCATCCAGTTCCGCCACCGGAGAGACAGGCACTGCTGTAAATAAAAGGCATAGACGGAAAAGGCAATGTACGCGAAGGCCAGCCCCGTGAACCGCAGGAGCCCGCTGTAGACGGCGTCCGCGTCATACGCCTGAAGCGCGCTGTAGAAATCATTGAACCAGTCATTCAGGAGGAGCATCATGTACACTGCCGCCCCGGTCAGGATGATGATCCCCGCCAGGTACAGCGCGGCCGTCCGCCGCTCGCCGCTCATCCAGTACGCCGCCGTCAGCCGGAAAAGGCGTCCCGCCCATTTCCCGTTCCATCCATCCCGCTCCATTCCGCGCCTCCTTGCAGAGAAATTAATTTATTATACCTGATGCCCCGAAATATTTCCACGCGCTCCGCGGGCCGTTCGCGGGTCTTCCCGCGGCGGGGTATAATACAGACAGAACCGTCTATTCAGGAGGCATCATGGAAAAGGAAAAAGGATACATCCAGGTCTACACGGGCGACGGCAAGGGAAAAACCACCGCCGCCATCGGACTCGCCGTGCGCGCGGCCGGCGCCGGCAAAAAAATCTGCATCATTCAGTTCATGAAATCACTGGCCTATTCGGAGCAGAAGATCCTTCAGACGCTCCCCGGCGTGACCCTCATCACCTGCGGCAAGCCTTACTTTATCGCCAAGGAAGGCATGTTCTCCGAAGAGCAGCTCCGCCGCTGGGGAGACGCCGTCACGGTCTATCCCGCCGGCCATCCGCCGCAGGAATACCGTGATCTTATCCTTCACGGCATTGAGGAAGCGGTGAAAGCCGTATCCGGAGATTATGACGTGGTCATTCTCGACGAATACAATATGGCCTGCTGGTACGACCTCGCCACGGACGATGACACCCGCCGCATCCTCAGCGCGCGCCGCCCGGAGGTGGAGCTCATTTTCACGGGACGGAACGCGCCCCAGCTCCTTCTCGACGCGGCTGATCTCATCACGGAAATGAAAAAAGTCCGCCATTACTATGACCGGGGCGTACAGGCGAGGAAAGGCGTGGAAGACTGAAACGAAAAAGCGGAGCCCCTCTTCGGATCTTCCGCTTTTTTGTTTGCTCTGTTTTCTATTTTCAGAAAAAGCCGCTCTTCCGGGTGTAATCCATGGCATCGGAGAAACGGCCCGTGGTGAGATCATTCTTCATCATATAATTCCGGTTCCCTCCGGGAAAGGAGAAAGCGAGCCGCTTCTCTCCGCCGTTCAGCACGATCCGCACCACCGTCGTCCAACCGTCATCCGTCACGCTCTCCACCCGATAAGGCACGCTGTTCACGGCCGTCCCGGACACGCGCAGGAGCTCGCCGTACCGTCCGCGCCATGTCCCGACAAGGAGATTTTTCCCCGCCGCTTCCGGCCATGTCTGCGCCGCCGCTTCCGCGGACAGCCCCGTTGCCAGCAATGCCGCGGTCATCACAGCCGCAGTCTTTGCGCGAAATTTCATACGCTCCTCCTCACCCAAAAGAGACGCTCTTCATGCGCCTTTCTTATCCAAAGACGCCCCCATTGTAAAACGGCGCGCTGCCGCCGTCAATGCCGGGCCGTGTGCTCTCCGTCCGCGGCGCCTCGGACGCGGGACCGGGCGGGCCTCCGCGGAAGCGCACAAAAAAAGTCCCCGCACGCGCTGCGCGTGCAGGGATAATTTTTTACCACTTTCTGGGAATCTCCGGGAAATGGCCGATGATCATCATGGACGCGAGGATATTGGACATGAGCCGTCCGTCCTCATCGCGAAGCTCTGCCGCGATCGACATGGTGGTGTGCCCGCAGTGCTTCACATGACTGGTAACGCTCATCTTTTTCCCCGGTGTGATGTTGCGGATATAATCGAGAGTCATACTTACCGTGACGACCATGCAGCCCATGCTCGCTCCGGTCACGCCCGTGACGGAATCCGCCAGCGCCGCCATGACGCCGCCGTGGATGACGCCCCGGTGGTTGCAGTGCTTTGCCGGGTCTGTGCGCAGGCTCACGGTGACGCTGCCGCAGTGGATCTCATCAATGGAAATCTGGAAATAATCCATCATGAAATGATTCGGCCCGTAGATTTCCCTGATCCGGGCGACGATCTCTTCCGGTGAAGAAAGTACTTCTGCCATACAGCCTCCTTCCGCGGACATGCTCATCCTCTCGGCGCCGCAGGCCAGCTCTCTCCGCCGCGGATGTGCGAGATGGCCTCTTTCGCCGCCATCTGCGCCGCTTCTTTTTTGCTCTTGCCTACGCCGCGTCCCATGGGTTTCCCGTTGACAGCGATCTCCATCCAGATCGTCTTGTCGTGATCCGGCCCTTCGTCCTTTATCACTTCGTAATGGATATCCACGTCGCCGTTTTTCTGAACGAGCTCCTGCAGATCGGATTTATAATCGTGGTCATAATCTCCCCGGTCGATCAGGTCGAGGAATTTTTTCATGTGCCCCAGGATGAAGCGGGCCGCCACTTCATAATTATTGTCCAGGTAAATCGCGCCGATGACCGCTTCAAAAGCGTCGCCGAGGATGGAGATGCGCGTCCGCCCGCCGGACATTTCTTCGCCTCTGCCGAGACGCATGTATTCGCCGATGCGGAATTTCGCCGCGCATTCCGCGCAGGCCGGTTTGCATACGGCGCTGGCTTTCGCGCGGGTCAGATCGCCTTCCGGCCAATTCGGGAACCGGAGGAAAAGGTATTCCCCCACCACCAGATCCAGCACGGCGTCGCCGAGAAATTCCAGCCGTTCATTGTCATGAATCACTTCATTCCTGTGCTCGTTGGCATAGGATGTGTGCGTGAGCGCCGTATCCAGGAGCTGGATATTCTGAACGGGGATATTATTTTCTTCCGCAAACTGCCGGAGCTGCGCCAGGCGGTTTTTCCGCCGCGCCTCCGCGCTGCTCATGCTTTCCAGCGGCGCAGGACGATAACGGCATTATGGCCGCCGAAGCCGAAGGAGTTGGACATGGCCACGTCGATCTTCGCGTCTCTCGAGCCCTCGGCGACATAGTCCAGATCGCATTCGGGATCTCTCTCTTTCAGATTGATGGTGGGATGCACTTTGCCGTGCTCCATGGAGAGGACACAGACCACCGCTTCCACCGCGCCGGCCGCGCCGAGGAGGTGGCCCGTCATGGATTTCGTGGAATTCATGGGGATTTCATAAGCATGCTTTCCGAGCAGTTCTTTTACCGCCGCGGTCTCGCTCATATCGTTCAGATGCGTGGACGTGCCGTGCGCATTGATATAGTCGACTTCTTCCGGAGCGACGCCCGCGTCGGCGAGGGCATTCCGCATGCACCGGAGCTGGGTGGAGCCGTCCGGTCTCGGAGCGGTGATATGATAGGCGTCACCGTTCGTGCCGTAGCCCGCCAGTTCCGCATAGATGTGCGCGCCGCGCTTCTGCGCGTGTTCCAGTTCTTCCAGGATCAGGACGCCGCTGCCTTCACCGAGGACAAATCCGTCGCGGCGGATGTCAAAGGGGCAGGACGCTTCTTCCGGCGGGCAGTCTCTGGAGGAGAGCGCCTTCATGGCCGCGAATCCCGCCATGGGGCTCGGGCATACTGCCGCTTCCGTGCCGCCGGCGAACATGATGTCCGCGTCGCCGTACTGGATCATGCGGGCCGCCTGGCCGATGGCGTTCGTGCCGGACGCGCAGGCCGTCACATCCGTCAGCACCGGGCCCTGCAGCCCGAACTGGATGGAAACGTGGGCGGACGCCATATTAGCGATCATCATGGGCACGACGAAAGGATTGACCTTGCCCGGGCCGCGCTGTTCGATCTTCTTTACCGTATCTTCCATCGTATAGATGCCGCCGATGCCGGTGCCGATGATGGTGCCCGCACGGTTCGAATCTTCCTGCGACATGTCGAGTTTCGCGTCAGCCGCCGCCATCTTAGCCGCCGCTACGGCGAACTGGGCGTTTCTGTCCATGTGGCGGACGGTCTTCCTGTCGCCCGCATACTTGACGGGATCAAAATCTTTCACTTCTCCGGCGATCTTGACCGGGAAATTTTCCGCGTCAAACTGGGTGATCGGGCCGATGCCGGATTTGCCTGCCAGCAGATTGTTCCAGAAATCTTCCACACCGATGCCCACGGGGGATACGACGCCGATACCGGTAATGACTACTCTTCTTTTCATTCTTTACAACACCTCTCTGCATACTGAAACCGCACTGCCCGCGGAACACTCCTCCGCGCGGCTTTTTGTTTCTCTTTATTTTTATACCTATTAATACAAAATTCCTTTCGGACTTTCTGTGACAATACCTCAAAAAAGCGGGCATTCCGCACGTCCGCTTTTGTGAAGCATCCTCGCAAAAAAATGGCCGCTGGGGAATGCACTGCACATTCCCCGCACTGCCATTCCAGTCTCTTATTTCTGGAGCTGATTGTCGATGTAGTCTACCGCATCGCGTACAGTCTTGATCTTTTCTGCTGCATCGTCCGGAATTTCGATTTCGAATTCTTCTTCAAATGCCATGATCAGTTCAACGATATCCAGAGAATCTGCGCCGAGATCGTCGATAAACGTGGAGTCGATCTGTACATCAGCTTCGTTGACGCCCAGCTGGTCGACAACAATTTTCTTGACTCTGTCAAAAGTGCTCATTCGTTTTCACCACCTTTCATTGGATGATTATACACATTGATTATATTACATTACCATTCCACCGTCTACCTTCAAAACCTGTCCGGTGATGTAGGATGCTTCTTCCGATGCGAGGAAGCATACCGCATTGGCAACGTCTTCCGCCTGGCCCATGCGTCCCAGCGGTACGGAATGGATCATGTCTTCTCTGATCTTTTCGGGAATGACATCGGTCATGGATGTTTCAATGAATCCGGGCGCCACCGCGTTCACGCGGATGCCGCGGGCCGCCAGTTCTTTCGCTGCGGTCTTCGTCATGCCGATCACGCCGGCTTTCGCGGCGGAATAATTGATCTGGCCCACATTGCCCGTGATGCCCACGACGGAGGCGATATTGATGATCGCGCCTTTTCTCTGCTTCATCATGATCGGCGCGGCCGCTTTGATGGCGAGGAAGCCGCTCTTCAGGTCGGTGTCGATGACGGCGTCCCAGTTTTCTTCCTTCATCCGGAGCAGCAGGCTGTCTCTCGTAATGCCCGCGTTGTTGACGAGCACGTCCAGACGGCCGAATTCCGTCTTCACCGCGGCGAATACTTTTTCCACATCTTCCGCTTTGGATACGTCGCCCTGGATGACGATCGCCCGGCCGCCTTCCGCTTCAATGGCGGCTTTCACGTCTTCCGCCGCTTTCTGGCTGCCTGCGTAGTTGACGGCTACGGCATAGCCTTTCTTCGCCAGCGCGATGGCGACGGCGCGGCCGATGCCGCGGGAAGCGCCGGTGACGAGCGCTGCTTTTTCTACATTTTCCATCATTCTTCTCCTTTGAGTGCCTTTACTGTATCTTCGATGGTCTGAATATCTTCCGCGTGCATGGAGGTCTGCGTCTTGTCGATCTTGCGCATGAATCCGGAGAGCACAGTGCCCGGGCCGACTTCCACATAGGTATCGAAGCCGTCTGCGATCATGCGGCGCACCGATTCTTCCCAGTGCACGGCATGCGCCGCCTGCATGATGAGGTTCTCCCGGATCTCGTCGGCTTTCGTTTCCGCCTTCGCATTGAAGTTCGCATAGACGGGGATCTCCGCGTCGCGGATGGTGATCTTGTCCAGCACTTCTTTCAGGCGGAGCGCCGCCGGTTCCATCAGCGTAGAGTGGAAAGGAGCGCTGACTTTCAGCATGAGGGCGCGCTTTGCGCCGGCTGCTTTCAGTTCGCCGCACGCCGCTTCGACGGCTTTCGTCGCGCCGGCGATGACTGTCTGCCCGGGGCAGTTGAAATTGACCGCCTGCACGGCGCCTTCTGTTTCAGAAACTTTTCCGCAGATCTCGACGATCTTTTCCGGGTCGAGTCCGATGACCGCCGCCATGCCGCCTTCGCCCAGCGGCACCGCTTCCTGCATGAAGCGTCCGCGGAGATGCACCGTATGCACCGCGTCGGAGAAGGGGATCGCTCCCGCCGCTACCAGCGCGGAATATTCGCCCAGGCTGTGGCCTGCCGCCGCTTCCGCGGAGATGCCGTTTTCCCGGAGCACCTGCCAGCAGGCGACGCTCGCCGTGAGGATCGCGGGCTGCGTGAATTCCGTCTTCATGAGCTCCGTATCGGGTCCTTCAAACATCATCCCGGAAATGGAGAATCCCAGCGTCTCGTCAGCGTCTCTGATAATCGCCTTGACGGAATCGTATTTGTCGTACAGGTCTTTCACCATGCCCACTTTCTGAGACCCCTGCCCGGGGAAAATAAATGCTTTCTTCAACTGTACCACCTCATTTTTTATAATGCCGCCTTCCGGCGCGCTCTTCGTCTTCTGTCTCCGCTCAGCACCACTTCAGCACGACGCAGCCCCAGGTCAGGCCCGCGCCGAAGCCGGTGAGAACGAGATAATCGCCTTTCTTCAGACGGCCTTCCGCCACCGCTTCGTCCAGAGCGATGCCGATGGACGCGGCCGACGTATTGCCGTATTTATTTACGTTGATATAGACCTTTTCATCAGGCACGCCCAGCTTCTTCGCCGTCGCGCTGATGATGCGGTAATTCGCCTGATGCGCGATGAAGAGGGCCACGTCATCGATAGAAATGCCCGCTTTGGCCATGACGCTCTTCGTGACGCCTTCCATATGGCGGACGGCGTGCTTGAAGACTTCCGAACCTTCCATATGGATGTAGATCCGCCCGGAATCGATGGCTCTGTGCGTGACCGGTTCCGCGATGCCGCTGGCGGGAATATTCAGGATGCCGCCGAGGCTGCCGTCGCTGCCGAGATCCGAGGCGATGTAACCGTAGCCGTCTTCCACGGGGCCGACGATCGCCGCGCCCGCGCCGTCGCCGAAAAGTATGCACGTCGTGCGGTCCTGCCAGTTCACGAGGCGGGAGAGCACTTCCGCGCCGATGACGAGGACGTGCTTATAGAGCCCGCTCCTCACGAACTGAGACGCCAGCGTGATCCCGTAAATATAGCCGGAGCATCCCGCGGAGAAATCCATCGCCCCCGCATGGGAACAGCCGAGCTTTGCCTGTACGAGGCACGCCGTGGACGGAACCACATAGTCCGGAGACGCGGTGCCTACCATGACGAAATCAATGTCGTCCGGCGTGAGTCCCGCCTTCTCCAGAGCCGCTTTGGCCGCGGCGACGCACAGGTCGGACGTATCTTCGCTGTCAGCCGCGATGTGCCGGGTCTCGATCCCCGTGCGCGTGCGGATCCAGTCATCCGAAGTTTCCACCATTCTTTCCAGATCTTCATTGGAAAGAATCTTTTTCGGCGCATAATGGCCCGTCGCCAGAATGCCTGCGGATAATAATTCTGTCATACTGCGTACCTTCCTCTGTCATAAATCCACGCAAAATCTATATCAGTCATCGTTTTCTTTCAGGTCGGCCACGGTCAGGGATTCCCCTTTCAGCGCGTCTGCGACGAGCTCGGGAATGTGCTCGCTCGCCAGCTGCTCCGCCACATGGATGGCATTGCGGATCGCCCAAGCCTTGGACGCGCCGTGGCAGATGACGAGTCCCCCCTTCAGTCCGAGCAGGGGCGCGCCGCCGTATTCCGCGTAATCCAGACGTTTCATCATGTATTTCTTGAGGGCCGGCTTCAGAAGCAGCGCGCCGATCTTGGCGGTGATCCCGCCCTTCTCGACGGCGTCCTTCAGGATCGTCAGGAAGAGGCCCCCTACGCCCTCGCCGAATTTCAGCACCACATTGCCCGTAAACCCGTCAGTGACGACCACGTCGAAATCGCCGGACGGGATGTCCCGGCCTTCGCAGTTCCCCGCGAAAGTGAAAAGATTCTGCTTCTCCAGCATCTCGAAAACTTCCGCCACGAGGGGACTGCCCTTGATGCTCTCCGTACCGATATTGAGCAGGCCGATCTTCGGATCTTCAATATGATGCACCCGCTTCGCATACCAGTAGCCGAGGACGGCATTCTGCACCAAATTCACCGGCTTTGCCTGAGAGCTCGCGCCGGAATCGATGAGAAACGTGTATCCTCCCTTTTTATTCGGGATCGGCGTCAGGATCGCCGGACGCTCGATGCCGCGGATGCGGCCGATGCCGAAAAGTCCCGCCGTCACCGCCGCTCCGGTCGAGCCGGGAGCGACCAGCGCCCCGCACTCTCCGTTGCGCACCATTCTCGCCCCCACGGAAACGGAAGCGTCCTTCTTCTTGCGGTACGCCATTCCCGGATGCTCGTCCATGCCGATGACTTCCGTCGTATTGCGGATCTCGATCAGCTCTTCCTTATCGGCGCCGTTCTTTTTCAGAATCTCCCGTATCTGATCCTCCGCGCCCACGAGAACCACGGGGATACGGAAATCCCTCACCGCCTGTATGGCGCCGAGTACGATCTCCAGAGGCGCGTAATCCCCGCCCATCGCGTCAACCGCTATTTTTTCCATCCATTGCTCCTTTATCCCGTCCTGCGACGTTCATGATAAACTTCGCGCGGAAAATTTCTATATCCTTCGTGATGATCTGCACGTAAATATACTGCTTGCTGCCGTGCATGCGGACGACTTTCGCCCTTACCGCAAGCTGCGCGCCGCTCCCGCAGGGCGTCTTGTACTTGATATTGCCCACCTGCGTCGGCGCGAAAGGCTGATCCACCACCGTCTGCGCGAGCTCCGCGGAAATGCCGTAGAGCTTCTCCGCCGGGACGATCCCGTCCGCGCCGGTCATCTCATCCGTCGTATGAACGAGGGCCAGACCGTTTTTCCCTTTTTCGAGCACGATGATCTCCATATCCCGGAGATGCTCCGAAGCGCCCTGCACAGCCGCTTCCAGGCGGTCCCGCATCTGCGGGATGCCCAGCATCCTCCGGTCGAGGCGCACCGTCGCGACGGACACGCCAAAAGCTTCGGCCAGAGAGCGGTCGGTCCTGCCCGGATCCTGCCGCAGCATGGCGGCTATGCGTTCCCTTCTTGTGTCCTTGTCGAGACGGATCTGCGTCGTCATAATTATCACCTGCTGATAATACTATATCATAACCAGTCAATCCCCGCACCCCGGCGGCCGGCGGCGCTCATTTTTCAGCCGTTCCGCATGGGCCGCCGGAAAATGAGCAGCGGAAAATCTGCAGCGGCGGCGGAACGAAAAGGCACGGGAAAACGCGCGCCGGAAAATGAGCGGGCCCCGGCGGGCAGCGGGAAATCATCAACAAGTAAAAAATAAGCACTCTCCGGCGGAACGCGCCCCGTCATGTCCCGCCAGTCCCGGCTCCCGCAAAAAGTATTGATATCTGTCAAGATTTAGAGTAGACTATGAGAATAAAGCTTTACAGTGATAATCATTTGGATATCAATCGCTCACCGGCATAAAATACACAGGCAGCAATGCCATAAAGGAGTCTATGTATGAAACTTCCAGAACTTAAAATCGGCGATCTCACCGCGCGCTATCCCATCGTCCAGGGCGGCATGGGCATCGGCATCAGCCTTTCCGGGCTGGCGGGCGCCGTGGCGAAAGAAGGCGGCGTCGGCATCATCTCCGCCGCGCAGCCCGGCTTCAATGAACCGGATTTCTTCGCCAGCAGCTTCAAAGCGAACTGCCGCATCCTCAAGCAGGAACTGAAAAAAGCCCGTGAGACCGCGCCGAACGGCATCATCGGCGTCAACATCATGTCCCGCGGCTACTACTATGACGACTACGTGAAATGCGCTGTCGAAGGCGGCGCGGACCTCATCGTCTCCGGCGCGGGCCTCCCCATGGATCTGCCCGGCCTCGTGGAAGGCACCAATGTCAAGATCGCTCCCATCGTTTCTTCCGCGAAAGCGGCGAAAGTCCTGCTCAACGTGTGGGCGCGCCATCATAAGCGCACCGCCGATCTGGTCGTCATCGAAGGTCCGAAGGCCGGCGGCCATCTGGGCTACACCCGCGAACAGGTGGCGGAGCACGAAAATGACGGCTATGAAAAAGAGATCCTCGAGATCCTCGCCGTCATCCATACCTTTGAAGAAAAATTCCAGCGCAAGATCCCCGTCGTATTCGGCGGCGGCGTCTTCGACCGGAAAGATATTGAGCACTACCTCTCTCTCGGCCTCTCCGGCGTGCAGATGGCGACCCGCTTCGTGGCGACCTGGGAATGCGACGCCGCGCAGGCCTTCAAGGAAATGTACGTAAAGGCGAAAAAAGAGGACATCACCCTCGTAAACAGCCCGGTGCACATGGTGGGCCGCGCGCTGCTCAATCCTTTCGTCAAGAGAATGTCCACCGAAAGAGTCCCGCCGGAAACCTGCTTCCACTGCCTGAAAACCTGCGACCCGAAAACGACGCAGTACTGCATCAGCATGGCGCTCATCCGTGCGGCCCGCGGCGATGTGGACAATGCCCTCATCTTCTGCGGCGCCAATGCATGGCGCATCGATAAGATCCAGTCCGTGCACGAACTCTTCCAGGAACTCTGCGGAGACGAAGAATAACCTGATAAAAAAGCCGGGGCCCTATCGGTACCCCGGCTTTTCCTATGCCATCAGCGGCCCGCGCCGCTTTTTTCTTTCCCATTTTCCCACGCAAAAAAGACATCCCTGCCTAAAACAGAGATGTCTTTTTTATTGTTTATTTTCTTATTCCCACTCGATGGTGCTCGGCGGCTTGGAGGTGACGTCGTAGACTACGCGGTTCACGCCTTCTACTTCGTTTACGATGCGGCGGCTCATTTCGTCGAGGACTTCCCACGGGAAGCGGACGTAGTCTGCCGTCATGCCGTCGGAGCTGGTCACGGCGCGGATGCCCACGGTGTAGTCGTAAGTGCGTTCGTCGCCCATGACGCCGACGCTGCGGATCGAAGCCGGCAGGATGGCGAAGGACTGCCAGATGTCATTGTAGAGGCCTCTCTTCTGGATGACGTCTCTCACGATGAAATCAGCGCGGCGCAGGATGTCCAGCCGCTCTTCGGTGATCTCGCCGATGATGCGGATCGCGAGGCCCGGCCCCGGGAAGGGCTGGCGGTTCACGACTTCTTCCGGCATGTCCAGCTGACGGCCCAGTTCTCTCACTTCGTCTTTGAAGAGTTCGCGGAGCGGTTCGATGAGCTGGAATTTCATATCCTTCGGGAGGCCGCCCACATTATGGTGGCTCTTGATGGTCGCCGCGGTGGCGGTGCCGCTTTCCACCACGTCCGGATAGAGCGTGCCCTGGACGAGGAATTTCACGTCGTCCAGCTTGTCCGCTTCTCTCTGGAAGGTATGGATGAATTCCGCGCCGATGGTCTTGCGCTTCGTTTCCGGATCGGTCACGCCTTTCAGGAGGGACATGAAATGTTCCGAAGCGTCCACATGGATGAGGTTCATATGGAATTTGTTGCGGAACGTTTCCACGACCTGTTCCGCTTCGCCGAGGCGGAGGAATCCGTGATCGACAAATACGCAGGTCAGCTGATCGCCGATGGCTCTGTGCACGAGAACAGCCGCCACGGAGGAATCCACGCCGCCGGAGAGCGCGCAGATGACTTTATGGCTGCCTACCTGCTCACGGATCTGCTGCACCGCAATGTCGATGTAGCTGCCCATGGACCAGCCGCCTTCGCACCGGCAGATCCCGAAGAGGAAATTCTTCAGCATCTGCGTGCCTTCTTCCGTATGGACGACTTCCGGATGGAACTGTACGCCGTAGAGGCGGCGCGCTTCATCGGCGACCGCCGCGGTGGGCGTGAGCTCCGTATGGCCCGCGAGGCCGAATCCCGCCGGCATGTCGGCGACGGAATCGCCGTGGCTCATCCATACCGCCGTTTTTTCGGAAACGCCCTCAAAAAGCGGGCAGCTGCCGTCGCGGAAGAACAGGGTGTGCCCGTATTCGTGCTTGTCCGGGCGGGCCACTTTCCCGCCGAGGGAGCTGCACATGAGCTGCATGCCGTAGCAGATGCCCAGCACCGGCACGCCCGCATTGAATACGGCCGTATCCATTTTCGGAGCCCCTTCCGCGTTCACGCTGGACGGGCCGCCGGAGAGGATGATGCCTTTCGGGTCGTGCGCCAGGATCTCTTCCGCCGTCTTCGTGTACGGAAGGATCTCGCAGTAAACGCCGCATTCCCGGACGCGCCGCGCGATGAGCTGCGCGTACTGTCCGCCGAAGTCGACGATGATCACTGTTTCCTGATGTTTCATTACTTCCCTCCCTGATACATTGGTTCACATAATCAATTATTATACCAAATAGAAATACGTATAGAAAGAGAAATTTTCCGCATTTTCCCGCGGCAAAAGAAAAGCGGCCTCTCTCTGTCTTTCTTTTTATTATACTATCCTCCCGCGAAAAAAAGCAGGCCCCGTAGAGAGCCTGCCTATTTTATGGTTTTATGTGCCCAGCAGATGGATGACATCCCTGGCGTGTTTCGTCGCCGTTTTCAGCGATTCCTTGATATGTCCGTCTTCCGTGAGCACGTGGAAATCCGCCATGTTCTGGACGAGGATCGCGATCTGCACGCCTCTGGCCACGAAGAGCTTGTCATTGCGGCTGAAATTTTTCCAATTGTTCCCGCGGGTCGATTTCAGCATCTGAATGTCCTTCATCCCGTCGTCGAGGAAATCCCCCAGGTCGTACATAACGCTGGCGGCCTTCTCCGCGGCATGGCGGATGGACTGGAGGTGAGAGCAGATCTCCGTCACTTTCGCACCGAAATTCTGCAGATCTCTGGCGACCATTTCCAGCGACTCTTTTGATCCGTCGGAGATGGTTTCCTGCGTGAAGTGAAATTCAGGCGTGCGCGCGTACAGCGTGAGCAGCCCCGGGCCGAAGTAGAATGTCGACTCGGTGCTCGCGGAATATCCCAGCGTCCCCGCGTCCCGGATGCGGTCATACATATCCACCAGCGTGTGGAGCTTCTTCAGGTCAAGCGGCTCCGCAGGCAGGGGGATCACATCCGCGCAGTCGCTGAGGTCCACATTGCGGAGCGATTCAAATTCCTTCAGGAATTCATCCATCTGCACCGCCATGACATTGATGCGGATCCGTTCCAGCACACCCATCGCTTCCTGCGCTCCCGCGCGGGCTCTTTCAATGCGGCGGTCCGCGCGGCGCCACGCTTTCTGCGCTTCTTCATGAAGATTCGTCAGATCATCGCGTCCGCTGTCATTCATCTGTGTCTCCGCCAATATTCTAAGCAAACTGGATATGGTCATAATTCCCTCCCGTTCTACACAAGTCAGACTCTATCTTACATTGTAAATGAAATCCTGCCGGAAGCGATATTGATTTTACCTATACCGCCAGTATATTTTCCTATTTCTCATCGGCGCGGATCTCCACCACCGGCAGCGGCTCGATGGTGACCTGCGGCTCATAGCTGCGCACCTCCACGATCACGCCGCCGTCTTTTCCGCCGGAGCTGTCTTTTTCCGCTTTTTCATCTGCCTTTCCGGCTTTCTCCGCCCGGCTGTCCGGCCCCGCGCCGTTCTTCAGCCGGCTTTTTTCTCTGCCGCCCCGGACAGCCTTCTCTTTCCGATCCTCCGGGCTGTCCCGGCAGGTCTTTTCCGCTTTCACCGTTTTCCCGCCGCCGCGGAGGACTGTCTTTCGGTCTCCCCGGTCTTTCTTCATCCGCTTTTCCGAAGAACGGACATCCGTCTCTTTTCCCTTTTCCGGATCGCTGTCGGCACTGTTCTTCGCGGCAGGGCGCGCTTTCACAGCCTCCGCTTCCGTTCCGGCCGACTGCGCCTGCGCCTCGGGAACGGCGGGAAGCGCTTTTCCCACTTCCTCCGCGGCCCACACCGGCGAAAAGAGACATGCCGCCAGCAAAGCCGCCATATATCTGATTTTTCTCATAGTTTCCTCACATGCCCGCAAGGCATCTCAGCGAAAACCGGGCATCCCCGGCTCATTTATTTCTGTTTTTAATTATATCATAACCATCCTTCTCCCCCGCCATTTGCCAAAGATTTCCCTCGGCGCCGATGCTTGACAAGCTCCGGGAAATATAGTATTTTAGATAAGTCACCGATATGGAGTGGTACTCAAGTGGCTGAAGAGGACGGTTTGCTAAATCGTTAGACCGGGCAACCGGTGCGGGGGTTCGAATCCCCCCCACTCCGCCAGACAAAAAAAGACAGTTTCTTACGATACGATCTAAGAAACTGTCTTTTTTATTTTTCAGTTTGGCACCCCCGCAGTAAAAGTGCTATCACTAGGAACAAAGGAAAATAAATCCTATAAATTATCATCCTTTTGGTATTTCGCCTGAGCATTCCCTATTGCGGAACCGCTTTCCGCCATCACGCATTTGCATATCCCTGCCATGCCTCGCGGTTCGTCTCCGGCAGAAAAGAATTTTCGGCCCGAGCTCGTATGGGGCTTTTGGTAGTTTCTTCCGCACTTCTGCCTTTGCGGGCATGGACCTGCTGTGTTTCCCTTTTTCCACACAAAAAGACCGGGTCTCCCCGGTCTCTTTTATTTTTCCTTTTTAGAAAGAATATGCCGCCGTCACGGTGCCGCTCAGGCCTTCCTGTTCTCCGGCGTAGCCTCTCAGGTCCACGCCGAAGCTCCACGGAGAATCTCCGCCCGGCGTTCCGCGGAAGCCGATCTCCGCGATCAGCGTGCTGCCTTTCAGAGACGGCGTGTACATGGCGTGATGGTTCGCCGTGCCTCCCGTGTCTCCGCTGAATTCGTAGTCCCACGCCACGCCGTAGTAGCCGGTGAAGCGGTCGTTCTTCCGGTCGAGGTAGCGTGCGCCCACGCGCAGCCGGTTGCTGTCCACGGCATTAAAGGCGAATTCGTCGCCCGCTATGGTCACGGTGTCTCCCTCGTGGTGCATATGGAAATATTTTCCGTAAATATCCCACGCATCCCCGTCGTCCCGTTCCATGATCCGGCCGATGCCCACGTGGCCTCCGTAGTAGTTGTTTTCTGTCTTGAAGCCGTACCGGTTTCCTGCAAATTCCAGCGCCTGTCCCACTTCGTTCTTCACCATGCCGGCCCGGAGGGAGGCTTCGGTGTAGGTCCCGCTGCGAGTCTCCCAGCGCAGGAGAAGGCCGCCGCCATTGTAGACGGTGTCGCCGCTGCCGCGGTAGGAGCTGCCATTGATCGTATTGAAGGTGTCGTAGCTGCCGCCGCCGTTTTCATAAAAGGCGCCGTAGCGCAGGGTGCCCGAGGTGAGTTCCCGGGTCCAGGCTGTGCCGACGATGCCGTTCCAGCCGTTCACGTCTGCATGGCTTCCTGTATTGTACCGGCTCCGGCTTCCTATGATGGAGGCAAAGGTGCTCAGTCCTTCCCCTCTGCCGCGGAGGGTGTCCAGGCTGTCGGTGACAGCTTCCGCCCCGCGTCCGACCACCGCCACAGAAGCTGCCCGGCTTTCGGTGGCAATGGCGGTCTGATCGCTGGCACGGACAGCGGTCACATCTATATAGATATTTTTATTGTCTTCACTGATGCCCACATTTCCGTTGACGGTGAGTGCCACACCGGCCTGCATCTCTTTTGCCTCTGTCGGATTAAGCGAGCCGCCAGAAATTCCCTCAGCGGTATTTACAAATACCGTCCGCTTCCCGGCAGTCAGATCCAATCCGCCTGCCAACGCCTTTACCTGGATCTGATCAAAGTTGTGCAAACTCTTTACCGCTCCGCTCCAGCCGTTGATAACCAGATTGTTATTTGTTCCGGAGGCTTCCGAATTTCTTCCGTACAGATTGGCATTGCTTATATCGGCCGTGCCGGACAGGATGACCGTATTATCCTTTGCCCCAGCGCTGCCAGAAGAAACCGCATAGCCGCCGTAGACATCGCCTTTAACTGTACCACCGCTCACTGTTACGCTGTTACTGTTTGCTGTTGCATCTCCGGAATCAGATTCCGCATAGCCGCCGTAGGCAGAACCTCCAACCGTGCCGCCGCTCATCGTCACTCTGTTATTCTCTGCCGTTGCAGTTCCATCCTCATAAGATTTCACATAGCCGCCATAGACATTATATCCAACAATACCGCCGCTCACGGCTGCACTGTTATTGCTTGCTGTTGCACTGCCGGAATCGGAATTTGCCTCGCCATCAGCGCTATCATCGAGATAAGAATATGCATAACCACCGTAGATACCAAATTTAGCAGTACCGCCGTTCATCGTCACTCTGTTATTCTCTGCCGTTGCAGTTCCTCTCCCATAAGATCTCGCATAGCCGCCGTCAATATAGCTTGCAACGGTACCGCCGCTCATCGTCACTCTGTTATTGCTTGCTACCGCATTTCCGTCCTCATAAGAATACGCATAGCCGCCTTCAATCCAGCCTTCAACCGTACCGCCGTTCATCGTTACGCTGTTATTCTCTACTGTTATGTCACCGAAATCAGAATATGCATCGCCGCCGTATATACCGTATGTATTTGCAACTATGCCGCCGTTCATTGTCACGCTGTTATTGCTTACTACCGCGTTTCCGTCGGAATGAGTATATGCACTGCCGCCGCAAATATAGTCTTCAACCATACCTCCATTCACCGTCACTCTGTTGTTGTTTGCCGTTGCAGTTCCGTTCTTTGTAGATTTTGCGTAGCCGCCTTCAATATAGCTTGCAACAGTACCACCCCTCACTATTATGCTGTTATTTCCTGCATAAGCATCTCCGGATTCAGAATATGCCCGGCCGCCTGCAGCCCCGGCATTTAAATCACTGTCAATGATCACTTCATTGCCCGAAGCGCCTTTGATTCCTACATAACAATTCTCCTCGTCAATGATCTGCGGCGTATCGCTCAATCCGCTGCTGGCTGTTACCGCCCCTGCCGGCAGTATGAATCCGCTCATGAGGGCCAGCATCACGCATCCCCATTTTTTCATCTTCCTGCTGTTCTTCATTACCTTTTCCTCCTCTCCTCCCGGCGGCATGCTTTTCCTGCGGCCGCTGTTATTACTTTTCTTCATGAAATAACGACTTGCTTTTATATCTTTATTTTACGAAAATTTCCGGCACTTATCTACTTTCGGATTTTATTTCTCTGTTATTTATTCCCACGCAAAAAGACCGGGTTTCCCCGGTCTCTTTTTTCTTTCTTTTCCTTCCTGTTCAGAAGGAGTATGCTGCCGTCACGGCTCCGCTGATGCCTTCCTGTTTCCCTGCATAGCCTCTCAGGCTCACTTCGAAGCTCCACGGAGAATCTTCTCCCGGTGTCCCACGGAATCCGATCTCTCCTATCACGGTGCTTCCCTGCAGGGACGGTGTGTACATCGCGTGGTGGTTCGCTGTCCCTCCCGTGTCTCCGCTGAATTCGTATTCATAGGCCAGTCCGTAGTAGCCTGTGAACCGGCCGTTCTTCCGATCCAGGTAGCGTGCTCCTACGCGCAGGCGGTCGCTGTTCACGGAGTCAAAGGCGAATTCGTCGCCCGCTATGGTCACGGTGTCTCCTTCATGGTGCATATGGAAGTATTTCCCGTAGATGTCCCATGCGTCTCCGTCATCTCTTTCCATGATCCGTCCGATTCCTACGTGCCCTCCGTAGTAGTTGTTCTCTGTCTTGAAGCCGTACCGGTTCCCTGCAAATTCCAGCGACGGTCCTACTTCGTTCTTTACCATGCCTGCACGGAGGGAGGCTTCGGTGTAGGTCCCGCTATTGGTTTCCCAGCGCAGGAGGAGCCCGCCGCCGTTGTAGACGGTGTCTCCGTCTCCCCGGTAGGTTCTACCGTTGATCGTATTATGGGTGTCGTAGCTTCCTCCCCCGTTTTCATAGAAGGCTCCGTAGCTCAGGGTGCCCGAGGTGAGTTCCCGGGTCCAGGCTGTGCCGACGATGCCGTTCCAGCCGTTCACGTCTGCATGGCTTCCTGTATTGTACCGGCTCCGGCTTCCTATGATGGAGGCAAAGGTGCTCAGTCCTTCCCCTCTGCCGCGGAGGGTGTCCAGGCTGTCGGTGACAGCTTCCGCCCCGCGTCCGACCACCGCCACAGAAGCTGCCCGGCTTTCGGTGGCAATGGCGGTCTGATCGCTGGCACGGACAGCGGTCACATCTATATAGATATTTTTATTGTCTTCACTGATGCCCACATTTCCGTTGACGGTGAGTGCCACACCGGCCTGCATCTCTTTTGCCTCTGTCGGATTAAGCGAGCCGCCAGAAATTCCCTCAGCGGTATTTACAAATACCGTCCGCTTCCCGGCAGTCAGATCCAATCCGCCTGCCAACGCCTTTACCTGGATCTGATCAAAGTTGTGCAAACTCTTTACCGCTCCGCTCCAGCCGTTGATAACCAGATTGTTATTTGTTCCGGAGGCTTCCGAATTTCTTCCGTACAGATCGGCATTGCTCACATCGGCTGTACCGGACAGGATAATCTTGTTGTTATTTACAAAACCGCTTCCGCCAAGCACATAACCACCGTAGACCGACCCTGTTATCGTTCCGCTGCTCACTGTTACACTGTTATTATTTGCATAGCCGGCTCCTGTGAGAGAATATGCCTGGCCGCCGTAGATATTTTCAACAGTACTGCCGCTCACCGTCACTCTGTTATTGCTTGCCGTTGCATTTCCGCTCTTTGCAGAATCCGCGTAGCCGCCTAAAATATCATTTACGACACTGCCTCCACTCACCGTCACTCTGTTATTGCTTGCTGTTGCATTTCCGCCCCCATCAGCAACCGCATAGCCGCCGTAGATATTACCACCGCAATCAGACTCTTCAACAACCGTTCTGCCGCTCACAGTCACACTGTTACCGCTTGCCGTTGCATTTCCGCTCTCCCAAGAATCTGCCCATCCGCCATAGATATTTGCAACAGTACTGCCGCTCACCGTCACGCTGTTACTGCTTGCTGCCGCGTTTCCATCCCCATGAGAATTCGCCATGCCGCCGTAAATATCATACTGGCATTCAAGGCCACACTGTTGCTGTTTGCATTGGCGATGTCCCCAGCATCTGCATAGCCGCCGTAAATATCATATTTAACCGTGCTGGCATTCAAGGCCACACTGTTGCTGTTTGCATTGGCGATGTCCCCAGCATCTGCATAGCCGCCGCGGATATCACCTCCAACCATGCTGGCATTCACGGTCACACTGTTGCTGTTTGCATTGGCAATATCCGCAGCATCCGCATAGCCGCCGTAGATATTACCACCGTAGTCAGTCTCTCTAACAACTATGCTGTCATCCACGGTCACGCTGTTACTGTTTGCATTGGCCACGCCGCCCCAACTGGACGCCCACCCGCCGTAGATAGTACCTTCAGCCGTGCTGGCATTCAAGGCCACACTGTTATTGCTTGCTGCCTCGTTTCCGTCCCAATAAGAATACGCATAGCCGCCGTAGATATCACCTCCAACCGTGCTGGCACTCACGGCCACACTGTTATTCTTTGACTCAGCGTCTCCGGAATCAGATTCCGCATAACCGCCGATAGCTCCGGCATCCAGATCCCTGTCAATGATGACTTCATTGCCCGAAGCGCCTTTGATTCCTACATAATAATTCTCCTCGTCAATAATCTGCGGCGTATCGATCAATCCGCTGTTGGCCTGCACGATCCCAGGCAGTATGAATCCGCTCATGAGAGCCAGCATCACACAGCCCCATTTTTTCATTTTCCTGCTGTTTTTCATCTTCTTTTCCTCCTCTCCTCCCGGCGGCATGCTTTCCCTGCGGCCGCTGTTATCACTTTTCTTCATGAAATAATGACCCATTTTTATACTTTCATTTTATCAGAAAATTCCAGGTTCTATCCACTGATGAAATTTTTGCCATACTTTATTTTTCTTTGTTCTTTTATATATTTTTTAGATAATTCTCCCCATTTCCTGTGCCTTCCCTGCATGGAGCACCGGCAGGGCACTTGAAAGGCTCTCATGGAATTCCTATAATTGGTTTATGCTTTTTCGCCGGTACTCTGATGAGATGACGCGGAAAAGGAATTCATACTTTTGACAAGGGGGAAAACAATATGTCAAAACTTCGTATCGCCATCACGGCGGATACCTATCCGTATGCTTCGGATGTGACGAATCTGGTCCGTGCGCCGTTCACCGCCCGCGGGCTGGTGGATGTGATTCATGAGCTGGGGGCACTTCCCATCGTGCTGCCCGACGTGCCGGACATCAACGGCAGCGACTATGCGGAACTTTTCGATGCGCTGGTCCTGCCCGGCGGCCCGGATATGGACCCGACGTTTTTCGGGGAGGAGCCGACATGGAAGATCGGCACGACAAATTATCTGCGGGATGTCTTTGAAACGGAGATCTTCCGGGCGTTCCGTGAATCGGGCAAGCCGATCTTCGGCATCTGCCGCGGCTGCCAGCTCATCAATGTGCTGATGGGCGGCACGGTGTATCAGGATCTGCCCTCGCAGAATCCCGATGCCTATATCCGTCATTCTCAGGCGGCGCCGGGGGCCTATCCCACGCACCACATCACGGTGGAAAAGGACAGCGTCATCGCTCATGCGCTGGGTGAAACGGCGTATGTCAATTCCCGCCATCATCAGGCGATCCGCGACGTGGCTCCGGGCCTGCGTGCGACGGCGAAGGCGCCGGACGGCGTGGTGGAATGCGTGGAATCCGCGGACAGCGACCAGATCGTGGCCGTGCAGTGGCATCCCGAAAACATGTGGCAGGAGCACCCGGAAATGCGCGCGCTCTTTGCGGATTTCATCGCCCGCGCGGAAGCGTTCCGCGGCAAATGATCTCTCCGAAGCGGCGCTCCCGCCTCTTCACTGAAAGGAAGTGTATGTATGGGTTCCAATAAACTGGGATTCTGGAGCATCGTGCTCCTCGGCATCAACGGCATCATCGGCTCGGGGATCTTCCTCCTGCCGAACAAGGCAGTCGACCTCATCGGCCCGGCGAGCCTTCTCGTCATGATCTTCGACATGTTTCTCGTCCTGGCGATCACGTTCTGCTTCGCCGAGGCGAGCGGCCTTTTCAAGGACAACGGCGGCGCGTACATCTACGCCAAGGAAGCCTTCGGCGATTTTATCGGCTATGAAGTGGGATTCCTCACATGGATGACCCGCGTCATCGCCTTTTCCACGATGGGCGTGGGATTCGCCACGGCGCTAGCCGGCATCATGCCGTCTCTTGCGGATGACTTCATGAAGAATGTCATCGTCACGGTGATCTTTGCCATCCTGGCGGGGGTCAATCTTTTCGGCGTCCCGCTGTACAAGATCGTGCAGAATGTGGCCACCATCGCCAAGCTCATCCCCTTCGTCCTCTTCATCGGCATCGGCATCTTCTTCATCGAGCCGTCCAATTTCACACCGCTCTTCCCGGGCGGTGAATACACGCCGGGCACTTTCGGCGCGGCGGCGGTCATGCTTTTCTTCGCCTTCACCGGATTTGAGAGCATCGCCGTGGCGGCGGCGGAAATGGAGAATCCCCAGAAAAATCTTCCCCGCGCCACGATCATCACCATTTTCGTGGTGGCCGCCATCTACGTGCTGCTTCTGGCCGTAGCCATCGGCATCATGGGTTACGAACTGGCCGACACCACCGCACCGGTGCAGGAAGCCTTCGGCCGCGTGGCCGGTTCCTTTGGCACGGCGGTCATCGCCGCGGGCACGCTGATCTCCATCGGCAGCCTCTGCATCGGTTCTTCCTTCGTCACGCCCCACAGCTGCCTGGCGCTGGCGGAGCAGAAAATGCTCCCGCAGTTCATCGCGGCGCGGAACCGCTACGGCGCGCCGTACTGGGCGATCATCATCTCCACGGTCATCGCGGCGCTCATCGCCTATACGGGAAGCTTCACATACCTCGCTTCCATCAGCGTCGTATCCCGCTTCTCCCAGTATATCCCGACGTGCCTCTCCATTCCGGTCTTCCGGAAAAAGATGCCCGACGCCCCGCGGGCTTTCAAGATCCCCGGCGGCCCGGTCATCCCGGTCGTGGCCGTGCTGGTCAGCGTGTGGCTCCTCGCGCAGGCCACCATGCAGCAGCTCGTCATGGGCCTCGGCGCGGCGTTCATCGCCGTTCCCTTCTATTACTTCGTCCACAAGAAAAAATCGGAGCGCGAAGCGTAAATATAAAAGGCCGCCCTTTCGGGCGGCTCTTTTTTATGCCTGTATCAGAAAAAAAATTCCGGTTCTTTTCTCGGCGTGAGAAAATTCGCCTCGCATCCCGCGCCGATCTGGGCGAGCGGCGGGCGGTACACATTTCTCGCCCGGACGGGGCAGGCCCGGACGCAGGCGAGGCAGTCAATGCATTTTTCCGCGTCGGTCTTCTCCGGCGCAGACCGCGAAATGGCCCGCACGGGACAGACCGCGGCGCAGCGCCCGCAGCGGACACAGGCTTCGCTCCCTTCCGGATGGAAAGGCATGCGCTTCACCGGACAGTAGGGATGGCCGCCCGGCACGGAAACGGACGCCTCCCGCAGCTCTCCCCGCAGGATGTCTCTCACCTTTTCCGCAAAGGCCCTGATCTTCGCTCTGTCCGCCTCATCGGGACGGCCCGCGCCGATCTTCGCGGAAAAGGTGTGCGGCGCGATCCACGCGGAAGCGGCGATACCGATGAATCCGCGGGCATCGCAGAGCTCTTTCTCCTCAAGGAGCGCGTCGTCAAACGCGCGGTTCCCGTAGCTCACGAGATAGACCGCCGGAGTGCGGCAGCCGTGAAGATTGGTCAGCAGGCCCTTCACCGGCGGGAGCCTGCCCGCGTAGACCGGCGCGCCGATGATGACCAGCTCATCCCCGCCGAAGCGGTATTCCTTCTCCCGCGCTTCCGGCCCCGTCAGGTCGACCGTTTCATGCTCCGCCGCCAGCGCCGACGCGACGGCTTCCGCATAGGCCGCCGTACCGCCGGTGGGGCTGAAGTACAGGGCCGTCACTTTTCTGATCTCCATGGGATCCCCTCCTTCTTTCTTTTATCATACCTTCGGAACAGGGCGGGCGCAAAAGGGAAATCTCCAAAAATTCTTTTTCTCCCTTTCCGGACGCCGCCGGTTTTCTGGTATACTGGATACACATTTTCCCGCAGAAAGGACCATCATGACCCGCTATACTTCCATCCTCTTTGACCTGGACGGGACGCTCTCCCGCTCCGCGCCGGGCATCACCCGGTCGCTCCAGTACGGGCTCCGCCGCATCGGCATCGACGAGCCCGATCTCTCCCGCCTCACCCGCTTCATCGGACCGCCCCTCAATGTGGAGCTCCGCGCCGCTTACGGCCTCAGCGCGGCCGATATCGAGCGGGTCATTTCGGGATTTCGCGAGCGCTATGAAGCGAAAGGTCTCTATGAATGCGAGCTCTATCCCGGCGTGGGAGACCTCGTGCGGGACTGCGCCGCCGCGGGTCTCGCCCTCGCCGTCGCGTCCAGCAAGCCCGAGCCCCATGTGAAAACGCTCATGGCTCATTTCGGCCTGACCGGCTGTTTCCGCGTCATTAAGGGCAGCCGCATCGAAGATGAACTGGACAATAAGACCGGCGCGGACAACAAGGAAAAGATCGTCGCCGGGACGCTCGCCCTCCTCCGGCAGAGCGGAGCGGACGGCCCTGCCGTCATGATCGGCGACACCCGCTACGACATCACCGGCGCGCGGCGGAACGGCATCGACTCCGTCGCCGTGACCTACGGCTACGGCACGGCGGAAGAGCTCGCCGCCGCGGAGCCCACGTATACTGCCGCCGACGCCGCGGCGCTCCGGCGCATCCTCCTTCCGGAATAAAAGCGCTCCCTGCCGCGGCCCTGAAAAAGCAAAAAAAAGAAAAGCCCCTATCTTTTCCGATACGGGCTTTTTTTCTTTGCTCAGAGCGGCCATCCCGCTTCCCGCAGGATCTCTTCCGCTTCCGCCAGCGTATGAATGAAATGAAGCGCCTGCCGGTCTTCCCCGCTGAGAAAGCCGTTTCTTTCCATATCGAGGAAATACCGCGCCAGCGCGTCATAGCAGCCGTTTACGTTCCACACCATGCAGGGCTTCCCGTGCCGTCCGAGGCGGCGCAGCGAATAAGCCTCCGCGATCTCTTCCAGCGTTCCCGGCCCGCCGGGCAGGGCAAGAAAAGCGTCTCCCAGCGCGATCATCTTCATTTTCCGCTCCGTCATGGTCTCTACGGTGATCATTTCCGTAAGCCCGGTGTGCGCCTGTTCCCGGGTCTTCAAAAAGGAAGGAATGACGCCGGTCGCCTTTCCTCCTCCGGCGAGCGCCGCGTCCGCGCAGACGCCCATGAGCCCCGTCCGGCCGCCGCCGTAAATGAGACCGATCCCTTTCGCCGCCATCCATGCGCCGAGCTCCGCCGCGGCCGCGGAGAAGGCCCGATCATTCCCGCGGTTCGCGCCGCAATATACGGTCAGATTCATTGCCGCTTCCTCTCTTTCTCCATAAGGAAATTTACAAAACACTCGCCCCGGCAGAAAACTTCCTGAGCCCGCACCGCGCGCCAGCCCCGGGCGAGAAAGAAAGGCCGCGCCGTGACCGACGCTTCCGTGCGGAGCGTTCCTGCCGGGACC
>ERZ780162.101-NODE-101-length-71635-cov-7.334674_pt1 | contig 71635 bp, 90 predicted proteins | sample MGYA00511474_ERZ780162 | MGnify/ENA primary metagenome ERZ780162 (study PRJEB29588, sample SAMEA2143633) | human gut metagenome | biome: human gut; feature: human-associated habitat; material: faeces | place: Denmark | collected 2008/2010 ...
ATGCAGCAGCCTTCAAGGAAAGCCGCCAGCACACCGCAGACCTGACTCGCCGCGACATCGAGATCGAGCGACTGAAGAAGCAGCTCGAGCGAGAGCAGGAGTGGAAGCCATACGAGGACGCTGACGCCGTCAGCCAAGCGGACTACGACGAGCTCGCCACCTCGGGCGGCACGGACAAGATGACCGACGACGAGGCCAAGGCCCTCCTCTACAACTGGTACGGCTTCGCAAAGGAGATGGTCGTGATCCTGCGCACCGCTCCCATCTACGAGATCAACCGGCACCGCCAACTCAGGGAAGTCGGAGCGGTTGATCGTGCCCCCCTCTACAATTCCACCGACTGGAATTACATCCGCTTTACCTGCGGCCGCATGAGCTACGAGCTCTACAACGACACCCTGCGGCCGTGCGCGAGCTGAGGAGGTGAGAAAAGTGAAGCAAGGCATCACCATCACCCGAGAATATGACCACCACGACCGGCCGGTCGTCAGGATCACCAAGAGACGCGGGAAGCTGACCCTCGAGGAGGTCAGCGACCTGCTCCGCACCGAGGGATGGGGCGAGTGGAACGGCTACTACGCCATCGTCCTCAACTGTTCAGAGGGAACGCTCGGCGGCAACGGCCTCTACGGCTACGAGGAGCCGAAGGGCGACGCCCTCGACCTCTACCCGCTCGAAAACTTCGGTGACTGCCCCGTCTGCGGGCAAATGACCCCGCCATTTCAATACTGCCCCAACTGTGGAGCGAGCTGGAAGGAGATGGACGACACCGTCGAGAAGCGTCTCGCCGCTATGCGGGAGGAGACGGAGCGGGAGATCCGCAAGCCGTCGCTCACGCCGGAGGCCCGTGTAGCGTGGTACTGGTCGTACATCGGCGCCGTGGATATGGCCCATCAGCTCGAGTTCATAACCGACGCCCGCCGGCTCGAGCTGTATGACGAGGTCAAGCACCTCAAGCCTGTGAGGAAGGAGGCCGACCATGACTGACGGCTTCAAGTTCGACACCTCTCTGCTCTGCCGGGCCTCGTTCCCGGCCGAGCTGGAGGACGACGGCGGCCGCTGCATCGTGGAGGTGACGGTCTACCGGCTGAACGCCGTGGCCGTCCACACCTTCCTGCTGGACGGGCCCGAGCCGCTGCTGCGGCACCTCGGGCTCTCCGAGGCCGACACCTACATCACCAAGCACGACATCGACGACCTCGTCACGGTCGTCCACATTACCAGAGAGGAGGCGCCAGCATGGCAGCGTTGAAAGAAATCGCCCGGGAGTACGCCAGCGAGATCCGCGACGGCATCGGCTGGGTGATCGTCTACCGCACCGGCCGCTCGTGGCACGCCCTGACCGTCTGGAGCGACCTCGGCAACAACGAGTGGGAGACCGACGACATCAACGACGCCCTCAAGGCCCTGCGCCTCGACCCCCGGGCCGTGGCCCTGAACGGCTACTACCTCGGCCACTTTGGCGACATGACCATCGACGACATCGCCGCCGGCATCCGCTGGCACTACGAGCGGGGCACCAACGCTCTCGCCGACGATGACACCCTCATGCAGGCCCGGGCCGACATCGAAGCGGCCCGGCAGCAGGCGGCCGAGGCCGGGCTTCCCTTCAGCGAGCGGCTGGTCGACGGATCCGACGACCAGCTCAACCCCTACACCTACGACGGCAGCATGACCCCCGAGGACTATGAGGCCATGCAGCAGGTCAGAGACACCCGTGCCGCCCTCGTCGAGGTCGTGACCGGCCACTACCCAAACGCCGACGAGGAGGCCATCGAGCGCATCGCAGAGGCCGCCAGCAGCATGAAGCTCAGCCCGGAGGCCGTGCAGCGGATCCTCGACGCCTTCGACAACATCATCGAGGCCATCAACCGCATGATCGAGTGGGCCGCTCAGGCCATCAGGACGCTCGCAGACTTCTTCGGCGAGACGCTCGACAACTTCATACTGCGCCGGGCCCCGCCCAAGTGGCGCCACTACGCCCTCCATGCGAAGCGGGCCCGCGTCCGCAAGAAATACCGCAACCGCATCCGGCGGGCCTTCTTCGCTGCGCTGGCTTCGGAAGGAGGTGGGAGCTCGTGAAGTTCAAGTGCGTCGGCTGCGGGCTTTACTGGAATGTGAGCATATACCAGCAGATCCCCTGCGGCGGCTACATCTGCCCGCATTGTGAGAGCCGGCTGCGCGCCGGCGAGACACTACCCAACCAGCGGCCCGGCCAGAACGACCGGCCGCAGACAACGAAAGGAGCAAAACCATGAAGAAGGCCCTCAAGACTGCCGCCCGCGGCACCGTGTTCCCCTACGCCGGCGAGAAGTGGGTGGTGCTGGAGCACGAAGCCAGCGGCCGCACCCTCTGTTTGAGCCTCGACCTGATCCCGAACAAGCCCTTTGACGAGAACAACTGCAACAACTTCGCAACCTCCAGCAGCAAAGAGTGGATGAACGGCCCATACCTCGACAACCTGATCGACGCCGTAAAGGGCCCGCACGCCTTCCTCACCACCGAGCTCGACCTGACGGCCGACGACGGCCTGAAGGACTACGGCACCTGCACCGTCACCATCTTCTCGCTGACCGTTGACCAGTACCGGCGCAACCGCGATGTAATCCCCAACGCCGACGACTGGTGGTGGCTCTCTACCGCATACAGCACCGCAGCCAATGGGTACGAGCATAGCGCCCGCTACGTCTATTCCGACGGCGCGCTGGGCTGGAGCAACGCCTGCCACGGCAACTACGGCCTGCGCCCCGCTTGCTATCTGGACTCCGATCTCCTGATCTCGGTCGAGGATGGCGACGAGGACACTGGAGTCGGCCCGCAGGAAGCTGGCACCATCGTCGCGGAGCTGGTCGAACAGTTCGGCGGCACCTACGCCACCGGGGAACAGTTCGCGGCCGAGGTCTCTTTCCTGCTCGGGAAACTGCGGGCCATCCGGGAGAAGGAGGCGGCCCATGAGTAACCTCTCCAGACTGCTCGACCGCTACAAGGCCCTCGTCATTTTCGACACGGAGACCAGCGGCCTCAACCCGGGAGACGACCAGATCATCGAGCTCGCAGCCCTGCGCGTGGAGCGCACCACGGCCGGAGCCCTTCGGATCGCCGGCAAGATGGACACCTTCATCAAACTGCCGGAGGGCGAGCAGCTCCCTGAGAACATCGTCACCCTCACCGGCATCACCGATCGGCTGCTGGAGACCGAGGGCGTGCAGAGTGGCACGGCCGTCAGCCGCTTCCTCAAGCTGGTCAAGCCCGGCCCTGTCCTGATGGTCGCCCACAATGCGCAGTTTGACGCCTGTTTTCTGCGGGAGCTGCTGCGGGGCTTCAAGCCCGGCCACCTCGACTGGCTGGACAGCCTGACGGTCTACAAAGACCGCCGCCCCTACCCCCACAAGCTCGCCAATGCGATCCTCGCCTACGAGCTGGAGGACAAGGTGCAGAACAGCCACCGGGCCATCGACGACGTGCTCGCCCTGTTCGAGGTGCTGAAGGCCATGGACGAGGAACGGGACGACCTCGGCAGCTATGTCAACCTGTTCGGCTATAACCCCAAGTACGGCGTCAGCGGCCGCCGGATCACCGGCGTGCGCTATGAGCCGCAGGGCTTCAACAAGAGCATCACGCGCCCCGAGCAGACGCTCCCGGCCCGGATGTCACGGAGGTGAAGAACATGGCCCCGGCCATCACCATCACGAGCGAGGAGCTGCGCGAGCGTGTCGAGGAGCACCTCGGACACTGGATCCCCGACAGCCTGTGGGAACGCTCCGAGCCCTATGCCCGCAGGAAGCTCGACCTCTGCCGGGAGCGCAGCCCGGAGATCGACTACTACAACGACGAGTACCTCGTCCTGCTGACCGCCGACACCGTCAGGGAGACCGCGTTCAGCGACTTCACAATCGCAGCCTGCGAGGCCCTCATGACGGCCCGGGGCCAGTGAAAGGAGAAAACCATGGAAGCAACAAAAGAAAGGGCCGCCCGACGCGACCGGGCGACCCCTGCGAGAACATCCGGCAGCTCGCCAGCGCACGGATCCCGCACCCAAAGTATAACACGCCGCCGGCGCCGTGCCAAGGCCCGGATCCGACAGACGGCCGTCCTTCTGACCGCCGCGGTCATGGTCGCCGGCATCGGCGTGGCCGTCTCGACCATCGGGACAGACCGACCGACGGCCGCAGACCTTCCGACACCGACCGCAGAACAACCGGCAGTCGTAATTCAAACACCGGCAGCGAGTACGCAGACGCCGGAGCCGACCGAGGCGCCCGTCCGCTTCTACCTCAGCGCCAGCGAGCGCGACACCGTGGAGCGTGTCGTCATGGCCGAGTCTGGCGGCGAGAGCTTCGAGGGGCAAATGCTGGTCGCTCAGTGCATTCTCAACGCCGCCGAGAAGGAGGGCGTGCAGCCCTCTGAGGCCGTCGTGATTTATAGCTACACCAGCAACCGCCCCGACCCCACGCAGAGCGTCAAGGACGCCGTCGCGGCCGTATTTGACCGCGGCGAGGTCGCCATCGACGCCCCCGTCATGTACTTCTACAACCCCGCCCTCGTGACGAGCGACTGGCATGAGAGTCAGATCTTCGTCGCAGAGGTCGGCGGCCACCGCTTTTTCGCAGAAAGGAGCACAACCGCATGAGCGATAAAACCACCGCGGCCATCGCCGCAGAACAGCAGGCAGAAACCCCCGAGGCCCCGGCCGAGGCGCTGCCGGCCATCACCCTCGACGAGCTGGAGCAGGTCGACCTCGGCACTGTGGAACAGGGCGAGCGCGCCCCCTTCCGCATCACTGACGACCGCTGCGCCGACTGGGCCATCCGCAAGATCGCCGAGGAGCGCAGCGAGTACAACCGCCTGAAGGAGCTGGCCGACCAGCAGAAGGCGGCCATCGAGGAGAAGGTCGAAGCCGCCCGCCGGCGCATGGAGAACGGCACCGCCTTCCTGACCTCCTGCCTCGCCGACTTCTTCAACACCGTGCCACACAAGACCACCAAGACGACCGAGAAATACCGGCTGCTCTCCGGCACCCTGACCCTCAAGAAGGGCACCGTCAAGGCCACGGTCGACGACGCCAAGCTGGTGCCGTGGCTGCGTGAAAACGGCTACGGCGACCTCGTCAAGGTCGAGGAGTCGGCCAAGTGGGGCGAGCTGAAGAAGCTGCTCGCCTACACCGGCGAGATCGCCACCATCCAGAGCACCGGCGAGATCGTGGAGGGCGTCACGGCCTACGAGACCCCGGCCACCTTCACGGTCGACATCTAAAGGAGGTGCCACATGGCAACTGAGACCAAAAAGACGGAGGCGGCCGCTGCTGCGGCCCCTCCCATCGAGGCCCGCTGTCTGACGCTCCGGCAGAAGCTCGTGGAAATGCGGAAAGCCTGCCCGGAGATCGTCAAGAAGAAGCACAGCGAAGGTGTCAAATACAAGTACGCCAAGATCTACGACGTGTGGGAGAAGATCACCCCCATCATGAACGAGCTCGGCGTCGACTTCGAGGTCATCGGCGAGAAGGCCACGCGCTACGCCGAGAACGGCGACCCAGTCTACTGGATCACCATGCAGACCAAGACCTACAACGGCGACAAGCTCATGTTCCTCTACGAGGCCGACCTGACGATCCGCTGGATCAACCTCGACAACGACGACGAGACGCTGGAGGCAGTCGTCCACGCCCTCGGCTGGAACGACGACCCGGCCAAGGCCAAGGGGGCCGCCCACACCTACGCCCTGAAATACTACCTGTTCGAGAAGTTCAGCATTGACCAAGGCGAGGACGATCCCGACAACAGCGACTTCGGCGCGCAGAGTAAAGGCCCTGGGGGCGGCTCTGGCGGCTCCAGACAGGGCCAGCAGCGTCAGGGGCAGGGCTCTGGCCGCCTGTCCGAGGCACAGCTCAGCCGCCTCTACAAGAAGGCAGAGGCCGCCGGCATGACCAAGGAGCGCACCATCGCCCGGATCCTCGAGAAGTACAAGAAGCAGGATCCGGCCACCCTGACCCGGCAGGAGTACGACGAGATCTGCAACTCCCTCGACGCTGCTGCCGCGCAGCATAACCAGCAAGGAGGTCAAGGCTGATGTATAACCACACAGGACTGCAAGGGCGGCTGACGGCCGACCCTGAGCTCAGACACACCCCGAGCGGCGTGGCGATCACCAGCTTCCGGCTCGCCAGCGACACCGGCCGCAAGACCAAGGACGGCCAGAAGATCACCAACTTCATCGACTGCGTCGCGTGGCGTGCGCAGGCCGAGTTCGTCAGCAAGTACCTCACCAAGGGCCGGCTCGTCCTCGTGGAGGGCGAGCTCACCAGCCGCAACTACGAGGACAAGGACGGCAACCACCGCAAGGCCACCGAGATCACCGTCTCCTCTGTCCACTTCTGCGACAGCAAGAAGGACGGGGCAGGCGGCGGCCATCAGGACACCGGCGGCGACTTTGCCGACTACCCGGACGGCTCCGGCGACTTCACCGAGGTGGACGACAATGGGGACTTGCCATTCTGAACGACCGCCGGGCGACCGGCGGCCGACCGAAAACGAGCCAAAGACACGCGACCGCATAGAAGGAGGTGACGACCGTGGCATGGCTTCAAGTGCACCAAACACTCAAAGACCACCGCAAGCTCTTTGACGCAGCCGACGAGCTCGAGATCACCCCACCGCACATGATGGGGCTGCTCGTGTCCTTCTGGCTGTGGGCCCTCGACAACGCCCCCAAGGGAGACCTCGCCGGCATCACCCCGCGCATGATCGCCCGGGCGGCACAGTGGGACGGAGAGCCCGAAAAGCTGGCAGAGACGCTGATCCGGGCCGGCTGGATCGACGAAAACGAGGACGGCACCCTCGAGATCCACGACTGGTACGAGTACGCCGGCAAGCTGATCGACCAACGGCAGGCCGAGAAAGAACGGTCGGCCCGCCGCCGTGCTGCCGCCGCTTCGTCCTCGAACGATACGCAGGGCGACCAGACGCCGACCGCCGGACAACCGCCGGACGCCACGCCAACGACCGGCGGCAAGAGTAGAGTAGACCAGAGTAGAGAAAAGAAAGGGAGAGTAACACCCCCTACCCCCTCAGCCGAGGGGGATGGCGCGGGGAAGAAGTCGCCCATCGAGGTCAGGTTTGACGAGTTCTGGAACGCCTACCCCAAGAAAGTCGGCAAGCAGTACGCCCTCAAGGCGTGGAGGAAGATCAAGCCGACGGCCGAGCTGCATGAGGCCATCATGCAGGCCGTCAACGCTCAGAAGCACTCCGAACAGTGGCGCCGGGACAATGGCCGCTTTATCCCCAATCCGGCCACATGGCTCAACGGCGGCTACTGGGAGAACGGCGAGGAGGTGAGCACAGGTGAAGGCTATCAGCGAGATCCTCAGCGGGATGCAGACGCCGGCCGAGACTGGGGCAAGGGCTTCAAACCGGCAGACGACGACGGAGACCAGTGACGACGGCGACCGCTGGATCTGGAGCAGCGACGAGCGCGTCGCCGACCTGCCAGACACCCCGGATCCTGTTCCCTGCGAGTTCTGCGGGGCCATGCGCTACCACAAGGGCTTCAAGTTCGGCGACCGCATCATCTGGCCGCCCTACGGGGCCGAGAGGTGCACCTGCCCGCAGGCCGTGAAAGCCTACGAGGAGGAAAAGGCTGCCAAGGCTGCCGAGGAGGAGGCAAACCGCAAGGCCGAGGCCGAGCGCAAAATGCGGGAGCGCATCAACCGCATCATCGGCGAGTCGGGCATGGGCGACCGCTTCCTGCGGCGCACCTTCGACACCTTCCAGCTCACCGACGACAACCGGCGCGCAGCCGCGGCGGCCCGCAGGTATGCTGACAGCTTCGACACCCTGCTGCCCCGGCCCGGGGCTCCCGAGCCCGGCCGCAACGGCCTATTCATCGCAGGCCCGCCGGGCACCGGCAAGACACACCTCGCCGCAGCCATCGCCAACCACCTGATCGCGCAGGGCCGGCCGGTCGTCTGCATGACCATGATCGACCTGCTGGAGCGCATCAAGCGCACATTCTCCAAGCGCGACACCGACGAGGGCAGCGTGCTGAAGATCTATAAGACCGTCCCGCTGCTCGTCATCGACGACATCGGCAAGGAACCACCGACCGAGTGGGCGATCTCCACGGTCTACAACATCATCAACGGCCGCTATGAGGCATACCTGCCGACCATAGTGACCACCAACTACGACACCGAGGCCCTGATCGAGCGCATGACCCCCCGGGAGACCCGGGACGACATGACCGCCCGGGCCACCATCGACCGGCTCATGGAAATGTGCAGGGCCATCGCCCTCACCGGCCAGAGCTGGCGCCAGAGATAGGAGGACATAACCCCATGAAAAAGGTCTACATCTGCTCCCCGTGCCGCGGGGACTACGAGAACAACATCCAGCGGGCCAAGGAGTTCAGCCGGGCCGCTGTGGAGCGCGACTGCATCCCTATCACCCCGCACATCTACCTCACGCAGTTCATGGACGACACCGTCCCGGCCGAGCGCGAGCTGGGCCTGAGCATCGGCCGCGAGCTGGTGCTCATGTGCGACGAGCTGTGGGCCTTCGGCCTCGACTGCCCGACCGCCGGCATGGCCGCCGAGATCGAGCTGGCCCGGGAGCGCGGGATCCCCGTGCTCAACGGCTTCAAGGCCATCAGCGAGATCCCCGAGGCCGAGAAGCGGGACGAGGATCCGCAGGACGCCGGCAGCGTCATCATCCGGGTGCCGGCCTTCCGAGCGATGGCCCGCTGCAACGAGCACCTCAACCACGGGCCCATCAGCGTCGAGCTGGACGGCCGGATCATCTTCGACCTCGCTAAGCGTCTGAAGGAAAACCCGGGCAGCCGGCTCGAGATCGGCGGGTGATCGCCATGGATAACCCGAAGAAGAACGCCGAGGGCTACAACGACCCGACGCCCTACGAGGCCGAGAAGCACATCCGGGCGCAGATCCGCGGCAAGCAGGCCCGGCTCGCCGGCAGCTACTTCGAGGCGATGATCTCCGGCTCCTGCGACTACTACCTCGACCGGGGGCTTGCCAAGATCGAAAAGACGCCGGAGCCCATGAAACCCCTCGGCCCGAAAAACTACAAGGGCCAGTTCCTCGCCTGCTACACCAAGCAGGCCCAGCCGGATTACAAGGGCACCCTCAAGGGCGGCAGGGCCGTCGTGTTCGAGGCCAAGCACACCGACGACGACCGCATCGAGTACAACCGCCTGACCAAGGAGCAGCGGGATGACCTCGAACACCACCACAAGCTCGGCGCCGTCGCCTTCGTCCTCGTGTCCATGAGCTTGACCGAGTGCTTCCGCGTCCCGTGGCCCGTCTGGCGGGATATGGCCGCCACCTACGGCCGCAAGTACATGACCCGCGACGAGCTGCTGCCCTACAAAGTGCCGGTCGTGGCCGGCTTCGTGAAGTTCCTCGACAAGCTGCCGCCGGAGGCCATCACCGTGAAAGACCTGAGCCCCGAGGAGCTCGAGCGCCTGAAGCAGATGATCCGAGAGCAGCCGAGCACCATCATCGTCGGGGAGGTGCAGCCATGATCCCGTTCCCCGACAAGAAGTACAGCATCATCTACGCCGACCCGCCGTGGTCGTACAGCGACAGCGGATGCGCTGGAGCGGCCGCGGCACAATACAGCACCATGAAGATCGACGAGCTCAAGAAGCTCCCGGTCAATCCTGCGGGGGGGGTATAGCTGCTGATGACTGCGTCCTCTTTATGTGGGCGACCTACCCGAAGATGCAGGAAGCTCTCGACCTGATCGAGGCATGGGGCTTCACCTACAAAAGCATCGCCTTCCAATGGGTAAAGCAAAACCGCAGCGGCAACGGCTTCTTTTTCGGCCTCGGTCGATGGACTCGAGGCAACTCAGAGCCGTGCCTGATCGCGGTCAAGGGAAAACCGAAACGCATCAGCGCCAGTGTCGGGCAGCTCGTTTTCTCCCCCTTGCGCAAACACAGCCAAAAGCCGCCAGAAGTTCGAGACAAGATCGTCGAGCTGATGGGCGACCTGCCCCGGATCGAGCTTTTCGCCAGAGAGGCGGCTCCCGGATGGGACGCATGGGGAGACGAAGCCCCGGCACCCGACGCCAGAAAGGAGGAAACCGATGGACAGAACGACCCGGGAGACCCGGCGCCAGAGCTATGACGCCGTCCTCCCAAAGAGGGAGAAACGCTGCCGGCTGATCCTCGAGACCCTCGGGGCCCGGGAGATGACCGCCAGCGAGATCACCGAGGAGCTCGTCGCCGCCGGCGAGATCCCGTACTTCAACCGCAACTATGTGGCCCCACGCCTCACCGAGATGAAGCAGATGGGGATCCTCAAGACGGTCGGCCGCAGGAAGGCCACCCGCTCGGACGCCACCGAGGCCGTGTGGGCCCGGGTACATACCGTAGCAGCAGACCAGACCGCGGCCGCGCCGGCCGACAATCCCGCCACCGGGCCGGAGCAGATGACGCTCCTCGGCCCCGGGGCCTGACAGAAAGGAGAGCAACCCCATGAACGAAAACCGCGACAGCATCATGCGCATGGCCCGCGGCGCCTTCGAGGAGCGCGTCGACTATGAGATGGACAAGGTGATCCAGAACATCCTCGACCCCAACACCAAGGCCACCGCCAAGCGCAAGATCACCCTCACCATCGAGCTGACGCCCGACGACGAGCGCCGGCAGATCCAAGTCTCGGTGACGGCCAAGAGCACCCTCGCTGCCACCAACCCGGTCGCCACCTCGCTCTATGTCACCGGCGACAGCAACGGCGAGCTCGTCGTGGCCGAAATGGTGCCGCAGGTGCCCGGTCAACTGAACATGGACGGGACGCAGCAGGAAGCCCCGAAGCTGCTCAAGCTCGTCACCCGCGCATAAGCGCATAAATATTCATATACAAGGAGGACAACACCATGCTCGCCAAAATGATCGACAAAATCGTCAGCCTGAAGGAGACCAAAACCTTCGAGATCGGCGGCCAGACCTACACGGACGGCCACCTCACCCGGATCCCGCCCCACGTCGACCGCCCCGAGGCCATCAGCGTCAGCGGCCTCGACGGCGTCTGCAAGCTGATCCGCACCGAGCTGGAGAAGGTCGGCACGACCATCATGGTGCAGACCAAGAGCTACAAGAGCGTCGAGGTCATGACCACCTACCTGCCCGACTTCTCCCGCAATATCCTCTACCGCGCCGAGGCAGACGCCCCGGGCATTTACACCGGCTTCCGCAGCCGCGAGGTCGCTCTGATCGAGCTGCGCAGCCTGTTCATCCCCAACGAGGGCACGGCCTACCTGCTCGACCTGCTCGGCCGGATGACCGACGAGAAAAGCGTCAGCACCAACGACAACGGCGTCACGCAGACCGTGGAGGCCCGGCAGGGCGTGGCTCTCAATGCTCTGGTCGAGGTGAAGCCCCGCGTCCTGCTGCGGCCCTTCCGCACTTTCCTCGAGGTGGAGCAGCCCGAGAGCGAGTTCCTGCTGCGCGTGCACCCCGAGGAGGGCATCGGCTTTTTCGAGGCCGACGGCGGGATCTGGAAGCTCGAGGCCAAGAAGAACATCGCCGACTACTTCAACACCAACCTCGCCGACCTGATCGAGGCCGGAAAGGTCGTCATCATGCAGTAAGGACACCGGCCGGGCGGGCTGCGGCCCGCTCGGCCCTCCAGAAAGGAGCAAGCACATGGAACGCATGACCCATGAAAGGGCCAACGGCATCAAGACTGGCTACTGGAGCCCCGCCGCCAAGGAGACGCTCGTGCAGCGCCTCGCTGCCTACGAAAACACCGGCCTCGAGCCGTGGGAGATCGGCCCGGCCATCGAGAAGGCTGCGAAGGACGCCGAAACCGCGACCGCGACCAAGATGGCCGAGTGCATCGCCGGCGGCATCAAGGACACGGTCGAAGCGATCCACCGAGATCCTGATGGATTTTTCAAAGGAGGCGCCAGATGAAAGACTACAAGACCCTCACCCGTGAGAAGGTCGACGTCGAACCCGGGGCCGCCCGCTATATGGGCGAGACCCACATGATGGAGGACTGGAGCGACAAGATGATCGACCTCGTCCTCAACGGGCCGACACTCAACGGCTTCAAGAAGGACGAGCTCCGGGCCATGCTGCGCCAGACCTATGCGGCCCTGAAGCAGTACGAGCAGATCGGCCCCATGGCCTCGCCCTACATGAACGACCCGTCGGCCATCGTGGCCCGGGCCTTCGCCGAGCTCTACCCCGGCATCGACTACCACGCGCAGTTCGTCCCCGACCTGTGCGACGAGTCGGGCAACAGAGCCTTCGGTCTGACCATCTTCCCCGACGACGGCAGCGCACCCATCGTCTGCATCTCGGCTGAGGCGCCCATCAGCGCCGCCCCTGAACTGCTGGCGCACGAGCTGGCCCATGTAGCCACGCCCGAGGACAAAGACCACGGCGAGGCATGGCAGACGGCCGAGAAGGCCATCGGCGACAAGTATGACGAGCTGCTCAACTCCATGATCCCCGACGACGATCCGGGCGTACTCGTCCCGCACGAAGTCGGAGACGGCGGGCTGCTGCTCATGCCGACCCGGGCGCATATCCCGGATCCGCAGCGCGACGACTGGAAGCCTGCCACCTGCCCTATCTGTGGGGCCGAGTGCTGGGAGACCGAGATCCACCGGCAGGCGCTCGCTGCCGAGCCCGGACTCCGGGCCGTCTGTACTGACTGCGGCCTGCGTGGAGCCAACAGCGTCGGCCTCGTCGACATCAAGGGCCGGATCACAAAGGAGGAAACCAAATGAACAGCAACAGCAACAACAACGGCAGCGCCGCCGGTGGGATCGGCTTCTGCGGCCTGCTGACCATCGCCTTCATCGTCCTGAAGCTCACCGGCGTCATCTCGTGGAGCTGGCTGTGGGTACTGGCCCCCATCTGGATCCCTGCAGCCATCGTCCTCGCCGTGCTGCTGGTCGTCCTGATCGTCGTCCTCGTGAAGGAGGGCGTCAAGCAGACCGAGGAGAAACAGCGCCGGCAGGAGCGCAGCCTCGGCATCGACGAGCAGGCCCGCCGCTACGGCCTCGAGCGCCAACCCGGGGAGACCGACCTCGAGCTGAAGAAGCGCATCGCTTTTCTCAAGCAGGCCGAAAGGAGGGCCGGGAACAGATGATGGACGAAAGAGAACGCCGCGACATTATGCTGCGGGCCATTCACCGCTATGGGGAGGCCGCTCAGATCGACATGGCCGTCGAGGAAATGGCCGAGCTGACCAAGGCCCTCTGCAAGGTCAAACGGGCGACGCCCGGGGCCACCACCACCGCAGCCATCGCCAACGTCATCGAGGAGATCGCGGATGTCCAGATCATGCTCGACCAGCTCCGGCTCATATTTGCCCGCAGCACCGACGAGGTCGAGGAGGACAAGCTGCGCCGGCTGCTCGGACGGCTCAACAGCTACGCCGAGTCCAACCTCCACGACTGGCTGAACAAGCAGCCCGAGCCGGGGATCTGGTGCCGCACGGTCGGCGCCGGAGTTCAGCCCCGCGAAGGAGGTGCCCCGAATGAATAAGGCAACCTGCCGCGGCTGCGGCGCCTCCATCGTATGGATCAAGACGCCCGCCGGGAAGGCCATGCCCTGCGACCCGGCGCCGGTCTATTACAAGGCCACGCCGGACGGCAAGGACAAGGTCGTCACCACCCGGGGCGAGGTCGTGAGCTGCGAGATCGTCCCCGGGGCCAACGCCACCGACGCCGGCTACCGGCCACACTGGGCCACCTGCCCGCAGGCCGACCGCTTCAAGAGAGGAGGCCGCCACCATGAATAGAGACAAGGCCCGCGAGATGCTGGAGAAAGAGCTGCGGATCCGGCCGACCGTGAAGGTGAGCGCGATCTTCACCGGCAAAAACGGGAGCATGGGCTTCCGGGCTGGCCGCTTCTACGCCGTCACCATCGTGAAGCGCAAGGGCGAGGTCGTGCTGATCGCGCCGGATGACGGCCTCAAGTGCCCCTACTCGTCCCTCGACACCATGCTGAACAACTGGCACATCCTCCTCGTGATCTTCAACAGGTAAAGGAGGAAACCCATGGCAAAAGACAAACCCCAACCGCAGGCCGGCCCTGAGCTGGCCGAGTACACCACGGCCGCGCAGCCCAAAGCCTACGCCGGCGGCGTCCCCGTGTTCTGCGCCCACGACGCCATCGTCCCGCTGAAGGATCTGCGGCCCAACCCCAAAAACCCCAACCAGCACCCGCCGGAACAGATCAAGCTCCTCGCGTCGATTATAAGGGCCACCGGCTGGCGCGGCCCCATCACCGTCAGCAAGCGCAGCGGCTTCATCGTTAAGGGCCACGGCCGCATGATGGCCGCCGAGCTGGGCGACATGGCCGAGGCGCCGGTCGACTATCAGGACTACGCCAGCGAGGCCGAGGAGCTGGCCGACCTGACGGCCGACAACCGCATCGCGGAGCTCGCCACCACCGACAACAAGCTCCTCGCGGAAGTGTTCGCAGACATCGACACCGGCGAGATCCCGTTCATGCTCTCCGGCTACACCGAGGAGGACTACGGGAACATCGTGACGGCCCTGTCCGAGGCGCTGCACACTGAGGAGCCCAAGGGCGACCCCGACGCCGAGATCCCGCCCCCGGCCGAACCCGTCACCAAGTACGGCGACCTGTGGATCCTCGGCCGGCACCGCGTCCTCTGTGGGGACTGCACACACCCCGAGGATCGCGCCCTGCTGCTGGACGGGGCCAAGCCCGAGATCCTGCTGACCGACCCTCCCTACTGCTCCGGCGGCCAAAAGGAAGCGCAGAAGTCGACCGGCAGCATCGGCACCGAGCGCAAAGACGGCAAGGCCCCGAAGATCGCCAACGACATCCTCAGCACCCGGGGCTACCAAAACCTGATACGGGCGGCCCTCACAGACATCCCGTGCCTCTATGCCTACATCTTCACCGACTGGAGAATGTGGGTGTACCTGTTCGACCTCGTCGAGGCTGCCGGCTTCGGCGTCAAGTCGGAGCTCGTATGGGACAAGGGCACGCCGGGCATGGGCGTCGGCTGGCGCTCGCAGCATGAGCTCATACTGTTCGCCGCCCGGGCCGCCACGCACTTCGACGGCCACAAGGGCTACGGCAACGTGCTGAGTGTCTCCCGCTCCGGGAACGAGCTGCACCCCACGCAGAAGCCGGTCGAGCTGCTGGAGAAGCTCGTCGACAACACGGACTTCGCCCGGGGCGTCTATGACCCCTTCGGCGGCTCCGGCACCACGCTGGCCGCCTGCGAGGCATACGGCCAGCCCTCCTACACCATGGAGCTGACGCCGGCCTTCACGGATGTCATCGTCAAGCGATACATCAGGATAACAGGAAAACAGAATGTGCGCTGCGTCCGTCAAGGTCGGGAGCTCTCGCGTGAGGAGATCGCCGGGATCTTCGGCCCTGACGAGGAAGGAGGTGGACAGGAGTGACGCCCTGACCTGAATGAGCGACAAGCCGATCACTCACGACATCAAGGAGCGGCTCGGGAAGTACACCCGCCTGCTCCGTGAAATAGACAACCAGTACGAGCGCCTCGGCCGCATGGAGATCTCCATGGCCGCGCCGCCCGGCCCTGACATGACGGGTATGCCCCGGGGCTCCGGCACACCGACCGACCGCACCGGGATGATGGTGCTGCGGAAGATGGAGCTCGAGGAGCAGATCGAGGAACGGCTCGCCGAGGAGCGCGAGGAACGCGCCGCCCTCGAGGCGATGATCCGGCAGGTGGAAAACCCTGACGAGCGCGCCGTGCTGCGGCTGCGCTACTTCGACCGGGCAGACTGGGACGGGATCTGTGCCGTCCTGTTCAGTGATCGGCAGGACTACCTCGAGAGGATAGACAGCTACCAGAACAGGACATACAAGGCCCACGGCCGCGCCCTGCTGCGGATGGCCGAGATCCTGAAGGAGACAGAGGCCCCGGCAGTAAAGGGAAGTAAAAGGCAGTAAAGGGCAGTAAAATCCATTGAACGGCAGTAGCGCCCTGTGCTACACTGTACCATGTCGAAAGACCGCCGGACACCCGGACAACGCCGGGGAGCCGTCCGACGGACACCCGCCCAACAACCGAACAACGACAGCGAGAAAGCCGTCGGGCAACCACAAGAAGCCCGGCGGCTTTTTTCTTTTCCCCTGAAGGAGGTGACAACCATGGCGGGCGGCAGCATATCCATCCAGATCGAAAACCTGCGGCAGCTCGTCGCAGACGTGCAGGCCATCGAGGCCGGCGGCCGCAAGGCCATCAGCAGCACTGTGAAGGACGTGAAGGCCCGGGCCCCCGGCTGGATAGCGCAGGAGGTCACGGCAGTCTACAACATCAAGAAGGGAGAGATCACGCCGTCCAGCGGAGGCAAGCCGAAGAAGATGGCGGGCAGCATCCGCATCACAGGCGAGACCATCGAGGAGCTCACCCTCGTCTACAAGGGCCGGCTCCTGACCCCTGTGCACTTCGGCATGACACCCAAGGCCCCGCCGGCTGGCAGGAGCTACACCCTGAAGGCGCAGATCCTCAAGGGCAGCAAGAAGGTCATCGGCCGCTACAAGAACACCCGCGCCAAGGGCGGGCCATACTCGCAGCGATCTCACTGGATCCTCATGGGGACAGGCAACACCAAAGCCGACGGCACGAGCTGGATCCCATTCCAGCGCATGAGCAAGACCCGCACCGACATCCAGAAGATGACCACCATCTCGGTGCCGCAGATGATAACCAGCGACCGCACCAACGAGGCCATCATGCTGAGGCTCAACACTGAGACAGCCAAGCGCCTCGACCACCACATGAAGCGAGCCCTCGGCCTGTGACCCACGAGCCACCGCCACGGCCAGCAGGACGCCCGCCAAGGCGGCCGGGCACGCGAGGGCAAGCCAACACACACGCGCAGGAAAACGCGCCGCAAAGGGCACACAGAGGCCCCACACGGCCACGCAGAGCGGCCGAAGGTACTGTGACGCACCCCTAACGCCTGCGGTGCTGGCGAGCCCAAAAAACGCGCAGACTCCAAAAAGTTTTTCCGGGCCGTTTCGCTTCGCCCGGGGGCCTGCGCCGATCATTTTCCTGACCTCACGAAAATGGTGGGGGCACGGCAGCACGACAGAAAGGAGGGGACGCCATGCCGAACACCAACACCAAGCTCGTCGACAGCAAGACCATCGCGGCCCTGTTCGAGCTGACGCCCCGCCGCATCCAGCAGCTCACCAAGGAGGGCATCATCACGGCCACCAAGGAGGGCAACGCCAACCGCTACGACCTGCTGCCGACGATCCAGAAGTACATCAGATACCTGACGGCCAAGGCCAATGGCCGGGAGCCGTCCAAAAAGGACGCCGAGATCGAAGGGCGCCGGCTCGAGGCCGAGGCCGACCTCAAGCGCAGCAAGGCAGACATCGCCGCGCTCCAGCTCAAGGAGCTCGAGGGCACCATGCACCGCAGCGAGGATGTCGAGGCCGTCATGACCGATCTCGTGTATAGCATCAGGTCGATGCTCGTGGCGCTGCCCGGGCGTCTGGCCGTGGATGTCTCCAGCGCGGCCACCGCTGCGGAAGCGTCCGACATCATCCGCGCCGAGGTCTACAAGATCCTCGAGGAGCTGGCCGGCTATAAATACGATCCCGAGGTCTATGCGCGGCGGGTAAGGGATCGGGAGGGATGGAGCGAGCTCTCCGATGACGCGGACGACTAAGAAGGCCGCCGCGAAGCTCAACGCCGCCATCTCGGGGGCGATCAAACGCTTCGCCCCGCCTGAGAGCCTGACCGTGGACGAGTGGGCCGACAAGCACCGCCGCCTCTCCCCCGAAAGCTCGGCCGAGGCAGGCCCGTGGCGCACCAAGCGCACCCCGTACCTCGAGGAGCCCATGCGGGCCTTCACGGATCCGAAGGTGCACAAGATCGTCATGGTCGCCGCGTCGCAGGTCGGCAAGTCGGAGCTCGAGCTCAACATCATCGGCTACATCATCGACCAAGACCCCGGCAGCATCCTCTATGTGCACCCAACCATCGACGACGCCAGAAAGTTCAGCCGGTTGCGCGTCGCCCCCATGATCCGGGACAGCAAGCCCCTGAAGGCAAAGGTGCACGATGTCAAAGCCAAGGACAGCGGCAACACCATCCTCCAGAAGTCTTTCCCGGGCGGTATGCTCACGCTGACCGGCTCCAACAGCGCCTCGGCGCTGGCATCCACCCCCGCACGCTACATCATCGGCGACGAGCGTGACCGCTGGGCCACGAGTGCCGGCACCGAGGGCGACCCGTGGGCGCTGGCCGAGGCCCGGCAGGCGACCTTTTACAACGCCAAGGCCGTCGAGGTCTCGACCCCGACCATCAAGGGCGCCAGCAACATCGAGACCAGCTTCTACCAAGGCACACAGGAACGCTGGTGCCACCGCTGCCCCGAGTGCGGGGAGTACAGCGAGATCGTGTTCGACGCCATCCACTTCGAGCCCGAGGCCAAGCGCGTGCGCGGCAAAAAGGTCTGGAGCCTGAAGGGCGGCGTCTCGTGGGCCTGTCCCGCCTGCGGCTGCCTGATCCCCGAGGAGACCATGCGACGGCAGCCGGCCAAGTGGATCGCAGAAAACCCCGACGCCTACAAGAAGGGCGTCCGCTCGTTCTGGCTCAACGCCTTCAGCTCCCCGTGGACACCATGGGAGAAGATCGTCCTCAAGTTCCTCGACGCCAAGAACGACCCGCAGCGGCTCAAGGTGGTCTACAACACCCTGCTCGGCCAGCTATGGGAGGATCGCGGCGACCTCGAGGACGAGGACACCATGCTCGCCCGCCGTGAGGACTACGGCACACGCCCGGACGGCACCCCCGTGGAGCTGCCCGACGGCGTGCTGGTGCTCACCTGCGGCGTGGACACACAGGACAACCGCCTCGAGTACGAGGTCGTCGGCCACGGCAAGTACGGCGAAAACTGGGGCATCGTCAAGGGCTACATCATGGGCCGGCCGGACACCCCCGAGGTCTGGCAGCGGCTCGACGATGTCGTCGACCATGTCTACAAGTTCAAGAACGGCCGGGGCCTGAAGATCTCCATCACCTGCGTCGACTCCGGCGGCCACTTCACCCAAGAGGTGTATGAGGCGTGCCGGGCCCGACAGGGCAAGCGCGTGTTTGCCATCAAGGGCAAGGGCGGCGACGGGATCCCCTACGTCTCCCCGCCGACTAAGGTGCCGATCCGGGACAACAAGAAGATCACCTGCTGGCTCTACACCATCGGCGTCGACGCCGGCAAGGCTGCCATCATGGCCGGCCTGAAGGTGCAGGAGCCCGGCCCGAAATATTCCCATTTCAACCGGCACCCCGACGCCGGCTACGACCTCAACTACTTCAACGGCCTGCTCTCCGAGAAGCTGGTGCTCACCAGCACCCGGCGGGGCGACCGCTGGGCGTGGGAGAAACTGCCCGGCCACAACCGCAACGAGGCCCTCGACTGCCGGGACTACGCCAACGCCGGCCTCAAGATCATCAACCCCGACATGGACGCAGTCGAGCGCCGCCTGCGCGGCCTCGAGGAGCAGCCAAAACCGGCGCCGCAGCGACGGGCGCGCACCAAGCGCAGCAGCTCCAGCGCCTTCGACGACTGGTAAGGAGGACACGACCACATGAAAACGCGCAAGACCATCGAGATCGAGCTCACCGGCAAGCGGGAGCGGCTCGAGCTCTACCTGAAGCGGGAGGCCGAAATGCTGAGCGGCGGCGTGCAGAGCTATGGCATCGGATCCCGCAACCTGTCCCGCTACAACACCGACCTCGCCGCCATCCGGGCGGCCATCAAGGAGCTCGAGGACGACATCGCAGCCCTCGAGGCCCTACTCAACGGGCAGCGCCCCCGCAAAGCCGTGGGCGTCGTCCCCCGTGACTGGTGAAAGAAGCCCCGAAAGGGGCTTTTTTCATAGGCTGACGCCGGGGGTTTTCGCTCCTTTTCTCCCGGCGCCGGCCATTTTTACCTGAAGGAGGTGAGCACCATCAGCAGACGAAAGAACAGAAGCCGACCGCAGAGCGGCCGGCAGAGCCCCCGCCCCGTGAACAAGGGCTACGGCGACGCCGGCGCGAGCTGGCACAAGCGGTCGACCAAGGGCTTCAGGGCCTTCAGTGGCAGCCCCAAGGAGGACATCGACGCCCACAACTGGACGCTCCGGCAGAGAGCCCGGATGCTCTACATGGCCGCACCCATCGCCACCTCGGCCATCCGCACCAACCGCACCAACGTGGTCGGCATCGGGCTCCAGCTCAAGAGCCGGATCGACCGGGAGGCGCTCGGCATGACACAGGAGGCCGCGGACGCATGGCAGGCGCAGGCCGAGCGCGAGTTCAACCTGTGGGCAAACAATAAAAGGGCGTGCGACGCCACCGGCGTCAATAACTTCGCAGCCATGCAGCAGCTCGCCCTCGCCTCGTGGCTGGTCAGCGGCGACGTGTTCGCAGTCGTCAAGCAGTACGACCCGACGCCCCTCATGCCCTACTCGCTGCGCATCCACCTGATCGAGGCCGACCGCGTGGCAACCCCGACGAGCTCCGGCATCGTCACCCCCATGCTGCTGACCACCGGCAAGGCGGCCAACGGCAACACCATCTTCGACGGCGTCGAGGTGGACGGCAACGGCCAGATCGTCGCCTACCACATCCGCAGCACCTACCCCTTCGAGCTGGGCACAGCGGCGACCAAGTGGGCCCGCGTGGAGGCATACGGCCGGCGCACAGGGCTCCCGAACATCCTGCACATCATGGAGAGCGAGCGCCCGGATCAGTACAGAGGCGTCAGCTACCTCGCGCAGGTCATCGAGCCCCTGCTCCAGCTCCGGCGCTACACCGAGAGCGAGCTGACCGCGGCCGTCGTGGAGAGCTTTTTCACGGCCTTCATCAAGACCGAGGCCGGCGCCGGCGACAACCCGTTCAACGAGGTGGGGAGCAGCCTGCCGGAAGTGAGCCGGGATCCCAACGAGTACGAGATGGGCCCGGGACAGATCAACATCATGGAGCCCGGCGAGGATGTCACCTTTGCCGACCCAAAGCGACCGGCCAGTGGCTTCGACAGCTTCCTGCGCGCCATCTGTGAGCAGGTGGGCGCAGCCCTCGAGATCCCGGCCGACCTGCTCCTCAAGGCGTTCAACAGCTCGTACAGCGCCAGCCGCGCCGCCCTGCTGGAGGCGTGGAAAGCCTTCCGCATGAGGCGCAAGTGGTTTGTCGATGACTTCTGCACCCCCATCTATGAGATCTTCATCGCCGAGGCCGTGGCCCGCGGACGCATCAGCGCCCCGGGCTTTTTCGCTGACCCGGCAACCCGGGCGGCCTACCTCGGCGCCGAGTGGATCGGCCCCTCGCAGGGGCAGCTCGACCCGACTAAGGAGATCACGGCCGAGATCCTCGCCATCGGCGAGGGCATCACCACCCGCGAGCAGGCCACGATCCGGCTCAACGGCGGCCAGTGGGACGCCAACATCGACCAGCTCGCTCGGGAAAACGAGAAACTGCGGGCGGCTCAGGGAGACACCGGCAGCACCGGCGACTCCGGCGGCACATCAGCGGCCGGCACATCCCTCTCGGCTGCCGTGCGGCGCGCTGCCATCGTCGCCGAGGTGGAAAAGACCATCAAGGAAGGAGACAAGGACAAGCATGAAAACGAGTAACACCCCGCGCCTGTGCGCCGGGCCGCAGGTCGTCCAGCAGACGCCGACGAAGTTCTGGAACATCGCCAGCGTCGGCGAGGACTCGGGCGAGATCGTCCTCTATGGCGATGTCGTCGCCCGTCAGCCTGTGGACTGGTGGACGGGTGAGCCCGAGCCCGGCCTCTATATCGCTCCCGAGAGCTTCATGGAGGATCTCGCGGCCGTCAAGGGCAAGAGCAACATCACCATCAAGATCAACAGCACCGGCGGCGACCTCTACACCGGCATCGCCATCCACAACGCCATCAAGGGCCTGAGCGGCCACAAGGTCGTCATCGTGGATGGCATCGCAGCCAGCGCGGCCAGCGTCATCGCCTGCGCCGGCGACGAGGTGCAGGTCTACCCCGGCAGCATGGTCATGATCCACGGCGTCGCGGGCCTGCTGATGGACTACTACACCCTCGCAGACCTGAAGAAGCTCCAGAAGGACTTCGATGCCAGCGAGCGGGCCATCGCGGAGATCTACCACGCCAAGACCGGGATCGCGGTCGAACAGCTCCGCACCATGATGACCCGCGAGACATGGATGGTCGGGCAGGAAGCCATCGACAACGGCTTCGCCGACACCCTGCTCGAGGGCGACGGCCCTGATGTCAGTGTGAGCGCCGACAAGCAGGTGCTCCTCGTGGCCGGCATCCGGCACAACATCAAGGGGCTGCATAATGTCCCGAGCACGATCCGCATCAACAGCATCCACGCCGCCCCGGCGGCTGGAAATAAGCCGACCGGGAACGGCGGCGAAAACAGAAAGGAAGATGAGCCCATGACTCTCGAGGAAATGAGAGCACAGCACCCCGACCTCGTCGCTCAGATCGAGCAGCAGGCCGTCGCAAATGCCATCGCGCAGGAGCGGGCCCGCATCGAGGCCATCGACAGCATCGCCGCCAGCGTGGGCGACGCTCAGCTCGTCAGGGACGCCAAGTACGGCGAGAACACCTGCACCGCTGAGCAGCTCGCGCTCAAGGCTATGCAGAAGCAGGCGGCCCTCGGCGCCAAGCACCTGAAGGACGCCGCCAACGACAACGCCGAGTCCGGCGCCGCCGATGTCGGAGCCGCCCCCAACGGAGGCGAGGAAGGCAGCGAGGCCGACGACAAGGCCAAGGTCGACGCCATCGTCGGCATCTACAACACCACCAAGAACGGAGGTAAGAAGTAATGAGCAAGAGACTGGATGAAAACCTCGGCACCGTCGGCTATGATGGGCTGATCGTCACAAATGAGCCTGTTGCGGACGTTGTGACCGTGACCCTCGCCGCATCTCAGGGCGTACTCGCTCGCGGCACTGTCATCACCGGCACCGCCGGCGGTGAGATGTCCGCGGCTGCGGCCGCGCTTGTGGCGACCAATGCGGTCTATATTCTCGCGGACGAGACCGACACCGGCACCGGCACCGCTGTCACCGCCACGGCATACCGCACCGGGCACTTCGCCCGGAACAAGCTGTCCACCGACGGCTCCTACACCCTCGTCGCAGCCGACGAGGAGATCATGCGCAAAGCCGGCATCCTGCTGAGCGACGCGCTGGACTACTAAGAGAAGGAGGACAAGATCATGCCTTTTAACTTCTACGACACCCACACGCTGCTCATGGCCGTGCAGCAGCTCGTCCCTGCGGCGACCTTCCTGCGCGACCGCTATTTCCCGACCAACGACGCGAGCGACATCTTCGCCACTGAGGATGTACTGGTCGAGTACCGCGACGGCGTGCGCAAGCTCGCACCCTTCGTCGCTCCCCGCAAGGGCGGCGTCACCATCCTGCGCAAGGGCTACACCATGGAGCGGTACACCCCGCCCTTCGTGGCTCCCCGCCGCACCCTGACCCTCGACGAGCTGCGCAAGCGCGGCTTTGGTGAGGCCCTGTACTCTCAGCTCACCCCTGAACAGCGCCAGCAGGTGCTTATCATGCGTGACGCCGACGAGCTGGGCGACCTTATTACCAACCGCGAGGAGGCTATGGCCGCCGAGACCATGCTGACCAACGGCTGCATCATGAAGCACATCGCTGACGACGCCGACAAGAGCGACGAGATGGAGATCCGCTTCTACACTGAGGGCAGCAACCCCGCCACCTACACCCCGACGACCAAGTGGGACGCCGAAGGTGCCAAGATCCGCGCCGACCTCGGCGCAATGGCTCGTATGCTGACCCGCCGCGGCCTGCGCGCTGCTGACCTCGTATGCTCCCCCGACGTGGCCGACGTCATCGTCGAGGATCCCGACATCAAGGAAATGCTCGACAACCGCCGCTATGAGCTGGGCTCCGTCGCCCCCGAGGAGCTGGCACCCGGCGCGTCCATTATGGCCCGCCTGAACATCAACGGCCGCATCATCAGCGTGATCTCCTACGACGAGACCTACACCGACGACGACGGCAACGATCAGCTCTACATCCCGAGCGGCAAGTGCATCCTCACCGCCCCCGCTGCGGGCCGCACCTGCTACGGTGCCGTGTCTCAGGTGGAGCAGGCAGACGGCGAGTTCCACACCTACGCCGGCCGCCGCGTGCCGAAGTATGTGTCCAGCGCCGAGGGCAACACCCGCACGCTGACCATCTCCAGCCGCCCGCTGCTGATCCCCAACAACAAAAACCCGTGGATCGTCGCCGATGTCCTGACCTCGGACTAAGCCGGCAGAAAGGAGCACGAACATGATCCAGATCATCGCGGGCACCTTCGGCTACTATAACGGCCGCAAGGTCGTCCCCATCACCAACGCAGACGGGCCTCAGAAGTTCGACCCCGAGCTCGAGGCCCGTCTGGTCAAGCAGGGCGTCGCCAAGTACGTCGACGAGCAGCCCGTGGCCCCTGCCCCGGCCGCAAAGCCGGAGCAGGAGCCCGAGACTGCACCCGAGACCGACGACGCGCCCGCTGCTCCTGAGTACGACGAGGACATGAAGCTCGACGAGCTGAAGGAAGTGGCGGCCGCCTACGGCGTGGACGCCTCTGCCATGCGCAAGAAGGCTGATGTCATCGCCGCCATCGAGGAGGCGAAGGCGGCGGCCAACGAGGCCGACGACGACCAGACCGGCGACAATGAGGAGCCCCCTCAGATCGGCGCCGCGGATCCCGTCTAATGGCCTTCGACTTCAAGAAAATGGTCGCTGACGACCGCCGCCTCGTGTTCCTCAACCTCGCCGAGTTCGGCGAGGAGCACAAGGTCGACGGCAAGACCATCACCGTCGTGCTGGATGACAACGCCCTGAAGGAACGCCAAGGGGGGCAAGAGCTGGGCGTGGCAGAGTCGTCCCTCATGCTGTATGCAGCAGTCGAGGATCTGCCGCCCCGGCGCCCGGCGGGCGAAGGGCTCAACATCGACGGCCGCGAGTATATCGTCAACGACTGGAGCGAGGACATGGGCGTCGCCACCATCGCGCTCGGCCAGACCGTGACCATGTAAAGGAGGTGCAGCCGTGTCCATAGTCAACAGCATCGAGACCGTCCGGGAGTGGCTGGGCTCCACCGTCTGCCCGATGGTGCAGCTCAAGCTCCCCGACGACAGCGCGACCGACGCCTCCTACCCCTACAAGCTGGTCAACCCGACCGCGTTCTCGCTTTTCGTCCCGTCGAAGGACAGATTGCCCCCAAAGGTGCCGGCCCCCATCCCCTCGGTCTGCGTGCAGATCGTGGAGGGCACCGACAGCCTGACCATGAGCTCGAGGAGCATCAAGATCCGGCTTTGCTTCTCTGCGTGGGATCCCGGCTACCACGGGCGCGACATCTTCAAACCGAAAAACGACGGCAGCGGCGCATACGTCCAGTGGCAAAACGAGGAGGCCGCGGCCTTCTTCGAGAAAAACGGCGAGGGCTGGCGCGACGCATGGAATTTTGTGGACACGGCCCTCCGTATGATCGAGAACGCCGAGTACATCGGCCCGCTGCGCGTCATGAAGGAGGACGGCATCACCTTCGGCCCTGTGTCTGAGCAGGACGCCGTCCCGGACTTCTACCCCTACTGGTTCGCGTGGGTGGAGTTCGCCGTCGAGGAGATCCTGACACGCACGCCGAAGGACTACCAACACCTGCTTTAAGGGCAGCCAGCCGGCTGCTCTAATTTTATGCAAAGGAGGAAAAGCAGATGGCAAACGAATACCTCTACGGCGCATACGGCCACATCGGCGAGACTGTGGCACAGAGCGCCGTGCAGGCGGGCACCACGCCGGTCTACATCGGCACGGCGCCCGTCAACCTCGTGCGCGGCTTCGCAGACGCCGGCGTCATCAATGAGCCCATCAAGCTCAGCAACATGATCGACGCGCAGCGAAAGCTCGGCTATGCGGCCGACTGGGGCACCTTTACGCTCTGCGAGGTCATGAACGCGCACTTCAACAACACCCTCGGGAACATCGGCCCCATCTACGTCATCAACGTCCTCGACCCGTCTGCGGGCAAGCACCGCAAGGCGACCGAGACCACCCAGCAGCTCTCTTTCACGGGCGGCCGGGCCGAGTTTGCGAGCTCCACCATCATCCTCGACACCCTGACCATCGCCAAGAGCGATGGCGGCGACTACGCCGAGGGCACCGACTACGCTGTGGACTATAACTTCACCAAGGGCACCGTCATCATCACAAGCCTGAACGCGGACTCCCCGCTCACCGGCACCCTGACGGCCAGCTTCTACGAGGTGGACGACAGCACCATCGAGGACGACGACATCATCGGCGGCGTGACGGCCGGCGGCGAGTACAGCGGCCTGAGCTCCATCGCGCTGCTCTACCCCGAGCAGTTCGCGGTCTGCAACCTGATCGCCGCCCCCGGCTGGAGCCAGAGCCCGGCGGTCTACAACGCCATGCTCACCGCCAGCCAGAAGATCAACGGCCACTGGGACGCCTTCGTCGTCGCTGACCTGCCCCTCGTGGACAGCAGCACGCAGGCGGTCGACACCATCACCAAGGCCATCGCGTGGAAGAAGAACAACGCCTTCACCGGCGAACGGTCGAAGGTCTACTGGCCGCAGGGCATCGACAACCTCGGCAACATCTACCACCTGAGCACGCTGGCCGTGGTCGAGCTCATGCGAGCCGACTTCAGCCACAACAGCGTGCCGATGGAGACCTGCGGCAACAAGGCGATCCCCATCATCAAGCAGTATTTTGGGGCCAACGCCACCAACCGCGGCTTCAGTCAGCAGGAGGGCAAGGAGCTGACGCAGAACGGCATCAGCACGGCCGTCGCATGGGGCGGCGAGTGGGTGCTGTGGGGCGACCACACCGCCGCCTACACCTACGGCGCCGACGTGGATCCCCGGGCGATCTTCGACGTGTCCATGCGTATGCTCATGCACATCACCAACGACTTCCAGAGGGAGTGGAGCCCGCGCATCGACGAGCCCATGACCCGGGCGCTCAAGGACGAGATCATCAACCGCGAGCAGGAGAAGCTCGACGGGTATGTCAGCATGGGCGCGCTGCTGGGCGAGCCGCAGATCGTGTTCCTCGAGAGCGAGAACAGCACCACCGACATCATGAACGGCGACTTCCGCTGGGACATCGCCGTCACCCCGACCCCGCCCCTCAAGTCTGCGAGCGTGTACGTCGCATACACCGACGCCGGCTTCTCTGTCTACTACGAAGGAGGTGACGAGTAATGGCAAATCTGTGGCTTGACCTGAAGGGCCCCATCCTCGCCGACACCGTGTACATCAACGGTGTCCTCGTCGCCAAGGACGTGACCATCACCCTGCCGGCCGTCACCCATGTGACCGCCGATTATAAGGCGATGGGCACCTACACCGCACCCATGACCGGCCAGATCGAAGGCATGGAGGCCGCCATCACCAAGATCGGCATCGACAAGGGGCTGCGCTCCATGGTGCAGCTCGAGAGCAAGACGCTGGAGGTCAGATGGGCGCAGGATGTCAAGTACGCCGACGGCTCCACCAAGACCGAAGGCTGCAAGGCGTTCATGCGCTGTGTCCCGAAGCTGATCCCGGGCCTGTCCGTGGATCCGGGCAACCCTTCGGAGAACGAGGTCACGCTGGCCGTGAGCCGCTATCAGGTTTTCGTCGCCGGCGAGGAGTTCTGCCTGATCGACCAGCTCAACACCATCATGCGCATCGGCGGCGTGGACTACGTCAAAGACCTGCGCAGCGTGCTGTAACAACAGATGGGCGCCGCCCGAGGTGGGCGGCGTCCCTCTTTTTATCAACGAAAGGAGACAACGACCATGGAAAAGCTGACACTCAGCAACCCCATCACCATCAACGGCAAGAAGGTCAAGACCCTGACCTATGATACCGGCGCGATCACCGTGGGAATGTTCGCCGAGGCCGAGGCGCTGAAGCTGCGCGCCACCACCCACAAGGCGGGCGGCAGCGCCGGCGCCACCGAGCTCGACTACTCCATGCACCTCTACCTCGCTATGATGGCGATCACCGCCGTCAACCCCGACATCGACATCGCCGACCTCGAGCGCATCAGCGGGCCCGATGTCATGGAGCTGGTGAGGATCGGCCGAAATTTTACCACAACGAGGTCGGGGGCACCCTCCGAGCAAAACGACTCGGAGAGCTCGTCCGAGACTACTCCCGAGCCTTCCACATCTCAGTCGGAGAGCTCCGACGGGAACGCCTGACCGACTTCCTGCTCGAATACTACGAAGCGGCCGAGGAGGCGAAAAAGCAGCGGGCCAAGATCCCGAAGCCGAGGATCCCCCACATCCGGCCGCATAGGAGGAGGTGACGCCAGTGGCCAAAAATAAAATGCTGCAAGCCGTCGTGAGTCTCGCCGGCACCATTGACCCGTCACTCGGCAAGGCGCTGGACGATGTCACCGGCAAGCTGGAAAACGTCAACTGGAAGGCCGTGGCCGTCGGCGGCGCTGTGGGCGGCATCGCAGTCGCAACAGGCAAGGCGGTCGTGGAGGCCGGGAAGTATCTGGCCGACCTCGGCAACGAGTACAACACGGCCATCAATCAGCTCTCGGCAGCAACCGGGGCGACCGGCGACGAGCTGGATGCGCTCGGTGAAAGCGTCAAGAACATCTACGCCCAAGGGCTCGGCGATGACTTCGCCGACGTGGCCGACGGTCTGGCTGCAACGCAGCAGGCCAGCGACCTGACCGGCGAAGCTCTGGAGCGAGCAACCGCCGCCGGCTTCAACCTGCGGGACGTGTTCGACTACGATGTCAGCGAGAGCGCCCGGGCAGCGTCGGCCCTGATGAAAAACTTCGGCATCGACGCCGAGGAAGCCTACGGCCTGATCGCCGTGGGCGCGCAGAACGGCGCAGACAAAAACGGCGACCTGCTGGACACCCTGAACGAGTACAGCCCGCAGTTTGCGGCCCTCGGCCTCAGCGCCGACCAGTTCATCGGCACCCTCGTGGAGGGCGCTGACGCCGGCCTGTTCTCCATCGACAAGGTCGGCGACGCCGTCAAGGAGTTCAACATCAGAGCGAAGGACGGCAGCGACACAAGCCGGGAAGCCTTCGAGAGCCTCGGCCTCAACGCCGACAAAATGTTCGCAGCCTTCGCCGCAGGTGGAGACACCGCGGAGGCCGCGTTCTTCGACACCGTCGAGGCCCTCAACAGCATGGACGACCCCCTCGCCCGAAACGCGGCCGGCGTGGCCCTGTTCGGCACACAGTTCGAGGATCTGGAGGCCGGCGTGCTGCCGGTGCTGGCGAGCATCGAGACCGCAGCCTACGACGGCGCGGCCGCTCTCCAGCAGATCAACGACGTGAAGTACAACGACCTCGGCAGCGCCTTCGAGGCGATCAAGAGGTCGGCCGAGGTCTCGCTGCTGCCGATGGCGTCCATGATCGCCAACACCCTGACGGCTCTGGCGCCGATCCTGCGGGAGACCTTCGAGGCCATCGCCCCCGTCATCACGGAAACGCTCAACGCTTGTATGCCGTTTGTGCAGCAGTTCCTCATGGGAATGGGGCAGGCCCTCCAGACCGTGCTCCCCATGGTCTCGCAACTGGCCGCCGGGCTGCTTCCGCTGCTCTCGCAGCTGATCTCGGCCTTCCTGCCGCCGCTCCTCGAGCTGGCGCAGCAGCTACTCCCGCCGCTGATGCAGATCGTGCAGGCCATCCTCCCGCCCATCGTGAGCATCCTGACCTCGATCCTGCCAATGCTGACGCAGATCATCTCGACGATCCTGCCCGTCCTGACCAGCCTGATCTCGGCCCTGCTGCCTGTCATCACCCCGCTGCTCGAGGTCGCGCTCCAGATCGTCAACAGCGTCATCATGCCCCTCGTGCCCCCTCTCATGCAGATCGTCGAGGCGCTGCTGCCGCCCCTGATGTCGCTGCTCAATGCCATCATGCCGATCCTGAGCCCCCTGCTGGGGCTGCTTCAGCCCATCGCGTCGGTGCTCGGCACCATCGCCAGTGTCATCGGCAAGATCGTGAGCTTCGGCGCGGGCGTCATCAACAGCATCGCCGGCCTGTTCGGCGGCGGCGGGGGCGGCGGGGCTTCCGGCTTCGCAACCGGCGGCTTCACGAGCGGCCCGTCCATCGCGGGCGAGGATCCGCGCTACCCGACCGAGGCCGTCATCAGTTTCAACCCTGCATATAGGGCGCAAAACCTGTCCTACTGGGCCCGCGCCGGCGAAATGCTCGGCGCTATGGACGAGGGCAGCTATGAGCCCATCAGCTCCGGCTCGGGCACGTCCGTGGTCTATGACCTGAGCGGCCTGTCCTTCAGCCCCACGATCAAGGTCGACGGCAACACCGACGAGGACGCTCTGATCCGAAAGCTGCGGGATCTGGAGCCGGAGTTCATCGACTTCATCCTCGAAGCACTCGCAAGAAGGGAGGGCGGCGCCTATGTCACAGCGGATAGTCGGCTATATTGATTACACCGCGCAGGGCGGCGACACCTTCGACAGCATCGCGCTGGCAGCCTATAACGAGGAGCGGATGGCGAGCACCATCATCGACGCCAACCGCGACCTCTGCGACGTGCTGATCTTCGAGGGCGGCGAGGCCGTGCGGATCCCAATCGTCGAGACTGTGGAGACGCCCGACACCCTGCCGCCGTGGAGGAGGTGAGCCTGCCCTGTGAAAATCATCTACGAGGGGACGGACATATACCCCGAGATCAGCGTCCACCGCTGCTACCACGATATGTACGCAGACAAGCAGAGCGACGAGCTGCTGCTCAAGCTCAACGACACCCGGGAGCTGTGGGACAGGTGGAGCCCCAAGAAGGGCGACACCATCGCCGTCGAGGACGGCGCCGCCAAGACGGGCAAGATGTTCGTCGAGAGCGTCGTCCCCGAGTCCGGCCTCATAACCCTGCGGGCCTACTCGGCCCCGCAATCCACCAAGGACAAGAGGAGCAAGTCGTGGGAAAAGGTCAAGTTCCTGCAACTGATCCAAGAGATCGCCGGCCGGCACGGCCTCACGGTCGAGACCTACGGCATCACCGACCAGACCTACGACTACGTCGAGCAGAACAACCTCCCCGACTTCGCTTTTCTTCAGGCACGCTGCACCCTCGAGGGCGCGGCTTTTTTAGTCTATGACGGCAAGCTGGTCGTCTACGACGAGGCATACATGGAGGGCCAGCAGCCCGTCGACACCATCACCATCACGCCGGCCAACGACTTCGAGTACCGGGACGAGGGCGCCTACGCCTACGGCTCGGCCGAGGCCGTAAACGGCGGCCTGACCGGCACCTTCTCGGCGCCGGCCGGGGGCGACAAGGTGCTGCGCAAGATCCTCCCCTTCCGCATGACCGACCAAGCAGAGGCCGACCGCTTCGCCAAGGGCCTGCTCCGGGACGCCAACAAAGAGGCGACCGTCGCAACGCTCTGGACGGGGACGCTGCTGCGCGAGTATGCAGCGGGCTCCGTGGTGACGCTCACCACCGAGGGCGTCGCCTCGTGGGACGGCACGGCCTTCGTGAGCCGGATCCGGCACGACTACGTCAAGACCCGGAGCAAGCTCTATCTGCGCAAGCCTCTGGAGGGATATTGACCATGCCAAACAGCAACACCCAAATGATCCAAAAGGGCAAGATCTCGAGCATCGAGGGCGAGCCCGACAGAAACGGCGACAAGACCACGGCCCGGGTGCTCCCGAGCACCGCCGACAGCCTCGTCACGAGGCCGCTGACGATCCCGTGGTATCTGCGCGGGGACATGGGAAACCTGAGCCCCGGCGTCGAAGTCGCCTACGCTATGTTCGAGGACGGCACCGGCCTGATCCTCTCCCGCATGGACGGGGAGTGGCCCGGCATCGTCCCCGGCGACATCACCATCAAGAAGGGCGCGCTCACCGTGCAAGACAAGGGCGTCAGCGTACCGTCGGCCGATGTCACGGCCAGCGGCGTCAGCCTGAACAGTCACACCCACACGGGCGTGCACGGGGAGACGAGCGGCCCGCACTAAGGAAGGAGGCCGAGCATCATGTCCGTCATGGCATCGTGGAACGGCAAGACATGGGGCGTCTCCCCCGAGCGGATCGCCGCCCTGAATGGCGTCTCGGCCAGCGTGGAGCTGGACACCGAGAACAGCGACGACAAGGCGGGATCCCCGGCCACCAAGACCAAGGCGCTCAAGCTCCAGAGCATGAGCTTCGACTTCGATCTCGGCGTCGCCGTGGGCTGCGATGTCCGCGGCGAGTACGAGTCGTGGACGGCGCTGGTGGGCCAGTACGCCCCCTTCTACCTCGGCGGCACGCGCTTCGGCCCGGCCAACCTTCAGCTCACTGGCGTGAGCCTCGGCGACACCACGGTCGACAACTTCGGCCGGATCCTCAAGGGCAAGATCACCATCAACCTGACGGAGTTCGCCGAGGAGGCCAGCAGCAAGAAGGCGACCGCCGGCAACTCCAACGGGGGCAGCTCGTCCCCGGCTGGAGTCTCCACCGGCGTCGGCCCGCGCCTGAGCGCCATCACCGTCGGCGCATCCAGCAGCGACAAAGCTGCAAAGAAACCCAACAACACCCAACTGACCTAAAGCGAGGTGATCCCATGAAAGCAAGCGGCAACGCAGCGCCCGAGACCTGCGTGCAAAACCTCCTAAAGACCATCCGCGGCGAGGTGCCATACGAGCGCATCAAGGGGATCGACCGCACCCTGATCGACAAGCCGAGCGGGACGGCTGCCAACGATCTGGCCGCCGACGTGGAGTTCGTCGTGGAAACCTACGAGCCCCGCGTGCGCCTGAGCTCGTCCGATCTGGTCGCGCTGGTCGCGCAGACCGGCGACTTCGAGCTGCGGGCCAGCATTGACAACACACTCTGAAGGAGGTGAACAGCATGAGCGACGAGACCAACACCTACGGCGACGACATCCACCTCACCACCACCGACGCGACGACCATCTACAACACCCTGATCGCTGCGCTCGAAAAGGGCGCCGGCGAGCCTCTGTACCCCGGCGACGAGCGCCGGATCTTCGGCGAGGGGCTCGTGGCCGTGTTCGTCGCCCTCTACAACAGCCTCGACGACACCGGGCGGCAGACCCTTCTCCGCTATGCGCGGGGCGAGGTGCTGGACGCCATCGGCGAGCGGCTGGATGTCCACCGGCTGGAAGGATCCCCGGCAAAGACGACCATGCGCTTCTCCGTGAGCACGCCGCAGCCCAACAACATCATCATCCCGAAGTGGACGAAGGTGACGCCGGACAGCGACCACTACTTTGCCACCGACGAGATCGCCGTCCTTCAGGCCGGCGCCTACTCCGTGGAGATCCCGACCTCGGCCGTCAGCAACGGCACCGAGTACAACGGGTATGCCCCGGGCACCATCACCACCCTCGTCGACCTGATCCCCTACATCGAGAGCGTCACCAACATCACGGCGACGGCCGGCGGCGACGACGGCGAGCCCTACACCGAGGAAGGCGACAACCGGCTGCGCGAGCGCATCCGACTGGCGCCGGCGTCCCGGTCTACGGCCGGGCCGGAACAGGCTTACATCTACTGGGCCATGACGGCCGACAGCTCCATCATCGACGCCCGGGCCGTCAGCGAGACGGAAACCATCAACCGCACCCTCACGGTCTACGACGGCCACGCCTTCATCGGCGGCGGCCGGCTGCTGCCGGACACCCTGATCGTCAAGGAGCACGGGGAGAGCACGGCCGGAGTGGAGGACACCGACTACACTGTGGACTACACCGACGACCTGCTGACCATCGAGCTCAAGGGCGCCCTCGCGGACGCCACGAGCCTCGACATCACCATCACCCGCACCCTCGAGGGCTGCGTCAAGATCGTCCCCCTGCTGGAAGGCGGCGCCGTCCCCGACGAGAGCATCCTCGAGAAGGTGCTGGAGGCGTGCAACGCCTCGGACATCCGGCCGCTCACCGACGTGGTCACGGCCGTGGCGCCCGAGGTCATCACCTACGACATCGAGATCGTCTACTACACCACCCCCGAGACAGAGGCCGAGGTCGTCGCCAATGTGGAAGGCACCGGCGGCGCCATCGACCGCTACAACGAGTGGCAGGTGGGCGCGCTGGGCCGGGACATCAACCCCGACCAGCTCCGCAAGCGGATCCTCTGCCCGTCGTGGGGCGAAAACCTGACCGGCGCCTTCCGTGTGGACGTGACCAAGCCGGTCTACACACCCGTCAGCGACACACAGGTCGCCAAGTTCAGCGGGCACCTGACTGTCAGCCATAAGACAGAGAGCGAGGTGGTCTAAATGCGACTCAGCGAAGTCGAGATGATCAAGCTCCTGCCCTCATGGATGGCGCAGGACGGCGCCGACCGAGGGCTGGCCGCCGGCTGCGACACCCTATCCCGGGACGCCTTCGCCCGTCTGAAGCTGCTGAGCAGGTGGGACAAGATCGACCAGCTCAGCGAGGCCGAGCTGGACGAGATGGCGTGGGAGCTGAACATCCAGTGGTATGACAGCACCGCGCCCATCGAGACCAAGCGGGCCGTCATCCGAAACAGCGACCGCGTCTATGCCAAGCTCGGCACCCCCTACGCCGTGGCGCAGATCATCGCCGACTACTTCGGCACCGGCGAGGTCAGGGAGTGGTATCAGTACGGCGGCAAGCCCTATCACTTCAAAGTGCTGAGCGACAACCCGGGGCTCGTCAACGAAAACCTCGACCTGTTCCTCTCGCTGCTGCGCACCGTGAAGCGGCGCAGCGCATGGCTCGACGCGATCCTGATCTGCCTGACCGGCGAGATGTTCCTTTATGCCGGAATGGCCGTGCGAGAGCACGGCGAGGAGCGGCACGTCATGGGGACGGACGAGATCCACCTCTACCACGGGGCCGTCGTCCACGACAACAACCGGGAGACCGTCACCATCGGCACCAGCGTCCTCGCTTCAGACTAAGGAAAGGAGAAAGACATGGCCGCATTTATCAACAACGACATCACCGCCGCGGGCCTTCTCGTTCTGGCGAAGGGCGTGGCGGGCCAGCAGATCAACTACACCAAGATCGTCCTCGGCGACGGCTACCTCGAGGAGGGTCAGACGCCCCGCTCCCTCACCGGCGTGGTCAGCCCGAAGGCGACCATCGACATCACCAAATGCGTCGTGAACGGCGACGGCACCGTCACCGTGGGCGGCGTGTTCACCAACGACCAGACCAACGACGGCTTTTACTACCGCGAGCTCGGCCTCTATGCGGACGATCCCGACGAGGACGTGGGCGAGGTGCTGTACTGCTACGGCAACTGCGGCGACCTCGCCGAGTGGATCCCGCCGACCGGCGGCGCCACCATCGTCGAGAAAACCATCGACATCGTCACCGCCATCGGCACGGCCACCAACGTGACCGCCTACATCCCCGCGGACGCCTACGCCACCAAGGAGGACTACGAAAACTACAAGGCCATCGCCCTCGCGGCGCAGGCCACGGCCAATCAGGCCATCCTCCTCGCGCAGCAGGCGGTCGAGATCGCGCAGCAGGCCGCGGCCGCCGTGATCGACCTGAGCAACGTCGTCCAGCAGAACACCAGCAAGATCACGACCCTGTGGGACGCCGTGTTCGGCGACATCACGACCAACCCCTTCCAGATCACCTTTGCCAATCTGGACGGCATCACCCTCACCTCTGGCGTCTGGAACGCTACGCTTCAGCGCCTCGAGTGCTAAGCCATGGACGGCTACGGCTACACGCCGATCCCGCCCGCAGAGGCGTCCTGCATCATCGCGCACCTGTTTGTCGAGCTGGCGCCGCCCTGCTCATGCTGCAAGCGTGAGGACGGCGTGATCGTCATTCAGGGCACCGCCTACGACGGCACCGGCGCGAGGATCACCATCAAAGGGGAGGAGGTGAGGTACTACGGCAAGCAACGGACACTCGCGGCCATACGAGCGGGCCAATGTAGGCCGCCCGCCCTTCGGCCGTGAAAAGCTCCCGGAGATGCAGGTCATCAGCGACGCCAAGGAGCTCGAGAAGCACACCTACATCAAGACGCGCAACCCGAACATCTTCCCCAAAAAGGAACGGCTCGGGCTGGCGCAACGGATGATGAACGAGGCCAGCGACCTCGTCGCCGACCTGATGGAAGCCAACGACCTGCTCCTGACCGACCCGCAGGAGCGGGAGCTGCGATACCGGGCGCAACGCTCGGCCCTGCGCAACTGCCGGAAGCTGATCCACCACATCGAGCTCGCCCACGAGATCCTCAGCGGGCTCGGCGACGACGCCTTTGCACACTGGTCGCGGATGGCGGCCGGCGTCAAAAACCAGACCGCCAAATGGTACAAATCCGATAAAGAAAGGGCCGCCAAGATGGACGCGCAGGCGCGTCATCAATAGGCAGCCCGTGGGGTACGCCTTGTTTTTTCGTGCCGGGTCGGCCAACAACGCCCGCAACGTCAATTCCGACGGCACGCTGAACAGGAACAACGCCTACAACGGCAACAACGGCCTGCGCCCCGCTTCGATGGATAGCCCGACTTATTAACCGGCCGGAGACGGCCGGCGAACACTGTGCACCATCATCCAAGGAAGGCGTATCCCTCCCGCACCCGGCGCCGTTTGACCGGCCCGGCCATGGGTAAACACAGGACTGCCGATGCTCCCGGCGGCGCACGCAAAGCGTGGCCGGAGCTGCCGACGGCAGGGATTTTTTCACATGGAGAACATCGTCAACAGCTTCAACTCGCTATACAAAGCATACCGCAAGACCCGATGCGGGAAGCGGGACAACCCCACGGCCATGCGCTACCGCATGGAGGCCATCGAGCGCACGGCCGACCTCTCTGACCGCCTCCAGCGGCGCGAGTACACCTTCGGGCCCTACTATCCCTTCAAGGTGTACGAGCCCAAGGAGCGGCTCGTCCTTGCCATAGACTTCGAGGGCAAAGTCGTCCAGCACTCGCTCTGCGACAACGTCCTCGAGCCCGTGTTCTCCCGGCGCTTCATCCGGGATAACTATGCCGGACAAATCGGCAAAGGCACCCACGACGGCCTCGACCGTCTGGCCGACGCCATGCGCCACTACTTTTTCAGCCGGAAGGCAGCAGACGAGGAGGCCCGGCGGGCCGCCGGCCTGCCATACCGGCCGATGGAGGAGTGGGACTACGCCGAGGGCTGGGTGCTGAAAGGTGACTTTTCCAAGTTCTTTTACACCCTGCTGCACGCCGTCTGCTTCGAGAAGGCCCGCAAGGCTCTGGCCTTCCTGTCTGACGAGGAGCTGATCGACTTCGTCGAGTGGCTGCTCTGGATCGTCATCGACAGCACGCCAGACCCCGGGATCCCCATCGGCAACCAGTCGAGCCAACTGCTCGCCCTGCTCTATCTGGACGACTTCGACCACTGGCTGCGGGATGACCTCGGCCTCGTCTATGGCCGTTACATGGATGACTTCTACATCATCAGCAGCGACAAGCTGCTGCTCCGGGAGATCCTCAAGCGGATCGAGGAGTACATCAAGCCGCTGGGCCTGCGCCTGAACGGCAAGACGCAGATCTTCCCGCTCAAGAACGGCATCGACTTCCTCGGCTTCCACACCTATCTCACGAGCACCGGCAAGGTGGTCAGAAAGGTGAGGGCCAAGAGCATCGACAACATGAAGCGGAAGATCCGCAAGTTCCGCGGCCTCGTGGACAGGGGCAAGATGACGCTCGAGAGCGTGAGCCAATCCTACGCAAGCTGGACGGGCCACATCTCGCACGGCAACACCTACCACCTGCGGCAGAACATGGACGCCTATTTCTTCGCATACTTCCCGGAGCTAAAACCTACCGAAAGGAGACAAGACTCATGCCTCAAACCCTCGGAAGCCTTGCCAACAAGGCAAAAATCAAGTTCGGCAGCCTCTACGGCGCGCCGATCATCTGGATCAAGGCCGACAAAAACCACGCCGGCTACCCCTCCAACAGCGTCACCCTCGTGACCAACCAGATCATCAAGCTGCTGTGCTTCGACGCGAAGGAGAGCGCCAACGGAAACAGCGACCGCCGAAACTACGGCAACAACCGCTACATCTACTCCAACCTGCGCCAGTGGCTCAACAGCGACGCGGCCGCGGGCCAGTGGTACACCGCGCAGCACAGCGCAGACGCACCACCGAGCTCGGCCAACGTATGGGACGGCTACAACCCCTACAACACCCTCGCCGGCTTCCTCAACGGCTTCACGGCCAACGAGCGGGCCGCCCTGCTCGCCACCACCATCACCGTCGGCAAGAGCTCCACGGACGGCGGCGGGACGGAGACCTGCGTGGACAAGGTTTTCCCCCTGTCCTGCACCGAGGTCAACCTCTCGGGCGACCATGTGTGCGGCAGCAAGCTGGCGATATTCAGCGACAACTCCAGCCGCATCGCTACCGTCTCGGCCTCGGCCGCTGCCAACTCCAACTACGATGTCGACGCCAATCAGGCGTGGTACTACTGGCTGCGGGACGCCTATGCCGGGTCGGCCTACGTCGCCCGCTTCGTCGGTTCCGGCGGCTCGCTGAGCTGGAACGGCGCCTACGTCGGCTTCAACGGCCTGCGCCCCGCTTGTAATCTGTCCTCTGATCTCCTGGTCTCCGACACCACCGACTCGGACGGCTGCTACACAATCGTCTACAACCAGCCGCCCACGGCCCCCGGCACCATCACTGTCCCGAGCGAGGTCATCGGCGGCGAAAACCTGAGCATCTCGTGGGGACAGTCGACCGATCCCGACGGCAACCTCGCCGGCTACAAGCTGGAGCGCAAGGTGGACGACGGCACATGGGCGCAGATTTACAGCGGCAGCTCCCGGAGCTACACGGACTCCATCACCTACGGATGGACGAGCGTGCAGTACCGCGTCAAGGCATACGACACCGCCGGGGCCGAGAGCGCCTACACCACCAGTGCCGTGCGCACCGTCACCAACAACCGGCCGCCCGTCATCAGCGGCAGCGACACCGACCTCGGCAGCTTCACCACCACGCCGCCCTCCTATGAGTACACCGTCACCGACGCCGACGGCCATCAGGTCACGGTCGTGGAGAAGCTGGACACCACCACGCTGCGCACCTACACCGCTACCCTCGGCGACACCAACGAGCTCGAGATCACGGCCGACCAGTGGCTCAAGCTGCTGAACGGCGACCACACCCTGACCATCACCGCCACCGACGCCAAGAACGAGAGCACCGTGCGCACCCTGTCCTTCGACAAGGCCATGCACTCGGTCGAGTTCGAGCAGACCGTGGCGATGGCGGCCGACGATATGCCGACCAAGGCCCTCGTCAATATTCAGGGCAGCTTCCCGACCGGCAGCACCCTTCAGGTCTGGATCTGCAACAACGGCAACGACGCCGAGCCCACATGGGAGGACATCACCACCAAGGCCCTGACCAGCCAGAAGCACTTTTTCACCAACCAGACCAAGACCGCCGCGAGCTGGGGCGTGAAGATCAAGGTCAAGCTCCTGCGCGGCTCGGCCGAGGGCGACTGCTACATCCAGTCGGTCGGCGGCAACTTCGCATAAACCAACACCCCAAGACCAGAAAGGAGGAGCAGTATGGTCTACTTCATGGAACACAGCATCAAAGCCATCCACGAGAAGGAGCAGGCCGCCGCCGGCGGGGGCGGCACCTCTCCCGAGGACAAGGAGCGGATCACCAAGCTCGAGGGCGAGCTCGAGGATCTGACCGGCGCCATTGAAAGGGGGCTGACCACATGAGCGACAAGTACAGCGGCCTCGAGGCCGCTCTGCGCAGCGCCCGCATGACCTTCACCAAGGAGGCAGCCACGGGCGACCTGACAGGCACCGAGATCGTCGCCTGCGAGGATCTTCTGCCGGCGTGGACAAAGGCCGGCCCCAAGGGCGACGGCAGCCACGAGCTGAACGAAGCCTGCACCCACGAGGGCCAGAGCTGGCGCTGCTGCCAAGCGCACAACACCAACAACAACCCGGACATCGAGCCGGGCAACAGCCCCGCACAGTGGGCGCCCTACCACACCACCGACCCGACGAAGGCAAAGCCCTTCATCCAGCCGACCGGGGCCCACGACAGCTACCAGAAGGGCGAGGTCTGCCTCTGGACTGATGGCAAGGTCTACCGCTCCACGATGGAGACGGCCAACGCATACAGCCCGGAAGCCTACCCGCAGGGATGGGAGGAAGTGACCGCCGCAGGCGATCCCGACACAACCCCGGAACCCGAAACGCCCACGGAACCCGGCACAGAGCAGGAACCGGGGCAAGAGACTGAAACCGGCGGCGAGGAGACGGGCGAAACCGTCCCGGCCTTTACCCAGCCTACCGGCGCGCATGACGCCTACCAGACCGGCGACCGCGTGATCTACAACGGCCAGATCTATGAGAGCACCATCGACAACAATGTCTGGTCGCCGGACACCCATCCGCAGGGCTGGCAGCTCGTAGAGGCCGGGGACGGAGGTGCTACATGATCGAGTTAGACATCGCGCAGCTCGTGGCCCTCATGGGGATCCCGTCGGCCATCACGGGCCTGTGCTTCTGGATGATCCAGAGGCAGCTCTCCAAGAGGGACGCAGAGCTCGACCGGCGCGACGCCGCCCGGGAGAGAAACGAGGTGCTTCTCGTGCGCAGCGTGGGGGCCGCCATCGCGCTCGGCGAGGCCACGGCCACCGCCCTGAAGAACGGCCACGCCAACGGCGAGACTGAGGCGGCCCTCGAGTACGCCAAGCGCATCAAACACGAGCAGAAGGACTTCCTCACCGAACAGGGCATCCACGCGATCTACTGAGGGAGGTGACACCCATGGGAAGATACCGGCGCAAGCGGGAGGCCAAGGCCCGACGCAGGCCGTGGGAGTTCTCGAAGAAGCTGGCGGCGTGGGCCGTCCTCGTCGCAACTGCCGCGGCCGTGGCGTCCTATGTGCTGGCCTTCCGCGATCAGCAGACCGCCAGCGATGTCACGACCACCATCTTCACGGCCTGCATCGGCTACCTCGTGAGCTATGCGGCCAAGTCGGCCACCGAGAAGATCAGCCGCAACCGGCACGGCCTCGACGCTGATGGCAACCCCATCGGCGGGGCCGGCGCCGGAGAGTACACCACCACAACCACATCAGACAAGGAGGCAAAAGGATGAACATGATCGACATCACCCCCATCGTCAACGCCGTCATCGCGCTGCTCGCCGCAGGCGTCAGCGTATTCCTGATCCCGTGGATCAAGAGTAAGACCACCGACGAGCAGCGCAAGGAGCTGCTCGAGTGGGTCAAGATCGGCGTCGCCGCAGCCGAGCAGCTCTATGAGGGGCAGGGTCGCGGCGAGGAGAAGAAGAAGTACGTCCTCGAGTTCCTCGCGTCCATGGGCTTCACCGTGGACGAGGAGGCCATCAACGCGGCCATCGAGGCGGCAGTCAACCGGCTCAACGGCGGCAACCTGCCGCTGGAATAATCAACGCAGAGGGCGGGCCGGCTGGCCCGCCCTTTATTCTGCAAGAAGGAGGAACACATCATGACCAACACCAAGGACATCGACGGCATCGCCCTGAAGCTGGGCGAGGAGCTGACCGAGGAGACCCTCGACGAGCTCAGCAACGGGAAGGGGGACGACGACCATGAGTAACAGCGCCCTGATCTCCTACACCAAGCTCAGCCCCAACCACTCGGGCAAGCGCACCAAGAAGATCGACACCATCACGATCCACTGTATGGCCGGCCAGCTCTCCGTCGAGAGCTGCGGCGCTCTGTTTGCTAAGAGCAGCCGGCAGGCGTCCAGCAACTACGGCATCGGCAACGACGGCCGCATCGCCCTCTATGTGGACGAGGGCAACCGCTCGTGGTGCACATCGTCCAACGCCAACGACCAGCGCGCCGTCACCATCGAGGTCGCCAGCGACGCCACTCACCCCTATGCGGTGAACAGCAAGGCATACGACGCGCTGCTGGATCTCGTGACCGACATCTGCAAGCGCAACGGGATCGCCAAGCTCGTCTGGTCGACCAACAAAAATGAGCGCATGAACCACCTGAACGGCTGCAACATGACCGTGCACCGGGACTATGCGAACAAAGCCTGCCCGGGCGACTGGCTCTACAACCGCCACGGGGAGATCGCAGCCGAGGTCAACCGCCGGCTCGGATCCGGCAGCAGCACCCCCTCCACCGGGGAGACCACCGGCAGCACGGCCTACATCAAGATCGGCGACGTGGTGGAGTTCACCGGCACCAAGCACTACGCCAGCTCCACGGCCAAGGCCGCGTCGAGCTGCAAGCCCGGCAAAGCCAAGGTCACGGCCCTCGCCAAGGGCAAGGCGCACCCCTACCACCTGATCGCCGTCTCCGGCGGCGGCTCCACCGTCTACGGCTGGACGGACGCGGCCGACATCAAGACCAGCGCGGCCGCCACGGCCACCTCGTACCTCGTGAAGGTGACGACCGACGTGCTGAACATCCGCAAGGGCCCCGGCACCAACTACGGCACCAACGGGGACATCCGCGACAAGGGCGTCTACACCATCGTCGCCGAGAGCGACGGGCCCGGAGCCTCCAAGTGGGGCAAGCTGAAATCCGGGGCCGGCTGGATCTCGCTGGACTACACCAAGAAGGTCTAATTGTGCAGTTTGCCACCGGCGTGGCGCGGATCGGTGCCGGCCGGAAGCCCTGAAACCGTCAGAACACACAAAAAGAGCCCGCTCGGGAGTGATCCCGGGCGGGCTTTTTCTGTTTATCGGATGGCCCCGCCATCTCTGAGAATAGAGGCGGTCGCCTTGTATATCTTCGTCCCCCTGTTCGGCCCGAACAGGTCGGAGCTGTCACGATCCCCGAGCGACTTCATGAGGGCCGGATCGCCGGCCACCTGCTCAGCGCATCGCAACAGGACAGGAAACGCGGGGAGCTTGCGCGGATCCGAAAAGCGGCCGCCGTTTTCCTGAAGGTACACCGCATAAGCGTAAAGCGTGGCTTTTCCCACGCCTGCCATCTGGAACATCATGCAGCCGAGCAGGGCCCGCGCCCCTATAAACCGGGAAAAACGGACGCCGCTCTCGTGCGCCCACAAGGAGAGGCCAGGATCCGGCGCATCCTCGTCCTCGTCGGTGATCCGGCTGATGATGGCGCTGACATCTTCCTTGCAAGCCCCCTCTGGAAGCGTGGCCTCAAGATCCAGCGCATAGGCCACCTGCCGCTCGCTGGGGACGTCCATCTGCTCGGCCGAGATCTCCATAGGGTCGGCCAATCCATCGGCAGCAGCAAGAGCCCGGGCTTCCTTTTCGCTCTGCGCTTCATATTTTCGCGTGTTCTTCCTGCCTGTTTCCCGATTGACTCCAACGACACGAAAACGGCCATAATTTACAAAACCGCCGGACGGGCTCTCATACTCGCCGACATAGGCAAGCGGGAGCTCGCCCGGCGTGCGCTGTCTCACCTCGACCTCGGACGTTTTAGCCTCTACATTTACAGAAACCGGGAGTTTTTCCGGCTTTTTCTTCAAAAAGCTGAACAATCCCACGATCTTCTCCCCCTCCACTTTGCGTTTTTTAGCCTTTAGTCATCTTTGGGATAATATTAACATGGGAGTCGTGTTATTGTCAACTTGCTATACCCATCTTTGGCATAAAAGGAGGCGGCGCGTATTTGAAAATATACAGGCCAGAAGGCCGGTGCAATATCTCAGGCGAGCGCGTCCGCGCAGCCAGAGAGCGGGCCGGCATCTCGCAGGAGCGCCTCGCGTACAAGATCCAGATCGCGGGGCTCGACATCACGCAGAAGGCCATCAGCAGGATCGAGACCGGCGACCGCATTGTCGCCGACTATGAGCTCGAGCACCTCGCCGACGCCCTCGGCGTGACCATCTACTACCTGCTCGGAAAAGAATGAAAGCAGCGCAGCCAGAGCGGCCGCGCTGCTTTTCTCTTGTCTCCCCTCTTGACTTTATACAACAAATGTTGTATAGTAAAGACACACGAAACAAAAGGGGAGGCGCTCAACATGGAAACGATCACCACCGGGAAACGCCTGAAGGCGCTGCGAGAGGATCGCGGCCTGTCTCAGTCGCAGCTCGCCAAGAAGGCCGACATCAACAGCCGAGTGCTCCAGACCTACGAGCAAGACGACCGAGACATCGCGGGGGCGAAGCTGAAAACGCTCCTCAAGGTCTGCGTCGCTCTGGAGTGCCGGCTCGAGGACATCGTCACAGACGACGAGACGCTGGCACTGATCGCGGCATACAACAGGCGATGACAACGAAGGGCGGCCAGCCGGCCGCCCTTTTTTCTATTTCACGGAGGGATCACCATGGGGAAACACTTCAGCCACCTGACACCAACGCAGCGCACGCAGATCGACGCCTTCAGGCGCGCCGGCATGAAGGTCGTGGACATCGCCAAGGAGGTCGGCGTCCATTACACCACCATCTACCGGGAGCTCAAGCGGTGCACCTATGAACACCTGAACAGCGACTACACGACCGAGATCCGATACAACCCCGACGGGGCGCAGGCTCGGTATGAGGCCAACCTGCGGGCGAAGGGCCCGGAGCTGAAGATCGGCAACGACTACGAGCTCGCCGACTACCTGATCGGCAAGATCCGGGACGAGAAGTACAGCCCCGAGGCAGCCATCGGAGAGGCCGAGGTCATGGGCTGGCCCTTCCGGGTGCACATCTGCGCAAGTACGGCCTACAACTACATCAGGGGCGAGATCTTCGGCGACGATCTCACTGTGGAAATGTTACCGCAGCACGGGAAGCGCCGCAGGAAGCCGGAGCGGCCAGAGGGCGCCATCCCGAGAAAGCCGGCAGGAAAGAGCATAGAAAAGCGGCCGGAGATCGTGAACACGCGCACGACCTTCGGCCACTGGGAAATGGACAGTCTCGAGAGCGGCAAGGGCTACAAGCGGACGTGGCTCATGCTGACCGAGCGAAAGACCCGCCGGGAGATCATCGTCTCCATGAAGGACAAGACGAGCGAGAGCGTCGTCCGGGCCCTCAACGGCATCGAGCGGAAACTGGGCGCTCTATTCCCGCAGATCTTCCTCTCCATCACCTGCGACAACGGCACCGAGTTCTCGGACGCTGAAGGCATCGAAAACAAGCGCCGAGGGAAAGGAAAACGCACCACCGTCTACTACTGCCACCCATACACGCCGAGCGAGCGCGGCACCAACGAAAACCAAAACGGCCTGATCCGGCGACTCGTCCCGAAGGGGACAGACCTCGGCACCCTCTCGCCCCAAGAGGTGAAGGCCGCCGAGGCATGGCTCAACAGCTATCCCCCGCAAAATGTTCGGTTTTCTGTGCTCCGAGCAGCTTTTCCGGGAGGAGCTGGCCCTCATTCTGGCCCGCTGAAAAATTTTTTAGACTTTTTTAGCATTTACTCTTGACAAACGGCTTTCCCGGGAAATTTTTCTGATCTTTTACATCATCTCCGCGGTATGTTCCGGGCGGGGATGGTTTTTATTTGATCCATTTTTGCAGACGGTTGATCTCGAAGTCTTCTTCGATCTTCGTGAAGGCCGGAAGATGGAGCGGGTCTTCACGGAAGCCGAAGAGATGGGAAGGACAGGCGCAGTCGGTGCAGCCGAATCCGGGAATGTCCCAGTCCGCGGCGCGGGCGACGGCTGCGGCGAGGGCATGCTCCAGATTTTCGGCGGTGCGGACGGGGACCGCCCCCACCCATTCCGCACGCTGCCGGAGGTAATCGATGTGCCAGTGCATCTTCTTCCGCAGGCGGCGGTGCCGGGCGAGGCGCTGATCGAGATTTTTCTTCGCCGAGCCGGTGTATACATAGTACCCTTTCGGGAAATGCACCGTCCCGAGGCGGCCGATCTCTATGTCCGCGTCTTCCGCGAGGCGCAGCGCCAGCAGGTAGCAGCCCCGGTTCCCCGCTTCTTTTTCAACGACCGGGAGCGGCGCGGAGAGGAGACGGACGCTCTCCGGACGGGACAGGTCGTCCGGCCACCGCAGGGCCGCCGCTTTCCATTCGATGTGCGGCGCGGCGGACAGGAAGGCCTCCGCGAATTCCGGATCGGTGTGGTAATCCGGCAGGAACCATTCCGCCCTGTCCCACTGGACGAGGATGAGGAGCCCCGCCTTTTCTCCCCCTTTCCCGATCTCGCCGAGGTGGAGGATGTGCTTCCGCCCGCGGGCCGTCACGGCGTCGGGAAACATGGCGCCTTTCTCCCCGAAGAGCGTGCACGATTTGACTTCCACAGGGAAGCTTTCTTTCTCATTTCCGATGAGCAGGTCGAAGCGGCTGTCCCCCATGGTGACCTCCCGCCGCAGGACGCGGTAGTCTTCCCATCCGGGAATGCGCTTCTCATCGATGAGCGCCGCTGCCGTGTCATTTGCCCGGGACGTGTCGAGGGGAATCATCACGCCGCCCCGCTCCGCGCCGACGACGCGCCACGCCGTGCGGTTTCCTTCCTTTTCATGACGCTCCGCGAGGAGCGCCGTCCCCGGAAAGAGGAGCTCCCGCATGCGTCCCGGATTGGGCATGTGGGCCCGCACGGTCTCTCCGTCCAGCTCCATTTCGATGACGAACCGGTTCGGACGGCGGAGAAACCGGCCTTTTCTGATCTCCTTCATACTGTTTCCTATTTCCAAAAGAAAAGCAGGGCAGCCGCCGGGCCGCTCTGCCTTGTATCCGTTTATGCGTTATACGTTGAAGCGGAAATACGCCACGTCTCCGTCCTGGATCTCGTAGTCCTTCCCTTCGATGCGGAGCAGCCCTTTTTCGCGGACCGCGTTGAAGGAGCCGCACGCCATGAGGTCTTCATAGGGCACGATCTCCGCGCGGATGAATCCCCGCTCGATATCGGAGTGGATCTTGCCCGCCGCTTTCGGCGCTTTCGTGTGAGCGTGAACCGTCCAGGAGCGGCATTCGTCTTCTCCGACGGTGAAGAAATTGATGAGCCCCAGCAGGGAATAGGCGGAGCGGATGAGGCGGTTCAGCCCCGGCTCGGTCTCGCCCAGATCGGCGAGGAACGCCTTTGCTTCTTCCGCGTCCAGCTCGGACACTTCCTGCTCGATCTCCGCGGAGATCGGCACCCAGCTGGCTTTCTGCTTCTCCGCTTCCGCCGCAGCCTTCTGCACATAGGGATTCGCCATGGGATCGGCGATGTCGTCTTCCGACGTATTCAGCACATAGAGCACAGGCTTCAGGGTGAGCAGGTTCAGTTCTTTCAGGATCTCCAGATCGTCTTCGGAGAGGTCGAGGAGCCGCGCCGGTGTGCCTTCGGAAAGAGCGGCGTAGACCTTTTCCAGCGTCGGCAGCTGCGCTTTCGCGTCTTTAATGCCTGCCTGCGCGAGTTTCGCGGTCTTCGTCTTTTTCTTGTCTACGCTGTCCAGATCGGCCAGACAGAGCTCGGTATTGATGATATCCATATCGCGGACAGGATCGACGGAACCTTCCACGTGGGTAATATTGGAATTTTCAAAGCACCGCACCACGTGAGCGATGGCGTCGGTCTCCCGGATGTGGCTCAGGAACTGATTGCCCAGGCCCTCGCCTCTGGACGCGCCCGCTACGAGCCCCGCGATGTCCACGAAGCGGGTGAAAGCGGGGGTCGTCTTCTTCGGATGGAACATGTCCGCCAGGTCATACAGGCGGTGATCCGGCACTTCTACGACGCCCACATTCGGCTCAATGGTGCAGAAGGGGAAATTCGCCGCTTCCGCGCCGGCTTTCGTGATGGCGTTAAAGAGCGTGGATTTCCCTACGTTCGGCAGTCCCACGATGCCGATCTGCAGATTTGTACTCATAAAGTCCTCCTGTGCGGCAGCTGCCCGCCGCATAGACACGGCATAAGAGCACAGCCCGGAGAGCCGTGCTCATGCCTGAAATTCGATCGTCTTATTTCCGCGCGGCCAGCGCTTTTTTCATGCGCTCCACCGCTTCCTTCGTCAGTTCCGGCGTATTGAACGCGGTGAGGCGCACATAGCCCTCGCCGCAGGGGCCGAATCCGGAGCCGGGGGTGCAGATGACCTGCGCTTCATTCAGCATGAAGTCGAAGAAATCCCAGCTGGTCATGCCTTCCGGCACAGTGAGCCACACATAGGGGCTGTTCGTGCCGCCGCATGCCGCGAGGCCCGCTTCCTTCGCTCCTTCGAGGATCATGGCCGCGTTCTTCTTGTAGATCGCGATGGTGTCATGGATCTGCTTCTGTCCTTCCGGCGTGTAGACCGCTTCCGCGCCGCGCTGGACGATGTAGGAGACGCCGTTGAATTTCGTGCACTGGCGGCGGTCCCAGAGCGCGTTGGCTTCCACCTTTTCGCCGGACGCCGTCTCGAGCATGAGCTCATGCGGGATGACGCAGAAACCGCACCGCACGCCGGTGAATCCCGCCGTCTTGGAGTAGGAGCGGAATTCGATGGCCACTTCCTTCGCCCCTTCGATCTCGTAGATGCTGTGGGGGATATTGTCTTCGGAAATAAAGCATTCATACGCCGCGTCGAAGAGGATGACCGAGCCGGTCTGCTTCGCATAGCGCACCCACATGGTGAGAGCCTTCTTATCCAGCGCCGCGCCGGTGGGGTTATTGGGCGAGCAGAGATAAATGACCGCCGGATCGTGCGCTGGAAGGCTCGGCTGGAAATCGCATTCCTCGTAGCACGGCAGGTATTCGATGCGGTTGTACGCGCCGTTCACGAAAACGCCGCTCCGTCCCGCCATGACGTTGCTGTCCACATAGACCGGATAGACCGGGTCGGTGACGGCGACGATGCAGTTCATGTCAAAGATCTCCTGGATATTGCCCACATCGCACTTCGCGCCGTCGCTGACGAAAATTTCCGACGGATCGATCTCGATGCCGCGGGATCTGTAATCATGCTCCACGATAGCTTCCCGGAGGAAAAGGTAGCCCTGCTCCGGGCCGTAGCCGCGGAATGTCTCCGCGTGCGCCATTTCATCGACGGCTTTGTGCATGGCTTCGATGACCGCCGGAGCCAGAGGCTGCGTCACATCGCCGATGCCGAGGGAAATGAGCGACGCTTCGGGATGCTTCGCCTGGTAAGCGGCCGCTCTCTTTTTCACTTCCGCAAAGAGGTAAGACCCCTGCAGATTCAGATACGCTTCATTACAACGTGCCATATTTTCAACTCCTGTTCAAAGATTTATCTTACATTTTATCATACGCGGGAAATGAAATACAGAAAATTTCTCCCCGCCAGCGGCGCGGCGGAAAAATTTCGCCTTCCCCGATTTCTCCGCCGGAAAATTTCCGCTCGTTTTTCTTTTCCCGCCGGAAAAATTCCGTCCGTTTTCCGCGGAGCGCTGAAAAATGACCGGCCGTTTTCCCCGTTTCACCGGGCATTTTCCCGCCGCTTTCCTTCCGGCGGAAGAAAATGACCGCGTCTCTGCACTGATGCGATAGATAAATTACTTTTACTTTATACGCTATGATTTTTTTCGAATTTATAGTAAAGTAAAGACAGACGCGGGACGGCAGTTTGCGGCTCCGTTTTTTTATGCCGGACGGCGGCCCGGCTCCGCCGCGGACATTTCCGCTTCCGTTCCGCACAGACTGCTCTTCTTTTTATTTCCACTGGAGGTGTTATTTTGAATCTGGTTTTCGCAGCCATCGTCACCATCTGGGCCGGGTGGCTCATCGTCGGGCGCTACAAAGCCCAGACGGTGCTCTTTATTGCAGGCGGCATCATGCTCGCCGGGTCGGCCATCATGGGCTACGGCTCCATCCTGCCGGAAGGCAAGGGCACGGGCTTCATGGGATTCGATCTTTTTGAACTCATCCGCTCCCTCTTCGCGAACCGCGTGGCGGGCCTGGGCCTCAACATCATGGCCGTCGGCGGCTTCGCCCGGTACATGGACAAGATCGGCGCGAGCAATGCTCTCGTCAATCTCACCATTTCCCCGCTACTGAAGCTGAAATCGCCGTACATCGTCATGAGCGCCTGCTGGGTGCTGGGCATGTTCCTCGGCCTCGCCATCAACAGCGCTTCCGGCCTGGCCATGCTCCTCATGGTGACCATGTTCCCGATCCTCGTGGCCCTCGGCGTCTCCCGCATCGCGGCGACCGCCGCCATCGCGACGACGCTCTGCCTCGACTGGAGCCCCGCGGATACGGGCACCATCCTCGCCGCGGAGATCTCCGGCCTGAATCCGGTCATCTACTGGCATACCTACCAGATCCCGATCGCGTGCATCGTCATCCCCGTCGTCGCCGTCGTTCACTACTTCACCCAGAAGATCATGGACAAACGGGACGGCCACGTGGTGCAGCCCATGCGTCCTGACGATGTGGCCGTCCATGCGGAAAACGCCGCGGAGCAGGAAGCCATGACATCCCATCCGCCGAAGCTCTTCGCCCTGCTTCCGGTCATTCCGCTGGCGCTCATCCTCATCTTCTCGCCGCTCTGCATCCCCACCATCAAAATGAACATCATCATGGCCATGTTCATCGGCATGGCCATCGGCATGGTGGCGCAGCTCATCCGCACGGGCAAGCCCAAAATGGTCTGCGAAGAGATCCAGGTCTTCTTCGACGGCATGGGCCGCCAGCTGGCGAACGTCATCACCATCATCATCGCCGGCGAATTCTTTGCTCAGGGCCTCACCGCCACCGGTTCCATCGACGCGCTCATCAATGGCGCGCAGCATACCGGCTTCGGCGCGACGGGCCTCACCCTCGTCATGATCGGCATCATCGCCGCGTGCAGCATCATCATGGGCTCCGGCAACGCCCCCTTCTTCGCCTTCGCCAATCTCGTCCCCGAGATCGCCGCGAAGACCGGCGTGAACGCCGCCTTCATGATCCTGCCGATGCACCTCATCGCCAGCTCCGCCCGGGCCATCTCCCCCATCACCGGCGTCATCATCGTCGCCAGCGGCATGGCGGGCATCAGCCCCTTCGATCTGGTGAAACGCACCGCCATCCCCATGGCCGTATCGTGCGTTCTCATCGTAGTCGGCAATTTCGTTCTCTTCGGCTGATACGGAGCCGCGCAAAGATCCCCGGACAGGTTCCGGGGATTTTCTTTGCCCTTTTACGGGCACACAAAAAGCGCATGCCCTCAAAGCACGCGCTTTTCTTTTTCAAAAACGGGAATAGTAAGTTACCAATCTCTTTCGCGGATAGCTTCTTCAGTATCAATGGGGATGTTAAACCATTGCAGAATATAGGCCACAGTAACTCCTATACAGTCTCGCGCCACCGTTTCGATCTCGCTGCCGTTCTCGTCAAATTCCTCTTGAAGATCATTGATGCCGCAGACCGCTTCGTCCAGTTTCTCCTGCACCGCTTCGGTATCCGTTTCGCCGCTCTCCAGCAAGTCAATGACCTTCTGAAGTTCGTTCTTTACCTTATCTACCAAAAAATCAGGATAGTATTCATCCTGATACATCTCATCCAGCAATTTATAATTTGGGTCAAATGCTTTCATTTTTCTTCTCCTTTCAAACTACGATCTGCTTCTCTCCCCAGCTTCCCGATAACTGGAAATTATCGGATGAAATTTTTAGTCTAATTCAGTCCGACTAAATAAATCTAAAATAAAGGGCTTATCCTCACAGGCTTTTTTGAAACGGAGAATAAAGTCTGCCAGTGCATCTGTATCTTTTGAATAGACACAGAGCATACTGCCCTCTGGGTCAAAGTCTATTTTCCCTTGTAAATCTGAACACTGTTCGTCCAAAAATACTTGTGCTAAACTTCCCCAATCATAACCGTTTCCCTCAAATCCTTCATCTGCACGAGTATCAAAAATCTCTTGTAAGTACTCTCCTACATTCAGGCAAGCAGAAGCACTTTCTTCATGTTCTACCCAGAAAAATGGTGCAATTTCTTTTTCAAATTGTTCTGTAACTTTCATATCTGTGTACTCCCTTCAAATTCCGATTTACCGTTCTCTTATTCTTTCCTTCTCCGGGTATTTATACGGCAAGAAACGGCCCGCCTTTTTCAAGCGGACCGTTTCTTTCTGTTTCGTTTACAGTTCAAATACGACACGGCCCAGCACGTGATCCACCGGGACGGGGCCGATGAAGCGGCTGTCGCTGCTGTGGTTGCGGTTGTCCCCCATCACGAAGACCCGGCCTTCCGGCACGGTGTAGGAGCCGTCCATGGAAAATTCCATGGGCTCGTTGATATAGGGCTCGTCCAGACGCTCGCCGTTGCGCCACACGGCGCCGTCGTGAAATTCCAGCACGTCGCCGCCTTTTCCGATGACGCGCTTCACCCAGACGCTGTGTTCCTGCCGGCTCTTATTGAAGATGGCGATGTAATTGTTGAGAGGCTCCGTCAGGTCGTCCGCCCAGGAACGTTCTCTCTGCGCGCGGCTGTCGATGATGACGATATCCCCGTAGTCCGGCTCTTCCCGGAGCACGTGGCCGATCTTGGAAACGATCAGGTACTGTCCGTCATTCAGCGTGGGGTACATGGATTCCCCGGACACTCTCGTCGGCACAAATAAAAAAATGTGGATCACCATGGCCAGGAAGAGCGCCACGACGATCGAATATATCCAGTCAAAGACTTCTCTCATGATTTCCTCCAAACAAAAATAGCGGATAGTGCTTATCCGCTATTTTACCAAATCTCTTTGTAATTTTACAGCTTGACCGGAGGCTTTTCTTCGCCGAAGCGGTGGATGGTGTCGATGAAGCGCACCGTGCCCGTCTTGTAGCGGAGGAGCAGGGTGTGCGTCCGGCAGCCGCTGCCGAAGAAGCGCACGCCGTTCATGAGGGTGCAGTCCGTGATGGCCGTCGCGGAGAAGATGCAGTCGTCGCCCTTCACCAGATCGTCCAGCTTCAGCACGCGGTTCGGGTCGTCCATTCCCATTTCGTGGAGGCGGGTGATCTCTTCATGATTGTGCGGGAGGAGCCGGGCCTGCATGTCGCCGCCGAGGCATTTGAGGCCCACCGCCGCGAGCACGCCTTCCGGCGCTCCGCCGGAGCCGATCACCATGTGGACGCCGCTGCCTTCGATGCCGCATTCCACGGCCGGAGCCACGTCGCCGTCGGTGATGAGGCGGATGCGCGCGCCCGCTTCCCGGCATTCGCGGATGATCTTTTCATGGCGCTCTCTGTCGAGAACGACCACGGTGAGGTCGGAAATGTCCCGTTCCATGCCTTCCGCGAGACGGCGCAGGTTTTCCGTGACAGGCGCGTTGATATCGATGCGTCCTTTGCCGCGGGGGCCGACGCAGATCTTTTCCATGTACATGTCCGGCGCGTGGAGGAGGCAGCCTTTCGGAGCGATGGCCAGCACCGCGATGGCGCCGTCCTGTCCTTTCGCCACCAGGTTCGTCCCTTCCACCGGGTCGACGGCGATATCCACTTCCTCGCCGCCGCGGCCCACGTGTTCGCCGATATAGAGCATCGGCGCTTCGTCCATTTCCCCTTCGCCGATCACGACGGTGCCGGAGATGGGGGTGAGCGCGAACTGCGCGTGCATGCCGTCTACGGCGAGCTGATCCGCGCCTTCTTTATCGCCTTTCCCCATGAGACGGGCGCTGCGGATGGCCGCCTGCTCCGTGACGCGCACAAATTCCAGAGATAACTGTCTTTCCATTGAGATGCCTCCTCCTCGGTCTGCCGAAGCAGTCCAAAAATTACTTTTTTCTTTAAGTGTATGCGTCTTTTCATTTATTGTACCATGTTTCCCCGTATCTTTCAGTATACACTTTTTCCAGACCGCATCAGGCTGTCCCGTTCCGCTCCGAGCGGCGGTATAAGGCCGCCTGTTTGACAGGGCGGCCGGATTTTTTTACGATAGGGGAAAAGGAAAGGAGGACGTCATGCGCAGATTTTCCGGCATTCATACCGTTCATTTTTACGGGGACAGCCTCACCGCAGGCTACGGCGCGGCGCCCGCCGACGGCTGGATTGCCCGCCTCGCCCGCCGTTTCCCGCGCCTCACGCTGTACAATCACGGCGAATGCGGCCGTCTCTTCTCCGATATCGCCGCCGACGCGTGGACGGTCGTCCATTACCCGGCGGAGGGGGAAGCGCTTTTCCTCATGGGCGGCACCAACGACATTCTCTGCGGCATCCGGTTCGCCGCGCTGCTCCGCAAGGCGGAGGAAGAGATCCGCGGCCTCTCCGCGCGCATCCCGCTCATCCTCGGCACGCCTCTTCTCACGACCCGCGCCAGCATCGCCGCCGGCTGGCAGCAGGACTGGCAGTATGAGGAAAATGACCGGGAGCTCGCGGCTTACGGCGATTTTCTCCGCGCTCTCGCGGAGGAGCTCTCCCTGCCGCTTCTGGATTTCCAGAAAGAGTTCCCCCGGTTTGACGAATGGTATTCCGACGGCGTCCATCCGAACAGCGGCGGATACGCCCGCATGGCGGAGACGGCGGAACAGTTTTTCAAGACCTTGTGACCACGCAAAAAGCCCGGCTTGTCGCCGGGCCTTTTCATTGCTCGTTTGCCGCGCGGATGAAATCCATTACTTCTTTTTCCTTCTGTTCCAGCAGCGCTCGGTCTCCGCGCGTCTCCATATTGAACCGGATGAGCGGCTCCGTATTGGACGGGCGCAGATTGAAGCGCCAGCTGCCGAAATCCATGCTCACGCCGTCCAGATGAGAAATCTCTTTGGCTTCGGAGCGGTATTTTTCTTCCGCTGCCCGGAGCACGCCCGCCACGTCCCGCGCGGGCAGATTGATCTCGCCGCTCACGGGATAGCGCTCTTCCATTTCCCGCACCAGTGCGGCCAGGCTCTTCCCCGTGGCGCTCACGATCTCCGCCACGATGAGCCAGGGGATCATGCCGCTGTCGCAGTAGGAAAAATCCCGGAAGAAATGGTGGGCGCTCATTTCCGCGCCGTACACGCCGCGCACCCGGCGGAGCGTTTCTTTCATGAAGGCGTGGCCGCCTTTCGACTCCACCGCGCGGCCGCCGAGCTTTTCCGCGATCTCTTCCGTATTCCAAAAGCACCGCGGATCGTGGACGACGGTCTCGCCGGGATATTTTTCAAGAAAATACCCTGCCAGCAGCCCTACCATGTAGTAGCCTTCCACAAAGCGGCCCTCGTGATCGACGAAGAAGCACCGGTCGAAATCACCGTCCCAGGCGATGCCCATATCCGCGCCGGTCTCCTTCACCTTCTCGATGAGCGGCCCCCGGTTCTCCGGCAGCATGGGATTCGGCACACCGTGAGGAAACGTGCCGTCCGGCTCCATGTACATCTCCGTAAAGCGGAAGGGCAGATGGGGCTTCAGTTTTTCAAAAACGAGACCCGCGCCGCCGTTGCCCGCGTCTGCCACGATGGAGAGAGGCTTCATGCGGCGGATGTCGGCATAGCCGAGGATGTGGCGGATGTAATCATCCATCACATCGAGCGCCGTCACCGTCCCCCGGCGCTCCGGCTCCGTGAAATTCCCGGCGTATACCCGCTCTTCGATCTCTTTCAGCCCCGTGTCGGCGCTGATGGGGATGCCTTCCTCCCGGACGAGCTTCAGGCCGTTATTGTCTTTCGGATTGTGGCTCGCCGTGATCATGATGCCGCCGGACAGGCCGTAATGGAAGACCGCGAAATAGACCATTTCCGTCCCGCAGAGGCCGATATCGCACACGTCCGCGCCGCCGTCGCAGAGCCCCTCCATGACCGCCGACGCAAGACTCTCCGAAGACAGGCGGATATCCCGGCCCACGGCGACCTTTTCGGGATGATACATCTCCGCGTAGGCCCGCCCCACACGGTACGCCAGCTCCTCATTGATCTCCGTCGGGATCACGCCGCGGATATCGTAGGCTTTGAACCCGCCGCGGCTCTCCGGCAGCTCACCCCTCGTCATCGCCCTGCGCCTCCTTTTCCTGCGCCAGCCGGTCGAGCGCTTTCGTATAGCCGTCCGCGCCGAAGCGGAGGCACCGCTTCACACGGGAGATCGTGGCCGTGCTCGCGCCGGTCATCTCCTCCACGCGGTCATATTTTTCCCCGTTTTTCAGCATGCGCGCCACTTCGAGGCGCTGGGACATGTCGCGCAGCTCGTTGACCGTGCACAGGTCTTCAAAAAATTCATAGCAGTCTTCTCTGGACTTCAGGGTCAGGATCGCATCGAAAAGCTGATCCGCCAGCGGATTCACAAGGCGCTGATTGACGCTCATAGAGACCTCCTTTTATACAAAATCCTTTCATGCTTTCACTCTTTAATTCATTATAGCATACAAACGGGGTTTCTCAATTTTTACCGCTGCCGGCCGTCTCTGCGCCAGGCGCGCCCCTCTTTTGACTGCGGCGCCGCGGCGCCCCGCGCGTCTCCGCCGGCCGCTCTCCTCCCGGAACCGGGCAGCAAAAAAGCATCCCTCCTCACGGAAAGGATGCTTTTTATTTATCTTCTGAAATAGCGTTTCAGGAAATAGATCAGCGCCGCCGCGCCGGCGAGGATCATTCCGCCGACGATGAAAAACCACGCCACCGCGAGGAATACCGCCACGACCGCCGCCGCCGCGCCCCAGAAGAGCGCTTTCTTCCACCACGGCATGGCCGACGTATTGCCGACCACATGCACATGGAAGCCGCTGCGGACGTTCTCTTCTTTTCGTTCTTCCTCGCCGGATTCATTCAGCGTGAGGCCCCGGTATTCGTGAACGTCCTCTCTGGACATCACCCGCGGGCTCTCTTCCGGCGCTTCATTTTTATAGTCTTCGTTCATGCTCACTGCTCAGAGAGCTTCTTCGTCAGGATGCCGTTCACGACCTGCGGATTGGCCTTGCCTTTCGTCTCCTTCATGATCTGTCCCATGAGGAAGCCCACTGCCTTTTTCTTACCCGCCTTGAAGTCGGCCACCGACTGAGGATTGGCCGCGATGATGCGGTCCGCCAGTTCTTCCAGCGCGCCGGTGTCGCTGATCTGGACGAGACCTTTTTCTTTGACGATCGTTTCCGCGTCTTTGCCGGTCTCCCACATATCAGAGAAGACCTGCTTCGCGATCTTGCCGGAAATGGTGCCTTTGCCGATGAGGCCCAGCAGATCGGCGAGAGCCGCCGCCGTGACGGGAGCCGCCGCCATTTCGAGGCCGCTCTGGGAGAGCTTCTTCGCGAAGTCGCCCATGAGCCAGTTCGCCGCTTCCTTCGGGTCCGCGCCGGCCGCCACCATGGCTTCGAAATAGTCCGCCCGCGCCTTGTCGTTCGTCAGGTAATCCGCGTCATACGACGTGAGGCCGTAGCTCTCCATGTATCTTTCCTTGCGCGCGTCGGGCAGCTCGGGGAGAGTCTTCCTGATTTCTTCGATGTATTCCTCGCTCACCGTGAAGGGCACGAGATCCGGTTCCGGGAAGTAGCGGTAATCGTTGGCTTCTTCCTTCTTGCGCATGCTCTTGGTGACGCCTTCCTTTTCATCCCAGGTGCGCGTCTCCTGCACGACGGTGCCTCCTTCTTCGAGGAGCTCCGCCTGGCGCATGGCTTCGTATTCGATGGCCCGCTCTACGCCGCGGAAAGAATTGATATTCTTGATCTCCGTCTTGGTTCCCAGTTCCTTCTGGCCCACGGGACGGACGGAAACGTTCGCGTCGCACCGGAGACTCCCTTCTTCCATCTTGCAGTCGGAAACGCCGCAGTACTGGAGGATGGCGCGGAGTTTTTCCATGTACGCCACGGCTTCCTTAGCGGAGCGCATATCCGGCTCGGATACGATCTCCAGAAGGGGCGTGCCTGTACGGTTGTAATCGACGAGGGAATAATCGGAATCGGTGATGGACGTGCCGTGATGGACGAGTTTGCCCGCGTCTTCTTCCATGTGCGCGCGGGTGATGCGGATCGTGGTCTTCTTCCCGTCCACTTCCACGTCGAGATGACCGTGCTCGCAGATCGGCAGGTCATACTGGGAAGTCTGGAAGTTTTTCGGCAGGTCGGGATAATAATAATTCTTGCGGTCAAATTTGCTGTACCGGGAGATCTCGCAGTTCAGCGCCAGCCCCGTGCGGACGGCAAATTCAAGCACTTTTTTATTCAGCACCGGCAGGACGCCCGGAAGGCCCAGGCAGACCGGGCAGACATTCGTATTCGGCTCCGCGCCGAAGGAAGTCCGGCAGCTGCAGAAGATCTTCGTGGCGGTGCGGAGTTCCGTATGCACTTCAAGCCCAATGACTGCTTCGTATTTCATACTTACATTTCTCCTTTCGGCGCGGTCTTCGTGAATTCCGGATGCGCCTGTTCAAAAGCGTACGCCGCGTTCAGGATGCGTTCTTCTCCGAGCGCCGGGCCGATGAGCTGCATGCCGAGAGGCATTCCGCCGGCAAAGCCCACGGGAATGCTGATGGACGGCGCGCCGATGAGATTGACCGGCACCGTGCAGATATCTTCCATGTAGAGGGACAGCGGATCGGAAAATGCGCCGAAGCGGAAGGCCGCGCCGGACGCCGCCGGAGCCGCGATGACGTCGCATTTCGCGAAAGCCGCGTCGAAATCCTGTTTCAGGAGCGTGCGCACCTTGAGCGCTTTCAGATAATACGCATCGTAGTAGCCGGCGGAGAGAACATAGTTCCCCAGCATGATGCGGCGCTTCACTTCGCTGCCGAATCCGGCGCTTCTCGTCTTGATGTACATGTCCACGATGTCCTCGCCGGGCATGCGGAAGCCGAAGCCCACGCCGTCGTAGCGGGCCAGGTTCGAGCTCGCTTCCGCCGGAGCGATGATGTAGTATACCGACACGCCGCTCTTGATATGGGGGATGGAAACGGGAACGATCTCCGCGCCTTCCCCTTCATAGAATTTCAGCGCCCTGTCGATCGCTTCTTTTGTCTCCGCTTTGATGCCCGCGCCGAAAAATTCCTCCGGCACGCCGATGCGGAGCCCTTTCACATCCGTGGTGAGCGCGTTCTTGTAATCCTTCTTCTCCATCGGGATGGATGTGGAGTCCCGGGGATCGTGTCCGGCAATGGCATTGAGGACGATCGCCGCGTCGGTCACGTCCTTCGTGATCGGCCCGATCTGGTCGAGAGAGGACGCGAAGGCAAGAAGGCCGTAGCGGGAAACGAGACCGTACGTCGGTTTGAGGCCGACAAGCCCGCAGAAAGACGCCGGCTGGCGGATCGATCCGCCCGTATCGGAGCCGAGGGCCCACACCGCTTCATTCGCCGCCACCGCCGCCGCGCTGCCGCCGGAAGACCCGCCGGGAACGCATTCCGTATCCCACGGATTGCGGCTCGGTCCGAAATAGGAATTTTCCGTGGAGCTGCCCATGGCAAATTCGTCGAGATTCGTCTTGCCGAGGGAAATGTAGTCTTCCGCTTCCAGCTTTTCGATGACAGTCGCGTTGTACGGAGCGACCCAGTGTTCCAGCATGCGGGACGCTGCCGTGCAGGTCTCGCCTTTGATGCAGATATTGTCCTTCACCGCGCCGGGAATGCCCGCCAGATCGGAAACAGCCTCGCCCGCGGCGATCTTCGCATCCACAGCGGCCGCTCTCGCGAGGGCCTTCTCATCACTCGTGGAAAGGTACGCATGGATCTCGCCTTCCGCCGCGTCGCGGTGCGCGATGACCTGCTTTGTCAATTCGACCGCGGAGATCTCCTTCGCGGCCAGCTTCTCATGGAGATCGTGAATGGTCATAGAATTCACAGTCCTGCCTCCTTATATGATCTTCGGCACTTTGAAGTAGCCGTTTTCTTTTTCCGGCGCGTTCAGAAGCGCTTCTTCATTGGTAAACGATTCACGCGGCACGTCTTCGCGCATGACATTGTACTGCTCCACCGCGTGGACAGTGGGCGGCACATCCTTCGTGTCGTACTGATTCAATTCATCCATGTACGTCAGGATGCTGCTCATGGATTCCTTCATTTCCTCCAGTTCCGCCGGTTCAAAAGCGAGCCGCGAGAGCAGAGCGACCTTCTGGACTTCCTCTGTAGATATTTTCACCTGATTCACTTTCCTTTCTTCCGGAAAAACGGTTTTCCCCTGTATTTCTGCGAAAATTAATCGGTACCATTATACCATATCCCCCTGCGCCGCGCCGACCGGCGGCGGAAATCTTCCCGTTTCCCTCCGGTTTTGTGGTATAGTATAGACAGGATTATTGATAAGTACATAAAAGGAGGCCATCATGAGGAGTCAGAAAAAAATCGCCGCCGTCCTTCTCCTCGCCGCGTGCCTCGGCGGATACGCCGCCGCGCCGGTCTATGCCGCGCCGAAAGCGCAGAATCAGGTCAACCGCATCCTGAATAAGCTCGACCGCCAGCGGGACACGCAGCTCCGCCAGCAGAGCCGGAACGCCCGCACCGCCCGTCAGCAGCAGCTCCGCGAACAGGCGCGGCCCGGCGATCCCAATAACGTCACCGCGCGCCAGGCAGACGCCGTCCGCGACCGCGCCGCCAATTTGCAGGACAAGCAGCGCGATCAGGCGGAAGATCAGAAAGACGCCCGTCCGTGAACGGCAAAAAATTAGAAGCGGAAAAACAAACGGCGCTTCCCGCGGAAAAAGGGAAGCGCCGTTTTCTTATGCGCAAAAAAATAAGCGGACTTTCTCCGCTCTCCGCAGAAAAATGACCGCTCATTTTTCACAGGCACAATAAAAGAGACCGCCTTTGAAAGACAGGTCTCTTTTTTCTCTGTTTATTTCACAACGATATTGACGATGCGCTGCGGCACGACGATGCACTTCACGATCGTCTTGCCGTCGAGATACTTCGCCAGCTCCGGCAGAGCCTTCGCTTTCGCGGCGATATCGTCCTTCGCCATATCCATCGGTACGGTGACCGTCGCGCGCACTTTGCCGTTCACCTGCACGGCCAGTTCCGCTTCGTCTTCACGGAGCGCTTCCTGATCCGCTTCCGGCCACTTTGCGTCGTGGACGCTCTTTTCTTCTTCGTCCAGATGCTGCCACAGCTCTTCCGTGATATGCGGCACGAAAGGCGCCAGGAGAATCAGCAGATTCCGGGTCAGTTCCTTCGCGAATCCGTCATGGATGGAGTCGTGCTTCTCCACATAGAGATACATGGCGTTGACCAGTTCCATGATGGAGCTGATGGCGGTATTGAAATTGAATTTTCCGTCCAGATCTTCCGTGACTTTCGCGATGGTCTGGTGCAGACGGCGGCGGAGCTTCTTTTCTTCCTCATTGAGCGCCGGCGCGTCGGTGCGTTTCAGTTCCAGATAGCGTCCGACGATGGCCCAGACGCGCTTCAGGAAGCGGTACGAACCTTCCACGCCCTGATCGCTCCAGGCGAGATCTTTTTCCGGCGGCGCCGTAAAGAGGATGAAGAGGCGGGCCGTGTCCGCGCCGTACTTCCCGACGATCTCTTCGGGGCTGACCACGTTGCCCACGGATTTGCTCATCTTGCCGCCGTCTTTCAGCACCATGCCCTGGCAGAGCAGGTTCGTGAAAGGCTCAGACGCTTCCACAAGGCCTTCGTCCTGGAGCACTTTCATGAAGAAGCGGGAATAAAGCAGATGAAGGATGGCGTGCTCAATGCCTCCGATATACTGATCGACAGGCATCCAGTAATTGGCTTTTTCTTTATCGAAAGGCTGCGCCTCGTTTTTCGGATCGGTATACCGCAGGAAGTACCAGGAAGAATCGATGAAGGTGTCCATGGTATCGGTCTCGCGGATCGCGTCGGCGCCGCAGTGCGGGCACTTGCAGTGGAGGAATTTCTCGCTCGTCTGGAGAGGAGACGTAGCGCCTGCCACGAAGTCGACGTCTTTCGGCAGCACCACCGGGAGGTCTTCTTCCGGCACGAGCACCGGGCCGCAGTGCGGGCAGTTGATGATCGGGATCGGGCAGCCCCAGTAGCGCTGGCGGGAGATCAGCCAGTCGCGGAGACGGTAATTGACCTTGCCTTCGCCGATGCCCATTTCTTCGAGCTTCTTCGTAATGGCTTCGCGGCCTTCCGCGGAAGTCAGCCCGTCAAATTCGCCGGAATTGATGAGCCAGCCTTCTTCATGATACGCGTCTTCCATCGTGTCGAGAGAAAGGCTGTGTTCCTTATTCTGTACGACCAGCTTCATGGGCAGGCCGTATTTTTTAGCGAATGCCCAGTCGCGTTCATCATGGGTCGGTACGGCCATGACGGCGCCGGTGCCGTATTCATAAAGGACATAGTTCGCGATCCAGATCGGCACTCTTTCGCCGGTGAGCGGATGGATGGCATAGCTGCCGGTGAACATGCCCAGCTTTTCCGCCGCTTCCGACGTGCGGTCGATGTCGTTCTCGTTCTTCACCTTTTCAATGAAAGCGCGGATCTCATCGGCCTGCGGATTGCCTTCGATCAGCTTCGGCACGAGGGGATGTTCCGGCGCGAGCACCATGTAGGTGACGCCGTACACCGTGTCCACGCGGGTCGTGTAGACTGGGATCGTATCGTCCATGCCTTCCACTTTGAAGGAGAACTGCGTGCCCGTGGAACGGCCGATCCAGTTGCGCTGCATCGTCTTGACGCGTTCCGGCCAGCCCGGCATATGATCGAGATCAGCCAGCAGACGGTCCGCGTAGGCGGTGATCTTCAGGAACCACTGGGACAGGTCTTTCTTCACCACCGGCGTCTTGCAGCGCCAGCAGCGGCCTTCTTCGACCTGTTCATTGGCGAGCACCGTATGGCAGCTCTCGCACCAGTTGACCTTCGCTTCTTTTTTGTAGGCAAGGCCTCTCTTGTAGAAAATTTCAAACAGTTTCTGGGTATGCTTGTAATAATCTTCGCCGCAGGTGAGCACCTTCCGGTCCCAGTCGTAGGACAGCCCCAGCTCTTCCTGCTGGCGGGTCATATTGTCGATATTGGAATACGTCCATTCCGCCGGCGGGATGCCGTGCTTGATCGCGGCGTTCTCCGCAGGCATGCCGAAAGCGTCAAATCCCATGGGATGGATCACATTGAAGCCCTGCATCTTCTTGAAGCGGGCGACCACATCGCCGATGGAATAGTTTCTTACATGGCCCATGTGCAGATTGCCGGAGGGATACGGGAACATCTCCAGTACGTAATACTTTTTCTTATTCGGGTCTTCCCTGACCGCGAAAGCGTCCGTTTCCTTCCAGATCTTCTGCCATTTCTTTTCGATCTGCTGAGGAACGTATTTTTCCATACAATCACCTTCCATACTTTCAGGAAATATTTGAAAGATTTTCCCCTTTTTCGTTAGAGTACATCAGTTGTCATTATAATATGCTGTCCGAAGAGCGTCAAACGGAAAGCCCTGTCTTTCCCCCCGCGGGAGCATCGGAAAAAGGGAGGCTTCCGCCTCCCCCTTTTCATTTTTTCGGAGACTTTTCCAACTCCCCGTACAGAGAGGGCGTCTCGAATCCGTACCGCCAAAAAGCCGCGCCCCGCAGGCCGTACGCATCGAGCAGGCCGAGCTTCTCGCCGAGAGAACGCGATTCCTCCAGCCAGGCTCTCCGGCGGACGCCGCCTTCCCTCCAGTCTGCATAAAACTGCCGTTCCTTCTTCTGCCACCGCGGCACGATCTTGTGCTTCCGGCTGAATTCATCCGTATAGCGGACGGTCAGTATATCCGACCGCACCGCGCCGTCGTCGCCGGTCCACACCCGCGTGTAGAGCGGCATGCCGAGGACGAGCTTCTCCGCAGGCACTTCTTTCAGAAGCGGCGGCAGGATGCGCCCCAGCCAGTCGCAGGCCGCGTTCGGCCCCGCGTGGGGACTGGAGCCGCCGGTCTGGTCGTATCCCATGAGGATCTCATAGTCGGCGTGCTCCGCCAGCCCTTTCCGGTCATAGCATCCCGTCCAGTAACTGTCCGCCGCCCCGATGGGCATGATGTCCACCGAGAGTTCCTTATTCATGGCGTGCATGCGCTCCGCCGCGCCGGCTACCAGTTCCGTGTAGAGCGGCGCGTCTTTCGGATTCATGCATTCAAAATCCATATTCCACCCGTCCAGGCCGTACACCGCCGTATAGGCCGCCAGACGGCGGAGAAATTCTTCTTTTTTCCCGCTGTCCCGCAGGAAAGCCGACGTCCTGTCGGGGTCAAAATCATTGCTGATCCGGGGCATGACCCGGATGCCCTCTTTCCGCGCGCCTTCGATATATCGGATCGAATACGACCGGGTCCCCTGCCGGATCTCTTCGCTGGTGCTCCATCCGGGGATCAGGACGCGGTCGCCGGCATCGCTGCTGAAGAAAGGCCTGCCGGGAGCATATTCCGAGTCCGGATCCCACACGGCAAAGATCGGTCTGCTCTTTTCAGCGGACTTCTTCTCCTGTTTTTTCTCCTTCTTTTTCTTCTCCGCCTTTTTCCGGTCTTTCTTCGGGTCGGGCTTTTTCACTTCTTCAAATTTGATCTCTTTCTTCTTTTCATTCAGCTTATATTTCAGCCCTGCCTGACTGCCGAAGAACGTCAGATCCGCCAGTCCGTCCTTCTCCAGCGGGAGAGGGATCTTCGCCCGGCTCCCGTCCTCCGCCGACGGCACGGAAACGAAGCACGATCCGCCCTCGCGGGAGATCTCCCACGCACCGCCGCGGGCAAGCACCTCTGCCGGGCCGTACAGCCGCCCCTCTTTCAGAAAGAGCTCTCCTTCCTGCCAGTCCTTATTTTTTATTTTCAGCTTCTGCATCGCCGCGTCCGCAGCGTCTGCCGCGCCGCCTGCCAGCGACCATGCCAGCGCCGCCGTCACGGCGCAGATCAAAAATTTTTTCACTCTGCCGCCTCCGTTATTCCGGGATTTTCTTTCATGACGTGTATAATAATAAAAACAGCGGCCCTGTCTGTCAAGAAACGGCCGCCGCGCTTCCTCTGAGCCCCGCGCATTCCCGGCGCTCATTTTCCGCTGCAAGATCCAAAGGACGTGTTCTCATGCATCAATACCTCACATTCATCGGCGATTTTCCCATCCGCTTCTACGGCATCTTCTTCTCCCTCGGCATTCTCTCCGGCTGCATTACCGCCTACTTCCTGCTGAAAAAAGACGGCCGCGGCTGGGAGAGCCATATTTTCGACCTCGGCCTCACCATTGCCTTCTCCGGCATCATCGGCGGGCGGCTCTGGGACGTCTTCTTCTTTGACTGGGATTATTATCATGACCACCTGCTGGAGATCCCCTACGTCTGGCAGGGCGGCATGGCCATCCAGGGGGGACTCATCTTTGCCTGCACCGCCGCGTACATTTATCTCCGGAAAAATAAGATCCCCGTTCTTCCCTTCGCGGATACCGTCGCGCCGGCGGTCATTCTCGGGCAGGCCGTGGGCCGTATCGCCAATTTCATGAACGGCGACGCCTTCGGCCACCCTACGGGAGAAGCCTTCGGCCTCCTCTATCCCCACACCACGCTCGCCTACCGCACCTACGGCGCGCAGCCTCTGTGGCCGGCGGAAGTATGGGAATGTCAGGGAGATATCCTCATCTTCGTGCTGCTCCTCTGGTACTCCTGCTTCCGCCATGCGAAAGGCACCGTCTTCTGTCTATATGTCATGCTCTATTCCCTGCTCCGCTTCTTTCTCGAATATCTCCGCGGCGACTACGGCACCCTCCTTCTGGGCCTCAAGAGCGCCCAGCTCACCAGCCTTGCCGCTTTTACCATAGCCGCCCTCTGCTTCCTCTACTTTCATTTCCGCTACAGAGACGAGCCGGAAAAAAGATGACCGCCCGCTCCGCGGCGGAGGACCGCGCGGAATATCTCCGAAAAATTCAGCGCACAAAAAAAGACAGGCTCATGCCTGCCTTTTTACTTGCCTTATTTTTTCAGATGATGGCTTCCCCGTTCGGTGATCGGCACACCCGCTTTACAGAGCGGGCATTCTTCCGGCTTGTAAGTCGGCACGGAGAGGTGGAGTAGCGGATAGACTTTTTCCGCCGGTACGCCGAAGTCCGCGGTGCCGCCGGAACGGTCCACGAAGAGGCCTACGCCGACGATGTCGCCCTGCTGCTGATTGACCGCATTGACGACTTCTTTGATGGAGCTGCCCGTGGTGACGACGTCTTCCACGATGAGGACTTTTTCTCCCGGTTCGAGATGGAAGCCGCGGCGGAACGTCATGACTCCGTTTTCACGTTCCGTAAAGATGGAACGCACGCCGAGGAGACGGGCCGTCACCTGGGAAAGGATGATGCCGCCGGTCGCCGGGCCGACGACAGTCTCGATGCCCATGTCCTTGAAATGCGCCGCAAATTCCGCGCAGAGCTTTTCCGTGTATTCCGGATGCTGAAGCACATTAAACTTTTCCACATACAGTCCGCTGTGAAGTCCGGACGTGAGAAGGAAATGGCCTTCCAGGATCGCTTTCGTTTCTTTCAGTAAGCTTTCTACTTCTTTTTCATTCATGAGCATTCTCCCTCATTTCATCTAAAATAAGACGGACTGCCGCCGTCGGATTCACTGCCTGTGTGATCGGACGTCCGATGACGAGCTGGGACGAGCCGTCTGCGAGCGCCTGAGACGGTGTCGCGATGCGGCGCTGGTCGTCGGTCTGTGCAAAAGCGGGCCGGATACCGGGCGTGACGATCAGGAAGTCCGGGCCGCACGCTTCCCGGATGGCCGCCGCTTCCCGCGGAGACGCGATGACGCCGTCCACACCGGACTCTTTCGCCAGTTTCGCCAGGCGGAGCACATGTTCCTGAATCGGCAGATGGCCGCCGATCTCTTCCCATCCCTGGTCATCAAAGCTGGTCAGTACGGTCACGGCGAGAACTTTCGGACGCTCCACGCCGAGTTCTTCCGCGGTGATCCACGCGGAGCGCGCTGCCGCTTCCATCATGGCGCGGCCCCCCTGCGCATGGACGGTGATGAGGTTCACGCCGAGGCGCGTCACCGACGCCACGCTGTGTCCCACCGTATTGGGAATATCGTGAAGTTTCAGATCGAGGAATATCTTCTTTCCGTTCTCTCTGAGATAGCGCACGGTCTTTCGTCCAGCGCCGTAATACAGCTCCATGCCGACTTTATAGAATGAGATGCTGTCCCCGAGAGATTCCACAAGCGCCGTCATTTTTTCAAAAGTATCGACATCCAACGCCACGATGAGCCGGTCGTCCGCAATGATTGGCTGCTGCGTCATATCCGCCCTCCTTGTCTTTTTACAGCAAAAATGCAAAGAATCTGGAACATTTCAAACTCTCTGCACGCCTTAAAACTCATAGAACTATCTTTTTTACATCAAATTTATTATATCGTAAAGCCGTCAGCGGTGCAAAAATTTTTCACCGAAAGCGGCGGAAAATTTCGCATCAGAAAAGGCGCGCCCCGCAAAGAGGCGCGCCTGCTCTCCATGAGTCCGCTTTATTCTTTTTCGCCGCCGGAAGGTTTCTGTTTTTCCGCTTCTTCGATCATGTGGATCGTCACGGTGTCGAAATCGACCGGAGCAGACGGCGCGCCGGCTTTTTCAAAGCCCACGCCGAGTTTTCCTTTGTAATATTCCACAGCGTCGCCGTTCCGGTTCACCCTCGCCGCGTAGATGGTCTTGTCATCGCCAAGCCCGACGAGGCGGAACATGCCCGGCGGAGAAATGATGCGCCAGCTGCTGGTGGAATCATTGTAGGTATACATCACACCGCGCACCGTATCATCGTAGAAGAAGCGGTCTTCATCGTAAAAGACGGCGATCTTCCCGATGTGCGGCGTCTGCATATAGATACGCCGCGTGTCATAATTGGCGTCCGTCCGGTAAATGCGGTACAGTCCGTCGCCCACATCCATTTTCATATAGACCGCATTGGTCGCCGTGGAGTAGGCCACATCCACGATGCGGCTGTCCCGCGGCAGGTCTTCAATGGGCGCGTCGGACTCATGCACGGTGCCTTCCGGATTGTACCGCGCCAGTGTCACGTCCCACTGCCCGCCCCGCCAGTGGATCGGATAGAGCGCCATGAGCGCCAGATTCCGGTCCGGCATCCATTCAAAAAAGGATACGCCCTTGCCCTTGAGATCGACCCGCTGCGGATTGTCCAGATCGTCGGCCCTGTAAATAGTCACGGAATCTTTCGCCACATCCGCCATGTAGGCGTTATCAAAAGAATAATAGGCTTTCCCTTTCAGCGCGATGTCTTCATACGCCGACCTGTCTCCCGCCATCGCCGGGCCCGGCCGCTCCACATCGGACACATTGTAATCGGCCGTCGTGGAAAAGAGCACCTGGTCGAGGTACAGATAGGCCCCCGCCTGCAAAAGGATGCCTGCGGAGAAATAGAGAAGCACTTTGCGGATTTCAGTCTTCATGCCGGCCCCTCACTTTACCACAAACGCCGTCGGGATCATTCGCTCGCCAAGGAGATCCGCAGGCTTATTGATGACTTTCCCGTTGAAATAGAGCGTCGTGCTCGACCCGCCGTCCAGGTTGGCCGCAATATACGCCCCCTGCTCGTAGAGGATGTTCTGCATATCCGCCAGCGTCGCTCCGATGCTGTAGCCAGGCTGGCGTCCGTCAATGGCGAGGAAGAGGATCGTGCCGTCTTTCCGCTGTCCGATGGCCGACCGCGGGCCGATGCCCCAGCCGCCGTCGCCGCTTTTGATCATTTTCTCCCCGTTCACGATGATCGGCGGACCGAACGTCAGCCCTTCCACCGCGCCGAGCTCACGGAGTTCTCTCTTATTGTAATTCCCGGCGATCAGGCTGCCGTTATCCGTAAGACCGATGAAATCAACTTTTTCTTCATCGCTCACCTGCTGACCGAGGAGATACTTCCCTTCGTGCAGGATAAAGCCGTAAGGCAGACGCCCCGTGCCGGTCCCGTTCGGATCGTCGAAACCGCCGCCGTTGATCGCCGCCACGGCATCCGCTTTCCGCGCGATATTGCTCGTGGTATCGCCCTTGTCATTGATATCCGCCGCCGTCGCCACCTGAATGCGCTTCGGATTCGGGATCTCCAGCAGGTACCCGACGAAACGGTTTGATTCGATCTTCTGCATCTGGATGGAAGAATCCGTTCGCGCCGTAAAATCGAGGAGCTTCTGCTTCGGCGCGGAAGACACGCCGCCCAGGATCTCATCCAGTTCATTCTGGTCAAAAAGCCACGTGATGTACTGGGGATGGCGGGAGCGCATGATCGCCCCCACCACGGCGCGGCGGAGATTGCCGAAAGGCCCGAAAAGCACGATAAAAGGAGAGGTCACCACAAAAAAGATCAGCGTGACCGCCAGAAATTTGAATAAACTGCTTTTCCAGAAAGGTTTCATTCTTTCTCCCCTGCGTACCTGTCATCAAAGTGAAGTGTAGTCATCTATGGTCAGGCGTTCTTTGTAATTCTCTTCCCAGACTCCGTTGCCGACCCAGATGCGGGTCACCGCATAGGGATCGCCCACGGCGTGCATCCGGCCGCCGTCCATGAGAACGCCCATATCGATCCCCGCACGTTTCGCCGCTTCCTTCACGGTTTCATTGAAACTGCCGTTGGGATATGCCATCCAGCGATTATCAATGCCGAGATGTTCTTTCAGCGCTTCCTGCGCGCCCCGGATCTCCGCTTCCGCCCGGCTCTCCGTCAGCGTATCCAGATCGGGATGATCCACGGTGTGATTGGCGATCGTCACGGCGCGGCTCTCCGCCATCTCATTCAGCTGCTCCCACGTCATGCGCCGGTCCTGCCCGACATGGCCGGTGATCACGAAGACCGTCCACGGGAATCCATACGATTTCATCAGCGGATAGACGATGCGGTAATTGTCTTCATAGCCGTCGTCAAATGTGATGCACACCGGCTTCTCGGGAAGAGGCGCTTCCTTCGTCACGTAATCGTAAAGCTCCTGCATGGTGATCGGGTGGTAGCCGTTTTCCGCCAGATACGCCATCTGCCACCGGAAATTCTCCTCCGACATGACCGCCGGATTTCCTTCTTCATCGCCGATCATATGATACATCAGCACAGGTACGCCGTCCGGCACAGCGTATACCGTATCCGCGCTGCGGCGGACGACCGCTTCGCCGCGGGGCGGTGCCGCCTCGGTGACTGTGCTTTCGCCGGACGACGCTTCCTCTCCGCAGCCGCCCGTGAAAACGCCGCCGCAGACAAGCGCCGCGCAGAGCGCGCCGTATATCCAGAATTTTTTCACGCTCATCATTCTCCAGAAATATTTCAAAATATATGCTTTTTATTTTACTACACTCTTTCAGATTCCTGCAATTCTGCCTGTCTCCAGCATGGAAAGAGCGCGATGCGGTCTCTTTCTGCGCTCCGCGGCCCAAAGAATTTTGACAACAGCTCCATAGCATGCTATATTACTTACACTTCTGATTGTCTAATATTTCTTATTTTGTATCGTATGTATTTTATAAAGAGGCGCATATGAAAAAATTCCAACTCTTTCTTGCAGCGCTTTTCCTGCTCTTTCTGCTGCCCCTCGCGGGCGGCGCGCGCGCATCAGCGGCGGAAGTCTCCGATCTCCGCTGGAGCGCGCGAAACGATGGGAAGCCTCCTTTCGTCCGGATCGTCCTCGATCTGACGGGCAGCGTAAAAGCCGTAGCGGCGCTCAGCGACGACGGGAGCAATCTGGAGGTCGTCCTGAAAAATACGTCCGCCGGCTCCAAAGTAAAACATGATTATTCCATGAAAACGCAGAGTGTAGATCTGCTCACCGCGGAAAACGACGGCTCGGATCTCCGCCTCGACATCGCGCTCCGCCGCGCCATGAAAATGAGCGACATCAAAATTTTCGCGCTCAAACCTGACGCCAAGGCCAATCTGCCCCACCGTCTGGTCATCGACATTCCTTCCACGGGCAGCGCGCTTCCCGCCGCGTCTTCCTCCGCAGTAAAAGGCTCCGCTGAAAAAGCATCGTCCAAATCGGCAAAATATTCCGCTTCAAAAGACGAGAAAAAGATTCTGAAAGGGAAAGTCATCTGCATCGATCCGGGACACGGCGGCACGGACGTGGGCGCCATCGGAACGCTGGGCAAAAAATCCTATTACGAAAAAGACATCACCATGTCCATCGCCGAGCCGCTCCGCGACATGCTCCGCGCGGCGGGAGCCAAAGTCATCATGACACGGGATTCCGATAAAGACGTATCCCGCGCCTACGCAGGCGACGCGGAAGAACTGCAGGCCAGATGCGACGTGGCCAATAGAGCCAAAGCGGATGCCTTCATTTCCATCCACATCGACTCCTTCTCCAATTCCAGCGTAGACGGCACCACGGCCTACTACTATCCGAAGAGCGGCAAAGATCTGCTCCTTGCCCGGGCGCTCCATGAATCCACCATGGCCCGTCTGGCCATTCCTGACCGGGGCGTCCGCTCCAATGATCTTTATGTCAATATCCACACCAAGATGCCCTCCGTCCTCATGGAAATGGGCTTCATCAGCAATACGCACCGTCTGAAAATGCTCACCTCTTCCTGGGGGGCGAAGAGCATCGCCCAGAGCATGTATTACGGTATCATTGACTATTTCAAGCAGATCAGCTAAGGAGGCATCATGAGAAAAGCAGCAATCCTGGCCCTGTTCCTTTTCACCGCGGCAGGCCTCGCCGGGTGCGGTGATTTTGCTCCGCCGGCCGACACGCAGGCTGTCCCCGCCGCTTCTCAGCAGATCCCTGCAGAACGGGAAGCAACGCTCCGGCTCTATCTGCCTGATGAAGACGGCATGCATGTCTCGCTCCGCGAAAGCAAAGTTCCCGCCAAGCAGATGACCCTGAAAAATGCCCTTGTCCAGCTCATCCGCCTCGACAGAGAGCAGAAATACCCGCTTCTCCCGACGGGACTCACCATCAAAGACGTGTCCATCGAAGACGGAACGGCAGTCATCAATTTTTCCGGGCAGCTGAAAAACCTCTCCGGCGGCACCACCGCACAGGGCCTTTTCATCGCCATGTTCGTCAATACGCCTCCGTGCGAGGTGATCCGCGTTTCCCTTACTCCGGGTCACGAA
>ERZ780162.141-NODE-141-length-62769-cov-12.038317_pt1 | contig 62769 bp, 47 predicted proteins | sample MGYA00511474_ERZ780162 | MGnify/ENA primary metagenome ERZ780162 (study PRJEB29588, sample SAMEA2143633) | human gut metagenome | biome: human gut; feature: human-associated habitat; material: faeces | place: Denmark | collected 2008/2010 ...
AATTGCATTTTCAACGGTTTGATAATCAAGTGCCTCATTTGCTTTGTCTGCGTCACCATCATCTATAAATTGCTTCAAAGCTTCAAGTTCTGAGTCTTTTAAAACTTTTTCCTGCACTTTTTCTTGATAAATACGAAGAAGAATACTTTTGTCGCCAGTTTCCAAAAGGCTCTGTATGTCTTTAATACTAATACCGAGTTTTCTATATACTGAAATCTTTTTTAAAGTTTCAACATCTTGTGCAGTATAGTTACGATAACCATTGTTATCTTTATCCACTGACAGCAATCCTTTTTCTTCATAATACTTAACTGCACGCTTTGTCATTCCAACCTCATTTATAATTTCATTTAATAACATCCGATGCACCTCCTTATGATTTATGTTGATAGTATAAGCGTATACGCTGCGTGCAGGTCAAGAGTTTTTCGTCTTTCTTCTAAAAATGGGCAATCCCGATTTCAGGACTGCCCATTCATTCTGCCAATTATGCGATTTTTTCTTGCTTGCACCGATTTCTGCATCAATTGATGTAAGTTTGATGTAAATCGCTGTTTTTTTAGTTTTTTATCAAATGAAGTACGTCCCGTCTATTCGGTAAAACGGTACATCTTTACATCATCTTAATAGAGCTTTGCACCTGCTGGAATATGGTCATCAACCATCAGAAGATGGAGCTTTTCTTCGCCTTCTTCTTCGTGGATAGCACTGAGGAGCATACCGCAAGAGTCAATGCCCATCATAGCTCTCGGTGGAAGATTTAATGTTGCCGGAATCAATCATCTTGTAGCCCGACACTCTGCCGTTCCATCTGCCGAGGTCGCCGATAACGATAATCGGCTGTGAGAGCTGAATATCAAGATTTACTCGTTCATCATATAGGTTTTCGGCATTGGATTTTACCATAATGTCGTAAAGCTCATCATCGGAATATCCGGGATACAGTTCCTCCAAAGACTCTCGCCAATCATCAAGGTCAAGGCTAATGTCGCTCCAAATGATATTGCGGTCATTCGACCTCGTGTGCTTCCTTATTGATAACCATACCCTCCGGTGCGGTGATTTCGACCACAGTATATCTGCCGAGGTAAATCTCCTTACTCTTGGCAAGTCCGTTTTCATCTGTGGTAACAGTATCTACGACCTCGCCCTTTGCATAACGGAGTGTACCGTCGGGAGTGATAATATCTTCTGCTGCGGTAATCTCATAAACCGCACCTGCAAGACCTTTCACTTCATAGACAGGCTGATAAATCACATCGGCGTTTTCCTCTCCGGAGATATTTACCCCTGAGAACACCTCGCCGGTCTTTTCAATGCTGACAGTACCTTTCTGTGCCATATTAGGCTTATCGACCTTAATCACAGTAATACCACCCTCATCGGAAGAATGTTCCTCTGCCACATCAAAGTACACCGGTGTGCTGTCAAGCACATATCCGTAAGGAGCCTGAACCTCAACAAGAGAATATCCCTTGCCGTATTCCAGTTTCTCCGGTGTAACAAGCTGTCCGTTTGCGTCGGTGTAGAAAGTATCAATCGTTGTCGGAGTAGGATAAGTGAAAGTCATTGTTACCTGATTGCCGTCAGGGTCAAAGATTTTGAAGCCTGCACCGGCATACGGAATGTTTTTACCGCTTTCTGCGTCCACCTTAACAACCTTGATATAGCTTTCAAAGTTTGCGTTGTTGATAAGATAGCGGTAGGTCTGTCCGTCCTGAGCAATGAACACATCAAAGTTCTTCATCAGCTCACGACCTTCCCAGCCTGCGGTCTGATGAACGGTATATACGCCGTAAGGCATATCCTTTGTCTGCCCGAAGCCGTTTTCATCACAGACGATAACATCTCTTTCATCTTCTTCTGCTGCGTCAAAGCTGCCGAAAGATTTGAGATAGATTTCAAAGGTTGCACCGTTTTCAGGTGTCTCAATCTGTGTTTCTCCGTTATCGGTATGCTTGATGATGGCGATATTACCTTTCATAACCTGCTCTGTAACATCATTTGCTGTCTGATTGTGTTCAACCGTATAAAGCTGCGGTTCAGCACCGACCTTATGGATTGTGGTATCAAGCAGATAGCCCTCGGACGGAGTGATTTCACGGATTGTCCAGTCGTCATCACAGATATATTCCTTTGTGGTAAACTGACCGTTCTTATCCGTTACATACTTGTCCACAAGGGTTTCGCCCTTATAAATGCCGTAAACTGCTCCGGCAAGGGTAGCGTCGCCCTGCGGTGTGCCTTCCTCTCGGTCGCTCTTTGTTACGGTTACGCTGAACTTTTTGAGAATGTTCGTGAAGTTTCTTGTGGTTACTTCTTTCCAGTTAATCGGTGCGGTCTGATTTGCAGGCACAACATAACGGATTGCGGTATCCACTTCCTCAATGGTGTATGGGGTAGTGCCGCTGATAAGCACATCATTGAAAGAAGCAACACCGTTCTTATCTGTCACTGCATATTCATCTACGGTAATACCCGCAAGCGAAGTTCCGTAAAGGTGGAAAGTTACACCCTCGACCAGATTATCCTCCGAAGATTTGATAACCTGAAGATTACCTTTCTTGAGAACATTATTGAAGTTGACCTTTGCCACCTGACCGGCAACAACAGTAACTCTGTGAACCTCCTGCGGTACATATTTGTCGATAGACTGTTCTGTTACCGTGTAAACACCGGGCATAAGGTTATCCAGTTGGAATTTGCCGCCGTTTGCGGTTGTTACAGTCTGATTGACACCGTTACCGCTGATGGTAAACTGAATACCGTCAACCTTTCCGTCCTCACTTGTCTTTACAATCTGACAAGAGCCGTAGCTTACCTTCATTTTGACAAATCCGCTGACAGGGTCGCTGACCTCCTGAGCATAAGTGACCACATCCTGAATGCCGTTGCCATTCTGATGGATACCGTCAGTCCATACAACTACACCTCTGCGGACACCGTTCTTTTTTGCGGCTGTGATGGTAAATTCCTTGCTCGGAGCTTTCTCCATCGAAACAGTCAATTTGTTTCCGCTGACAGAGAACGAAACGCCGTCAATGTTTGCCGAGAAGTTGTAGTTGCCAAGCACACCGTTTGTATCGGTGAGAGTTGCAACATACTTGCTTCCGTTCCATTCAAGCTCGTTTACCTTGGCAGAACCGCTTGACCTTGTGCAGAAGCTCGGAACTTTCGTATGGTACTGAACGCTTGTTACCATACTGTTGTAGTAAGACAGGATTTTACTGCGGAGAGGGTGTGCAGAGCTTACACATTCAAGCACGGCATTGTACCCGCCCGTAGAAACGTGATTGAAGCCTGCGTCTCTTTCGCCGACAATCGTTTCCCAAATCAAAATCTGAGTGGCATAAGCGTGGGCGATACAGTTTGCGTCGCTTTCATTCTGCGACTTCCAGCTTGTCGAAATTCCTCCACGGTAGCCGTACTGCAAGATACGACCGATAAGCAGGCGAATATCATCGCCGGAAATCGTACCGTTCGGACTGATGTTGTTGAAGAAGTTCTCGTCCTTTTCGGTGAGAGTATCTCCAGTCCGCTGACCTGTACCCGGCTCGATACAGTAGGCGATATTGCCCGAATACGAACCCATTGCACGAAGTCCCGTATATTTCGTGGACAAGCCTTTCCAACCGTTCATATAGTTGAGATTGCCGTGTCCCCATTCGCCGTTGTTATTGGTATCTCCGCTTCGGGGATAATCGACGAGGTACACATCGGCTTTTTCGCCTACGGCTGCAAAGGCTGTCGTTGCCCCAATGCCCATAAAAGCAGTGAGGCTCATAACCGCCGCCAACATAAGCGAGACGGCTTTCTTGAATTTTGTTTTAACCATTGCGTTTTCCTCCTTGAAATGCAAAAACGCACCGATTTTACTCAGTGCGTCCGCTTAAAATTATTTTGTTTTAGCAGTAGCCGATATAGATGTTGTACTCCGTATCGGATAGCTTTTCTGTCCATATCCACACAGCGGTAAAACCCTCGCTGTTCTTGTATCGGTTCAGTCTGCTTTCAATATCAGACTTGATACCGCTTCGGTTAGGATTTGCGGATATGGGGTTGTCCCAACATTCTGTCGCCGTGCTGTCAAGAGAAAGCCCTATGCTTACCGCATACTCTTTTGCGTAACTAACATAAGGGCTGACATCGAATGTCTGCTTGGGCGGCTCTGTCGGTTTCGGTTCTGCCGGCTTTTCAGTCGGCTTTTCAACCGGCTTTTGTTCGGCAGTTGTCTGTTCTTTTGGCTGTTCCGTTTGTTTTTCGGGTTCAGCCTGCGTGGTTGTCTGCTTTGGTGGCTCTGCCTTTGGCTTTTCGGTTGCAGGAGTATCAGCCGTTTTTTCTTCCGCCGGTTTTGTCTGAACAGTTGCAACCGTCTGACTTTCAGCGGTTGATTGGCTTTCTTCTGCCGTAATCGGTATTTCTTCCTGAACTGCCGTGCTTTCCGGTTCTTCTGCCGTTTCTTCCTGAGAATCTGTTTCGGTATTACCAGCCGGAAAAGAAGTCTCTGTTTTCGTAATCTCCTGTGCAGCTTCTTTGGCTGTGTTACCGGTACAACCTACGAGGAAAATCATCAGGCAGGCAAGAACACAAGGTATCAGCCTGTTTTTCATATCCATCGCCCCTTTCTGCCTTAATCGTAATAAAAACCGGTCAAAACATCAAAGGTGCGATTGGCTGAACTTTTTATCGTAGCAGACATTTTGCTTTTGCTCCAAATGTGCGAACCCTTTAATAGACAGCTATATGTTATTGAGATAGATATACTCAAGGGAGATAGAGTATATTTTTCAGCAGGTTAATAGCTGGTATATATGGGGGTTAGAGTGTGAGAAAGGGGGAAGGCTATCGGCTGTCACGGTCGGCTCTGCTTCGCAGAAACTTGTTGTAATGCTCCAATGCCTTGCACACAAAATCCTCCGTTTGGCTTATGGGAATGTTCTTCGGGATAAGCTGTCGAACCCTGTCGCCCCTTAAAACAATTTTCTCCCTTTGGTTTGGTTTTTCCTCCGACATAATCGCTTGGATTGCTTCGGTTGTGAGCTTGCCCTCCTCAAAGAACTTTCGCATACGGATTGTTTGGTCGTGGGACGGGGTTGCATCGTTCAGGTCGATTTCATCAACCACATCACGCTGACTGTCCTCATCGAGAAAGGACAATTCAACCGCCGGTCGCATTTTAATTCGCCCCTCGTCAACATATTCCAAAAGTTCGGGAACAAGGTTTGTAAGGCGAATATATCGCTGAATTTGCGTATTACTGTCTTGACCTTCTGCCGCTAACAGTTCTCTTGATTTGCCCACCAAAGAATCGTGTCCCACTGGGACACCATTTTCTTTACTCGGTCTGCCTGCTTGCCTTTTCATTGCTTCCAAACGCATTTTGTAGGCATAGGCTTTTTCCGAGGGAAGTATCTGCGACCTTTGGTAGTTGCTCTCAACCATTAGAATCGTGGCTTCGTCTCGGTTAAGGTTAACGACCTCACAACGGAGGGTATCAAACCCGGCAAGCTCACAAGCTCGCTTTCGTCTGTGTCCTGAAATGAGTTCGTATCTGCCATCTTCTTTCTGCCTTACCGTTGCCGGAGTAATAACCCCTCGTTCCTTGATACTCTCAATGAGCTGTGCCATATCCTCGTCATCACGCACCTTAAAAGGGTGGTCGGGGAAATCGTCAATCTCAGTCAAGGGAATATCTCGGATTTTTGAAAGTTTTTCTTCATCTCTCTGTTCCTGCGTCGAGAATAAGTCATCGAGCTTCGTGAGAGTGAAGTCGCTCTTTCTTCCTGCCATCGGCTAACACCTCCTTTGTAAATTCGGTGTACGCCTTTGACACCGTACTGTTGGGTTCGTAGGCAAAAATGCTCTTGCCTTTGGAAGAAGTCTCTGCGGCTTTTACGGCAATCGGGATATATGTTCGATACATCTTGATTTGATTACCGAAGTTCTCTCTCAGAGCTTCTACCGTGCTTTTGGCGAGGTTGGTACGGCTATCCACCAAAGTGAGAAGCATACCGTCAATCTTCAAGTTCGGATTGATACGCTTCTTAACTCTTGAAATGGTTTGAACAAGCTGCGTCATTCCTTTTGCCGGTAAATACTGAGCCTGAACAGGAATAATAACGCTGTCTGCCGCAGATAAAGCGTTGATTGTTACCATTCCGAGGGAAGGCATACAATCTATAAGGATATAGTCATATTTGTCCTTCACTTCGCTGAGATAATTTCTCAATGCCGTCTCTCTGCTCATTGCGTTGACAAGGTTAAATTCCATTGCAGAAAGCTCAAGGTTTGCCGGAACAAGGTCAACACCCTCGTCGTGGTGCAGAATACCGACCGTAGGGTCATTCATCGTTTCGTTTAAGACATCTGTGAGTTTCGTTGCAAGCGTGATACCCAAGTTGTCTGTATCCTGCCAACCGAGACAAGTGGTTAAGTCGCCCTGTGGGTCTGCGTCTATGAGCAGCACTTTCTTTCCCTGCATTGCAAGACCGACGCCGAGGTTTACCGTAGTGGTCGTCTTTCCAACTCCGCCTTTTTGATTGCATATCGCAATCGTTTTGCAGTTCGACACTTTGTGCGTCCTCCTTTCGTAAAATTCATAGCCATCGCAGTATGGCTATGTACTTGACCGGCTCATTTCCTAACCGGTCGGGCAATATTTGTTCTCAACACCCCTTGCCGAGCAATAAGCTCACGGGAAGTCACTAAGGAACAGACTGCTAATCTGTATCATAGGAATTTCACCTCTGCCGGGTACTCCGCCAGCTCCGTAGAGAAGTATCATTATCCTTCTGACTGTCATCGCCGTAACAGGGGCAACCTATTACTTATACCGGGAGTTCTCGCTGTTCTGCAATGCAGAAGTCACGGCGTACCCGATAAGGTGGCTAAAATCATCAGAATTAAAGTCTTAGTGAATGATTTATTCAGTTGTCAAAATACAAGTGAAAGGGCTGACCTTTTTGTGGTTCGGAATTAACCCCTTCACTCATTTGGACAAAGGGGGTCAAAATGCACACCCAAAATCACCCATTTTTCAAAAATTTCTTGAAAATATTTTTTAGAAACAAAAAAGCCGCCTATTTCCCTCGTAATTGAGGTCAATAGACGGCGGGTAGAAATATTCATATTTTTGGTGTATAATAAGAGTTAATCAAAAGAAAAATTTGAATTTTACGGTCAGTAAGGAATGAGTAAAGTTATATGATTGTATTATAAGCGATTTGTTAAATTCTTGTAACCACTTGTATTTGCCTGCGATTTATGGTATAATGTTTTGAAATTTAGAAAGAGGTGGAAAGATGATTAACTTTTCTTGCAAATAAAATCAAAATATGCGGTAGTGCTATACTTTGGCATTATTGTGTCTATTGCAAGAAAGTTATATGTCTATCTTACTCAATATAGTGCTGTTGCCACTTTTGCTTAGTGGTGTTATTTTATGCTATGACGAGCTGCAAGGATAAACTTTCTTGTGGCTCTTATTTTGTTTTGGAGGTGCTTTATGAATAGTGCAGAACAGATAGTTACACATGATTCACTCCGTATAGTGTCGGTTCCTTTTGGTGAAATCTATACGTAGTAAACATTCACCGAACCGACTTTGTATCGTATGACATGCAAAGGAGGATAATATTTATGTCAATGATTAAAATTGAAAACCTTACGTTTTCATATCCGACAAGTTATGATAATGTTTTTGAAAATGTCAGTTTCCAGGTTGATACCGATTGGAAGCTTGGTTTTGTGGGCAGAAACGGACGAGGTAAAACAACCTTTCTGAATCTTCTGCTTGGGAAATATGAGTATAGTGGAAAAATCCTATCATCCGTACAGTTTGATTATTTTCCTTATCCCGTTTCAGATAAGAATCGTATTACAGAGGATATATTGCAGGAGATTTGCCCACTTGCGGAAGAATGGGAACTTATGCGAGAACTTTCTTATCTTGATGTTGATGTCGATGTGCTTTGGCGACCTTTTGAAACACTTTCCAACGGAGAGCAGACAAAGGTTTTGATTGCCGCTCTTTTTCTTAATGAAGGGCATTTCCTACTGATTGATGAACCTACCAACCATTTGGATGCCAAAGCGAGAAAAAGTGTGGCGGCATATCTGAAAAAGAAAAAGGGATTCATCTTAGTTTCTCACGATCGTCGCTTTCTTGACGATTGTGTTGACTATATTCTATCGATTAACCGAGCGAATATCGAAGTGCAAAGAGGAAACTTTTCATCATGGATGTCAAATTTTGAGCGACAGCAAGAATTTGAACTGGCTCAGAACGAACGTTTGCAAAAGGACATCAGACGATTACAGCAGTCGGCAAAACGCGCTGCAGTATGGTCTGAACGTGTAGAAGCTTCCAAAATTGGGGCAGCAGATAAAGGTTATGTCGGTCATAAAGCCGCCAAAATGATGAAGCGTTCAAAATCTATAGAAGCGAGACAACAACAGACAATCGAACAAAAATCAGCATTGCTGAAAAATATGGAAACCGCAGAAGCCCTCAAGATACAACCGCTTAATTACCATACAGATTTGCTTGCATCATTATCGAATGTAGTAGTTTATTATGATGGCATTTCAGTTTGTGAACCCGTTTCGTTTGAAATAAGACAGGGAGAACGCATTGTGCTTGATGGAAAGAACGGCAGTGGCAAAAGTAGCCTGTTAAAGTTGGTAGTCGGGCAGTCCATAGATTATACGGGTACAGTAACACTTGGCTCTGGGCTTGTAATTTCTTATGTGCCACAGGATACATCGTATTTATGTGGAACCCTTTCCGAGTTTGCAGAAGAAAACAACCTTGATGAAAGTTTGTTCAAGGCAATTCTTAGGAAAATGGACTTTGAGCGTGTACAGTTTGAAAAGGATATTAAAGACTTTTCTGGCGGGCAAAAGAAGAAAGTCCTAATTGCGAAAAGCCTTTGTGAAAAGGCACACTTGTATGTATGGGATAAGCTTTTTCTTTTAATAAGCTGTATAAGTCCAAGCAACGCAAATCCCAAAATAAAGCAAAGCGGTATCAGTCCTAACCAGTCCGTAACGGTATATATTGCCATATGCACACCTGTCAGACTGTGGATAAAGCCGTTCAAGGTTGCAAATCCAACAGAAGAGTTTTGTGGCCCGATGGGCTGAACATCAATAAGGCTTATTGCCACTGTCCACAAAATAAATAACACTACCATTGCTATTCCTGAAAGCAATACTTTTTGACTTTTTTCTTTTTTCATTTTTATCAATCCTTTGCCATAATTATTTGGCTTTCGCCTGTTTACAATATAGGTGGAATGAATAAAAATGAAAAGAATTTCACCGTCACATTGGCGACACGCTTCGTATCATCGCCATTTTATCAGCATCAGAGACTTTATCGCCAAGAAAACAAAAGTGAAAAAGGCTGCATAAGGTTGAAGTGTTATCATAAATTCTATTGTAGCAACTGTGCTTAACACAATGGATATTTGATGTTTGTGTTTCAACCAAAACACTGCTTCATAATTTTGTAGAGCGAGAAGCAAAACACCTGTAAGTACAATTCCAAATACAATAATTAAATACGGTATTTTGATATACTGCGGGGTACCTGTCAGCGAAAGTAAAGATACCTCTTTTATAATCTCATCACCCTTTTGTCCAAAGAAAGGCAGAAACAGAAACATAATCAAACTGCAATCGAGTAAACCAAACACTAAGTCTCTTGTATGTTTTTCCTTTTGCTTATTATCCTCGTCAGCAATTTTAAGTATTTCTTCACCGGACAATAACTCATCTATTGACACTGAAAAAAACTTTGAAATTGCTTTTAATGACTCGATATTGGGAACTCCTCTGCCGGATTCCCACTTAGAAATTGCAGTGCGAGACACAAATAACGCTTCCGCAAGTTCTTCCTGCGTGAGTCCTTTTTCTTTCCTCAACTCTTGTAATTTTTCACTTAATTCCATAATAAACATTCCTTTTGCACTCAGATACGAATGTATCCTTTATTAGAAATGGGCAATCCCACTATGGGACTGCCCATTCATTCCGTAAATTATGCGATTTTTTAGTCTCTGCACCGTTTTTAGCACCGATTGGTGTAAATTTGGTGTAAAGAGGTAAATTTATTCGGTTTGGAAAGTCCCGAAACCCGCATAAATACTGGGGTTTTCTTACTTGTCGTTCGGTAAGGACTTCATTGTCGGGAACAGTAATACGTCCCTGATTGCCTGGCTATCTGTCAGAAGCATTACAAGACGGTCGATTCCGTATCCGATTCCACCTGTTGGCGGCATACCGATTTCAAGTGCGTTGAGGAAGTCCTCATCAGTGTGCTCCGCCTCATCATCGCCTGCTGCTGCGTTGGCATCCTGTGCTGCGAAACGCTCACGCTGGTCGATTGGGTCGTTGAGCTCTGAGTATGCGTTACACATCTCCCATGTATTACAAAACAGCTCAAAACGCTCTACCTTTGTAGGGTCGCTTGGTTTCTTTTTGGTGAGAGGCGATATCTCGATTGGGTGATCCATGATAAATGTTGGCTGGATAAGCTCTTTCTCGCAGTACTCCTCGAAGAAGAGGTTTACGATGTCACCCTTCTTGTGGCGCTCCTCATACTCGATATGATGCTCGTCTGCAAGCTTCTTTGCGGCTGCATCATCAGGTACCTGGTCGAAGTCAACACCTGCGTATTTCTTGATTGCGTCTATCATTGTCATTCTTGCGAATGGCTTTCCAAGGTCGATCTCCACGCCGTTGTATGAGATTTTTGTCGAACCGCATACCTTCTCAGCGAGGTAACGGAACATTGACTCTGTCAGCTCCATCATGCCCTCGTAGTCTGTGTATGCCTGATAAAGCTCCATAAGTGTGAACTCAGGGTTGTGACGTGTGTCTACGCCCTCGTTACGGAAAACTCGTCCGATCTCGTATACTCGCTCAAGTCCTCCGACGATAAGTCTCTTTAAGTAAAGCTCAAGGGAAATACGAAGCTTTACATCCTCGTTCAATGCGTTGTAGTGTGTCTCGAATGGTCTTGCTGCGGCACCACCTGCGTTTGAAACAAGCATAGGTGTCTCAACCTCCATGAAATCACGGCCTGCAAGGAAGTTACGGATTTCCTTGAGTATCTGTGAGCGCTTGATAAATACCTCTTTGCTCTCCTGATTCATGATAAGGTCTACATATCTCTGACGATATCTGGTGTCTGTGTCTGTCAGTCCATGGAACTTCTCCGGGAGTATCTGGAGTGATTTTGAAAGGAGTGTTATCTCCTCTGCATGGATTGAGATTTCGCCTGTCTTTGTTCTGAAAGCGAAGCCCTTTACACCGTAGATATCACCGATGTCTGATTTCTTGAAGTCTGCGTATGAGTCTTCTCCGACATTGTCCCTTGCCACATATACCTGGATATTGCCCTTTAAGTCCTGAATATTGCAGAAAGAAGCCTTACCCATGACACGCTTGAACATCATACGTCCTGCGATGCTTACCTCGATTGGCTTTGCATCCATGATTTCTCTTCTCTCGTTGTAATCGTTGTTGATTACCTCTCTCTTTGCAGCGTCATCCAAGCCCTCAACATCCGGAGCCTTTCTGTCACCGAGAATCTCAGCCTCATGAGCATTGTAAAGCTCCTTTACATCGCTGCTGTGATGAGTGACATTGTACTTTGTAATCTGGAAAGGATCCTTTCCTGCTTCCTGTAAATTCTGTAATTTTTCACGGCGGACCTTAAGGAGCTGATTTACATCCTGCTGCTGTCCACCCTTGTTATTATTCTGATTTGCCATTTTTTACCTCTTTTAGTTCTCTTCTGCTCTCTGGATCTCGAGTACCTTGTATGTGAGCTCTCCTACCTGAGTCTCAACAGTTACAGTATCTCCGACTTTCTTTCCAAGAAGAGCTTTACCTACAGGTGACTCGTTTGAAATCTTGCCCTTTAAGCTGTTTGCCTCTGTTGAACCAACAATTTTGTACTCAAGCTCCTCATCAAACTCACAATCTAAGATGCGGATCTTACAGCCGATAGAAATCTTGTCAAGGTCAACTTCCTCCTCAACAACAACCTCTGCATTTTTAAGGATTTTCTCGATTTCCTCAATACGAGCCTCGATATCGCGCTGCTCATCCTTAGCTGCATCATACTCAGCATTCTCAGATAAATCACCCTGCTCACGAGCCTCCTTGATCTTCTGGGAAACCTCTTTACGCTTAACAACCTTTAACTGCTCAAGCTCATCCTCGAGCTTCTTAAGACCTGCATATGTCAGAATATTTTTCTTGTTATCCATGATTCTTACCCTTCTATCTTCCTTTTATTTTATTATGTTGATTTGCTAAAATGAAACTTCCCACTTCAAAGACTTAATATACCGGAAAGTATACAGTATATTCCGAAGACAAAATATGAACTGCCACGGGTTTCCATAACCCCCGGCAACGGAAACCCTGCAGCAAAGAAAAACCCTCTATCCGCGATTCGTTCCCGTGGCTAACTTCATATTTTTCTGAGGAATAAACTGTATGCTCGGCCGGTAACCAAAATACCCTAAATGTGGGAAGTTTGTTTTATTAAATCGTAAAGCCTATTTTAACGCGTGTATTATAATTGAAAATCCCCACGCTGTCAAGGATTTGGCCGATTTCAATTTCAAAGCTTCTACTTATACAAAAGCTCCTCAAGCTGTTCTAAGCTCTCCACCGTATTCACCGCCGCGCGCAGCCTTGATGAATGCGGATATCCTGCCGTATACCACGCTGTGTGCTTTCTCATCTCGTGTATTCCCGTGTACTCGCCCTTGAACTCTATCATCATGCGTGCATGGCGCAGTATCATCCGGCGTACTTCCTCAAATGATGGCTTTTCCTGATGCTCGCCGGTCTCAAAGTAATGCAGTATCTGTGAGAAAATCCACGGATTGCCCTGTGCTCCTCTGGCTATCATAAAGCCGTCGCAGCCTGTCTGCTCCTGCATTCTTATGACATCCTCTGCGCAAAGCAAGTCTCCGTTTCCTATGATCGGTATTGAGACAGCCTCTTTTACCTGCCTTATGATGTCCCAGTCGGCTTTACCGGAGTAGTACTGCTCTCTGGTCCTGCCGTGCACTGCGACTGCGCTTGCGCCGCTTTCTTCAGCCACATGTGCCAGCTCTACTGCGTTGACATGCTCATCATCGAAGCCCTTTCGTATTTTTACGGTGACCGGCTTATCTATCGCTTTTACTATGCTCTCTATAATCTGACCTGCAAGAATCGGATTTTTCATGAGTGCTGAGCCCTCACCGTTGTTTACGATTTTGGGCACCGGACAGCCCATGTTGATATCCAGTATGTCAAACGGTCTTTCCTCTATCTGCTTTGCTATCTGAGCCATTATCTGTGGGTCTGAGCCAAACATCTGGAGTGAAACAGGCTTTTCTCTTTCATCTATTGAAAGAAGCGACTCTGTATTTTTGTTTTTGTACAAAATTGCCTTGGCGCTGACCATTTCCATACATAAAAGGCCGGCTCCCTGCTCCTTGCACAATAAGCGAAATGGCAGGTCTGTCACGCCTGCCATAGGTCCCAGTATCAGGTTGTTTGGAAGTGTCACACTTCCTATCTGAAGCTTTCGTATCTGATGAATATCCATACTATTGCTTCACTCCCTTGCGGTTCTGCTTGCGATACACGAGGTTTATGCCCTTTAATGTCAGATCCGGATCGTATACATCCACGTTTTCTGTCTCATTGGATATTATTCTGCCGAGTCCGCCGGTCACTACAACCTTTGCATCGTACATGCCTGTTTCTTCCTTTACCTTGTTGATGATATACTCTGTCTGTCCTATCTGTCCATACACAAGTCCCGCCTGCATGCTTGTGATAGTGTCCTTTCCGAGGATATTATCAGGCTTTTTAATCTCTATCTCAGGAAGCTTTGCCGCATCCTCCCAGAGTGCCTTGGCTGAGATACGTATGCCCGGTGCTGTGATTCCTCCCATGAAGGTACCGTTTTCATCGACCATATCGTAGGTGGTTGCTGTGCCAAAATCTATGACCAAAACAGGTCCTCCATATAATTCATATGCAGCTACGGCGTCTACTATACGGTCTGCGCCAATTTGCTGCGGATTTGGTGTGGCGATACGGATGCCTGTTTTGATGCCCGCCTCCACGATTATCGGCCTGATATTGAAGTATTTTATAAGGCCATTCTGCAGTGAATGCATGATATTCGGTACAACGGAGCAGATGATTGCATCATGTATGTCGTCCATGCCTACCTGATTTCTTTCAAGCAGAGTGCTCAGAAGCATGCCGTATTCATCCGATGTACGTGGCATTTTGGTTGTAATTCTAAAGCTTGCTTTTATCCTGTCACCATCAAACACGCCGCATGTTATGTTTGTATTTCCTACGTCCAGTGCTAAAATCATCTGTTATTCCTCCTCGAGTCCTTCTCCCAAAAATACTATGCGATAATACGTCTCTATCGACTCGAGCAGCTCTCTTCGCTCGTTGCGGTACTGCTTTATCTTTAGCACGCTTCCTATCTCGTCATAGAAAAAGTCGTTTTCCTTGCAGGATGTTCTGAAATCGAGGTTTCCGTCCTCATCAAACACCAGCTCCAGTATGCCTCCCACATCCTCTGTATACAGGACGCACATGATTTTGAGCTCGTCCCTTATTGTCTGTGGAAGTCCGTTAAAATTCTCGTTCAGATAATATTTTTTCTGATATGCGTTTGACACGCAAAGTACTACCTCTTTAGACATATCCGTATATTCCTCTCACTGATACTTCTCCGCTTGAAACCAGCTTACGCGATTCCCATGTGTCCACGATCAGCTCGCCCTTAGGCGTGATGCCCATCGCTTTTCCGTCAAACGGCTCCTTCGGATCCAGTACCCTTACTGATTTGTTCCTATTGACCAACAGCTCATCATACTCCCTGACGAGGGCTGAAAGGTCCTGCGTCTTTAAAAATGTGTCATAATACTGCTCAAAGTATGACATGGTCTCTGCGATTATCTGCGCACGGTGAAATCTTTTGCCACCTGCTTCTATCATGAGTGAGCTCGCCATCTGACTGATTTCCTCCGGAAAGCTCTCATTATGCACGTTGATACCGATACCTACAACAATATGGTTGATATAGTCAAACTGCGCATTCATCTCTGTGAGTATGCCGCACACCTTTTTGCCGTTTACCACAATGTCGTTTGGCCACTTTATCAGGGCTTCCTCGCCTGTAACGCTTGTTATTGCCTTTGCGACAGCAAGCGCTGCCACAAGCGTGAGCATGGATGCATTGTTGGGATTGATATCAGGCTTTATCATAAGTGTCATAAAAATACCTGTGCCGGACGGCGATACCCAGCTGCGGCCGCGGCGCCCCTTGCCTGACTCCTGCTTGTCCGCTACGACTAAGGTGCCGCTCGGATAGCCTTTTTCGGCAAGCTCCTGAGCCTTGATGTTGGTGGAGTCTATTGTATCAAAATACAGCACTTCCTTTGCCACCCATTCTGTGTGCATGAGGCTTTTTATCTCCGCCTCTGTCATCAGATCAGGCGCTGCCATGAGCCTGTAGCCCTTATTCTGTTGTGCCTCAATCTCATATCCGGCTTCCTTTAGCTGGTTTATGGCCTTCCACACGGCTGTGCGCGATACTCCGAACCGGTTGCATAGCTCCTGCCCTGAAATATAGCCGTCAGCGCTGCGTAGAAGCCTAAGTATTTCTTCCTTCATACTTTATTCCTTAGCTTTCCGTCAATCTTTTGTTGCGGTCATTGCTTGCCGTACTAGTCAGCAAGTGTTGCACGCATGATAGCCTTGATTGAGTGCATACGGTTCTCTGCCTCATCAAATACCACTGAACGCTCTGACTCAAATACCTCGTCTGTCACCTCAAGCTCGCTCAGTCCAAACTTCTCATAGACCTGCTTGCCGATAGTGGTCTTTAAATCATGGAATGCAGGCAGACAGTGCATAAAGATTGCGCTATCCTTTGCATTTTCAAATGCTTTTGCATTTACCTGATATGGCTTTAAGTCGTTAATTCGCTCTGCCCATACCTCTTCCGGCTCTCCCATTGATACCCACACATCTGTGTAAATGACATCCGCGTCCTTTGTGCCCTCTGCCACATCCTCTGTGAGTGTGATTGATGCGCCGGTTGTTTCTGCAACGTCCTTACAATATTTTACAAGCTCATCATTTGGGAAATATTTCTTGTTTGTGCATGCCACGAAGTCCATGCCAAGCTTTGCACATGTGACCATGAGTGAATTGCCCATGTTGTATCTTGCATCGCCCATGTATACAAATTTCACGCCCTTGAGTCTGCCGAGGTGCTCACGGATTGTAAGCATATCTGCTATCATCTGTGTCGGATGGAACTCATTTGTCAGGCCGTTCCATACCGGTACGCCTGCGTATTTAGCCAGCTCCTCCACGATTTCCTGTCCGTATCCACGGTACTCGATTCCGTCAAACATTCTGCCGAGCACGCGCGCTGTATCGGCGATACTCTCCTTTTTGCCTATCTGTGAACCGCTCGGGTCAAGGTATGTGACATGCATTCCAAGGTCATGTGCCGCTACCTCAAAAGAGCAGCGAGTTCTGGTACTGGTCTTTTCAAAAATCAGCGCTATATTCTTGCCTGTGAGTTCATCATGTCTTATGCCTTTTTTCTTCTTTTCCTTCAGCTCCTGTGAGAGGTCAATCAGATAAGTAATCTCTTCCGGAGTGTAATCCATAAGTTTTAAAAAGTTTCGTCCCTTTAACTGCATTGCTCTTGCCTCCTGGGTTTTATTTGCATCGTTTATAGATGCAGGTTACTATAATTAATATCTGTAGGTTGCTATAATGATGTCATTTTACTCTATTTTGTGGTATGTTGCAAGAGGTTTGAAGCATTGACGCTCTGACTGTAAAACCACGCCGTACAAATAATTAAAGAGGCTGCAAACCAACAAGCTTTGTTGATTTGCAGCCTCTTTGTTATTTCTTTGTATTGGCTGTATATTATCTGAACTTCATATTTCCGATTGATATTCCTGAGCCATGGTCATTGAAGGATGTACATCCTCCTGTGTTGTCCACTCCGGACATTGCCTCCTGTGCTGCACTGTAGCATGAAGAAGAAATGCGTCCGCTAAGCTTTCTTGCGAGCTTTCCTGATGATGCCGGTCCAAACTGGCCTTTCTGGTAAATAACACCTGAGATGCTGTTTGGATATGAGCTACTCTTTACTCTGTTGATGACTGCCGCTCCTACTGCAAGCTGACATTCATAGCTCTCTCCGCCTGCCTCACACTCGATGATTGCTGCAAGCAGTGTCAGGTCATCTGCTCCTGCACTTACCGCCTCGCCCTGTGTGGTCTCTGTTTTCTTTGATTCCTTTGCTGCTTTTGCAGCTTCTTTTGCTGCCTTTTCTTCTGCGGCCTTTCTCTCAGCCTCTTTCTGTGCAGCTATCTGAGCCTGTTCCTCTTCAATTGTGATACCCACTCTTGTGTTGAGGGAACGTGTCGCATAATCTGCTGCGATATATCCTGTCTGTGAATCACAGACTACTGCGATCCAGCCATCCTGTGCCTGTGCTGCGCGGTCCACCTGATAGGTCTTGCCCTGGTCAGCTACCTCTAAGGCCTTGCTGTTTGTATCTGCTGCCTCTCTCACACGAAGTCCGTCTGTATTTACTGTAGCAATTTCTCCGCATCTGTCGTAAGCATAGCTTAGTGCGTCAGTTCCGGTCACACAGTAAGAAACATTAACGTATCCGTCTACATTTCCTGACTTGATGTGAGCCCATGTGCCATCGTTTTCTACGATGTCTGCCACACTTCCTTTATATAGTTTTCCAACAATATCTGACTGTTCATCGGCCTGTGCTCTTACGTTGAGTGATTCTTCAACTTTTGGCATAAGCTTTGTCTGCCATTCCTGCTGCTCCTGTGTGAGCTGTGGCTGTGCCTCCTGCTGTGCATCCTGTGCTGCTGCCACCATCTCAACATTTTCTTTTTCTACTGTAACAGCATTCTCTGCTGTGAGACCCTTCTCATAATCAAAAAGAGTCGCTGCCACGCCAGCATAACTATTATAACCAGTATGCTCTAAACCAGTGTTTGCTAGCACCTTATCCTCTGCTTTGACCTCAGAGCGTCCGCTGTTAGTAACCGCGGTAACCGTCAGCATGGCGCACAGTCCACAGACCGTAATGCTATCGATTACTTTTTTGTTTAGCTTCATATAATCCTCCATATGGTGTAGTATATGTTGTTTTTGTTACGTTTATTACACCTATGTTGCATTTGTTACAACTTTGTTACAGTCGGTATAATATCACAGTAATAGCATTTTGTCAAATTTCATGGAAAAATCTCCTGAAGCACCGATGAAATCACCCCATTCTGATGTGCCTTATGCTCTATCTCCAGCTTGTCGCTTTCGCTTCTCGACAGCTCGTCTATGTAGTCGCTCACCTGTTTTTCTATTTTATAAATCTCGTTGCTCAAAAGTCTTATCCTGTGTGAGAGTGCGAACAAGGTCACAATGACTGTCAGCATGAAAAGTGCAAGCATTATCGCAAGTATGCCTCCTGCCATGATGTCCATATTGTCCATTGATAATTCCATATTAATGTGTCCTCCCTACTATTCTTTTTCCGATACATCATTCAAAATTTAACTTAACCTATAACGCAGGATGATGTACTATTGATTATTATAACCAATTCACTTGAACTTAACAGTTCCTATCGGTCGCAAGTTTCGACATTTGTTTGGTATTGCAGGGCAAACTTTCACCGGTAACTTGGTATTGACTTTTATTGTGTTGAGTATAATATAAATATGAGACAAACAGGAATGCAAGAAAGGATACATATATATGAAGAAAATAGTTATGACAGGTGGCGGTACTGCAGGTCATGTCACTCCAAATATTGCTCTTATGCCGGCACTTAAGGAGGCCGGATACGATATCGAATACATTGGCTCAGTAAACGGAATGGAGAAAGGACTTATCGAGGCCCAGAAGATTCCTTATCACGGCATTTCATCAGGAAAGCTGCGCCGATACTTTGACTGGAAGAACTTTACAGACCCGTTCCGCGTGTTAAAGGGCTACGGTCAGGCTGTAAGCCTCATGAAAAAACTCAAGCCTGATGTAGTATTTTCTAAGGGTGGCTTCGTTTCCGTACCTGTCGTGCTTGCCGCAAAGCACTGCCATGTGCCTGCCATCATCCACGAGTCGGATATCACCCCGGGACTTGCCAATAAAATCGCCATAAAGGGTGCCAAAAAGGTCTGCTGCAATTTCCCTGAGACCATGAAATATCTGCCTGCAGACAAGGCTGTGCTCACCGGATCACCTATCAGACGCGAGCTTTTTAGCGGCGTTGCCGAAAATGCCATAAAGCTTTGTAATTTTCCTGACCACAATAAGCCTGTCATCCTCATCATCGGAGGAAGCCTCGGCTCTAAAAAGGTTAATGAAGCTGTCCGTGAGATTCTTCCTGAACTGCTAAAGGATTTCTATGTGATTCACCTCTGCGGAAAGGGCAATCTGGACAACAAGCTTGCCGGAATCACAGGCTATGCACAGTTTGAGTACGCCAATGCTGAGCTCACCGACATGTTTGCTCTGGCTGACATGGCTATTTCAAGAGCCGGAGCCAACTCCATCTGCGAACTGCTTGCTCTGCACAAGCCAAACATCCTGATTCCTCTTTCTGCTGCTGCCAGCCGCGGAGACCAGGTATTAAATGCAAAATCCTTCAAAAAGCAGGGCTTTTCATATGTCATCGAGGAGGAGGAGCTCACAAAGGATTCTCTGCTTAGCGCAGTAAAAGAGGTGTACAGCAACAGGGATAAATATAAGGATGCCATGGCAAAAAGCGGTCAGATGGATTCCATCGCCACTATCATTGATTTGATTAACTCTCAGGTGAAGAAATCGTCATAGGGTCAATTTTTAGTGTCATTGCATATTATAAAATATTATAAAAAAGAAAAGCCCGGATATGAACTACATTTGCATATCCGGGCTTTTTATTTTTTAATAATGTGTAACTATTAACAGCTATTACATGCTCATCTCGTCGCAGATTTTCTTCATCTCGTCATCAGTGAACTCCTTGTGATTCCACTCTATGACATTTTTGTTGTCATCTGACTCATATCTTGGAATCAGGTGCATATGGAAATGGAATACTGTCTGGCCTGCCACCTCGCCATTGTTCTGTACCAGGTTGTAGCCTTCACAGCCAAGCACATCTTTCTCGTGTGTCATAATCTTCTTTGCAAGCTTTGCTGCCTTGGCAAGTGTCTCATCCTCAATCTCAAAAATATTTGCATAATGCTGCTTTGGAAGGATAAGTGCATGTCCCTTTGTAGCAGGACTTGCATCGAGTATTACCTTGAAATCATCATCCTCGTAGATTGAATTGGTCGGAATATCCCCATTTGCCAGTTTACAGAAAATACAGTTGTCATCTTTCATCTTTGTCACCTCATATATATAATTATTTTGTAACTGTTAAGAATCAAAAAGCCCATTAAAACGGAAATATCTGATCAAGCATGCGCAGTGTCTTGAAATTGCCTTTTGCTGTCATTTCTCCGGTCATAAATGCTCTCTGGAAGGTCATGTGACCATCTATTATAGACTCCATGATACTCTTCGAAAATTTGGCGTATACATCCACTATATCCTCTTCGCCATAGTGTATATCCAGCTTATCCTCATCCACCTTTATATATAATGGATTTTTAATGCCCTCTATATTAAATGAATAGCAGGCTTTGAATTCACGAAGTGGAATAAAATGTGCTTCAAGCTCCTTTATATATGGCATGTCATCTGTAGATGCCTGCTGCCCGAGCATGTCCTTGAACATGGTTGCAAGCTCCTCGATATCCTCCTTCTGCTGCTTTACATATGTATCATCAGACACATACTTCGACAGCTGCTCGCTCTCCTGTGGGGTGAGATTGAGCTGCTGTGTCCTGAGTACACTTTGCTTCACTGCCTGATTGCTTGTAGGCAGGCTCTTAATCTTCTGGGATATCGTGCGATACAGATTCTCCGCGCGTTTTTCTATTATGAGATTATACTCCTTATTGAGCTGAAACGTAGTAATATCCTCTACATATCCGCATAGTCCTGAGCACGGCAGACCGCCAAGTATCTCCCATGCATTGCATAGTGTGGTTTCTGCCTCGCGCTCTCCATATGTGGTAGACATAACAATAGGCTGCATATATGTATTGCTTATCTTTTCCTTATCGCCGTAGAGCCAGCATGCATCAAGGAACTGCTGCATGTATCCACCTATACCAAGCCACTCAACCGTCGTTGCGAGAATGATTCCATCTACATCCTTAAAGGTCTGTGGCAATGTAGCTATTTCATTTTTGTGCTCATAGATATTGTATCTCTCCACCTTTACGCGGAGCTCCTTTAGCACATTTTCTATCCTGCTTATCACATACAGTGTCGGGTCGTCCAGTAAACCTCTTCCACCATAATAAATATTTATCTTCATGTAGCTTCTCCTACCATTAATTTTTAGTTGATATTATATTTATTATATCTCTTTTTGCGATATAAAACAATTGAAATAACAAATCCGCCTACGAGCCCGCCTCCATGAGCCCAATTGTCCACTCCCTGCGTTGAAACTCCATAGTATATCATGAGTATAACCATAAATACAGCCTGCTGTCTGCTGATGCCCTCATAAAAGCCTCTGTTTGCTATAACTATCCACACAAGTGCTCCCACCAGACCAAATATCGCCCCGGAGGCGCCTGCCGATACCGCAAAGTCATTATTATAAAGCATAACGATGTACGATAATACACTTCCACACATGCCTGACACAAGAAATATAATCAGAAGCTTCACATGCCCCATAGCCTTCTCGACTATCTGACCGACAGCGCCTAAAACCACCATATTGTTAAGTATATGCATCAATCCAAAATGCATAAACATAGAAGTGAGCAGCCTCCAATACTGACCATCCTTTATATACTCAGGGTACATGGCTCCGTGGGCAGCCATATACTGTGCATCAAGTGTGCTGCCTGATATACTCATCAGCACAAAAACTATTATATTTACCACTATTATGCCAATTGTCATATATGGTTTATCATCAAATCTTTTTATATTCTGCAAATCTGTGGAGTCTCCTTAATTTTCCTGTTAAATACTTTTTTCTTATTATAAATTTTAAGGAGCTTATTTGCAACAATTATACAAACCGGTACTTAACATCGGCAAATCTGATGATATCATTTGACTTGAGCTGCTTCTTCTGCTTGTACGCAAGCACCTCATTATTCACAAAGGTTCCATTTGTAGAGTTTAAATCCTCCAGATAAAATTCCTGGTTTTCCCTATTTATAACTGCATGAAAATGACTTATTGTATCCTTGCCTATTACCGCATCGGCCTCATCACCCTGACCAATACGCGTACAATCTTTGTCTATTATTATATTGCTGCGGTTTTCCATGCCCTCATACAAAAGCATGCCCTGTGGGTGCTCCCTGTAATCGCTCAGACATACAGTTGGGTGTATCTGACGCGGTACCGGCTCCGGTGCAGCCTCTGGGCTTGGGTGTATAAGCATGGTATCCTCTACCTTTTCACGATTTTCTTTTCGTTTTTCTTTTTTAAACCATTTTCTGTTTATGTCCGGTTTTTTAGGCTTTTCTGTCACGGATTCCGGCTTCTTTCGCTCCGGCAGCCTGATATCCAGCTGCTCCAGCAGATACACCCGAAGCTTATCGTACAGTGTAGGCTTTATCTGCTCCTTAGGCTTCTCTGCTCTGACCTGTGGCTGTGAAATCGGCGCAATCACCTCCTCCACCGGCTTTTCTGCCACCTTTTTCTGTCGCTCCTCGATTATGGCATTTCGAATATCAGCAATACTGTAATTGCCATTTATGGTTTTCTCGTATATGCCATATGCTATATGTATCGCTTCAGCATCACTGTGATCAAGCTTTGTGAGCATATACTCCATCAAATGCTGGAATGTATTGCAAATGGTTTTCATCTGTGCCGGGTATGCTGTAAAATATATTTCCTCATCCTGATTTACCCCTTTTATGTGTATTAGCTGAGGATCAAGCACCAGAGATTCTGTGCTAACAAGATGATTCTCCAAAAGCTCCATCTTGTTACAGATACTCACCACAAGCTTTTCAAGAAACTCAAGCTTTATATCATTATACTGGCAGCGCATTTCCAAAGACTGGACTCCGGATATATCATACCAGTACTGCCCTTCATTATTCACATAACACTTCTCCATCTTCAGAAAGCCCGGAATATTGTTTTTCAACAATATCTTTTCATCTAACGGCTTCACCTCGTCACAACGCAGCTTCATAAAGCTGCCTGTCATCTTTCTCTCATATACTATTTCATTAGAATTCATTTACAACCTCTTTCAAAACCTGATAATTATAGAAATCATCCACCAGCCACATATCAGTAGCATACTCATAAGAGCTGTCTGCTTTCATTTCGTTATACAGCACAAGTCCCATCTTCATCACTATCGCAAGCATAACAATAAATATAGGTATAATAATCGCACCTTCAACTGTATAACTGCCTTTTAATCCATAAGATAAATCTACATTTAATTTATTCCCAGTCACATAAACACCTCCGTCAGTCCATATCCAAGCAGTAGGAATGGTGTAAATGCAATCTGCTTCTTTCTTCCAGCCCTGCCTGATGCAATTAAAATAACAGAGATTGTTCCCGCTATTGTCAGTCCCATCACCATAGTGCTGCACACTATGTCAGCAGTCACAAACAATCCCATAAGCGTCACAACAGCTGCATCTCCATAGCCTATCTGCTCTCCTGTAAGAAATGCAGCTGCCATAAGCACTATACCGGGAATCAGGGCAACAGTCACTGATATAATTGACTGCTTTGCATAAAAAGAGCTTGCAATACCCACCATACCCATTACTACCAATACAACTACCGGTATCTTTTTGGTTGAAAAGTCAATTATACTGATTATTCCAAGTAAAATGATAAGCTGTATCATGTTCCTTCTCCTTTACATTTACTGCACAGATTTTTGCCATCTACCTCAGACTTATGCACCTTGTGTACTGTCCGCTTAAGCTTACTGCATCCAAGCTTTCCGTGATAGTTCATGCCATAATCTGTTATAAATACCGTCGAGGTTTTTGTTTTTTTATCCGCGGTACAGTAACATGCGTGGTATTTCATACCATCTTTGTTTCTGCTTGTCCCCACCTGTGACCATTTGATGCTCTTTATGCTCAGATCCAGGTAATTGCATTGCTCGGACAGGTGATAAACACTGCCATAGTCAGTGTAAAATACATATGGGTCCGTTTTTTCGCCGGGATTTTTTCCTGTCCATTTTCTGCTGTTGCTATAATCCTCTATCCATATTCCATCTACCGCAAAAAAGCTCACCGGAAGCTTAACCTTGTACTTTGCCTTAAGTGCAACATCATCACCATCCATCTTTGACCCAAGCAGTGACACTCCATACTTTCCACCACTCACGTATGTATCAATGTGCTTCGAGTCAGATATTTGGCTCCTGAATAGTACCTCTGCAGTGGCCACTGATACAACTGACGAATCGTTTGCACTGCTCGCTAATGCACTCATCCTGGATGAATAATACAGAGCAGCCTTCACCTGCGACTCCACCTGAACCACCCTGAAGAAAAAAAGTATAAATACAAAAAAGCCTGCTACAAGCGGAAATATTACCGCAGCATCAAGTGTATATGACGCTTTCAGGCAGGTGCATGAGGGCATCTTTTGAGAACTATCATCGCCTGGGAGTTTGGCCTTTCTATAAAGTTTTTTTATGTGGAACTTTACTTTATTAACAAAAGACACCTTCATACACCTGCCTTTCTTATTTCGTCATCGTCCATAATAGGAATACTTTGCCTTATTTTTAATGGTATACTCGTTATCTGCTCCATCTAACAGATTCACAAAGCATAAAAATATACCATGATATTTGTAGCTTACATCTGTACTTAGCTCACAGATTGCATTGTCCATTCTAAAGCTTTCATGGTCCTTAGTCATACGTACTGTAGCTTCCTGCACATCCATCGAGCGATACGCAATATTTTTCATGCTCTTTGTAAAAAGCAGCATACCCAGATATGATTTGTAGCCTATTCCTTCATTTGAACTTTTTGCCTTCACCTGCCCTGTGAGCATGCTTGTCATGCCATACAGACTGGATGTCCATGACGTATCACTTTTTATCAGTGGAATCTTATCCCCATCCAAAAGTGCCCTTAAATCCAGCACACTTTCACAGAATGCCCAGGCCGCCAGAATTCCCTTTTCCACCCCTTCAATTACCTCCGGTGTCAGAGTAATTCCACCGATAATTGCAGCAAGAGCCATCGCCTGTGCCTGCTTTGATGCGCTTCCTGCCAGGTATGCCATATTGGCAGCCGCACGCAGAGCCAGTATTTCTGCTATAACGATCTTCAGATTATCCTTATCACTCGCTCTGCCTCCTATGATGTACTCCACCTCATAGTTAAGGGCATGATTTGGATTTGTATCAGTGTAACAGCTCATATATGTCAGAATATACTGCTGCATAAGTACTTTCGCATACCAATCATCACTACTTTCGGACCAGCCCCCTGTTCCTTTATGCAGACTTCGCCCGGACACTCTGGCTGATGTATCAATACTGTTTCCTGACACCGTGCTATCATCAACCACCTGCGATAATATGCCTGATGCCTTTACTTTCTGCACCTTGACCAGCGGATTTTCTATTGCATTACCGCCTTCTGTGCTTTCTGCCTTACTTTCTGACGTCTGCTTTGCTTTCGAAACCGATGAAGGAGCACTGTAAGCTCTTGGCGGTGACGACCTCGCTATGCTTTTGCCTCCGCCTTCATGAGCTGCATTATCCTTTAAGGCTTTTAATGCACTATCTATTTTACTGTCATCATACTCACCCGCAGACTTGTTTTCATACAATGAGCTATACTGACTGTAAAGATTTTTGACTGTTTCATAACCAATATTTTTCTTCATATATGAGACAACCGCATTTGTATACACATCACCACCATCATCCGTCATAAGCACATATTTCATGGATTCGAGCTCATCCATTGACAACCTTAGCATACTGGTGCCGTTTACAATAGTACCCCCGGCAAAAGCTCCTGAATCGCTTATCTTAAAATTGTCAGTCGTAAGCTTCTTCATATACGACTTGACATTTTCGATATCCACATTGCCCATTGCGTCACTTCCGGCGTCATACGCTAACAGATGGTATTCATCCCACAATGGTCTGCAATACTGTGCAAAAACTGACTCTGCTACAGCCTCTGAATTCATGCATGCTATATTGGTAAGTGTCAGATTCCTGCCGGCTTCCAGTACAGTAAACAGAAACTGTGACACCAGCATGAGAAGCATTGTGGCAAATATCGTTATACTGCCTCTCACACTTTACCAGCCTCTCTTGAGATTGTCTGAAAGATATTGTTTACAAGCGTCGTAAGCTGCTTCTTAAAAATCAGCACCAGACCGATTAACACGACAATTATCAGTATCATTTCCACTACTCCTGCGCCATCCTCATCTAATAAAAAATTCTTAAATCCTAACATAATTTTTCCTTTCTATATCTTAAAATCAATGATTGCGGGTGCTATTACTATTGCTATGACTATAGCCATCATAATCATCATCGGCATAAGCATTTTGGTGCCGGCCTCTTCACCCAGCTTTAAGGCTAAAAGCCTCCTCTCATCAAATGCATCCTCCGATTCCTTCTCGAGCATTTCACATACACCCTTACTTCCTTTGTGAATACTCTGTAAAATAATGCGTACAAGCTTCTGATAGCATGGCAGCTTTACTCTTTCCGCAAAACCTGCGTATGCTTTTCTGCCTGTCACGCCATCTGAGATTTCTCTCTCCGTCACAAGCATTTCCTCGTAAGCGGGCATAATATTCTTATCATTATTTTTCCGCTCATCAAGATAACGGGCGGTAATCCTATTCCATGTCTGCTCCACAGTCATTCCTGAACCCATCAAAACAGCCATTTTGCTGACTATCTCCGGATATTCGAGCTGCAGTTGTATATTTCTCTCCTTCTGCGCCGTCTTCTTTTTTTCCTTTTTCTCAAGCACCAGAAGAACTATAACAACAACTTCAAGCATGGCTATTTTAGCTGCCGTATTGCTTTTTTCCTGCGACCAGCTAAGCTTTACTCCATCTACTTCATCCGGCAGTGTGAGCTTTTTAGTGCCTGTCTTTGACATCTCACTGTCAATATGTCTGTTGATATCCTTTATGAGGCGCTCGCCCGCGTCCAGTTCATCCGGAAATACCACAAATGAGAAATCATACAGCTGTCTGTGTTCGCCACAGGAAAGCTCAACACTTGCGCTAATCAGCTTTCCCTGTTCATCATCAGTCTCCTCAAATGCCTCCTGGTTCACATCTCCATTAATATCAACCACATCATAGTCACTCAGTGTCCACTCTGCCTCCACAGCTCCTTGGGCATATGCTTCCTTCATATTTATATGTCCTCTGACCTGCTCTACACTCTGGCCTTTTTCGCAAAAGCTGTCGTCTATCTCTTTTTTTGCCTGTGTAAACAGCTCATTCGCCTGTTTCTCCGAAGGCTGCTCCTCCTTCAGCTTCAGCTGATAGCTGTAATCCTCGTCGAGTCCATCCGCATTCAGCACCAGGTCATATACTGCATCTCCATCACCTGTATCATTGCGTATAAGTGTATTATCAGTTATAGCATTTGACGACATGTCCATGATAAAAGCAAAAACTAAAACTATAACAAATAATGCTGCTATTCTAAGCCTCTTTCCTCTCGTCATATGCCTATTCCTACCTGTAAAAATTTCTTTGCCAGTTTAATTGCCCCTGCATAGGCTAAAAGACAGGTACTCATAAAGATTACCCCGATCAGGTTTCCATATAGTGCAGACATATAATCTCTTGAAGACAGCTTTAAAAATGCCAAAAGAAATATCGGAATATAGTTCATAGTCTTTTGCTCAAGTCTTTTGGCAGAAACCGCAACCTCTATCTGTCGGTTGGTATCATACTTTGTCCACATCCTGTAAGTGGTAGACTCTATGATATCCACAAATCTGCCGCCGCTTCTCTTTGCAAATGAGAAAATATCAGAAAAATTGACTATATCCTCCAGACCGCTTCTATGAGCAAATTCTGACAGCACCGCCTCAAATGTCTGATTCATCTTTATCTGCCTGTTCATCTCCTGTATCTCAGACAGCATAAGCGAATCATTCCCATACATGAGCTCCATCTCTTTTTCAGCCTCCTGCCATGCATTTTCCACAGAGTATCCGGCCAGCATATTCGAGCTCAATACCTTAAGTACATTCATAAACTCTTCATTTAGTTTTTCCTTTTGCCTTCTGACACCCTCCTGCCTGCACAGCTTTGCACAATATGCAAACACCGCTGGAAAAGCAGTAACAACAATAGGACTGTCATAAAACAAATATGCGATAATCACTGTGGCAGCCATACTTTTTATGAAAACAATCCCCCAATCCTTTGTGGACATGGAATATCTGCTGTAATCCATATAATCAAACCCTTCATAACTGTTCAGTAACATATATTCCTATACTGACAGCTACAGCCTTTCTTACTTTAAATGCCACATAACAGCCTATACACTAAGCCCTGCTGCCATAAGCTTGTCGGTGTGACAAAGTGTCCCTTCTTTCTTTAAAAAGCCCTGTATCCTCCCACTGTCCAAAACAGCGGTTTCCTCAAAACGATACAGCGTATGCAGCACAATTTCACCATCCATAAATCCATCCACCTCTGATATCTCAAGGACTCTCCTGCTTTTATCCCTCAGCCTGCCAAGCTGGACAATAATATCTATTCCGGATGCTATCTGCTGCCGTATCGCATTGAGTGGGAAATCCTGACCTTGAAGCACCATAGTCTCAATTCTTGAAATGATATCATGTGGTGAATTGGCATGGCCGGTGGACAACGAGCCGTCATGTCCTGTATTCAGGCCTGAAGCATATCAAGTGCCTCTGCACCTCTGCACTCGCCCACTATTATCCTGTCCGGTCTCATACGAAGAGCCGTCCTGATAAGATCTCTTATTGTAATTGGAGTAACCTCATCGGTATTTGCATTTCTGGTCTCAAGCCTTACTATATTTTTAGCTCCCAGAAGCTGCAGCTCCGCTGAGTCTTCAATTGTAATAATTCTCTCATCATCAGGAATATATTGTGACAGAGCATTCAGGAAGGTCGTTTTCCCGGAGCCTGTACCACCTGAAATAAATATATTGTATTTGGCCTGCGTCAGTATCTGTAGAAGCCTTGCCACCTCCGGCGAGAGAGCTTCTATCTCAACAAGCCTCTCCATGCTCATAGGATGCTCCGGAAACTTTCTGATTGATACAGCCGAGCCGCCTATAGATATGGGGTTTAGCACTATATTTACCCTGGAGCCGTCACTAAGCCTGGTATCAACTATCGGTGATGCCTGATTTACAACCCTGTTATGGCGTCCCACAATCTGCTGTATCACATCCTCCAGCTTCTCTTCCGATGAAAAATGACCCTTGAACCTTTGGATTCTTCCGGCTTTTTCATAGAATATATCATTGGGACCGTTTACCATAATTTCAGTCACATCCCTGTCATCCACCAGCTCCTGCAGCACATCAAGCTTACGCAGAGAGTTGAATATGGTGCGCTCAAGCTCCGCTCTATCCTTTATAGTCATTGGTCTGTCGCGTGCCTCTCTTGAAACCACGCTTCCGATTAAATCACATATTTCCTCATCACTCAGCTCTCTGGACAAATCCATTTCAGAAAGTATAATATCTCTTATTCTCTGTCCAAAATCATCCAGCACACGAAATACCCCGAGTCATGTTTCTTATGACATCTCCAAACTCATTCCACTTCCACAGCTCTACAAGCTTATCACATGTAGATACCGGTGTCGTGATGACCGGAGGCTCAATCAGCTTAATCCTCTCAACTACATTGCTTAAGCCTCTTTCAATCAGTTCCTCTGTAAACTCGTACTCTCTCCACTGGCTGATTCCGCCTTTTTTCTGTACCAGGTAGATATCACTGCATCTGTCAAGAATATCAAAAAAGCCCTTAAATCTTGTTCCCATATTGAGAACTATGCAGTCATAGTGCATTTCCTTGCCAAGCATCTGAAGCAGATTGTTGCATATTACCGTATTTATTTCACACAGACACTCTGTATTTTCAATCGGATATACATAATCCAGCTTATGCTTTCTTCCGATACAGCTGTTTATCCTGTTGGTCGAGTATCGTCCGGATTCGGCCATCACCAATAGCTCGTCCAGATTATGCTCCACACTCTGCTCAAGCATCCGCGATAATCCACTATTCTCCTGAAAATCCATAAGCAGTACCTTTTCATTCTCACTCAAAATAGAGGACAGAGTCATCGCAAAAGGCATCTGGTACTGATTATCAGCAAGTGAATACACGCTTATAAGCCTCGTCTGACCTATCAAAGAGCCCTCACTCGTCAGGTCTCTCACCTCACCGCCCACATGCTTTAAAATCTCTTCCACTATGCGGTTTACTTCCTGATATTTTTCCACAAAGTATATACCCTCCTCACTCTCAATAGGTGTTTCCTCAACAATCTGTATCAGTGGGATATACTTGTTATTCCACTGGTCAAGCTCACTTGAAAGCATGATATCTATCTCGCCCTCTAAGTGTTCCAGCTGCTCTTTCATGGTATACATATGTATCTCCAGCTGATCCTTATAATGATTCATGAAATAGCATGTCAGTCTGTCGCCATATTCTGAATCCTCAATATAAATTCCTAGTCTGATTTTTTTCATCTATAGTACTTTAACCCTCCTTCCATCACCTCATGCCGTAAACCCATATATCTGCCATGGCTGTTCCCAAAAGCACGTATACCGCGAAACTAACAGCTTTCCCCTGTCCGCGGTACCGCATAAATCTGCCACACAGTATACCGTTTAAGTATAAAAATCCATCCCTCATACGCACAAAGAGCTCCTTTTTAAGCACCATACTTATGAGACCATATCCCGCTGCCGCCACAAAAGCGGCTGCCATGCACAAGGCGGTAAATCTTAAATTTGTAAATGCACATACTACTGAAAATAACTTGATATCCCCGGCTCCTAAAATGCCTGAAAGATATAAGAAATATAAAATGACAACCGGAAAAACTATATCTGGAAGAAACCAGATGATGCTCGCTACCTTGCCCCCCACTAAGCGAAATAGAAACGCACAACCAAGTCCCGTCAGAATCAGCCGGTTACTGATTCTATAATTTTTGAAATCCCCAATTGCTGCTACTGTAAGCAGTATATACAGCATGAGGTGTGATATTAATTTCACAATCACTGTATTTTCATCACCTCTCCTTTCGTGAGACGAATTATAACAACGCACTCTCGATTTTGTCTATAGCTTTTTTAAAAATAAATACTTTTTGTTAGTTATCCACAAAATGCAGCTAAACCCAAATCATTAATCCACAGTCAAAACCTTGATTTTACTGGTTTTTCACATGTCAAAAGCACTTTTTACAAAATCTGTGAATAGAAGAAACTCTTTTGCTTATACTTGTATTAAGACTTATTTTGTTGGAGGAATTCATGAAATTATTTAAAGAAACGCCTGTAAATGACGGTTACAAGACCTTACAGGATGACATCAGGAAAACAACAGATGAACTTCAAATTGTATACACTAACCTGGAAAATGTGGTTGAGCCCGATTTAATTGACTACTACATCTATCAGGCCAAGGCTGTTTCCATGCGGTATAAATTTCTATTAAACTGTGCCAAGCGGCTTAATGAGGTTTAATGAACTAAAAAAGAGGCCTCCTACGCAAGGAAGCCCCTGTTATCATCGTTTATAAAGCTCTCTGTGAGCCTGCCCCTTCCATAGGTCATGCCCGCATAGACCTTCTGCGCATTGTCCATAAGCGGAGCCGATTTGTCATCGGCAGCTGCTGTTTCAAAGCTGTTTCTGAGCTTTTTCATAATGACGTCGGCCTCATCCACCACCGACACATCAAGTGAGTAAAGCACTGTGGAAAAAAGCCTCTTGCAGTATGAGTACAGTGGATAAAGCTGTCCTGCGAGAGGATACTTAAAGTCAAGTGCCCCCATTAGCTCATCAAGTGCCGCCTGTACATCCGACACTCCCTTTCTCAAAGCTTCCCTGTCCTCTGACACGAAGGCATTTTTTACATCATCTGAAAAGCCAAAATATATATCATACATAACAAGCACGAGTCCGCCATTGTTGCACGCACAAAGCCTTCTGGTGAGCTCCTGCTTCAATTCATTTTTCATTGCTTATTACCTCGACAATAGTGAAAGTACCTGCTGTGGCAGGTCATTTGCCTGAGACAGCACTGAGATTCCGGCCTGATCGAGAATATTCTGTGCTGCGTATTCCGTCATCTCGGTTGCCATGTCGGTATCCATGATATTGGAATATGCACCGGTCATGTTCTCAGAAGTCTCAGAAAGACTGCTCTCAGCAGATTCCAGACGGTTTTGGAAGGCTCCTATCCTTGACCGCACACCTGAGACATACTCTATCGCCTCATCAAGTGTGGACATTGCCTTGTCTGCACCACCCTTTACAGTCACATCTACCGTATCCAGATAAAGTGTCTGCGATGATACCTCCGGTATCCTGATTTTCATCTCCTGGCCCTCGTTTGCACCAATCTGCACAGCCATATTTCCGATATCTGAAATATCTATCTGCAGATTGCTGCTTCCCGCTGTCATATCCATATCACTGCTCAGTAGAAAATCCATTGAAAATCCACTGTTTCCTACCACATATACACGGTTACCGTCGGCTCTTATTGTCTTGTCCGACAGATTTTCTCCGCCTGTAACCACGGCATCCTTACCGTTACTTTTGAGCTGCATATTTCCACTTCCATCGTCAGCATTCTCATAGCCTGCACCTGCCAGAGCCTTAAGCGATGAAGAAAGAGATATATTTACTGTGCTGTCGCTGCCATACTCATTTGATAAAAAGCTGATGCTATCACCATTCACCTGCATAGTAGTACCGGCTGTGGTCGCTGCCTTCTGCAACGCCTGAATATACTCATCCTGAGTCATATCTGCCTTCACAGCCACACTTACACCGTTTATGGAAATCGTTCCCTCTGCGTCTGGCTTTGTGGCAGACGCGAGACTTCCTGTTGCCTGTGTTGCGAGCGAATTTACTGTAAGCTCATATTTATCTGATGCCACATTGTCTGAGAAATTGATTCTGGTAATATAGCTGTTCACCTGAGTCATATTGCCGTTTGCATCCTTCTGCCTTACATAGACGCGTGTATCACTCGAACCATCGAGCAGTGACTTTGTATTGTACTCCGTATCGCCCGATATACGGTCCACCTCCTTGGTGAGCTCATCTATCTCTGACTGCAAAGCCTTTTTATCATTCTCAGAATATGTATCTGAAGCGCCCTGAACCGCAAGCTCCCTGATTCTCTGGAGCATGCTGCTTACCTCACCAAGTGCTCCGTCTGCTATTTTCATGACATTCTGCGCATCTGACGAATTTGATTTTGCCTGGTCAAGTGCTTCTATCTGCGCCTTCATCTTGTTGGAGATAGCCATTCCTGCCGGATTGTCCTCTGCTGAATTTATCTTGTAGCCGCTTGAAAGCCTTTTCATAGACTTTGATAATCTGTTTTCTGTACCGAGGAGCTGCTTATTTGCCCTGACAGCACTCATATTCCTGTTTATTTTCATGTGTTTTCCTTTCCTGATAATTTCTCAGGCATCCTTGCTGTAATATTAACATTCCGTTGTCTAATAAGTATATCGAACTACTCAAAAAAAATCTTTATAGTATAATTTGCAATTAAATGCAAATCGTATTATAATAGGCACATTAAAAGACTAATAGGAGGAAACAATAATGGCTAGAGTTACTAAGGACACTATGATTGGTGATCTTCTTCAGATTGACCAGAACGTGGCACCATTACTTTTAAATATCGGCATGCACTGTCTCGGATGCCCATCATCACAGATGGAGACAATCGAAGAGGCTGCTATGGTTCACGGACTTGACCCGGATGATCTTGTCGTTGAAATCAACACATTCATCGATCACGACCTCGGTTAATTTACGAAAAGACGGCTTGCTTATGCAGGCCGTCTTTTATTTGCAATCAATATTCTGTTAAAGTGCTGCCAGCGTCTGGATGGCAGCTTCTTCAATAATCACATTACCATGCTCCTTGAAAAATGCTTCATTGGCAGGCACATAGTTCTTCTGATATGCGTACTCTGAAATAATATTGCACACTTTGTTGAATTCCTTCGGAGTATGCTCACTCTTGTGGGCCACAAGATAGTACTTATTGCTTGAAGCGTCGCGGTATAAGTCATTTCTGCCGCTGTAAAAGCCGTCAAGCACATGCGAAATCCTGCGCACATCATCAAATTTAGCAAAAACAAACAGCTTGACTACGTCAGCCTCAGCCTGTTCTTCTGTAATATCATCAGTGCCCTGCTCACTGTCAGCTGTCTTCTCATTTTCCTTCTTGATACGCTCAAACAGCTCCAAAATATCAGCAGCTCCCTTTATCACCGGAGGCTGTCCTGCATTTCCTAAGTCCGTAAAGTCGTCATCTGCCTCTGAAAACTTTGAAAATCTGGTGTCAAGCTCATCCGGATATTCAACCTTTGTGATGATAAGCACTATAGACTCTGATGGCAGTGGAATTGCCTCCACCATGAGTGGAATATCATTTGTTTCAAAGCCAAACTCGTAATTGGCCTGCTCTACCATATCTTTAAAAAGGCTTTTCGCCTTCGCTGATCCATATGCCAGTTCGCTTATTTTTATATGTCTGTCCTCAAGATCCTCTCTGGTAAGAGTACAGCGGATCTGATTATCATTTACCTTCTCAATTTTCATATTTTTCACATCCTTTTCCGAAAATATCCGTGTAAATCGTAAAACTATTATAATAAACACCGGTCATATTGTAAAGCGCGAGGCCTATTAAAAAAAAATAAAAAAAGTGTTGCAATTATTTTACAGGTATGTTATAAGTTATCCATGAGATGTGCGCTCGACCCAAAAGGAGCGTATGAAAAATACAAATCATTCTTTGTTTGACAAATATGAGATGATTAAAGATCTCGGAACCGGCAGCTCCGGTAGCGTTACGCTTGTCAGACACATATCTATGGATCAGGAGAGAGCTCTAAAGAAAGTTCCTAAAGCTTCTGCTTTCGCCGAATCCGCATTATCAGAAGCAAGACTACTCAAGTCTCTTGAGCATCCGTCTATACCACGTATATTTGACTTCGAAGAGGACGATGCTTTTTACTATATCGTCGAGGAATATATCGACGGCGAGACATTAGATTCATTTTTGCTTCATCAGCAGTTAATTTCCCCAGGTTTATTTTTTAATATTTGTGAACAATTATGCAATGTTTTTATCTATCTGCATACACAGATATCTACTCCCATTATTTACAGGGACCTTAAACCGGAGCATATTATAGTATGTCACAATAAGCTTAAGCTTATCGATTTTGGCGTATCGGCATATGTTATCCAGGATGGAAATAACTTCAATCACTATGGGAATATAGAATTCTCTGCCCCCGAATGCTTTACCGAGGATACAATTACACCGGCGGCAGACATTTACAGCTTAGGTCAGCTTCTGCAGTATATACTGACCTTTACCCCAGACAGCTTTTCCCATAAGTTTCAGCATATTATCCAAAAAGCAACAACATCTGATGCATCACTGCGTTACGTGACTGTCGCAGAGCTATATCAGGAAATACAGGAAATTCAAAAATTAACCGGTCAGCCACATCTCATACACAAAATAGCAGTTTTAGGCAGTCACAGAGGCTGCGGCTCCACCCACGTGGCCGTTTCACTCACCTGCGAACTCAATATCCTTGGATATCATGGTATCTACATAGACTCAGCAAAAAGCGTACTTTGCCATGGTAATCACGACGGACTGCAGATTTTTAAGCAGAAAAACGGATATTATTATTACAAAAGCTTTCAGGGCATACCCGACTACAGTGACGGTATACAGTTTAATATTCCAAAGGATGCTATACAGATATACGACCTTGGCACTGATGTGTGCAACGAGAAAATATATGACATGGATCTCGTATTATATGTATGTAACGGCGGCTTTTGGCATCTGAATGATATCTACAGGAATCATTCTATTCTCAAAAAAATGACAGCTTCCCTGAGTGTTATATGTAATATGTGCAGCAGACAGGATGCCTCCGCGATTGCGGCACTACTTAATTGCAGTGTTTATCACTTTCCTTATGACAGCGATATGTTTAAGAACTCAGTTCAAAAGGAAACGCTGATTCAAAAGCTGTTAGAACTAAAGGGAGGAGCATCACTATCAGACACTTTAAAAGGATATTTAAGAAAGTCCATTCTGCACCACAGTTAGTTGGGGTCTGTGGCAGCGTTCACAATGTAGGCACAACACATATAAGCCTTGCTCTTTGTAATTATATGAGCAATAAATGCATGTATAGAACCGCCTATGTTGAGCTGAATGGTACACACGAAATTCTTTCACTGTCAAAGACAGCAGACGAAAAGGTTTTTACTTATAAGAATGTAGATTTCTTTCCTCACGCAGTCATGTCCACACTAACTGAGATTTTAAACATGAGATACGAGCGTGTGATTATTGATTTCGGCATACTTAATCCAAACACCTTAAAGGAATTTATGAGGTGTGACGTAAGAATCGCTGTGTGTACAATAAGTAAATGGAACCGGGGCGCTTTGAACAGAATTATCGAGCTATTCAATTCAAACAAAATAACTGATTCAGAAAGCGTAAAAATATTGTTTAATCTCGTGGAAAAGAAAAAGACAATTAACCATAAACATTTTAAGTATCCGGTGGTAGACTTTCCTTACTTAGAGGACCCGTTCCTCATCAATACCAGCCTGTTTGGCACTCTGGATAAGATATCAGAAAGGAATTAATATCACGATGCAAAATGACATCTTTAACCAGCTGTTTATCAATTTTATGTCCGAAGCCTTCGGAGGGTTTATACTTTTAATGCCACAGAGCGCTTCATGACATAGGGCCATTTGTTACTTATCAGTTTTTACTCATAATCATTATATATAGACGGAGGTATTTTTATAGAAGAATAAACTATATTTATATATTGGAATTTTTACAGATATTTTATCAAATTAAACGAAACTAAAAATCAGCAATTAAATTGGGTGTGGAAAGCTCCGGAAATATCAATTTCTATAAACTATCAATAATTAATGATTAATATCATTTTTTCTCAATTATACAAGAAATCGATGTCAGCATATTTTTGGTCCTTTACCCCGTTTAAATGCAAAAAGACAACCAAAAGACATATTTTAAAAAGAAAAGGTATGTGCGCGGGGGAAGCTTTTGCTCCTTCCGCGCCAAAATGCATAAACAAATTTCTTAATTTATTACAAATTTATTTCATATTATTTGAATATGCTTTTTCACAATGGTATAATTAGCTTAAGCAATTTCGACACCAAATAATAGGAAAGGATTTTTACACATGAAAAAGAAATTATTGCCTGCACTTATAGTAACCGGACTTATTATCCTCGTTGTAATAATAATGGGTATAACTGCTCTTATCAATAAATACACCCCTACGAAAAAGACAGAGGATCTTAAAGAGTATTTCAATATCTCTTCTGATGATGAGGCTGCTCTCATTGTAGATAATGAGCTATCCGATTACAAGGCTAAAATAATAGATAAAAAAATATACGTTGATTACAAATTTGTTCACGACTCATTAAATTCCAGATTTTACTGGGATGCAAATGAGAATGTGCTTCTTTACACAACCGCATCTGATATCATCTCAGCTGCGGCTGACAGCAATAGCTACAGTGTCACCAAGCAGACCAATGACTTTGGCTATCCGATCGTGAAAGCCACCTCTGACTCTGCGCTTATCGCTTTAGACTATGTAAAACAGTACTCCAATATCACCTTTAAGTCATATGATGACCCGGCACGCATCGTCATCACAAGCAAATGGGATGAAATAGACAGTGCCACTGTAAACAAGTCTACCCAGGTCCGCGTAAAGGGCGGCATAAAGAGCCCTATTCTAAAAGAGGTGAAAAAGGATGACAAGATTACTATTCTTGATTCCGGTGACAAATGGGATAAGATTGCCACTGAGGATGGTGTTATTGGATATATAAAGGGCAAGGCTCTGTCCGAGAGCAAAAAAACTAAGCTTACGAATCCTGACTATGAAGAAGAGACCTTTACGCATATCAAGAAGGATAAGGATATCTGTCTTGCCTGGAATCAGGTAACAAGCCAGTCAGCAAACAGTAAAGTGCCCCAGGTAATTTCATCAACCAAGGGCATAAATGTAATGTCACCAACTTGGTTTTATTTAAATGACAACAACGGTAATCTGGCAGATATAGCAAGCAAGGATTATGTCAGCTACTGCCATTCCCAGGGCATCGAGGTATGGGGACTGTTCAGCAACTTTGAAAATACTGATGTAGATGCAGCATATGTGCTCACACATACATCCACGAGAACTACCCTGATCAATCAGATTATGTCGGCTGCATTTAACTATGAGCTTGATGGTGTAAATATTGACTTTGAAAATATCACAGAAGCAGCATATGGAGACTCTTACATCGAGTTTATCAGAGAGCTCGCCATAAAGTGTCACAATAACGGTATATCACTTTCAGTTGATGTCACAGTACCTGCCAGCTTCAACAAGTTCTTCAATCGCTCTGATATGGCAAACTTTGCCGATTATATTGTGATTATGGGATACGATGAACACTATAAGGGCTCTGATGCCGGCTCAGTTTCTTCCATTCCGTGGGTAACTGAGGGTGTTGAATCCACTCTGAAGGAGGTTCCCGCTGACCAGATTATTCTCGGCATGCCTTTTTATACCAGAATATGGGAGCTCACTCCAAAGGAGGACGATGATGCCGTAACCGATACCGAGGATCAGTCAAAGTACACTGTTGCCTCACAAGTATATAGTATGGACGCAGCTGCAGCACAGCTTGCCACAAACAATGCCACTACTGCTCTTGATGAGGAATCCGGTCAGAACTACGCTGAGTGGTCTGCATCCAACAAGCTGTACAAGGTATGGCTCGAGGACAGTACATCTTTAGAGAAAAGGCTCAAGCTCGTTGACGACAATAAGCTCGCCGGTGCAGCATTCTGGAAGCTTGGCTTTGAGAATTCATCTGTCTGGGATACTGTTATCAAATATCTGAACTGATTGCTTAAGGCTTACTGAAAGAGACCGTACCTTTAACAGCTACAGTCTAACTCAGTACCTTTTATAGGTTATAAATTATATCAGCCAATCATATAATATACAAACACACCCGATGCCTTCTATGTGCATCGGGTTTTTTATAGGTATCTTATATGAAAAAATATATGTACATTATTAAGAAAAACAAATACTGTCTTATTTTAGCTCTCTTTATTCTGTCCTTCTACCTCGGAAGAGGTGTCTGCGCTCTTGCAAAAAACACCGGCAAAAACACTAATTCAACTGTTATTGTAATAGACCCGGGCCATGGTGGAAGTGATCCCGGTAAGATTTCCACCTCCGGTGTCATGGAAAAGGATGTCAACCTGAGTATTGCAATGGCTCTTAAACAGCTGTTTGAAAACAGAGGCTTTACTGTTGTCATGACCAGAACCACCGACTGCGACCTCGCCCCGGATAATTCCAAACATCCAAAGACAGATGATCTGACAAAGAGAACTGCCCTGATGTCTAAAAGCAATGTGGCAGTCAGCATCAGTATCCATCAAAACAGCTTTGAGGACAATTCAAGCTGCGGTCCACAGGTATTCTATTATGAAGCCTCTGATGCAGGAAAAGAGCTCGCATCCTCTGTTCTTGGAGCTCTAAACACTTCTCTTTGTGTCGCAAAGCCACGAAGCATTAAGCCCAATAAAGAATACTTTATACTTAAAAAATCCACATCCCCGACCGTAATCGTAGAATGTGGATTCTTGAGTAATCCTGCTGAGACACTTCTTCTTACTGACAAAAACTATCAGGATGACCTGGCACATGCAATATATATCGGTGTTACAGACTATCTTGCGCAATCACCCTCTGGACATTTACAATAAACTGCTCTGCGATGTGATATAGTCTGGTTGTCTGGACACTTTCACCGCCATCAAGCTGCTTTTTTGTCTCATTATCTGACTCAGTATTCGATTTCATATCTGACATCTTAGACTCTTTTGCAGATATATCATGCTCCAGTGCCACATCTATGCGCACACGCTGTTCACCATCACTTATTCCTGCCTCAAACATAGTGATATTGTCTTCAAACAGCTTTTTAGTCTGCTCATCGTCTGTGACTATCATAGCAGATACTGAGTTTTCCTTTGCCTCAAAATATGCAGCTACCCTGCCGCATTTTTTATCCTCAAGGAATATGTCAACCATGCCCTTTTTATCCTCGCCTCTTACTATACTAAGCTTCATACCTGTGACCCCGTCTGCAGTCTCTATTGGTACAATATAGTTTTCCTGTCTCGACATATTTGAAGCTATCCTTAGCTGACTGCACAATAGCTTCATCTGTCTGAGGTCTATTGAACCGGTGTGCCTATCCTCTATAATCATCGAATCCATAACATGCTCTGCTGTATCAGCCAGCGTTTCCTGCGCCTGCGCAAGCTCCTTTGGATTTTTGACCGACTCAGAAAACCGTCTGAGAGTCTCATCCAAAAGAGCCCTTGCCGTAGCACTGTCTCCACGCTCCCAGAGATTTCTTACTGCCTCTGACGGATTTTTCATTAGCCGTGACGCAGCCATGAGGTTTACCGCGGTTGTTTTTACATCATATTTCTCTAGAAAAGCATATACGTTCTCAGGCACCGAAACTGCCTGATTGAACTGTCTTAGCTGTTCTGTGGCATATTGCTCTGACAGTGCGTTATCCTCGCCTGCCTCATATACAGCCTGCCTTAGCTGCTCCGGAGTCATATCAAGCCAGCTGTCATACTGCACAAACTCCATTTTCTCAGGTGAAAGTGTATCAAGCACATCCCTTAGGCAGTTTGTATGATATGCGCTTTCTATCTGTGAGTCAATTTTAATGCCACTGCTTACACTGTCCACTCCGGCAAAGGTATCGTCCACCTTATAGTCCATGGCACTCTTTCCTCGTACCCGGACCGCTGTAAGCAGATTTTTCATTGTAATATCTGCTCCCTGATTAACAAGTGAGCCTATCACAGCACCATCTGACTGCTCCACCTGTGAAATAAGCCTGTATATGCCTATATATGAGTCTCTTTCCTCCTCTGAGATTTCATTTTTCTTTTCAAGCTTCCAGAGAAACTCGCTGAATTTCTCATCCTTTTCGTCAGGATTTTCTGATTTTATCCGTCTGGCAGTGTCACTTATGTCACTCATGCTCATATCAAGCGGTGATATGCCTCTTTTTATCATCTCAATCGTCACCGCCGGTGTCATATCGCTGAATGCTCTCTGCACCTGCTCATCTACAGACTTTATCTGCTTTATATTGTCCTCTGTGATGTCGGTACTATTGTACGCAAGTATCCGCACAGCCCTGCGATTGCTTTCAGATGTATCTATCTGAAGTTCTTTAAGTATATCATCCACATTCTGAAATGCTTTTGATATACTGTCTCCCATATCTGCCCGCGGTGATGTCATAAGAGTCTCATATCCTGAGGCTGCTGCTTCTAATGACTGCTTCATTGCTTTGCCTGCTGTATACAGCTCATACACAGTGTCATCAGCGGATTCCAAGGTCAGTACATACGCCGGCTGCTGCTTCATCTGATTGAAAATATCACAGACATTATTGTACATACGTACCCTATCATCAGATGCCTCTACACTGCTCTCACCAAACAGCGCTCCGTAGTATTTATTTTCCTGCTGCTTAAGCAGCTCCACTACACGTTCAATAGGCTCTGTGTCTATTGAAACTCCTTTTTTTATGAGTGAAAGGTTGGCTTCTGCTGTCATGGAAAGTCTCGCTTCCTCAAGCTTTCTTTGAGCTGTCACAAGCCTTGCTTCCCGGCTGTCTGTAATCTGATTATCCGCAGCTTTATTCGCTGAGGCTTGCGATGCTGCACTATCCTTGCCCCTTGCAGCTATAAGCTTTGACAGATTCTCTATCGTGACAGGTATGTTATCTGACTCTAATGTGACAATGTCATCTGCGGTCGCCTCACCTAATACATCACAGGCTTTCTTTGCCATGTCAAATGTCAGACCATCTTGTGACATAGTGGCATCTGTAGCCTTTTTTCCCATTGCCAGTGCTTCTGTCACTGCCCTTGCATAAAAATAACTGCTCACATTTCCTTCTGCTGCGTTGATGCAGTCTACCTGATTCGCAAGCAGCACATTGTCAGGTGTAACGGCTATATCTTCATCTATCAGCCATCTGCACTGATTCAGATTCTCATCACTACTGTCTATATGAGCTTCCTCTAATATCTGTTTAAGCTGTGGCTTAAGCTCCTCAAACAGCTCATCTGATATCTCCGTCATTTTGGTTTTCTGCCTGTAATCTTGTACCTGACTGCTGCTGTACGTAGCCTTGTATACATTGGAAACCGTCGGATTCATGTTATTTCTGACCAGATATGCCTTTGTCTCATTGGATATATTTGTAATGCTCTTCGCCCGGTCTATGGCATCTGTACCTGCCTTTATATTGTCATCTGTAGCAGGAATATCATATGCTTTCATCTGATTGACAAGCATGGCCGCTTCAGTCTGGCTTCCCGTGATGTCTGTAAGCTGCTCCCTGCTCAGGTCATCTCCATATATGGATATATCTACACCAGCCTTTGCCAGCACTGCTTTTATCTTGTCGGTCTCAGTGACAATGACATCATATCCGTCATCCTTTGCAGCTTTGTAATCATCACTCGTTGTGGTGCTTGCAGTGACAATCATATCATTTCGCCTGTTTTCTGAGGTCTGATTCATGTCATTTAGCAGATTTTCTGCCATATCTGTGTCATCGCTGTTCCCGACTTCATTTTTAGCCTGTGGTCTTGCATATATCGTATCCGACATATCAACAGAGTTTGACGAACCGACAACAGCCGCCTTTTTTGACATATTGTCACTACTGTCTGTCTTTATGTAGTCTGACACACGCATACCCGTTGTCATGTCATTTATGGTTTTTGTGTCCGTATTTTTCGTATCTGTGCTTTTATTAATCAAATTCTCTATCTGCATATTTCCTGCTCCGTGCCCTGCATATATACCATCTCTGCAGCCTTTATTTATGGATATTTTTTGCTCATATGTGAGGGGGTGGTTCTGAATAGTTATCTTTTTATTATATATCGACATATAATACGCAAAAATAAAGACCGCGCCTTAAATTGGCGCGGTCCTTTACCCTGCTGTTTACCGGTATATTAGTATTTAAATACAGCAACTCCGTAAGGCGCAAGTGGATAAGCAAATGAAAATGGTCTGCCGTCACACTCTGATTTGACTGCCTTATAGTCCAGCTTCTTATATGACTGTTTTGCTGCCCTGCCTCTGCCCTTTGCAGCCTTCTTTACAGGCTCTTGTACCGTTTTGCCGGTAAACTTAGGATCCTCACTATCTAAAACGAGCTGATATGTCTTGCGCTTTGGCACTCCAACTCTGTAATCAGGTCTCTCTACCGGTGTGAAATTGATGACAAAGAGCATATTATTCTTGCCATCCTTGCTCTTTCTGATAAAGCTGAAGATGCTTCTGTCTGCATCGTTTGCATTTATCCATTCAAAGCCTTCCCAGCTTGAATCCAGCTCATACAGACAGCGGTTTCTCCTATAGAGGTGAAGCAGCTCCTTTACCCAGTTCTGGATCTTTTTATGCTCCGGATTCTCAAGCAGATACCAGTCGAGTTCTCTTTCCTCACTCCACTCCTGCTTCTGTGCAAACTCCTGTCCCATGAAAAGAAGCTTCTTTCCACAGTGTCCCATCATAAATGCATATCCTGCCATGAGGTTCTTGAATTTATCCCCTTCTAAGCCCGGCATTTTGTTGAGCATAGAACACTTCAGATGTACCACCTCATCATGTGACAGTACCAGAATATATTTCTCACTCTCATTATAGCTCATCGCAAATGTCATCTTGTTGTGGTTATTTTTACGGAAATATGGATCCAGCTTCATATAATCAAGGAAGTCATGCATCCATCCCATGTTCCACTTGTAGCTGAAGTTCAGTCCGTCTTCCTCTACCTTGCCTGTTACCTTTGGCCATGCGGTAGACTCTTCGGCTATCATTACAGTTCCGTGATTTCTTCCAAGTATGAGTGTATTGATATGCTTGAAAAACTCTACTGCCTCGAGGTTCTTATTTCCTCCAAACTTGTTTGGCACCCACTGTCCGTCGTTCTTTCCATAGTCAAGATAAAGCATTGACGCAACTGCATCCACACGGAGTCCGTCTACGTGGTAATTTTCTATCCACATAAGTGCACTTCCGATAAGGAAGTTCTTTACTTCATTCTTACCGTAGTCAAATATCTTTGTGCCCCAGTCGGGATGCTCTCCCTTTCTTGGGTCTGCATACTCATATGTGGCTGTTCCATCGAAATTGGCAAGTCCATGCGCATCCTTTGGGAAATGTGCAGGTACCCAGTCGAGGATTACTCCGATATTATTTTTATGGCACTGATCAACAAAGTATGCAAAATCCTCAGGCTCTCCATACCTCGATGTAGGTGCATAGTAGCCTGTCACCTGATATCCCCATGAGCCATCAAACGGATACTCTGAAATACCCATAAGCTCAATATGTGTATATCCCATAGTTTTCACATAGGATATGAGTGATTTTGCAAGCTCCCTGTATGTATAAAAGCCCTCATCATCCCTGCCCGGATGTCTCATCCATGAGCCCGGATGACACTCATATATAGCCATAGGTGAAGAATATACATCAGCATCTGACTTTGCTGCTCTCTTATCCATCCACTCTTTGTCAGTCCATGTGAAGTGCTCGATATCTGTGATGATTGACGCTGTTCCCGGACGAAGCTCTGCGTAGTTTGCGTATGGATCCGCCTTGTACAGCTTATCACCCTGTTCAGTGACTATAATAAACTTATACATCTGACCCTTTTGCGCTCCCGGTACAAAAAGCTCATACACTCCCATGGTTTCCGGCTCTACACGCTTCATCTCATGACTGGTCTCATTCCAGTCGTTAAACTCACCAAACACGTATACTTCCCTCGCATGTGGCGCCCAGACGTCAAAGCACACTCCTTTTTTTCCTTTACGCTCAGCTAAGTGAGCACCCATCTTCTTGTAGATATCATAGTGTGTTGCCTGACCAAACAGGTAACAATCCATTGCTGTAAAATTACACATATATATACCCCCCATAAGTATTTATTTTTCCCTGAAATGATCCTCTTTGAGTACAATTCGGTCATCATCTGTATATCGCCTGGCTGTCAGAATACTTATAGCCTTCTTAAGTCCGCTGTGAGCCTCCCTGTCTATGGCCTCGTCAATTATATCCTTGACCTCTGTCAGAGTGGTAGCCTGGTCTATCCTCTCAATATTGCTGATTCTGTTATGCAATGCCAGAATAGCCATCTCATCTATCTTGTACCCAAGCTCTGCAGAGTACGATTTGGCAAACAATACGAGTTCATCATTTGTAAAAATAGGAACCGATATCTTTTCCGTGAACTTGGATGCAAAGCCCTCATCCATTGAGAGAGCCTTCTTTATACCCTTTGATGTATCCTCAAGTATATAGAGTGTTCCTGTAATATCATGCTCCATCAAAAATGATAGCTGGGCAGCTATGCTGCGGTCGATATCACCGGCTCTTTCTATGATGAGACAGCCTCCTGTTATCTTTCTGACTACCTGCTGCACATCCTTTTTATTGAGTGCGGCAGCATCAATCTTGCCCATCTTTCCTGTAAGCTGTTCACCATCTTTTTGTAATACCTTTATAAAGCTTGTAGCAAGCATTGTCTTTCCGCAACCCTGCTCTCCCTGTATAATGAGGTTGCCTGTGGATGCGTTTTCTTTCCTGTTGAAATGATCAAGCACTGCATTATATGCCTTGCAGATCTGATCCTCCATACCCTTTACCGGTATGAAATATGAAAATATAGCTTTCTGTTCGCTTGTAAGCTCTTTTATATGTTTTGTTTCTTTCAATTTCGAGTCATCTTCTTCGCTGTCTAAATCCTCCGGCAATGAAATATCCGGCATTTTTCTTGTCTTAGCCATATCCAGCTTCTTCTCCAGTCCCGGATTCTTTGCTGTCATCTTGGCTATTTCCTGCTCGATAAATGATGTCACATGATCAAAATCTCTCTTCTCAGAAACGTTTTCTTTCTCCTGTGAAGCCTCATCATCTGATGTATCATCATCGACATTTAACATATCATCTGTTATTTCAGGCATCATGGTAGTCGGCTGCATGAGTATCTCGTCTTTCTCAGACTCCTCTGCCATAATTATATCCTCCGGCTCTCCAACCGGTTCCCTGGCTTCATCTGCAGCATCTTCAGGTACTTCCTGTGACTCCTGTACTTCGTCTATAGCCTCTTCCGGTGCTTCCTGCGGCTCCTGTGCTTCGTCTATAGTATCTTCCGATGCTTCCTGCGGCTCCTGTACTTCATCCACAGTCTCATCTGCATAAAGCTCCTGCATATCCGGTTTCTGCTCTTCTTCAGGCTCCTTCACGGCAGCTTTCTGCTCTATAATATCAACCGGCACCTTCAAATACTCCTCCTCAAGAAGTTCCTTCGGAGTGACACCTGCATCCAGCTTTGGAATGACATCATTTAGTCTCTCCATGATGTCTCCTGCCTCCTGAAGTGCTCTTGCCTTAGCTGACTCAAGTTTCTGCTGCTCAGCCTCTTTAAGTGCAATTTCAGCCGCATGTCTGGTCTTTTCCCATTCTTCAAGCACATCCTGTATAGACATCTGTCCTGTAATCTGATGCTCAAGCTGAGTCTTTTCACTCATGACCATAGACATCTGTCCGTCAGCGTCTTCACCCAAAAGCTCCTTGAAATTCAACTTAAGTGAACCATCTATCTCTTCATCTGTAGCGATATGCTCTGTCTCTTCCGGCTGCTGTACATACTCTTCCTGCTCCTTTTCGAGCTTGAGATAAGGAATATCCTCAACTATCTTTTTGATGGTATCCATCGTATCAGCAACTTCATTCTTGCCCTTGGCCTCCATGATCTGCTGCATACCCTTGGCAATCTCCTGCTGTAAATTTACAGTATTGAACTTCTCCTGATTTACAGTAATCTGCGGAATAGTTACGTCATCATGCACTATCTCTCCGCCCTTTACCATCTCCATGGCACCTATCTCAGTGACCTCAGCCTCATCATTTATCTTAGCCGGCTTTTCCTTCTCTGCCTTGAATCGTCTGTACTTTTCCTCCTGAGCCTTGGTAAGTGGCTGATAAAGCATCTTAAGCTCCAGCGCACGCTCCACATATGGTCCGTCTCCGAACCACAGAATGAGCTCATCGCAGGCATCTATACACTTATCGGCTTTTCCGGCCTTGTGGTATAGATATGCAAGCTCATATGCCCACTCCTCAGTGTATTCTTCATCCTTGTACTCTTCAAGAATAGTGATAAGCTCATCAAATGAAGCTCCCTGCCCTTTTTTGATGGCATATCTTAATACATACTTCATATCATCATGAGGCGCTATCTCAACAAACTCATCATAATACTCTGTAGCAGCATCATAATCACCCATCTTGATGGCGACCTCAGCCAGTCTGTATATAATCATCCTGCCGATTGGTGAACGGTCATAGGCCATTAAAAGTATGTCCCTTGCATCCTGGTATCTTTCGGCCTTCTCGTAGATTTCGCCGATTTTAACGAGTGTATTTACATTTTTAATTTTGTTCCAATTTATGCTATCCGCAATCTCTGCTGCGCTCATATAGCCCTCCTCGGCGCTTAGGGCTTTTATCTGATCCAGCTTGAGATTGTATTCGTATTTATCCACTTATTTCACCTACTCGTATTTAAGCTTATTATTTTTGGTATCTACGCCTGTTGTCTTTGTATAATCCCTTGTGTCCTCAGGAAGCTTCTTTTTCCTGAGAGCATAATTAACAACTCTTTTCACAATATAGTATATCACAGCAAAGGTTGGAACACCAAGTAACATTCCAAGAAAACCAAACATTCCTCCGCCGATTAGTATGGCAAACATAACCCAGAAGGTCGAAAGACCAGTAGATGAGCCAAGTATCTTAGGCCCTATTATATTGCCATCCACCTGCTGCAGCACGACAATAAATATCAGAAGATAAAGCGCATGCCACGGACTCTGAATTACTACTATGAGTAACGATGGAATTGCACCGATAAACGGTCCGAATACCGGAATCACATTTGTGACGCCGATAATCACTGCAACGAGCACCGATGATGGAATCCTTAAAATCAGACATCCGAAATATGCAATCACACCTATAATCAGTGAATCTATAATCTTACCGCTTATGAAGCCTCCAAAAATCTCATTTGTCTTTCTGATCGTCTCAATGATGATATTGCCTGTCTTTGGCTTGCAGACAGCATATATTATCTTTTTGCTCTGTCCTGCGAGAGTCTCCTGAATACTCATCACATAGACCATCACGATTATTCCGATAATAAAATTAAATAAGCCTCTGACTACCGAAATCACACCGGTTGTAATCTGTGCAACATACTTCTGTGCCTCAGGAATCAGCTTTTCTGTGGCATAATCCTCAATGTAGTCGGTTGCATTCTGTAAACCTGTGCTCGCGAGCTCAGCAATTTTGCTGTCCCCGAAATTGCCGTTCTTTATCATGTTGATGAATGCCGCAACATCATTTGGCAGTGTCTTCATAAGTCCTGATATACTTGCTATGACAGAAGGCACAATAGCCGCAATGAGGAGCGAAATAATCGCTACCAGAATAATAACCGAGCCTGTGATTGCAAGAGCTCTTGAAACCTTTCGCAGCTTGCTTTCGCTTTTCATCTTTTTGGAAAGAAGCTTTTTAAAGCATCTTTCCAGCCACAGCATGACAGGATTCATCAGGTATGCAAGCACAAGTCCCATTATAATAGGCATTGCTGCCGCAAGCAGCTTGCTCCATATGCCTGCAAAGCCCTCAAATCTGTACAGTGCAAAGAAAAACAGTATACTGACTGCAAACGTGACAAATACCATGACACCTATTCTGATCAGATGTGGCCATTCCTCACGCCCCGGGTGCGAATTCTGCTTCGCACCCTTATCTGCATTTATCTCAATGTTTGATTTTTTACCAGCTTTTCCGGTTTCTTCCATCGGATTAAACTCTCCTTATTTACGATTATAGTTGATGAGACATCCCTTTAATATTATCTCTCTTTCATCATCTGTGAGCTCACCCATCTTCAGTGTAAATGGCTTTAATTCACCATCCTTGACAACATATGCCTCAAACTCCGTCTTTGCATCCTCGATTTCCTTCTTGATTCCCGGAAGGAAGATATAGTCGAGGTTGTGGAACGGAAGCTCTCCCTCATCGATGATGAATGGAAGCATTCCCCAGTTGATAAGGTTTGAACGGTATCTCTTTGTGGCATACTCGTTTGCGATATTTGCCCAGCCTCCGAGTACCTTCTGGCAGCTGGCAGCCTGCTCTCTTGCTGAGCCGTCACCCGGCTTAACAGCAAAAATTGTGCTTCCGAAGCCCATATTCTCATGGCTTGCCTCAGGGAATTTTTTCTTTACTACTCCCATGATTTCAGCAACCTCAGGAACAGCCTTTCCTGCGCACTCACCACTCTCTATAGCCTTCTGGGCCTTCTGGATTTCCTTTGCTCTGCCTACATACTCAGGATCCTTTCTTGAAAGTGCGAACTCTGCAAGTCCAAGAGGGTTTGAACGATATGAAGATGTCTCTCCTGAAGGAATGAGCTCATCTGTTGTAGTAACAGGATCATGAATCTCTGAAACCACCTTAAGGAGCATATTCTCAGGAAGCGCGCTCATTGCCGGCCAGTCCTTGATGTTTGGTCCGAACTGGATTTCAACTGAAGGATCTGCCACTCCATGGCTGTCAAATACACGGTTCTCATATATAGTCTTGTCAAAGAAATATTTTGGCTTTGTAAAGTTGACATCAATATCCGCTGCTGATGTAAGGAAGCCCTTGTTTGCTGCTGTTGCAGCGATTGAACGTGCATCCATGAGTGCCACTGAGCTGATCTGTCCGTTCTGTACCTTAGAACCCTCTCTGTTAGGGAAGTTTCTTGTTGAATGACGGATAGAGAATGCGTTGTTGGCAGGTGTATCTCCTGCACCAAAGCAAGGTCCGCAGAAAGCAGTCTTTACGATTGCACCTGTCTCAAGAAGCTTTGCTACAGCTCCGTTTTTCACAAGCTCCATGTATATTGGAGTAGATGCCGGGTAAACACTCAGTGTAAACTCGTCTGCTCCGATTGAATGTCCGTTTAATATGTCAGCCGCATCGCAGATATTCTCAAATCCACCGCCTGCACAGCCTGCGATGATTCCCTGGTCTACATACAGTTTTCCGTCTCTTACCTTACTCTTTAAATCAAGCTTCACCTTGCCGTCAAAGCTTACCTCAGCTCTCTTCTCACAGTCATCGAGAATATCCATGAGGTTTGCATTGAGCTCATCGATAGTATAGGTATTGCTTGGGTGGAATGGCATAGCTATCATTGGGCGGATCTGGCTTAAATCAATCTCAATAAATCTGTCGTAGTAAGCCACCTCACCCGGATTAAGCTCCTTGTGGTCCTCAGCCCTACCGTGAATCTCAAAGAATTCCTTAACCTGGTCATCTGTTCTCCAGATAGAAGAAAGACATGTAGTCTCTGTTGTCATAACATCGACACCTATACGGAAGTCAACGCTCAGATTAGACACACCCGGTCCTACAAACTCCATAACTTTGTTCTTTACGAAGCCGTTTCCGAATACCTCTCCGATAATTGCAAGTGCGACATCCTGTGGTCCAACGCCCTTGATTGGCTCTCCTGTCAGGTAAATGCCTACTACCTCAGGCATATCAATATCATATGTCTGTTCAAGAAGCTGCTTAACAAGCTCAGGTCCACCCTCGCCGACTGCCATAGTACCAAGTGCACCATAACGTGTATGTGAATCAGAACCAAGTATCATTTTTCCGCCGCCGGCAAGCATCTCTCGTGCAAACTGATGGATAACTGCCTGATGAGGTGGTACATAGATTCCGCCGTACTTCTTTGCACATGTGAGACCAAACATGTGGTCATCCTCATTGATTGTTCCACCAACTGCACAAAGGCTGTTGTGACAGTTTGTAAGTACATACGGGATAGGGAATTTCTCAAGTCCTGAAGCTCGTGCTGTCTGGATGATACCTACAAATGTGATATCATGCGATGTAAGCTTATCAAACTTAATCTGAAGCTTGTCCATATTGCCGGATGTATTGTGCTCCTTTAAAATACCGTAAGCAATTGTCTCCTGCTTAGCTGTCTGTTTATCGATGTCCATGCCGGTCTTGCTTTTGACAGCTGCCTGAGCCTCTGGTCCATCAATTATTACTTCCTTACCGTTTAAAAGGTAAGCACCATTTTCATATAATTTCACTTATTCTACCTCCGTATGTGTATTTCAAAATTCTTTTATTTACTATTATATAATATTATAGGTAATTGTGGCAATAAATAAATCACCATCTACCTTAATTTCGAATTTTCCTCCCATCAAATGGGTCAGATTCTTTGCAATCGAAAGTCCAAGACCACTTCCTTCAGTGGTTCTCGATCTCTCTCCCCTCACAAAACGCTCTGTCAGGTCTACATTTCCGTTGCTTACTATGTCAAGCTCGTTCTTAGACACATTCTTTATTGTAAAAACTGCCTTTTTATCTGCCTTTTCAAGTTCTACATACACTCTGGTATTTTCCAGTGCATATTTTGCGGCATTAGTATACAGATTTTCAATAGAGCGGTAAAGCTGACGCCCATCCGCATAGATAAATATCTGTTCTGATGGAATTTTTGTAACTATTGTCAGATTTCTCGACTCAAAGCGCTCATTGAATTCACCTCCGGTCTGGTATAAAAGCTCAACCAGATCAAGCTTTTGCATATTGAGCTTCACATTTCCCGAGGTAATCTTTGATGTCTCTACCAAATCCTCTGTAAGCTGCTTTAAACGCTGTGACTTTTCCTCCAGCACATGTATATAGTATTTGGCATTTTCATTTTCCAGATTTTCCCTCTTAAGTAGGTCAACATAGTTGACTATTGAAGTCAGAGGTGTCTTTATATCGTGTGATACGTTTGTTATTAAGTCTGCCTTTAATTTTTCATTCTTAAGACTCTCATTCACCGAGCTCATAAGACCCTGGCGTATATGGTTGACAGCCTCCGCCACCTTTTTCTGCTGCCCATGAAACTCATTGACATTGAGTGTAGTGTCAAGCGCTCCTTCCGAGATAGCTTCAAGTGCCTCCTGTATGCGCATTATCTCTTTATTTTTTTGTGTGTGGATATCCTTTTTCTCAATAACTCTTTTCAAAAGCTCATAGCCCTTGTACATCAGGCTGTGTGTGTAAAGTATATTGCCTTTTATCTTCCTTACAATGCTCTGGTATAAAATAATAAAAGCCAGATCAAACAAAAAAGTAAATGTGCCGGCCGTCATAATGAGTGATGCATAGTCAAAATGCTGGTTTTTTACGCCTGAAATCACTTTTCCCATAAATACCATGAGCAGTGTAAATATCACCAGCATCACATCAGAGTATACCTTGTCAATCGGTAAATAGTATATCGTGTAATCATCCTCTGATTTTCTGCCGGCCACGTTTGCCATATATGCCAGGCTCACAAAGCTGCCTACCAGGCCCGCCAGCGATATTAGTGTATATATATCAATATTTCCATGCGCATCGTGCCTGAATGCATAGCCTGTGGCAAACACTCCTGTCACCATAAGTATCATGCATAGCTGATGTAAAACTATGACCGCTGCTTTTTTTCCTATCGTATACTGCTTCATTTGTTGTCCTCTATCTTATAGCCTACTCCCCAGACCACCTTCAGATATCGCGGCTCCTTAGGATTTATCTCTATTTTTTCCCTGATATGTCTGATGTGCACAGCAACTGTATTGTCGGCGCCTATCGCCTCCTCGTTCCATATACTCTCATATATTTCATTTATTGAGTAGACCTTTCCCTTGTTTTTAAGGAGTAAAAGCAGAATATTGTACTCAATCGGTGTGAGCTTTACCTCCTCGCCATCCACAGTCACCTTTTTTAAATCATCATTTACCAAAAGGCCTCCGGCTTCATAAACCTTGTCTCCGGCTGCATCATTGCTTGACAGAGTGGTATATCTGCGAAGCTGTGACTTTACCCTTGCCACAAGCTCAAGCGGATTAAAAGGCTTTGTGACATAATCATCAGCTCCCACATTGAGGCCTAAAATCTTGTCAGCATCCTCTGTCTTTGCCGATAGAATGATTATCGGCACCCTGCTTTCCTTTCGTATCTGCAAAGTGGCTCTTATTCCGTCGAGCTTTGGCATCATGACATCTATTATCATGAGGTCTATTTTTTTATTCTTCATAATTTCAACCGCCTGTATGCCGTCGTAAGCCTTCTCCACGTCGTAGCCCTCCTGCATCAGGTAAATCTCAATTGCCTCAACTATTTCCTTGTCGTCATCACAAACTAATATTGTCATATTATCCTCCTTCTATGAATTTTGAACAGAAACCTTCTCCTGCCGTTAGTCAGCTATATTTTATCAGATTATCCACTTTGTTTTTCTTAAAATCTGCTTAATATTACCCACTTTTAAATATAAGCCAAAAAGCAGCCGTTCTGTTTTGAACTGCTGCTTTATATTACATAGGTGTGTTTCATTTCCCTTTATTTCCGGTGATGCTCTGCCACATTCTGTGGATTCCGTCTGTGAGCTCCTTCCCTTCCTTTGTGTTGATAACAGGTGGATTGCCGGCTTTTCTGCTTATTGCCTTATAATCCTCATCAACAGACGATTTTGAGCCGGCAGCCTTGGCTTCATCCTTATCATTGCTATGATTTAATCCGGCATCAGGTGTATCGTCTGCAAGCTTCACTTCACCCACTACACCATCTCCCAGGTCCTCGCCCTCAGCAAGTCCCAGTTTTCTGATATAATCCATATTTACCTTGATTTCAGTCTGTCTGTTTGCATAGATGGACTTCTCTTCATTGTCAATAGTACGCTCCTCTACAGGTTTACCTGCATTTTTCTGACGTTCTATCTCCTTATTTCTGTCATCGATAATCTTAAGATACTTCTCCGTATCGGACAAATCCTGAAGCTGTCCCTTGAGCTCATACTGGTTAGTTTTAACTATCTTCTCCTGCTCTGCAATCTTATCCTTCATATTCTTGCACAGCTTTTCAAGTGACTCGTTGGTATCATTGATGATATCACGCACTCTTGAAAGCGCCTCATCCGTATAGATAACCGATGCTGCATACACATCCTCAGCCTTTCTGCTTGCATCCCAGACTATCTGATCCCCCTTCTTTCTGAACTCTCTCTCTGCGTGATTGCGACTCTGCTCAGTAAGCTCATACTCATCCTGCATTGCATATATACACTTATTCAGCTCAGCAAGTAAATCTATCATTTGCTGCTTGTTTATGATCACCCTGCTCGGCTCCGGCTTATACGGCTCCGCCTTTGAGAGCATGATATGAATTTCTCTTAGTACCTTTTCTGTTTTATCGTTCGCATTCATTTTCTATTTCCTCGGATTTAAATTAACATTATAACTATTCAGGGTGGTTATGAATACTCACCACTTACCCATATTTTATATGAAAATCCGCTTCTCGTAAATAGCCAAATGAATAATAGTAGTTACTATAATTAAATCAATCCCGCTGCCGCATTTCTCAGTTCATCTGCCGCATGCCTTATCTCGGCAGCCTGCTCTTCGCTCACATTTCCTGGCTTTGTCCTTGAAATAAGCTTCTTCACATATGAAAGTGACGATTTCACACTCTTTTTCTGTGCGCTGTCCATAGCCTTTCTTTTTTCCTTGTCAGCCATGACATTTTCCACCTGTCGCACAAGCGTATCAGCCTCACTTCTTGCATCAATATAAGCCTTTCTCTGTCCGTCTGTTTCCTCATACTCCTGTGCCTCGCGGATTGCCTGCTCAATCTCAGAATCAGACAAATTTGAGCTTGCGGTAATCGTAATCTCCTGATGCTTTCCTGTGCCCAGGTCCTTTGCAGAAACCTGCACAATGCCGTTTGCATCTATATCAAATGTCACCTCTATCTGCGGCACACCTGCCGGAGCCGGCTTGATGCCCTTTAGCCTGAAGTTTCCAATCAGCTTATTGTCCCTTGCAAACTGCCTCTCACCCTGCAGTACCTTTATATCCACAGAGGTCTGGAAGCTTCCTGCAGTTGTAAAAATCTGGCTGTATCTCGTAGGAATAGTCGTATTTCTGTCAATAATTTTAGTTGAGACACCACCAACTGTCTCAATTCCGAGTGAAAGCGGTGTGACATCCATCAGTATAATCTCTGCCGCACTGCTGCCTGCGACAATTGCTCCACCGAGCTTGCCGCCCTGTACTGCTGCACCGAGTGCCACGCACTCGTCAGGATTTAGGTTGTGTGAAGGCTCTTTTCCTGTAATTCTTCTGACCTCCTCAACAACAGCCGGCACACGTGTCGAGCCTCCTACCAACAGCACCATTCCAAGCTCTGCTGCGGAAATACCCGCATCTGAAAGTGCCTGATTGACAGGAATAGCAGTTCTCTCCACCAGATCCTTTGTTATCTCATTAAATTCAGCCCTTGTGAGGTTCATCTCCATGTGGACCGGCTGTCCCTTTACAGTGGTGATAAATGGCAGGTTGATAGTGGTTGAGGATGAGGATGAAAGCACCTTTTTTGCCTTCTCAGCCTCCTCCCTGACACGCTGCATAGCCGTATTATCCTTTCTCAGATCCACATTCTGCTGTCTGTAAAACTCTGTAACAAGATAATTTGTGATTCTCTCATCAAAATCATCTCCACCCAGATGATTATCACCGGCTGTGGCAAGCACCTCTATCAGATTGTCCCCTATTTCGATAACAGACACATCGAAGGTTCCTCCTCCGAGGTCATAGACAAGAATTTTCTGCTGCTGTCCGTGGTCCAGTCCGTATGCGAGTGCCGCAGAGGTTGGCTCATTTATGATTCGAAGCACATTAAGCCCCGCAATCCTTCCTGCATCCTTAGTTGCCTGCCTCTGCGCATCCGAAAAATATGCAGGAACTGTGATTACAGCGTCTGTCACTGCCTCACCAATATAGTCCTCTGCATCCTTTTTCAACTTTCTGAGAATCATAGAAGAAATCTCAGGAGCTGAATACAGCTTTCCGTCCACTTTTGCCCTGAAATCGCTTCCCATCTGTCTCTTTATTGAGAAAAATGTCCTGTCCACATTGACTGCTGCCTGCCTCTTTGCAGCCTCGCCAACCAGTCGCTCTCCATTCTTTGTAAAAGCCACTACAGACGGAGTTGTTCTCTGACCCTCGCTGTTAGTTATGACTACCGGCTGATTGTTCTCCAATACTGCCACACAGCTGTTTGTTGTTCCTAAATCTATACCTATAACCTTGCCCATTTTATGCCTCACTGTTTTTTTATTTAAGTCTCATAAATAATTGATTTTTTTGACTTACTATTTCATCCTAATACTACTTTAAGCTTGGAAAATTCACTCGTCAAGGCATGAGGCTGTTATTTCAGAGAATGTTTATACTTTTAATTTTTATATCACAACATAACAACAAAGGCACCGCCGAAGCAGTGCCTTTGTTGATTAGTTTATAGGTTGGATTAAATGATAATTGAGGATTGCTTATTCACTTACTTTCTTTTTGAGTAATCCGAGTAATCCACATGCAATGAAAGATCCGATTACTAATGCAACAAGATACATTAACGGATTTCCGATTGTAGGAACTACGAAGATTCCTCCGTGAGGTGCCATGAGTGTACATCCAAATGCCATTGAAAGTCCACCTGCCACTGCTGAACCGACTACACATGCCGGAAGGACATGAAGCGGATCAGATGCTGCGAATGGGATTGCACCCTCTGTGATAAATGATAATCCCATGATAAAGTTTGTAGGTCCTGCCTTTCTCTCCTCTGCTGTGAACTTGTTCTTGAAGAAGATTGTTGCAAGAGCGATTGCGAGTGGTGGAACCATACCGCCAATCATAACTGCTGCCATGATATTGTAGTTTCCGGCAGCGATTGAAGCTGTACCAAATACATAAGCGGCTTTGTTTACAGGGCCACCCATATCTACTGACATCATTCCTCCGAGAAGTACTCCGAGCACTACTGCGCTTGCACCGTTAAGTCCATTAAGACCATTGTTGATAGCTGCATTTAAAGCTCCGATTGGAGGCTCAACTACAAACTGCATTATAACGCCTACCAGGAATATACCAAGCAGTGGATAAAGCAGAACCGGCTTCATACCATCAAGACTCTCCGGAAGTTTAGAAAATACCTTCTTTAAGAGGAGCACAATATATCCTGCAATGAAACCTGCTACAAGTGCTCCAAGGAAGCCTGATGTACCGTTTGCTGCGATTGAACCGCCTACAAAACCAACTGCAAGACCCGGACGGTCAGCAATACTCATAGCGATAAAGCCTGCAAGAATTGGAAGCATAAATCCAAATGCTGTTCCACCAATTCCCTTAAACATTGCTGCGGCCTGTGTAATAGTACCGAAATTTGCTCTCTGGTCAGCCGGCAGTGAATTAAGGTCAACACTGAATCCATCGATAAGGAATGCGATTGCGATAAGAATACCACCACCAACTACGAATGGAAGCATATGTGAAACACCATTCATCAGATGCTTGTAAATCTGATGTCCAATGCTCTCCTTTCCACCAACTGATGAATGTGAAGCCTCTTTTTTACCTGATGCCTTAAATACAGGAGCATCACCGGCAGCAATTCTCTTTATGAGCTCTTCTGCCTTATTGATTCCGTCAGAAACCTGACACTCAATAACCTTCTTTCCGTCAAAGCGGTCTGTAGGTACATTTGTATCACAGGCAACTATAACACCTGCAGCCTTTGCGATTTCATCATCTGTGAGCACATTTTTGGCTCCGCCTGAGCCTCTTGTCTCAACCTTTACCTGATATCCAAGCTCCTTGGCTTTTTTCTCGATAGCCTCAGCAGCCATATAAGTATGGGCAATTCCTGTAGGACAGGCTGTAACTGCAACGATAAATACATCGTCCTTCTTCACCTCAACAGGCTCTTTAGCCTTTGCCTCTTTGGCAGCCTCTTTCTCATCCTTTGCTTTTTCAGCGCTATCGATGATATTTAAAAACTCATCAACTGAACCGGCATTGATAAGAGAATTTGTAAACTGCTCGTCCATCAGCATAACAGAGAGCTTGCTAAGCACCTGAAGATGCACATTATCCTCTGTGTTTGGTGCAGCGATAAGGAAAATAATCTTTGCAGGTGTACCATCGAGTGATTCAAAGTCAACCCCATCCTTTACAACCATTGCCGCAAGACCTGCTTTAGTAACAGCATCAGACTTACAATGAGGAATTGCTATACCCATTCCAATTCCTGTTGTGCCTTCCTCCTCTCTTGCAAAAACACCCTTGCGATACTTCTCCACATCGGCTATTTTGCCACTTTTTGCCATCAAATCAATACACTGATTCAATGCTTCGGTTTTTCCGGCAGGCGTACCATTCAAATTGATACTCTCAGCTGCCAATAAATCCCTGATTGTCATACATCATTCCTCCTAATAGAATGTATTAATTTAATTATTTATATCAACCTTTTTGATACCGTTGTTTAATTGGAAGCACTCTCCCATTTATCAATAAGTGCTTCAACCTCAGGCTTTGTAGCAAGCTCCTCAGAAAATGCACTTGCACTTCCTGTACATACTCCATAAATAAATGCCTGCTTATAATCATTTGATTTGAGGTATCCGTAAACAAATCCGGCTACCATCGAATCACCTGCGCCTACAGAGTTTTTGAGCTTTCCTTTAGGAGCCTGTGCCTTAAATTCCTGTCCATCCTCGGTCACAAGCACTGCTCCGTCACCTGCCATAGAAACAAGCACGTTTCTTGCGCCCTGCTCCTGAAGCTTCTTTGCATACTTTATCACATCGTCCTTGTCTGTAACCTCAACCCCGAATATCTCACCGAGCTCATGATTGTTTGGCTTGATAAGGAATGGCTTATACGCAAGCACATTTGTGAGCAGATTTCTCGTCGCATCAACCACGATATTTATTCCGCGGCCCTCAAGATGCTTCATAATATCCATATACATTGATGAAGGCATTACATCAGGAATACTTCCTGCTAGCACAAGCACATCAGACTCCTTTAAGCAGTCTAGCTTCTCATAAAGCTTTTTAATGTTATCCTCAGTGATTACCGGTCCCTGACCATTAATCTCGGATTCCTCATTTGAGCGAAGCTTCACATTGATACGTGAAATACCATCCTCCACCTCTATAAAATCAGTATCAACACCTTTTTTTGCTAGAAGTCTTTTAATTTCATTTCCTGTAAAACCCGCTGTAAAACCAAGTGAAGTATTGCTCATTCCAAGATTCTTAAGAACCATGGAAACATTGATGCCCTTACCACCTGCAAAAATCTTCTCTCCGGTTGTTCTATTGACTACTCCTGTCTTAAAATCTGTTACATCAACAATATAATCTAATGATGGATTAAAGGTAACTGTGTAAATCATGTTAGACCTCCTTAATATTTTTGTATTTCTTATAGTTGTCATTGTTTAGTGCATTTGTAACAATTACAGCATCCTCAAAATCAGCAAACTTGATACTTGATACCTGTGAAAACTTACTGTCATCCGCAAGAATGTATTTCTCCTTGCTATTCTCCATGGATTTCTTTTTAACCATGGCCTCCTTTATCTCCGGAGTTGTAAATCCATTCTTCACAGTAATTCCGTTGGTCCCCCAGAAGCCCTTCGTAAAATTATATTTATCGAGCGTCACAACGGCCTCATCTCCGACAATAGCCTCAGTAGTAGACTTGAACTCGCCACCCAGAATATATACTGTATATCCCCTATCGGAAATTCTCTTGGCATTAGTCAAAGAGTTTGTAACAAAAACCACATTCTTTGCAGTAATATAATCAATCATGACTGCTGTTGTAGTACCGGCATCTATATAAACAAAATCATTATCCACAATAAGTGATGCCGCATATCTGGCAATCTGTTCCTTTTCGCTGCGATTCTGCTTAAGCCTGTTGATAACCTTCTCATCCTGAGTATGGATATTCGTATTATTGGCAATCGCACCACCATGTACCTTGGTGAGATACCCCTTCTTGTCCATTGCAACCAGATCACGTCTGATTGTTGACTCGGATGTATCAAGCTCATCCATAAGCTGCTGAACAGTCACACTTCCCATCGAATCTAATATATCGAGTATTTTTTTGCATCTATCTTCCGCCAGCATCTAATCACCCCAGTTTATCAAATTATTCAGAGACTTATTTTATAAGCCATTTATTTAATGCTTATTTTCAAATTACTGTATTAAACATTTCAACATTCATTTAACTTGTAGTATAATTATATTTTCAAAATCAGTCATTGTCAATCATAATCAGTCATTTATATTCACAAATAATCACCATGAAAATTGTTAAAATTATATAAGGTCAAATTTCAAATTGTGTAATATATGCAAAAGTAATATTCTAATTTTGTGCAGAATATACTACATAAATCTTTATTACTTGCCTAATTGCTAATTTTAGTATCTTTTCTATTACTAGTTTATAATCTAAAATATAGTTCAAATTAACTAATTTTAATTTAGTCACTATCAAATTTGACTGTTTTTGACTGTTTTGAATCTAAATGCATTGTAATTCATAATTCATCATGCTAGAATATGTTCATTATGGTACATATTTTATGATTAAAGGGTCAAAAGGTATCATCAATGAGTTTATATTTTGTTATTTCACATCACTTTAGATAATTTATGTACCATCACAGCTACAATACTTTAAGTTAAAAAGGAGGATTTCACATGAAACAGCTTAATTGGGCAACACTCGGCTGCGGCGTAATAGCTAATGAGCTCGCGCATGCTTTCTCCAGGGAAGGACGCACTCTTTATTCAGTTGCCAACAGAACTCATGAAAAGGCCGTAGCTTTTGCACAAAAATATGGCATTTCAAAGGTATATGACAACATTGATGACGTCTTTTATGATCCTGATGTGGATATCATTTACATCTCCACTCCACACAATACTCACATCAATTATCTAAGAAAAGCCCTTTCTAATGGAAAGCATGTACTCTGTGAAAAATCTATTACTTTAAATATCGCTGAGCTCGATGAAGCCGTCTCACTGGCCAAAGAAAATAACGTTATTCTTGCTGAAGCCATGACTATATATCATATGCCTGTTTATAAAAAGCTAAACGAAATAATTGCAAGTGGACAACTCGGCAGGCTAAATTTAATTCAGGTCAATTTTGGAAGCTACAAGGATTACAATATGACAAACCGATTTTTCAGTCGTAAGCTTGCCGGAGGAGCATTGCTTGATATTGGAGTTTACTCACTTTCTCTTATCCGCTGGTTCTTCAAGGAAACACCAACACAAGTATCGTCACAGGTTAAATATGCACCAACCGGTGTTGATGAACAGGCAGGTATTCTGCTTATGAACGATGCTGCCGAGATGGCAACTGTCACATTATCTCTACATTCCAAGCAGCCCAAACGCGCTACACTATCTTTTGACAAAGCATATGTGGAAATCTTTGAGTATCCAAGAGGAATGGAGGCAACTATTACATACACAGAGGATGGTCATAAAGAAGTAATTGATGCAGGTGATACATCAGATGCACTGTATTACGAAGTATGTGATATGGAAAAAGCTGTAAGCTCAGCATCATCCGATGAAATAGAAAACCTCATTCACAGTCAGTATACATATGATGTCATGAAAATCATGTCTGATATAAGAACCGAATGGGATATGAAATATCCAGAAGAGGAATAATAATAATACAACAACTATTCAAAAAAGGATAAGAGTTGTTAAAAAAGAGAAATATAATTCTGTTTATCAGGCTTATATTTCTCTTTATTAATTTAGTGTAGCATCCTGAAAAGTAATATAGAAAATCTAAAAATAACGAAATCTTTGCAACACATATTACGTATATCAAATAAAATTCACAATATATTTTATTTGCAAATTATATAAAATAAAGACCACATCATAAACTGATGTAGTCCTTTTGAGAGAGGTGACAGCCGGATTTGAACCGGCGATGACGGTGTTGCAGACCGGGGCCTTACCACTTGGCTATGTCACCATATATTATACTAAAAAACTCCCCGAGTAGGGCTCGAACCTACAACAACTCGGTTAACAGCCGAGTGCTCTAC
>ERZ780162.153-NODE-153-length-58857-cov-4.023350_pt1 | contig 58857 bp, 51 predicted proteins | sample MGYA00511474_ERZ780162 | MGnify/ENA primary metagenome ERZ780162 (study PRJEB29588, sample SAMEA2143633) | human gut metagenome | biome: human gut; feature: human-associated habitat; material: faeces | place: Denmark | collected 2008/2010 ...
GGCGATTGATGATACGCTGCGGGAGCGGATGGGCTCGGCGGCGGGAGTCATGCTGGGAGCGGCATTCCTTGTGGCGGTCACTGCGGCTCTTATAAAGTCATAGAGAGCCAAGTCCTAAAGAGGCGACGTTTTGATGTCAGAAAAAGGAACAGGAGGGCAGGAAGCTGTGGACGAAAAGAGACTTGAAGCTTTTGAGAAGATGCTGGAAAATATTCAGAGAGAATATGAAAGTATCCAGAGACAGATGGATGATCTGAAGGATCAGGGAAAGACAAAGTCAGCTACGTACAGACAGCTTATGGGAAGGAAAATGACCTATCAGAGTATGCTGAGCATGTATGAAGTGTACGGACTGACAGAGAAGGGCGAAAAATGATAAGATTACTTGCAGTTGATATGGATGGTACCTGCCTGGACAGCAGGAGCCGCATCACGGACAGGACGCTTGGAGCACTGCGAAGGGCAGCGGCAGCAGGAATAGAGATCGTGCCTGCTACGGGGCGGAGTATGGCGTGTATTCCTCACAGGCTTGCCGTCGGTACGATACGCAGGGAAGGACTGTATACGGGAGAAACTTATTCGGCAGAGAGGCATACAGAGGAGCGGCATATGAGGAGGCCGCATACGCGGGAAATTCGCATGGCCGAGAGGTGTATACCATATCTCGGAAAATCCCGGGCGGCGGAGGATGCGCGGAAGAACCGAGGCCTGTTCCGCTATGTCATTACGTCCAACGGAGCACAGGTGACGGATATTGAGGAGCGCAGAGCGATTTTCCGCGAAATGATTCCAAAGGGAACGGCGCTGTCACTCCTTGACGCGTGTCGGGATATTCCGGTCGGGGTCACTTCTCATATAAACCATGAGTATCTGCTCCAGGGCAGGATTCTCGTCCTTCTGGGACATCTGATCTACGGGAAAGATGCCGGCGGTGTCCGCTGGGTGAAGGATATGAAGAAGACAGTACGGGAGAGCCGGTATGAGGTGGAGGAGCTTCAATTCTATTTTCTGTCGCCATCGGCGCGCAGAAATGTACAGGAAGTCCTGCAGAGCTTTCCGGAACTTGAAGCAGCGTATACCGGGCTGTATGTAGAAGTATTTGCGAAAGGCGCGTCAAAAGGAAACGCCCTCTCCGCACTGGCTTCCCATCTGGGAATCCGGAAGGAGGAAATCGCCTGTATCGGAGACGGGGAGAATGACCTGTCCATGTTCCGGGCAGCGGGTATGAAGATTGCGATGGACAATGCCGTACCGGAAGTAAAGGAGAAGGCAGATTTAGTGACAGCGTCGAATAACCGGGACGGCGTGGCGGAGGCTGTAGAGAAAATACTTCGGGGACGTAGTAAAATTGAAGTTGACTACGTCCCCGATTAATACCAGCCCCGTCCCTTTTTGAATTTTACTGTGTCCCTCCTGAAAATATGCACAATTTTCTGGTTTATATTTTGATGATTTCAAAATGAAATTGTATATTTTGTCTAAAGGGGACAGGGCTCTTTTCAAAAAGGGACAGGGCAGCCTGCAATCCGGGACGTAGTGAAATTTAATTTCACTACGTCCCGGAAAAAGATGTAAAGAAAAAGTACTTGACAGCCCTGCCCCTTTCGTGTATGATACCAAAGGTGACAACAATGAATGAGATTTTAGAACAGGCATTACTATATGATTTCTACGGTGAGCTTCTCACCGCGCACCAGAAAGACATCTACGAACAGTTCGTGCTCGATGATCTTTCGCTCAGCGAGATCGCTGAGATGAAGGGAATCAGCCGTCAGGGGGTCCATGATCTTGTGAAGCGGTGTCAGAAGACGCTCGAGGGATATGAATCCAAGCTTCATCTTGTGGAGAAGTTCCTGTCTGTCAAAGAAAAGGTCGGGCGGATCGACAAGATCCTGGACGAGTGTGAGAGTGGAAAGAAAAAGCCGGAAGAGATCGTAAAGAGCATCCGACAGATTTCGGATGCGATCATAGAGGAGTTGTAGAATGGCATTTGACAGCTTAACAGAAAAACTTCAGAACGTATTCCGGAACCTGCGCAGCAAGGGAAGGCTGACAGAAGATGATGTGAAGACAGCGCTGAAGGAAGTCAGGATGGCTCTCCTGGAGGCGGATGTCAACTTCAAAGTAGTGAAAAGCTTCATTAAAGATGTGCAGGAACGCGCGATCGGGCAGGATGTGATGAACGGGCTGAATCCGGGGCAGATGGTGATCAAGATCGTTAATGAAGAACTCATAAAACTTATGGGTTCCGAGACGACGGAGATCAAGCTTCAGCCGGGCAGCGCGATCACAGTGATCATGATGGCTGGTCTGCAGGGAGCCGGAAAGACAACGACCACTGCGAAGCTTGCCGGAAAGTTCAAGGTAAAAGGCAAGAAGCCGCTGCTTGTCGCCTGCGACGTATACCGTCCGGCGGCGATCAAACAGTTACAGATAAATGGAGAGAAGCAGGGCGTGGAAGTGTTTTCCATGGGTGATAAGAACAGGCCTGCTGATATTGCCAGAGCCGCTGTGGAGCATGCGGAAAAGAACGGCAATAACATTGTGATCCTCGATACGGCCGGACGGCTTCATATCGATGAGGACATGATGGCGGAGCTCCAGGAGATCAAGGAAGCCGTGACCGTGCACCAGACCATACTGGTCGTTGATGCGATGACAGGTCAGGACGCGGTAAATGTAGCGAGCACCTTCAACGAGAAGATCGGGATCGACGGTGTCATCGTTACAAAGCTTGACGGCGACACAAGAGGCGGTGCGGCGCTGTCGATCAAGGCAGTGACGGGCAGACCGATCCTCTATGCAGGGATGGGCGAGAAGCTCTCTGATCTGGAGCAGTTCCATCCGGACAGGATGGCATCCCGTATCCTCGGGATGGGAGACGTCCTCACCCTGATTGAAAAAGCAGGGGCTGAGATGGACGAGGACAAGGCCAGAAAGATGGCCGACAAGATGAAGAAAGCCCAGTTTGATTTTGAGGATTACCTTGAGAGTATGGAACAGATGCGCAAGATGGGCGGTCTCTCCAGCATCCTGAACATGATGCCGGGACTGGGCGGACTTGGGGGCGGCAAGATGCCGGATCTCGACTCCGAAGAAAATGAGAAGAAAATGGCAAGGATGGAAGCCATGATCTACTCCATGACTCCGGAAGAGAGGCGCAACCCCGATCTTCTGAATCCGTCGAGGAAGCATCGCATCGCGAAAGGCGCCGGGGTAGATATCGCCGAGGTGAACCGGATGGTGAAGCAGTACAATGAATCGCGGAAGATGATGAAGAAGCTTCCCGGCATGATGGGTGGAAAAGGTGGCAAAAAGGGAAGATTCAAGCTCCCTTTTTAACACATAGATCAAGCTGAGGCCGGCAGCAGAAAGAATGAAAGGTCCATCACCGGCTGATGGAAGAGACAAAAAGAAGAAAAATTTAAACAGAGGTGAAAGAAAATGGCAGTAAAGATCAGATTAAGAAGAATGGGACAGAAGAAGGCTCCTTTTTATAGAATCGTTGTAGCTGATTCAAGGTCCCCGAGAGACGGAAGATTCATTGAGGAGATCGGAACATACGATCCGAATCAGGATCCGAGCGTATTCAAGGTAGACGAGGAAGCCGCTAAGAGATGGCTTAACAACGGTGCGCAGCCGACAGAGGTAGTAGGAAAGATCTTCAAGGCAGCAGGTATCGAGAAATAAGCTATTTTCGCGGAGGTGCGCGTAAATGAAAGAGTTAGTAGAAGTCATCGCGAAAGCACTTGTGGACAACCCGGAAGAAGTCTCTGTCAATGAGAAAAAGGAAGGCAGGACCACAGTACTCGAACTTCATGTCGCGGACGGCGATATGGGCAAAGTGATAGGAAAGCAGGGACGCATCGCAAGAGCGATCCGTTCCGTAGTGAAAGCGGCAGCGGCGAAGGAAGATAAGAGAGTCGTTGTTGATATCGTGTAACAGCGGATCAAGAAAAGGACAGCCTTCATGAACAGATGAAGAGCCTGCCCTTTTCTTTTCCCCTGAATGCTCCGAAAATCAGTCTGAGAGTTTTTTGAGAGCACTTTTTCTATAAGGAGGAGACAGAGATGGAACAGTTTCTCCAGGTCGGCGTGATCTCATCCACCCACGGGATACGAGGTGAGGTCAAAGTATTTCCGACCACGGATGACGCCGCAAGGTTCAAGAAGTTGAAAAAAGTCTTTCTTGATACAGGAAAGGAACGGCTGGAGCTTGAGGTGCAGGCGATCCGATTTTTCAAGCAGTTCGTCATAGTGAAGTTCAAGGGAATCGATAATATCAATGAGATCGAGAGATACAAGGGAAAGAGTCTTCTTGTGGCAAGGGAGGACGCGGTCTCTCTTGAAAAGGATGAATATTATTTCGCAGACCTGATCGGAATGGAGGTCGTCACGGAGGAAGGGCACTTCGGCGTCCTCAGAGACGTCATGGAGACAGGTGCGAATGAAGTATATATCATAGATTCCGACAGTCACGGGGAGGTGCTCGTGCCGGCGATCCGACAGTGCATCCTCGATGTGGATATCGAAGAGAAGCGGATGAAGATCCGTCTGATGGACGGTCTGATCTGACGGGTACAGGAAGGAGAAGGCGAGGATGAATTTTCATATACTTACATTGTTTCCGGAAATGGTGATGGACGGGCTGAACACAAGCATTATCGGCAGGGCGGTGAATGCGGGATACCTGTCGATCGAAGCGGTGAACATCCGGGATTATGCGTTCAACAAACACCAGAGCGTGGATGATTATCCGTACGGTGGAGGTGCGGGCATGCTGATGCAGGCGGAACCCGTATATCTTGCCTATAAAGCCGTGGAGGAGAAGATCGCCCGCCGCGGCGGAGCGGATCAGGAGGCACCGTGCCAGGAAACAGAGTCTGAGGCATCATCGCCGGAAAAAAGGGCGTCAGAGACAGGCAGGCGTCCGAGAACTGTTTACCTGTCGCCCCAGGGCGCGGTGTTTACTCAGAAGATGGCGGAAGAGCTGGCGCAGGAGGAAGATCTGATCCTGCTGTGCGGACATTATGAAGGTATCGACGAGCGGGTCCTGGAAGAGATTGTAACAGATTATGTATCCATCGGCGACTACGTGCTCACCGGAGGGGAACTGCCGGCCATGGTCATGGTGGATGCTATTTCCCGCCTGGTGCCCGGTGTCCTGCACAATGATGTGTCGGCAGAGTTCGAGTCCTTCCAGGACAATCTGCTGGAGTATCCGCAGTACTCTAGACCTGAGGAATGGCATGGCAAAAAGGTGCCGCCGGTGCTCCTCTCAGGGCATCATGCCAATATTGAGAAGTGGCGGAGAGAGCAGTCCATCCTGAGGACAAAAGAGAGAAGACCGGATCTTCTGGAAAAATGTGAGCTTACCCAGAAGGAGAAAGAATGGCTCAGGGAGATTTCAGAGGAGCGCCCGGAAGAGCAGGAGAATTTTTCGGAATAGGTCTTGAAAACCAGAAGGAAATATGGTAAACTACAACAGTTGTGAAAAGAAGAGCGATGGTCCTCTGGCACGCAGAGCTGTGTTAAGAACGTCAAATATTAAGGAGGTCACACAAAGATGAATGAGATTATCAAAAAAATCGAAGCAGAGCAGTTAAAAGAGAATGCTCCGGAGTTCAATGTCGGCGATACTGTAAGAGTACACGCTAAGATCAAAGAGGGAAACCGTGAGAGAATCCAGGTATTCGAAGGCACTGTCCTGAAGAAACAGGGCGGCGGCGTGAGAGCTACTTTCACAGTAAGAAAGACATCCAACGGTATCGGTGTTGAGAAGACATGGCCGATCCACTCTCCGCACGTTGAAAAGGTAGAGGTTGTCCGCAGAGGTAAAGTCAGAAGAGCGAAACTGAACTATCTGAGAAAACGCGTCGGTAAAGCTGCTAAGGTAAAAGAATTAGTAAAATAGTAACCATGAGAGGGACAATTACAGATCTGTATTTGTTCCTCTTTTTTCTTATAAGGGAGTTCCCGGGACCGGCGCGTCGGCTCGGTTTCGAGAGCATTTTGGGGAGGACATATGCAGGAGCTGAATTTTCGCAGAAAACGAAAGAGCCCGGGGCAGAAACCCCGCAGGCAGACGAAAGGGACAAAGCTGAGATTCGAGGATCGGAGAAAGAAGCTCTATTTTGAAAAGAGAAAGACAGGGAAAAGGCCGGTGAGTATCCGCAGAGTGCTTGGGCTGCTGATCCAGGCCGCAGTGGTGTGCGCGGCGGCGGTCTTCCTTTCTGTTTCTTTCGGTTACCGTGTGAGCAATGCGGGGGACTCTATGAATCCTGTTCTGAAGAACGGAGACGTAGTGCTTGTGAACCGCCTGATCTATGAGATAAAAGATCCGTCCCGCGGAGACATTGTCGTGTTCCGTCCGGGCGGGGATGAGAATTCGCATTACTCGATCAAACGGATCGTGGGGCTTTCCGGAGAGACCGTGCAGATCGTGGACGGGAAGGTTTACATAAACGGAGAAGAGGCAGACAAGGATATCCATGTCTCTGACATCGCATATGCAGGCGTGGCGGAAGAACCGGTGGAGCTTGGAGAAGATGAATACTTTGTGATCGGAGACAACACAGGTGTGAGCGATGACAGCCGGACGGAAGATGTGGGCAATGTGAAAGCAGACGATATCTGCGGTGAGGCATGGTTTGTCACTACCTTCGGGGGAGATTTTGGCTTAATAAGAGATTGATAAAAGAGATTAGCGGGAGGAGACAGATGCACTTTCAGTGGTATCCGGGACATATGACAAAAGCCCGGAGAATGATGCAGGAAAATATCAAACTGATCGACCTGATCATAGAGCTGGTCGATGCCAGGGTTCCTTTGAGCAGCAGGAATCCGGATATTGATGAACTGGGGAAAAACAAGGCGCGCCTGATTCTTCTGAACAAGGCGGATCTGGCTGAGGACAGAAAGAATGACGAATGGCTGGAGTATTTCAAGGGAAAAGGGTACTCTGCCGTAAAGGTAAATTCACGAAAAGGCGGCGGGATCAAGTCGATCCAGTCTGTCATACAGGAGGCGTGCAGGGAAAAGACAGAGAGGGACAGGAAAAGAGGAATCCTCAACCGTCCTGTCCGCGCAATGGTCGTGGGTATCCCGAATGTGGGAAAATCCACTTTTATCAACGCGCTGGCGGGTAAGGCCTGCGCGAAGACGGGAAACAAGCCGGGTGTGACAAAAGGAAAACAGTGGATCCGCCTGAATAAGAATGTGGAACTGCTGGACACGCCGGGAATCCTCTGGCCCAAGTTCGAAGATCAGGCAGTGGGACTGAAGCTGGCCTTCATCGGATCTATCAAAGATGAGATCCTTCAGACAGAAGAACTGGCGGCGGAGCTGGCCGGTTTCCTGAACAGGGAGTATCCGGGAGTGCTGGAAGAAAAGTACGGGATCGAGACCTCGGAGGACCGGTATGAGTGCCTCAGAAGGATTGCCGAGAGCCGTCACTGCCTGGTCAGGGGGAGTGAACTGGACACAGAGAAAGCAGCGGGGATCCTTCTTGATGACTTCAGAAACGGACGCCTTGGCAGGATCACGCTGGAAACGCCGGTATCGGAAGACTGAGATACCAAGAGAGACCGGCAGAGCTGAGTGTCCGGGCAGGCCTTCGGAGTTCATAACGGCGGACAAGGACAGGACCTGCCGGGAGCGGCAGCACAGACAAGTCAGAAAGAAGGAAAACAGATGAAAAGCATACTGAAAGAGCTTGTGGGCTGGATCATATATATCTTGATCATTGTGGGGCTTGCATACCTCATCATCACATTTGTGGGACAGAGGACACAGGTGAGCGGTTCGTCCATGGAAACGACGCTCTCGGACGGAGATCAGCTGATCGTGGATAAGATCTCCTACCGTTTCCGCGATCCGAAACGTTTTGATATTGTTGTATTTCCTTATCAGTATGAGGAAAATACCTACTATATAAAAAGAATTATCGGGCTTCCCGGGGAGACAGTGCAGATCATTGACGGCTATGTCTATATCAACGGGACACAGCTGGATGAGCATTACGGAAATGCGGTCATGAAAGATGCCGGGATGGCTGCAGAGCCGGTCACGCTCGGGGACGACGAGTATTTTGTCCTCGGTGACAACCGCAACAACAGTCAGGACAGCCGTGCAGAGAATGTGGGAGTGATCCACAGGGATGATCTTCTGGGAAGAGCCTGGATCAGGATCTGGCCTCTGTCAGAGTTCGGGGTGATCCGCCATGAGTAAGAGCATAGCGCAGATCAGGCAGGAATTCGAGCAGGCGGGAGAAAAAGAGTGGGATTCTCTCTGTGAAAATTATGAAGGAGACGGGCGCTCCGGTGTGAAGAATCTGATCGAACGATACAGAAAAAAGCAGGAAGCGCTTGCAGCGGAGCGGGAGCGCCTTTACGCCATGCGCAGTTTTGAACGCAGATATGATGAGTATGAGCTGATCTGCGGCATCGATGAAGCGGGAAGAGGACCGCTGGCGGGACCTGTTGTGGCGGGAGCAGTCATTCTTCCCAGAGACTGCGAAATCCTGTATCTGAATGATTCCAAGAAGCTCAGCGCCGCAAAACGGGAGGCGCTCTACGATGAGATCATGGATAAGGCATCCGCTGTCGGAGTAGGAATGGCGAGCCCGGCGAGGATCGATGAGATCAATATCCTGCAGGCGACTTACGAGGCCATGCGGGATGCAGTCGCGAAGCTCGGAGTGGAGCCGGGGATCCTTTTGAATGACGCGGTGACGATCCCGGGCATCCTGGTCCCGCAGGTGCCGATCGTCAAGGGCGACGCAAAGAGTGTTTCTATTGCCGCGGCGAGCATTATAGCGAAGGTGACAAGGGACAGACTGATGGTGCAGTATGATGAGATCCTGCCTGGTTATGGGTTCGCACAGAACAAAGGGTACGGATCAAAGGATCATATTGAGGCGCTGAAGCGGCTCGGTCCGACGCCGATACACAGACAGTCTTTTATCGGACACTTTGTCTGAAACAGGAAGGGCGGGAAAATGCCGGAGAAGCACAGAAGACAGAACAGGCGCCGGACAGGCGCTGATTATGAGAAAGCGGCAGGGTACTATCTGGAACAGCTCGGATATGAGGTCCTGCAGTACAACTACAGATGCAGGTCGGGTGAGATTGACATCGTCGCCAGGGACGGCGAATACCTTGTATTCTGCGAGGTGAAATACCGTTCGGACGGGGAAAAAGGAAGTCCCCTTGAGGCAGTGGATGCAAGGAAACAGAGAACGCTGTACCAGTGTGCACGCTGCTATCTGGCAGAACACCGCATCGGGGACTTCCCCTGCAGGTTTGATGTCATCGGGATCGAGGGAACGAAGATCATCCAGATCAGGAATGCATTTTTCGGATGAAAGGCGGTGTGCATATGTCACTGGGATTACACTATAAGGATGAAAGACATATCTTTGATGAGGCGGGAGAGAAGACTCCGTTTCTGGAGTATCCTCTTTTCAGAGACACGGGGATTGTACGGCACGGATTCTCCACCCGTCTCGGCGGAGTGAGCGAAGGCTGCTGGGCGTCTCTGAATCTGAGCTTTGACAGAGGAGATTCGCCTGAGGCGGTGATGGAGAATTTCCGCAGGATCGGATCGGAACTGGGAGTTCGATGCGAGGACATGGTGCTCTCCCAGCAGACACACACGACGAATGTGCGTGTCGTGACCGGAGAGGACCGGGGCAAGGGGATCACAAGAGAGCGGGACTATAAGGATGTAGACGGGCTGATCACGGATGAGCCGGGAATCTGTCTTGTCACATCTTACGCGGACTGCGTGCCGCTGTATTTTGTCGATCCGGTGAAGAAGGCCATCGGGCTGAGCCATTCCGGATGGCGAGGGACTGTGGGCAGGATCGGGCAGAAGACGATCGAGATGATGTCAGAATGTTTCGGATCAGATCCCGCAGATGTCCTGGCAGCCATAGGTCCTTCAGTCTGCAAAGACTGCTATGAGGTGAGCGGGGATGTGATCGAGAAGTTTAAGGGGGCCTTTGACGAAAAACTTTGGCCGGAATTATTTTATGAAAAAGAAAATGGAAAATATCAGCTTGACCTGTGGAAGGCAAATGAGTTCATCTTCCTCGAGTCTGGAATCCGGCCGGAGCATATGGCGGTGACTAACCTGTGCACGCACTGTAACAGCAGGATCCTGTATTCCCACCGGGCGATGGGAGACAGGAGGGGGAACCTGTGTGCATTCCTGGCATTGAAGCAGTGATGAGAGGAAAAAAGGAAGTTCGAAAACTGAGACAGGGAAGAAAAGGCACGGAAGATGCCGGAAATCGGAGGTGTGATAAGTATGTTTTGGGAAGCACTTAACAGCGCGGGAAGATTTGCCGCGGCCGCTGCATCCTCGGGCACAACAGAGCAGACGATGAACGATGTGATCGATTCCGCGACAGAGGTGACGGCGGAAGCGGGAGAAGAAGTGAATCAGTTCATCCGGCTTTTTCAGGATAATCTGCCCGACATTATCGCGTTCGGCATAAGGGTCCTGCTGGCGCTTGTATTTTTCTTTATCGGCGGCAAGGTCATCAGCTGGATCAGGAAGATCGTGAGGCGGTCTATGAACCGCGCCAACGCAGATACCGGAGTCTGCCAGTTTGTAGACTCTATCCTGAAGTTCGGTCTGTATGCGATCCTGATATTCATGATCGCAACCAAATTCGGAGTCGAGTCCTCGTCAGTGGCCGCACTGATTGCATCAGCCGGCGTGGCCATCGGTCTTGCTGTACAGGGAAGTATCTCCAATTTCGCCGGAGGGATCCTGATCCTTCTCCTGAAACCCTTTACTGTAGGGGATTATATCATCGTGACCGGGGAAGGCATTGAGGGAACGGTCAAGGAGATCCAGATCTTTTACACGAAGATGGCAACTGTGGACAATCAGACCGTTGTGGTCCCGAACAGCATCCTGACTGAGAACAGTCTGACAAACGTGACCGCGAGACCTGAGCGTCAGCTCGATCTGAAGGTAGGAATCTCCTATGACGCTGATCTGCGGAAGGCAAAAAAGCTGATTGAGGATATGCTCCGCAGCGACGAAGCGATCATCCAGGATGAAGATGTGAAGGTATTTGTCGATTCGCTGGCTGACAGCTCGGTGGTGATCGGGCTTCGCGCCTGGGTGCCGACAGATAAGTACTGGGCGGCGCGATGGCGCCTTCTGGAGGAGATCAAGCTGACGTTTGATGATGAGGGAATTGAGATCCCCTATGATCAGCTTACGGTCCATGTAAAAAAAGAAGAATAAAGATAAGGAAAAGCCCTGCAGAGGAATTCGATTTCCCCTGCAGGGCTTTTCCCATGAGAAGCAGTCATCCGGACTGCTGAAAATTTATTTCTTTCCGCCGAATTTTTTTGCGATTCCAATAACGACTCCGCTGAGTGCCCAGAGTGCGAGCGCATTGGGGATGACCATCAGACCGTTGAAGAAGTCTGAAAGAGACCACACGAAATCGACTTTCAGCGTGGATCCTACCACGACAAAAACAATGACGAGCAGGGAGTATATGATCGTTGCTTTTGTTCCGAACAGATACTCGATGTTGACTTTTCCGAAGAAATGCCATCCGAGGATCGTGGAGAATGCAAAGAAGAACAGGCAGACTGCCACGAAAATATCGCCGAAGCCGCCGAAGCTGCTTGTGAATGCCGCCTGCGTCAGAGCCGTCCCGTCTTTGCCGCTGTCAAGCACCCCGGTGGTCAGGATGGAGAATACGGTCAGGTTCAGAACGACAAAGGTATCGATGAATACGCTGATCATTGCCGCAAGCCCCTGTTTATGCGGATTTTCTACGTTTGCCCTGGCGTGTGCGTGAGGGGTGGAACCCATACCTGCCTCATTCGAGAAAAGTCCTCGTGCGACACCGTAACGGATCGCTTCCCTGACTGCGATTCCGGCTCCTGCTCCGAGCACAGCCTTCGGGTTGAAGGCGCCGACGAAAATCATCCGGAACGCATTCGGAAGTTCGCCGATGTGCATGAAAATCAGAATAAGACTTCCTACAATGTAGATCCCGGCCATCAGCGGAACAAGTTTTTCAACCACGGATGCGAGTCTGTCGACTCCACCCAGAAAGATAAATCCGGCAATTGCGGCAAGGATGATTCCGAAGACGATCTGCGGTATGTGGATTCCTCTTGCCTGGAATACCTCATAGAATGCGCTGCCGATGGAATTGGACTGTACCATATTTCCGGTGAATCCAAGGGCGATGATGATCAGTACGGCGAAAATTCCGGCCAGTACTTTGCCGAATTTTCCCTGAAATGCAGCACGAATATAGTACACGGGACCGCCTGTCACCTGTCCGTCTTTGGTCGTCTTATACTGCTGGGCAAGAGTTGCCTCCGCGTAGATCGTGGACATGCCGAAGAATGCGCTCATCCACATCCAGAAGATGGCGCCGGGGCCTCCGCCGATCAGAGCGGTCGCGGCTCCCGCGAGATTGCCGGTTCCGACCTGTGCGGCGATGGCTGTCGCCACAGACTGGAAGGATGTCATCTCTCCTTCATTTCCGCTTTTCTCTTTTTTCTTCCCGCTCAGAGAGAAATTGCCGAATACCTGATGCCAGCCCTCTCTGAACTTTCTTACCTGAATGAATTTCAGACGAATGGTGTAGTAGATTCCGGTGCCGCACAGTATGATGATGAGCACGACATTCCACAGAAAGTCACTCGCCTGACTAACCAGTTGTGTTAAAGCATCCATACAATAAACCTCCTCATTTTCTTCCTTTGTAACAGCTGCTTTTGACCGTGTACTGCTCCTGTATACCGTTTGTCGCGGTGTACAAAGAAAAAGACCGGTACCCTTATGGTCCAGTCTCCAAAAATGAACATATGCATATTTTCATATGGATGCATGCCGGCATCCGTTTGTCATGAAGCTGATATGCCCTGTCCTTTTGCCTGAGAGATCAGACGGCGCGGCCGTCCTTACACCTTCGGCGCTCATTTTTCAGAGACTCTCCAGAGATCCATCTCATATATACGAGATGAACGTATCTATCCTATCACAATGTTTTTGCTTTTTCAAGAGAAAAATAAAAACGCTGAAATAAAATACATTTCAGCGTTTTAAGCCGGAAATCGGACTTGAACCGACGACCCCTTCATTACGAGTGAAGTGCTCTACCGACTGAGCTATTCCGGCATCTGGTCAGCCTTCTCGGACGAACCTTTGTTATTATATCTCTTTTCTGCGGAAATTTCAACTGTTTTTTTACGCATTTTTCTATGTCCCCGAGGATATTTTATGCTATACTGAGTAAGATGCTTTGTAGACAGGAGGAGATGAGGATGAAACCTGCGGAAGAAACAGTAAGGCTGTTTGAAAAAGACCGTTTTGCAACAGACAACGGGGCCGTGATCGATGAAGTGGATGATCACTATGCCAGATGCAGTCTCCACATAGAGGCGAAGCACAGGAACGCCATGGGCGCGGTTATGGGAGGAGTGTATTTTACGCTGGCGGATTTTGCGTTTGCGGTGGCGGCAAACTGGCAGGAGATCGGTACGGTCTCCCTGAATTCTGAGATCGCTTATCTCGGCGCCGCGCGGGGAGACGTTTTGAGTGCTGAGGCAGTGTGCGTCAAGAACGGCAGGACGACAAGCTACTACAGGATCGAGGTAAAAGACGGGCAGGGAAACCTGGCTGCCATTGTCAATACGACTGGGTATAGAAAAGGCTGACAGACTACGGATACATATAAAAATAAAAAGAAGATGGAGGAACAGCAGAAGATGGAAAAATCAAAAGTATATTTCAGTGATCTGAGGGCGCTCCCGGGGACAAATCTTCCCGAAAAGCTTAAGAAACTGATCCGGAAGGCAGGAATCGGAGAGATTGATTTTGAGAAGAAGATGACAGCGATCAAGATCCATTTCGGCGAGCCGGGCAACCTGTCATTCCTGCGCCCAAACTATGCGAAAGCGGTAGCGGACGTGGTAAAAGAACTGGGAGGCCGCCCGTTCCTCACGGACTGCAATACGCTGTATGTGGGGAGAAGGAAAGACGCTCTGGAGCATCTGAGCGCTGCATATGAGAACGGCTTCAATATTCTGTCAACAGGATGCCATATTATCATCGGGGACGGCCTGAAAGGAACGGATGACGTCGCGGTGCCGGTGGAAGGCGGAGAGGTGATCAAAGAGGCGAAGATCGGGCGTGCCATTATGGACGCAGATGTATTTATCAGTCTCAGCCATTTCAAAGGGCATGAAGCGGCCGGGTTCGGCGGATGTATCAAGAATATCGGAATGGGATGTGGAAGCCGCGCCGGAAAGATGGAGCAGCACAACAGTGGAAAACCGATGGTCAACAGGGAAGTCTGCGTGGGCTGCCGTGTCTGTTCAAAGAACTGCGCCCACGGCGCGATCTCGTTCCCGGACAAGAAGGCCAGCATCGACCATGAGAAATGTGTTGGCTGCGGAAGATGCCTCGGCGCATGCAATTTCGACGCTATTTATAATGAAAATGAATCAGCCGTGAAAGAGCTGAACATGAAGATGGCGGAATATACAAAGGCAGTGGTTGACGGCCGTCCTGCTTTTCATATTAATCTGGTCATCGACGTTTCTCCATACTGTGACTGCCATGCGGAGAATGATGTTCCGATCCTTCCGGATGTAGGAATGTTCGCAAGCTTCGATCCGGTTGCTCTGGATCAGGCATGCGCAGATGCCTGCAACGCGCAGCAGCCGATGCCGGGAAGCCTGCTGGACGAGCATATGCACGCGGAAGATTTCCATGACCACCACGATCACTTCGTAAACACGACTCCCGAGAGTGAGTGGAAGACCTGTCTGGCGCATGCGGAGAAGATCGGGCTTGGCAGCAGGGAATATGAACTTATAAAGGTATGATGATGCGAGAATAATTCTTCTACAGGAGGAAGAAGAAATGCAGAAAAAGGTGGACCGCAGGGTCAGGAAAACCAAAAGTCAGCTGAGGGCGGGGCTTGCCCGGCTGATGCAGGAGAAAGGGATCGGGGAGATCACAGTAAAAGAACTTGTGAATGAGGTGGATATCAACCGTTCGACGTTCTATCTGCATTACTCAGATATTCCCGCTCTGCTCAGAGAGATTGAAGATGACATGATGGAAGAGATGGAGAGGGCTGTCAGAGAACACCCGATCAAGGAAGATTCTACAAGCAGGTTTATAGAGGATATCTTCCGGGTACTGAACGAGAACCGCGAGATCAGCCGGGCGCTGATCGGTCCCCACGGTGATCTGGGGTTTGTCCGGCGGATCGAGAAACTGCTGGAGGAGAACAGCAGCGAGTTCCTGGCACAGCTATTTCCTGAAAGGGTCCAGGATATGAAATATTTCTATTCTTACTGCCTGAACGGATGCCTCGGATTTGTGAAGACCTGGCTTGAGGATGGGGAGGCAAAACCGCCGGAATACGCAGCAGATCTGACGTTTCGGATGGTAGTCAGCTCGATGAAGGCATTTTATGAGACCGCGGAGGATGTCTCTGACAGAGACGCGGAATAAACGATTGATTAAGGAAGAGAGGAAGTAAAAATGAAAAGAGAAAAATTCGGCTCCCGCCTGGGATTCATACTGATCTCGGCAGGATGCGCGATCGGTCTGGGAAATGTGTGGCGTTTCCCATATATCACCGGACAGTATGGAGGTGCGGCATTTGTGCTGATCTATCTGTGCTGCCTTGTGCTGCTCGGACTGCCGATCATGATCATGGAGTTTTCGGTGGGAAGAGCCGCCGGCTGCAGTATCGCGCTTGCGTTTGACCGTCTGGAGCCACTGGGCACAAAATGGCACTGGTATAAATGGTTCGGCATTGCCGGGAATTATCTGCTGATGATGTTTTACACGACGATCGGCGGCTGGCTCCTGATCTATCTGTTCAAGATGGCAGCGGGAAGCTTTGAAGGAATGGATACCATGCAGATTCAGGGGGGATTCTCTGATCTGATGGGACGGCCGGTACTTATGACTGTGTTTATGGTCATTGTGGTTGTTATGTGTTTCGGGATCGTCAGCCTGGGACTGCAGAAAGGTGTGGAAGGGATTACCAAGATCATGATGGTCCTTCTGCTGGCGCTTCTGATCATTCTTGCAGTACGTGCCGTGACTCTTCCCGGAGCAGGCGCGGGACTTGAATTTTATCTTCTTCCGGACTTCGGAAAGATGAAGGAAGCAGGCGTCATGGAAGTTGTCTCAGCGGCGATGGGACAGTCCTTCTTTACCCTCAGTCTGGGAATCGGAGCAATGGCGATCTTCGGAAGCTACATTGATAAGAAGCGCGCTCTCCCGGGCGAGGCGGTCTGCATTACGATACTGGATACAAGCGTGGCGCTGATCTCCGGACTGATCATCTTTCCGGCGAGCTTCGCATTCGGGGTAAACCCGGACAGCGGTCCGAACCTGATCTTCATCACACTGCCGAATATTTTTAATTCAATGGCAGGAGGCAGACTGTGGGGAGCAATCTTCTTCCTGTGCATGTTCTTTGCCGCGGCGTCGACGATTATCGCCGTATTTGAGAACATTATCGCATTCGCAATGGATCTTACCGGCTGCTCGAGAAGGAAAGCGGTCGTAACCAATCTGATCGCGATCATTCTCCTCTCCATGCCCTGCGTGCTCGGGTATAACGTGCTGAGCGGATTCGCTCCCTTTGGAGAAGGAACAGCCATCCTCGATCTGGAGGACTTCCTCGTCAGCAACAACCTGCTCCCGCTGGGAAGCCTGGTGTATGTGCTCTTCTGTACTACACGTTACGGCTGGGGCTGGAAAAACTTCCTGAAAGAAGCCAACACCGGAGAAGGCCCCAAATTCCCCAAATGGGTAAGACGCTACGTCACCATCGTAGTCCCCCTCATCGTCCTGTTCCTGTTCATCCAGGGATACTGGTCTAAATTTGCATCCTAGGCTCAAGCCATGTACAAGAAAAAAGGAGAAGCCATCTGTCGTGCTCGCACGAACAGAGGGCTTCTCCTTTTTTCTTGTATAGGGCGCAGCCCGTGAGCGAGATGGAGCGAAGCGGAATCGAGCTGCAAGGCTTGAGCCGGACGTCTTGAACTGAGCCGGGCGTTCCCCGGCTATTTGACGATGGAAATTTCCCAAAATAGGATGGAAAATAGAAAAAGATGACAAAAATAAAGCGAGAATATTGTGAAAAACAGACAAAAACACTAATAAAATTTGTTGGGAGTGCAAAAAAAAGAAACAATAATGCAAATTATATAAAAGAATGCCGCTGTATAATGAGACTACAGAGTAAACTTGCCGGCAGAGGAGACGGCGGGAAGAACATCTGTAGAAAAGAATAAGAAAGGAAGTGTATTATGAAAAAAGCATGGAAAAGTCTGGCATCAGTGATGCTGGCCGTTGCTATGGTGCTCACGACCGTGATGACATATCTTCCGTCACTGGAAGTCCTCGCGGCGCCGATCATGAAGAATATGGCTCATCTGCAGTCAGGCAGCGGCAATGCCAACGGACATTTCGGCAGCAGTACGCCGGAAGCTTTTATTTTGTCCGACAACGCTGATATTACAGACGAAGATTTCAGTTTCACAGTGAAAATCGGAAGTACGCAGAGCGATACCCGTTTCCGTTTTGTGAACAAATATGTCGATGACAGCAACTGGTCGTTCATCGCATATGACGGAATGAGCAGCAACTGGTTTGTTCAGTATGCGGCTAATGGCGCAAGTGCGTATCCTGGGCTGTCAGGCCTTCCTGATATGGGACAGGACGACATCGTGGAGTTTTCCGGAAATTACAGTGAGAGCGGGCTTACGATCAGTGTAAATAACACAACAAGCGGAGAGTCAGGAACTGCAACGGTTACTGATGCTAATTTCCTCTCCCTGAAAGATCAGGCAGGAAAGATCGGCTTCGGAGCAGGTACATACTCGACTTCTTATACAGATATTTATTTTGCGGACGTAGTTGTCGGCGAACGTGAGTATGCGGAGACAGACTACAGCACATGGTCTCTGTATAGAGAAGACGCGGAAGGACAGACATGGGAACCGCTTGTTTCCGTAGAAGTCGGCGATGACGGAGAGGGAGGAGATACTCCTTCTGATGAAAAAGGAAGAAAATGGATTACCGTACAGGGTGGTTCCAATAATGGCGGCGGCCACAATTATGGCAATGCGTCTGTTTCAGCTCCGGCACTCCTCCTGGACAATGACAGAACAATGCCTGTTGACGGTACACTGTCGCTTACGTTCCGTCCGGTGGACAGCAATAACTTTGGTATCTTCTATATGTATGGAGATGACAGCAACTGGCTCTATATCGGATATGATCCATCCAGCAAATGGTATTATCAGTACAATCTGAACGGCAGAGGAGGATATCCGCAGCTGGCAGGGCTTCCTGCTCCAGAGGCTGGTGAAGAGATGACGATCGAGATCTCTCTTTCCAGAGAACAGCTGGCAGTTACGGTTAACGGAACAAGGACAAGCGTGTCAGCTCCAAACCTGCTTACGCTTGCGGAACAGCTGAACGGCACGGGAAGATTCGGAGTTAAGACAAATGGTGCAACAAAAGTTGAGTTCGCAGATCTGACTGTAAACGGCACAAACTGCATGGAAGACAACTGGGGCTGGTGTGCAGAGCGAAACGGACAGGTTACTGAACAGTACTATACAGCAGTTGAACCGGTGTCTGGTACAGTGACAAATGCTGACGGCGAGCCGATTCAGGGCGCGACAGTACGTTTTGGCGTGAATGCTTCCGAGACGGATGCAAGCGGTACATATGCATTTGATGCTCTCGAGGTTGGAGAATACAATGTAGCTGCAACTGCGCCGGGATACCAGGCATATGAAGGTGTAGCAAATGTAGAAGCAGGAAAAGACAATGTATTTGATATCCAGCTTCAGGAAAAGACTCCAATCAATCTGGACGACTATGATTCCATCGCGTCAGATTATATGACGGTATATGTCGGCAAAGAGTTCCCGTTAGTTGCAAGATACGTGCTTAATGACGGAAGCGAGACGATTTTCCGAGCACAGGAAACTAAGCTGAATGAAATTGAGATCAATGGAACAGCGATCGAACCGACGGATGTGGAGGTTTCCAATGACGGGGCATCACAGACATACAGCATGTCTCTGGTGAATGAAGAAGCAGCGATCGACCTGACTATGACAGTGAAGATCAGCGTGGATGACAACGACCTGACATGGGAAGTTACTGAACTGACGAAAAACGACGGATGTGTGGATATTGCTTCAATTGATATTCCGGACCTGAATCTTGTTGCGGTAGATGCGGTTGAGACTGACGCAGTGTTTAACGGTGCAAAGGCGTCCAACTCTACTGTTACAAGCGGCGATAAAGAGATCACATGGGATGAAGGGTTCAACCCGTCGACATCAGACGGATACCTCTATGCATTCCTTACAAATGGAAATTTAAGCGCAGGTCTCTGGAGTAATTCCGAGATTGAGGGAGACGAGAGAGTCGTTCTGAACAGCGGTGCAGATACAATGAGCCTTACAAGTGCTAAATGGTACTATGAGGACGGCGATGAGAATGCACAGGCAAAGAGCGACTATGATTATCCGGTCAGCGAGCTTCCGTGCGCGAAGGTCTGCATTGCCGGCAATATCAACGGCGATGACGAGCTCGACTGGAACGATGGCGCGCTGGCATTCCGCGATATCATGAACTATGCGGATGGTTCCGAGGATGTGAAGAATCTGGTGAACTACCGTATCGTAATGAACTTTGCAAGTATGGCGTCCAACCCATACATGACGACAGCAGACAATATCAAGAAGGTTTACCTTGCGACAGACGGACTTCCGCAGGCAGTTATGCTGAAAGGATATGGAAGCGAGGGACATGATTCGGCAAACTCTGAATATGCACATATTGCAGAGAGAGAAGGCGGCGTAGAAGATTTCCAGGAGCTGATCAAGATCGCCCATGAGTATGGCGCTGAGATTGGTATCCACATCAATGCGCAGGAAGCTTATCCGGAGTCTAAATCCTTCAATGATACAATGGTATCCAACGGTTCGGGAAATGGCTGGGGCTGGCTGGATCAGTCGTACGTCATCGACAAGCTGTGGGATCTCGGAAGTGAGGCAAGATACAAGAGACTGGTGCAGTTATATGACCGCATCAATGAGACTGATTTCTACAGCGGCGACTGGGATAAAGGTGAGTATGTCGGCGAGTCCGAAGGCGAGCTGAATGCAACTATGGAAGAAATCGCGGCTGACGCAGCGACCAGAGAAGACAATATGGACTTCATCTACCTGGATGTATGGTACCAGGATTCCTGGGAGACAAGAAGGATCGCAGAGCAGATCAATTCTCTGGGATGGAGATTTACGACAGAGTTCCCGTATGAGGGAGAATATGATTCTACATGGTCCCACTGGGCGACAGACGCTGCTTACGGCGGAAACACCACAAAGGGATACAACAGTGAAATCATCCGTTTCATCCGCAATGACCAGAGAGACGTGCAGGTTATCAACTATCCGTCCTTTGGCGGAGCGGCAGACAACCCGCTGCTCGGCGGATTCAGGCTGTACGGCTTCGAAGGCTGGGGCGGAGACCAGGATTTCAACAAGTACATCAGAGAGACATTCACAGAGAATCTTCCAACGAAATTCCTGCAGCACTATTATGTAACTGACTGGGAGGACTATGAGGAAGGTGAATCTCCGGTAGGAAACCAGGAGAAGCAGATTACTCTGAAGAATGACGAGAATGATACTGTAGTAGTAACAAGAAACGAAGAGCAGAGAGACGACAGTTATATTGAGCGTACGATCACTCTGAATGGTAAAGTGGTACTGGACGATGTAGAGTACCTGCTTCCGTGGACCGATGATGAGACAGGTGAAGAGAAGCTGTATCACTGGAACTTAGAAGGCGGTACGACAACATGGGATCTCCAGGATGACTGGGCAGGTCTTGCAAATGTCGTTGTATATCCGCTGTCTGACCAGGGAAGAGGCGAAGCGGTGACTGTTCCGGTTGAGAACGGAACCATCACTCTCACAGCAGAGGCAGAGACTGCTTATGTCGTCCTCAAAGGCGAGTCCTCCAAGACATTGAAGGACGACTTCGGCGATCAGTACGTGACAGATCCGGGATTCAACGGCTATGCAGGTGCAGGTGAATCACTTGATGCGGCTGACTGGTCCGGAGATATCGACAATACAGCAGTTGTAGTAGAAAAGGCTTCCACAGGCGACCAGCGTCTTGCGTTCAACAGCCCGTCAGAAGATGTGGCAGTGACAACGCAGATCAAAGGCCTTGAGGCAGGCAAGGACTATGTGGCAGAAGTCTATGTTGACAACGCAAGCGATGCAAAAGCTTCAATTGCAGTAACAACAGGAGAAACCACAGTATCCAATTATACGATGCGTTCCATCGCTTCCAACTACGTGAAGAGCGATCAGAAGCACGGAACAAACATGCAGCGCATGCAGGTTTCGTTTACAGCAGAAGGGGAAACGGCTGAGCTTACTCTTTCAAGAGCGGCAGGCGAAGGCTCCACTTATGTAGATGACATCCGCATTGTGCAGCAGACAGTTGAGAATTTCGACGAGAATGGAAACTTTACACAGGATTTCGAATCTGTTGTGCAGGGATTGTATCCGTTCGTTCTCGGCTCGGCTCAGGGAGTATCTGATCCGGTAACTCATCTGTCAGAGCTCCATGACCCGTATACACAGGCGGGATGGCAGAACAAGAAGGCTACAGATGACGTCATTGACGGGAACTGGTCTTTGAAGCACCATGGAGCGAACACAGGAATTATCTATCAGACGATTCCGCAGAATTTCCGCTTTGAAGCAGGAAAGGTTTACACAGTTGAATTTGACTATCAGTCGGGACCGGACAAGGCGTACGCGATGGTAGTCGGAGACGGAACAACTTATACGCTGCCGACAGAAGATCAGTACCTTGACCAGATGACTGGCGGCGGTGAAGAAAATACCGGGCATGTAACGATGCAGGTGATCGGAAGCGGAAGCGGACAGACCTGGATCGGCCTGTATGAAAACGGAAGCCGCGCAACCGGAACAACGGCAACCGGACAGAACGACTTTATCCTTGATAATCTAACGATTACAGTAGATGAGGATGCGGTCGCAGTATCCATCGACAAGACAGAACTGTATGTCGGCGAGACTGCACAGCTGTACGGAAGCAATCTGGACGGAGTTGAGATTACCAGCAGCAACGAAGAGGTCGTTACGATCGATCCGGAGACTCTGGTTGTCAGCGCGGTAGGAGCAGGAACAGCGACGATCAAAGCAGTTATTTCTGAAGAAGAGACGACTGAATTTGAGATCACGGTAATGGACGGCGTAATCGTTGAGATCGCAGACCAGCTCAACATGTCGGCAACAGCTAACACAGAAGAGACGGGCACGGCTGCATATGCAGTTGACGGAGATACATCCACAAGATGGCACTCCAACTGGAGCACAACAGGATTTAACGTAAGCCCGGACAACCCGGCGATCCTGACGATTGACCTGGGAGACACGGTTTCCTTAGACGGATTCAACTTCATGCAGAGGAATGACGGTAATGTGAACGGAAGAATTTCCCAGTACCGCTACACCATTCTGGATGCAGAGGGCAGTGAAGTCTATGCAAGCGAGTCCATCACAGTGCCTGATGAGCTGAACACATCCGGAGCATGGGTGACAACGCAGTTCCCGGAGACACTGACGGGCAGATATCTGGTGCTCTATGTTGAGCGGGGCGGAAATAACTTCGCAAGTCTCCAGGAAGTCGTACCGTTTATCCTTCAGAAGGTAGCAGATGAAGTTACTCTGACAGATACACAGATCAATGTTGGAGAAACTGTGGCGCTTGAAGTGGGACATGCTGAGGGAACACTGCTGAAAGGCCTTGTATGGAGTTCATCCGATGAGGAGGTTGTATCTGTTGACGAGAACGGAAATGTTACCGGTCTGAAAGCAGGAAAAGCAGTGATCTCCGTATCCAATGCAGCAGGCGTATATGCAGAGTGTACTGTTACGGTAGCGTCAGATGAACCGGCAGACGACATTTCTGTTGCAATCCTGGAATACGCGATCGAACTCGCCGGAAAAGTCAATATGGACGGTGTTGTAGATGCGGTGAAGGAATACTTCGACAATGCATTACATACGGCGAAGGATGTTCTCGCAAGAGTCCAGTCCGGTGATCCGACTGTAACGCAGAACGAGGTTGACAGTGCATGGCGGAACCTGATTAAGGCAATCCAGTACGGTGAATTTAAAGCAGGTGATAAGACAGAGCTCGAAAAGGTAATTGCCCTTGCAGAAGAGATGAACAGCCAGCTGGACAAATATCTGGAAGCGGGCAAAGCTGAGTTTACTGCAGCACTTGAGAATGCGAAGGAAGTTTATGCAGACGGAAACGCATTCCAGGAGGATGTAGACAGCGCATGGAAGCAGCTTATGGACGCTATGGCAAACCTGCGGCTTATTCCGAACAAGGATCTCCTTGAAGATCTGATCAATCAGGCGGAGAGCCTGGATAAAGAGGATTATGAAGAGGCAGGCTTTGACGCAATGCTCGATGCTCTTGAAGACGCGAAAGCAGTATTCGGCGATGCGGATGCAACACAGGATGAAGTCGATGCAGCGGCAGAGTCGCTTAAGGCAGCCCTTGGCAGTCTGGTAGCGTCAAATGACGGCACGGCTCAGGGCAGCTCAAACCAGAGTACCACAACATCTTCTAATACTTCCGCAGCGAAAGCTACAAAGACCGGAGATACAGTGAATGTATTCCCGATCGCGGCGGGAATGGTGCTGGCGGCAGGTGCGGCCGCAGCTGCTGTAACAGTCAGAAGGAAGAAGAAATAGCTGAGGTTTAAAACCTGGAAGATTTAAAAAGTTACAATAAGCGTGCGGCGCGCGGAGTTCATCTCTGCGCGCTGCACGCTGTTTTTATGCACATGATGCGTCTGCCTGCTTTTGCAAAAAATAAAAACGGTTATGATTTTTCTGTTTAATAAATGCAAAAGTGAATCATGATTTATTAAACTGATCTACTAATTAAAAATAGTTGCAGACAAATGTTTAATTAGAGTTGTTAGATCGTATTATGAGGGCGATGTTGGGGTTCAATACCTTTTCAGGTAAATTTTTTCCACCGCTCCGATCACCGCATACAGCGCCATTGCCATGATGCACAGCAGCACGATCGACATGAGCAGCCAGTTCATCTTGAAGACCTGGCTGGAATAAATGATCAGATACCCCAGTCCGTTCCTTGCCGCCAGGAACTCTCCGATCACCACCCCCACGAGGCACAGTCCGATATTGACCTTCATATTACTGATCACAGCGGGAACAGAGCTTGGGAGCACCACCTTGAAGAGAGCGTGCCTCCGTGATCCGTGAAGAGTGTAGATGAGCTTGATCTTCTCCTGGTCTACTGTGGTGAAACTGGTATATAGGTTCATGATACTGCCGAAGACCGCTACAGACATGCCGGCGACGATGATGGTCGTCGGGGTTGCGCCAAGCCATACGATGAGCAGCGGTGCGAGAGCGGACTTGGGCAGACTGTTCAGGACGACAAGGTAGGGCTCAAGAATCTCGGATAATTTTCTGCTGCACCACAGCATCACAGCAATCAGGATGCTGGACAGAGTGACCAGCAGGAAACTGACGATAGTCTCATACAGCGTGATTCCTATATGCAGGAAGATAGAGCCGTCCAGCACCATTTCCTGAAAACAGAGGGCGATCCTGGAAGGGCTGCTGAAGATAAAGGAATCAATGATCCCTGTATCAGCGCAGATTTCCCAGAGAATCAGAAAGAGAACGAGGATCATCCCGCGCGCCGTGAGGACAATTATGCGGTGACGGCGGAGGCGGATGAGAAACAGTTTCTGGCTGTGAGATACTTCATTCATCATGATTCAGCTCCTTCCATATCTCATTGAAATAGTTTTTGAACTCCGGAGCGTTCCTGCGGTTCAGCGGGGTATCCTTTTCCAGCGCAAATGTGATCGGGACAATGCGGGTGATGGATGCAGGACGCTTTGACAGAATAGCGACCCGGTCGGAGAGACTGACGGCTTCTGACAGATCGTGGGTCACAAGGAGTGCGGTCTTGCCTGAACTGCGTATGATCTGGCCGATATCATCGCTGACTGTGAGCCGAGTCTGATAATCCAGCGCAGAGAAGGGCTCATCCAGGAGGAGAAGTTCAGGCTTCAGAAGCAGCGTACGGATCAGTGCCGCTCTCTGACGCATGCCACCGGAGAGTTCTGATGGTCTGGAGTGGGCAAATGGAAGGAGTCCATACTGTTCAAGAAGCTGCTCCGCTTCTGATCGTGTTTCGGCAGTGAGCGTGCCGCTGATCTCCAGCCCCAGGACAACATTGCGGTATACTGAGCGCCATTCAAAGAGATGGTCGTGCTGCAGCATATAGCCGATCTTTGAAGAATTTTCTGTCAGCGGTGCGCCGTCCAGAAAGATCTCCCCGGATTCCGGTCTCATGAGACCAGCGATCAGAGAGAGCAGAGTGGATTTGCCGCATCCTGACGGCCCGACGACGGCGGTAAATTCTCCGGGGGAGAGGGAAAATGAGATGTCGGCCAGGGCCTTTGTCTCTCCTTCCGGCGTATGGTAGGAATAATTTATATTTCTAAGTTCCAGTATCGGTGTCATAAGAACGCTCCCATCTATCGGTATCTATTGTCAGTGTATGAAATGAAAAGGTATTTGGTGAGAGGAGCGTTTTCGCTTTTCCTTCGTTGTACGCGGCGGAGAAAATGTGTTATAATGGGTGCGCTTAAGGGCAGAGAAGATAATCTGCCCGGATCAGACAGTCTGGAGTGAATAAGATGAGTGGACAGAAAGTAAACTATCAGAAAGGGCTTGAGAAAGTACTGGAAAAGCTGGGGGAGGAAAAACGAGTCCCGTCCCTTCTGCTCCACAGCTGCTGTGCGCCCTGCAGCAGTTATGTGCTGGAATATCTTTCACAGTATTTTTATATTACAGTATTCTATTATAATCCGAATATCTATCCGGAGAGCGAGTATGGGAAGAGAATCCGCGAGCAGCAGGAGCTGATCTCAAAGATGGATCTGAAGAATCCGGTCTCGTTTCTGGCGGGAGAGTATGAACAGGAAAAGTTCTATGAAATGGCGGAAGGAATGGAACATCTCAGGGAAGGCGGCGCCCGCTGCATGAAATGTTATGAGCTGCGTCTGGCTGAGACTGCCCGGAGAGCTGTGGAGGGGGGATTCGATTATTTCACTACTACACTGAGTATCAGTCCTCTGAAGAATGCGCAGAAGCTCAATGAGATCGGCGTCCGTATCGGCAGAGAGGTGGGAGTGGAATATCTTGTCTCTGATTTTAAAAAGAAGAACGGCTACAAGAGATCTGTGGAGCTGTCTGAAGAATACGGGCTGTATAGACAGGATTACTGCGGATGTGAGTTTTCACTGGCAGAAAGACGGGCACAGTCCGCAGCCGAAAGCGCCGGATCACGGCGTGAACCGTAATGCGCCGGGGGATTTATATCCTGTTCACAGCGACATTTTTGAGGCAGTTTGCAGTTTAGAGTAGACACGCGGCACTTTAGTGTGATAAACTAGGTGGAAAATGCAGACCGCGGTCAGACCGGGGCTGTGCTCCCGATGTAGGGAGGCCGATGAGAGAAGCGGCGGGAACAAGGAAGTCACAACAGAAAAGAGGAAAGAACATGGCACAGTTATGGGGCGGACGTTTCACAAAAGAGACGGATAAGCTGGTGTACAATTTTAATGCTTCGATTTCTTTCGACAAGCGATTTTATGAGCAGGATATCCGGGGCAGCATCGCGCATGTGACGATGCTCGCGAAGCAGGGGATCCTGACGGAGGAGGAGAAGACGAAGATCATAGAAGGGCTGGAGGGGATCCGCAGAGATGTGGAGAACGGAAGCCTGCAGATCACAGACGAATATGAAGACATCCACAGTTTTGTGGAGGCGAATCTGATCGAACGCATCGGGGATGCGGGAAAGAAGCTGCACACCGGGCGCAGCAGGAATGATCAGGTCGCGCTGGATATGAAGCTGTATACAAGGGATGAGATCAGCGAGCTCGACGGACTGCTCAGGGAGATGCTGGAAGTGCTCCTGAAACTGATGAAGGAGAACACAGAGACATATATGCCGGGATTTACCCATCTCCAGAAAGCGCAGCCGATCACGCTGGCGCACCATATGGGAGCATATTTCGAGATGTTCAGGAGAGACCGCTCCCGGATGAAAGATATCTATAAGAGGATGAACTACTGTCCGCTGGGCGCAGGTGCCCTGGCGGGAACGACTTATCCCCTGGACCGGGAATACACGGCAGAGCTGCTTGGATTTGACGGTCCTACGCTGAACAGCATGGATTCGGTTTCGGACAGAGATTATCTGATCGAGCTGCTGTCTGCGATGTCCACGGTGATGATGCATCTGAGCCGGTTTTCAGAGGAGGTCATCATTTGGAATTCCAATGAGTATAAGTTCGTAGAGATCGACGATGCATACAGCACGGGAAGCAGCATCATGCCGCAGAAGAAGAACCCGGATATCGCAGAGCTTGTCCGGGGCAAGACCGGCAGAGTCTATGGGGCGCTGATGGAACTGCTGACGACGATGAAGGGACTTCCCCTCGCATACAATAAGGATATGCAGGAAGACAAAGAGTTTGTGTTCGATGCCATCGATACGACAAAGGGATGCCTGGCATTGTTCACCGGCATGCTGAAGACGATGAAGTTTAATGCGGACCGCATGGAAGAAAGTGCAAAACACGGGTTCACTAATGCTACGGATGCGGCGGATTATCTCGTAAACCACGGGGTGCCATTCCGGGATGCTCATGGGATCGTAGGAAGACTGGTGCTCTACTGTCTCGACAGGAAGATCGCGCTGGATGATATGACACTTGAGGAGTTCAAGGCAATCTCCCCGGTATTCGAGGAAGATATCTACGATGCGATCAGCATGAAGACCTGTGTAGAGATGAGAAATACGATCGGTGCGCCGGGAAAAGCGGCGATGGAGAAAGTGATCTCCGCGGAGGAAGCATATCTGGAGGCAGAGCCGAAGCTTTAGAGACAGATCATAGTGATATTTACAGATACAGACAGAAAAGGAGAAAGAAAATGGATCAGAAATTGAAAGTAGGTATTCTTGGTGCAACAGGAATGGTGGGACAGAGATTTATCTCTCTGCTTGAGAACCACCCATGGTTTGAGGTAGTGACAGTGGCTGCAAGCCCGCGTTCCGCCGGAAAGACATATGAGGAAGCGGTCGGAGACAGATGGAAAATGGATACTCCGATGCCGGAAGCGGTAAAGAAACTGGTGGTGCTCAATGTAAATGAAGTGGAGAAGGTGGCTTCCACTGTTGATTTTGTGTTCAGCGCAGTTGATATGTCAAAGGAAGAGATCAAAGCGATCGAGGAAGCGTACGCAAAGACAGAGACTCCGGTTGTGTCCAACAACAGCGCCCACCGCTGGACTCCGGACGTGCCGATGGTGGTTCCGGAGATCAACGCAGATCATTTTGACGTGATCCCGGATCAGAAGAAACGTCTCGGAACAACACGAGGATTTATCGCAGTAAAGCCGAACTGCTCCATCCAGAGCTACGCTCCGTGTCTTGCAGCATGGAAAGAATTCGGACCGAAGGAGCTGGTCGTTACAACATATCAGGCAATCTCAGGAGCAGGTAAGACATTCAAGGACTGGCCGGAGATGGTAGGAAACATCATCCCGTTTATCGGTGGAGAGGAAGAGAAGAGCGAGCAGGAGCCGCTCCGCGTGCTCGGAAAAGTTGAGAATGGACAGATCGTAAAGGCGGAACTCCCGAAGATTACCTGCCAGTGCGTGCGCGTTCCCGTTCTGAACGGACATACAGCAGCAGTGTTCATCAACTTCGAGAAGAAGCCGACGAAAGAGCAGCTCATCGAGAAACTTGTGAACTTCAAGGGCTTTCCGCAGGAGGCAGAGCTCCCGAGCGCTCCGAAGCAGTTCATCCAGTACCTCGAGGATGACAACCGTCCGCAGGTGACGCTGGATGTGGACTATGAGAGCGGAATGGGCGTATCCATCGGACGGCTGAGAGAAGACAGCATGTATGATTACAAGTTCATCGGCCTGTCACACAACACGGTCAGAGGCGCGGCAGGCGGAGCAGTCCTTTGCGCAGAGGCACTGACAGCGAAAGGATATATCGCGAAAAAGTAAAAAAAGGGACAGGGCAAATGTTAATTGGGGACGTAGTAAAATTGAAAATGGCTACGTCCCCAAACATAGAATTTTCACAATTTAAGGAGGCTTTTAACATGGGAATGACAATGACGCAGAAGATCCTGGCGGCCCATGCCGGACTTGATTCTGTCGAGGCGGGCCAGCTGATCGAGGCGAAGCTTGACGTGGTCATGGCGAATGATATCACGGGTCCGATGGCGCTGCCGATCATCAGGCAGATGTCGGATCATGTATTTGACAAGGATAAAGTGGTATTTGTACCGGATCATTTTACCCCGAACAAGGACATCAAATCAGCCGAGAACTCCAAGGCGATCCGCGAATATGCGAAAGAGCAGGGGCTGACATGGTATTTTGAACAGGGAAAATCTGGTGTGGAGCACGCAATCCTTCCGGAGGCGGGCGTTGTCGTTGCGGGAGAATGTATCATCGGAGCAGATTCCCACACCTGTACATACGGAGCCCTCGGCGCGTTCTCGACAGGAATGGGAACGACAGACGTTGCGACAGGAATGGCGACCGGAGAGATCTGGTTCAAAGTTCCAAGTGCGATCAAGTTCGTGCTGACAGGAAAGCCGGGGAAATATGTAAGCGGAAAAGATATTATCATCCATATCATCGGAAAGATCGGCGTGGATGGCGCGCTTTATAAATCCATGGAGTTTACCGGTGACGGGATTGCGAACCTGTCCATGGACGACCGCTTTACGATGGCGAATATGGCGATCGAAGCAGGCGCAAAGAACGGAATCTTCCCGGTGGATGAGAAAGCGGAAGCCTACATGAAAGAGCACTCCAAAAAGCCGTACACGATCTACGAGGCGGATGAGGATGCGCAGTATGATGAAGTGATCACCATTGATCTCTCCGAAGTACGTCCGACGGTCGCGTTCCCGCACCTTCCGGGAAATGCAAAGACTATCGATGAGGTAGAAGCAATGGAGCCTATCAAGATCGATCAGGTTGTCATCGGATCCTGTACAAACGGGCGTATGGAGGACATGAGGAAAGCAGCGGCGATCCTGAAGGGACATACCGTACACCCGGATGTGCGCGTCATGGTTATCCCGGCGACACAGAAAATCTATAAAGAATGTATTAAGGAAGGACTGCTGGATATCTTTGTGGATGCTGGATGCGCGGTCAACACGCCGAGCTGCGGTCCGTGCATGGGCGGACACATGGGTGTTATGGCGGCAGGAGAAAAATGTGTATCCACAACGAACAGAAACTTCGTAGGACGTATGGGACATGTGGATTCCCTGATCTATCTTGCATCGCCGGAAGTGGCTGCTGCAAGCGCGATAGCAGGATATATTGCAAATCCGGAGAAAGTAGGTGAGGCGAAATGAGAGCAAAGGGACATGTTTTTAAATATGGAGACAACGTAGATACAGACGTGATCATTCCGGCAAGATACCTGAATTCATTTGACGCACAGGAGCTTGCAAGCCATGCTATGGCGGACATTGATCCGGATTTTGTGAAGAAGGTAAAACCGGGAGACCTGATCGTGGCCAACAAGAACTTTGGCTGCGGATCTTCCAGAGAGCACGCGCCGCTCTGCCTGAAGACAGCAGGCGTCAGCTGCATTATTGCCGAGACATTTGCAAGGATCTTCTACCGCAACGCGATCAATATCGGTCTTCCGATCATTGAGTGTCCGGAGGCGGCGAAGGGCATAGAAGCAGGCGATGAGGTGGAAGTGGACTTTGACAGTGGGAAGATCTATGACCGCACTAAAGGGACTGAATATCAGGGACAGCCGTTCCCGGAATTCATGCAGAAGCTGATCGCAGCGGGAGGACTTGTGAATTACACAAACAGTAAGAAGAAATAAAAAGGAATGCGGTGCCGGACGGCGCTGCCATATAAGGGGATGACAAAGCGGATTTGCATCCCCTTTTACTTTGCGGGATGTGAGATGCGAGGGGGCAGATCATAAGCATCTGTTTTATATCGGAGGTCTGCAATGTACAATATCAAGAATTATAAAGGAGAGCAGTATTTCAGGATACTGAAAAGAGCCATCGAGGCCTGGTGCATGATGATGGTCATTATCATGGACAAAGGAATCATCAGCACGGAACAGCTGTCCACGAGGAAGAATGCGTATCTGATCTACAGGACCACTCTTTCGAAATTGTCGGCTTCGATCACTCTGGACGGAATCATACCGATTGTTTTGTTTATAATATTCTTTGTATTTTACTGGAAGGTTGCCGAAATCCCGTTTCGAAAGACCGTGTGGGTGCATATCCTGGCGGCTGTTTTTGCTGTTTTTGTTGTAGTGGGCTACAGTTTTGCGATGACGCAGAGCCTGGACCTGATCTTTGCAGATTATGCACAGATCACGAAAGCGGCAGTCTGCCTGATCGGGTATTATGGCCTGTTTCTCCCATGCATCAAATTGTGCTATCTGGTGATGAGCAGGAAGAAAATATTTGCCAGGGCAGAAACGGCTCCGTCGAAGTGGACAGCGCTGCTGATGGATGAGCATCCGTTCCTTGGCGCCTTTGCTGTACTGGCTTTGGCATGGCTGCCATACCTGATTGCATATTATCCCGGAATCTTTATGGGAGATACAGGAGCTCAGATCAGTCAGTATTTTCAGCTCCCCAACGGGACGTCAAATTATCTGAATCTGATTTCGGACACTCAGCTGATCAATAATCACCATCCGGTGCTCCATACCGTTCTTATGGGAACGGCGGTAAAAATAGGCAGGATGCTGGGTTCTGACAATCTGGGGATTTTCCTGTATACGCTGTTTCAATATCTGTGTATGGCGGCGGCGTTAGCTTATGGGATATCGTATCTGAAAAACCTGAAAATGCCGAGGTGGTTTCAGGGAGGTATATTGGGGCTGACAGCGCTGTATCCGGTTTTTCCGAGATATGCTGTACTTCTGAGCAAGGATACTTTGTTTTCATCTTGTGTGCTTGTGTTTGAAATCTTTCTTATCAGACTTGTGCGTGAAGAAATCAAAATAAGTAAGAAGGAAGGTATACTATTTCTCCTGACAATGCTTGGAGTGATGATGCTGCGGCAGAATGGCCTGTATGTGGTAGTGTTTTCACTGCCTGTTCTGCTTTTGGAGAAGGACAGGAGGAAGAGGAGGAAAACAGCTCTGCTGTTTTGTGGAGCGATCGTATTGTACTTGTCATATACCCATATCCTTTTTCCGGCGCTGGATATTACACCTGGAAGCAGAAGGGAAATGCTTTCTGTTCCGTTCCAGCAGACAGCCAGATATGTGCGTGATTATGCTGATGAGGTTACCGAAGAAGAGAGGGATGCGATTGACAGAGTGCTTGATTATGACACGATCGGGGAGGTATATGATCCCAATATTTCTGATCCTGTAAAGAAAACATTTCACGAGGTCGCGGATTCGGAGGATTTAAAGGCATATTTCAAAGTGTGGTTTCAGATGTTCCTGAAGCATCCCGTCTGCTATATTGAAGCTACTCTGAATAATTACTATGGCTATTTCTATATGGGAAATGACGATACGGACCGTCGGACGAGATACTATGAGAGCTTCAGCACAAAATGTATGGAAGAGAGGATTGACAATAAGGGATTCGATTTCCATCATGTCGATGCATTTAAAGGAGCGAGAAAATTCCTTGAGATGGTATCAGAACTTGTGCTGCACAGTCCGATGCTGACGATCATCCAGGCATCTGCATTTTATACATGGCTTATTTTGCTGGGGACAGGATACCTGTTGATGCTGAAGCGCTATAGATACATTGTCATCCTGCTTCCTGCATTCAGCATCCTGTTGGTCAGTTTTGTCTCTCCGGTGAATGGCACGATCTATTTCAGATACATGCTGGCTCTGATGTTTGTCACACCGGTGCTGGCAGGCGCTGTTATAAAAGGCGCGGATGAAGGAAATAAAAATACAGCCGAAGCTGGGGCGGCTGAAATAGAATGAGAGGAAAATGTGTATGGAAAAGAAAAAGGAAAACGGCAGGGCGCGGGCACTCATTCCGATCGGTATTTTTCTGGTGATCTTCCTTGGGGCGGGGATCATTTTTAAAGATTTTTACGCGATGCCGGCGATCGTAGCGTTTCTGATCGCGCTGTTCGCGGCATTCCTTCAGAATCCGAAGCTGAGCTTCGGAGAGAAGATGAAGGTGATCGCAGAGGGAGTGGGGGAAGAAAATATTATTACGATGAGTCTGATCTTCCTCTGCGCGGGCGGATTCTCAGGCGCAGTGACTGCTGCGGGAGGCGTGGACAGTACGGTGAATCTGGGATTGTCTCTGATTCCGGCTCATTTTGTCGTGGCGGGGCTTTTTGTGATCGGCTGCTTTATCTCGGTTTCCATGGGAACTTCCATGGGGACGATTGCAGCGCTTGCTCCGATCGCGGCAGGAATCAGTGAAAAGACGGGATTCCCGCTCCCGGTCTGTATCGCGGCTGTAGTCTGCGGCGCTATGTTCGGTGACAATCTGTCAATGATATCGGATACGACGATCGCGGCTGTAAAGACTCAGGGGTGCGAGATGAGAGACAAGTTCAAGGCGAACTTCTTCATTGTCCTTCCGGCTGCGGCTGTGACGGTTGTCTTTTTCTGGCTGATCACGCGAGGCGCCAGCTGCGACGTCGGAACCAATCTGGAGTACAGTCTGTGGGAGGTGGTTCCTTATCTGGTCGTCCTCGGGGGAGCATTGATCGGGATCAATGTTTTTCTCGTGCTGATCAGCGGGATCGTCATCTCCCTGATCGTCGGGGTGGCGGCAGGCAATATCGCTGTTTCGGAAATGTTTACTGTAGTCGGAGACGGTGTGACGTCCATGTATGACATCACGGTCATTTCCATTATTGTTGCATGCATTGTTTCCCTGGTAAAAGAGTACGGCGGCATCCAGTTCATCCTGCATCTGATCCGCAGCAGGATCAGAGGGCGGAAAGGCGCTGAAGCAGGAATCGCGCTTCTGACTCTGTTTGTGGACCTCTGTACAGCAAACAATACAGTGGCGATCGTCATGGCCGGTCCCATCGCGAAGGAGATCAGCGACGAATATGGAGTGGACCCGAAGCGCTCTGCTTCTATGCTGGATATTTATGCTTCCGTGGGGCAGGGGCTTATCCCTTATGGAGCACAGCTCCTCTCGGCAGCGACGCTGACCGGGCTGACACCATTTGCGATCATTCCATATCTGATCTATCCGGTGCTGATGGCGGCCTGCGGGTTCCTCTCTATTTTCTTCGGGAGAAGAGGGACGGACAGAAAACCAGCCGGAGGAAAGGATACTGCCGGCTTGCACCGATAGCAGGACCTGTGCTATAATTCAGGACAGTAAACCGTTAAAAGAAAAAAGAGGGTAAAAAATATGAATCTGTTATACAAAAGTACACGAAGCAACGAAAGAACCGCTACAGCGTCTGAGGCGATCCTGAAAGGCCTGGCGGAGGACGGAGGCCTGTTTGTGCCGGAATATATCCCGAAGCTGGACGTCACAATGGATGAGCTGAAGGATATGACATATCAGGAGACAGCATACGCGGTGATGAAGCAGTTCCTGACTGATTTTACGGAAGAAGAGCTGAAACACTGTATCAACAGCGCATATGATTCCAAGTTCGATACAGAACTGATCGCGCCGCTTGTGAAAGTCGGAGACGTATATCATCTGGAACTGTTCCATGGCGCAACGATCGCGTTCAAGGACATGGCTCTTTCGATTCTTCCACATCTTCTTACAACTGCGGCAAAGAAAAATCATGTGACGAATGATATCGTTATCCTTACTGCGACATCAGGAGATACGGGAAAAGCGGCTCTTGCGGGATTCGCCGATGTGCCGGGCACAAAGATCATCGTCTTCTATCCGAAGGGCGGCGTAAGCCGTGTGCAGGAACTGCAGATGGTGACGCAGAAGGGGGAGAACACCTCAGTGGTGGCGATCCATGGAAACTTTGACAATGCACAGAGCGGTGTGAAGGCTCTGTTTGAGGATAAGGACCTTGAGAAAGAACTTGCCGGTGCCGGATATCAGTTCTCTTCTGCCAACTCGATCAATATTGGGCGTCTTGTGCCGCAGGTCGTGTACTATGTATACGCCTATGCGAAGCTTCTTCAGAATGAAGAGATCCGCTCCGGGGAGCAGATCAATGTGACTGTCCCGACCGGTAACTTTGGAAATATCCTTGCAGCATACTATGCAAAACAGATGGGAGTGCCGATCGCCAGACTGCTCTGCGCGTCAAATGAAAATAAAGTCCTGTTTGATTTCTTCCAGACCGGCGTATATGACAGAAACAGAGAGTTTATCCTTACATCATCTCCGTCCATGGATATTCTGATCTCCAGCAACCTGGAGAGACTGATCTACACGATCGCAGGACAGGATGCGGAAAAGAACGCAGATCTTATGGCGCAGCTGAAAGAAAAAGGACGCTATGAGATCACGCCTGAGATGCGGAAAAAGCTGGATGATTTCACGGGTGGCTACGCGACGGAGGAGGAGACGAAGGAAACGATACGGAAGACATATGAGCGCACCGGCTATGTGATGGATACCCATACGGCAGTGGCTGCCAGCGTGTGCGCGAAATACAGAAAAGACAGCGGGGATGAGACGAAATGCCTTATTGCCTCAACTGCAAGCCCGTACAAGTTTATCCACAGCGTGATGAGTGCGATCGATGAGAAGTATGCTTCGGCAGACGAGTTCGAGCTGATCGATGAGCTGAACAAAGTATCCGGAATGCCGGTGCCGAATGCGATCGAGGAGATCCGGAATGCTGAGATCCGCCACAATCTGGAGTGCGATGCTGACAGGATGAAGGATACAGTGAAACAGATCCTTGGAGTTTAGAATACGGACCATAGTCTGAAAAGGAGAAAGAGATGGCTGATTCTTACAGCAAACCGGATTACAGCGGCCTGATCAGGGTGGCGGCGGCAGCCAGGCAGCATTCCTACAGTCCATATTCTCATTTCCGCGTGGGGGCTGCTCTGCTCTGCGGCGATGGGAAGATCTATACCGGCTGCAATATCGAGAACCGGGCGTACGGTCCGACGAACTGTGCGGAGAGAACTGCGATTTTCAAAGCGGTATCTGAGGGTGAGCGGGACTTTACCGCGATCGCCATTGTCGGAGGAGAGAGCGAGACAGTCTGGTGCTATCCCTGCGGAGTCTGCCGGCAGGTGATGGCTGAGTTCTGTGAACCCGGCAGCTTCCAGATCATCTGCGGAAAGTCGGAGGAAGAGTACAAGGTATTTACTCTGGAGGAGCTGCTTCCGGAAATGTTCTGAAAAGAGGTTTTCTCGGAATTTGATAAACAAATAGCAGAAAAAATAGACATATCTCGGGAAAATGTACAGATTCATACGAAAATAGTGAGAAAATGCAGGATTGTATTTTGAATCCTGCATTTTTTGAGCCCATTATCGGGATAAAATCGATATATGATTGAAAGAAATGAATATGTGAATTTAAATTCCTTCAAAAATAAGGAAAAATTATAGTTGATTTTTTAACAAAACTTAGGTATAATAATGACATATTGGGGACTGCGATGCTGATCTCCAAAAAAATACTTAGAGAAAGAAAGAGGTTGAGCGTAGTATGGCAAATATTGATTTAACTCAGTATGGTATTACGGGAACTACAGAAATCGTCCACAATCCTTCTTACGAGATGCTTTTCGAGGAAGAGACAAATCCGAATCTTGAAGGATACGACAAAGGACAGGTCAGTGAGCTTGGTGCAGTCAATGTTATGACAGGTATCTATACAGGCCGTTCCCCGAAAGACAAATACATCGTAATGGATGAGAACTCCAAAGACACTGTATGGTGGACTTCTGATGAGTACAAGAATGATAACCACCCGGCAAGCCAGGAAGCATGGAATGCAGTGAAAGAGATCGCTAAGAAAGAGCTCTCCAACAAGAGACTTTTCGTAGTTGACGCATTCTGCGGCGCAAACAAAGATACACGTATGGCGATCCGTTTCATCGTGGAAGTTGCTTGGCAGGCTCACTTCGTAACAAATATGTTCATTCAGCCGACAGCAGAAGAGCTGGAGAACTTTGAGCCGGATTTCGTTGTTTACAACGCTTCCAAGGCAAAAGTTGAGAACTATGAGGAGCTGGGACTGAGGTCTGAGACAGCTGTTATGTTCAACATCACAAGCCGCGAGCAGGTTATCGTGAATACATGGTACGGCGGAGAGATGAAGAAAGGTATGTTCTCCATGATGAACTACTACCTGCCGCTGAAGGGCATCGCGTCCATGCACTGCTCTGCAAACACAGATATGAACGGAGAGAATACAGCAATCTTCTTCGGACTTTCCGGAACAGGTAAGACAACACTTTCCACAGATCCGAAGAGACTTCTGATCGGTGATGACGAGCACGGCTGGGATGACAACGGAGTATTCAACTTCGAGGGCGGATGCTATGCTAAGGTTATCGACCTTGATAAAGATTCTGAGCCGGATATCTACAATGCGATCAAGCGCAACGCTCTTCTTGAGAACGTTACACTGGACGCAGAGGGACATATCGACTTTACTGACAAGAGCGTGACAGAGAATACACGTGTATCCTATCCGATCGACCACATCGAGAAGATCGTGCGTCCGGTATCTGCAGCTCCGGCAGCGAAGAATGTGATCTTCCTGTCAGCAGATGCGTTCGGAGTACTTCCGCCGGTATCTGTTCTGACACCTGAGCAGACAGAGTACTACTTCCTGTCAGGATTCACAGCTAAGCTGGCTGGAACAGAGCGTGGAATCACAGAGCCGACACCGACATTCTCTGCTTGCTTTGGACAGGCATTCCTTGAGCTGCATCCGACAAAATATGCAGAGGAGCTCGTTAAGAGAATGAAAGAGAGCGGAGCGAAAGCTTACCTCGTAAATACAGGATGGAACGGAACTGGAAAACGTATCTCCATCAAAGATACACGTGGTATCATCGATGCGATCCTTGACGGTTCAATCCTCTCTGCACCGACAAAGACGATCCCGCACTTCAACTTCGAGGTTCCGACAGAGCTTCCGGGAGTTGATCCGGCGATCCTTGACCCGAGAGATACTTATGCAGACGCTTCCGAGTGGGAAGAGAAAGCAAAAGATCTTGCTGCAAGATTCGTCAAGAACTTCAAGAAATATGAGAGCAATGAGCTCGGAAAAGCTCTTGTTGCTGCAGGTCCGCAGGAATAATACAGGAACGAAAGATACAGAATGCCGCAGAAGCGCTGAGAACGGATGCTCCTGCGGCATCTTTTATGCGCGCGCAGGAGCGGGCGGGGAGCAAAGCAAAAAAAGCGCTCCGGACGGAACTGTGAGTTCCGTGACCGGAGCGCCAGGATGCATCCTCTGACGGGGCTGATTATAAAAAGATATCAGCTTTTTTATCGCTCTGGCAGACTTTGCTCAGTCTGCCGGTGACCATTTTCATCTTGAGTGAATTGACGGACCTGGCGTTCTGTCTGCAGATCCGGACACATTTCAGACAGCCGATACACTTGTCCTTGTCTGTTTTCTTCGGGTCTTTCAGGGAGATAGCGCCGGCCGGACAGACCTTGGCACAGGCTTTGCATTCCGTACAGGAGTTCACATCGGCTTTCGGGAACAGCATGTTTTTGCCGTATTTGCGGTAAGGTGTATTGCCCGGCAGACTGATGTCGAAGCTGTCGAAGGTGTCTGATTTTTTTATGCGGCGGTTCAGTTCCACTCCGTATTCTGCGATGGTCTTCAGATCTGCCTTATTCGGACGCCTTGCGCCGATCGTCGGGTCGAGGGAGTGCTCTGCCGGAAATGCTGCGGCTGCGATGACCTTGAACCCGTTCTTTTCTACAATATCCTTCAGCTCAAGGAGCGCGTCCTCGTAGTCGCGGCAGCCGTATGTAGCGATAAGGGCGGCTGGAGTACCGTTTCCGGTGATACCTTTCAGATATTCCGTGAAGAGAGCAGGAACGCGTCCGTAGTATACGGGGATGCCGAAGAGGGCAAAATCATTTTCGGCAAATTTAAGGACGGGTTTCTTTTCTTTATAAACGGAAAAATCATGGGAGGTGGATTTGAGATCAATGCTGCGCGCCGCTTCCATGATGACTTTCCGTGTTGTGCCTGTGGGGCTGAAATATACAAGTTTTAATTCGTTCATTTTCATAAAGCCAAAACTCCTTCGTTTGTGAAATCAGCATCTGAGCATGCCATAATGTAACTATACCATATCAGGATACAAAATGCACGGATCACTTCAAAAAACGGGAGATCAAGAAATAAATGTTATGGAAAAAAGAATCAGTTGTAAAATCCATGTAATTGGAGTATAATACTTCTAGATTAAGAAGAAAGTTTTACCTGGGATGTGCGATAACCCTGTTATTTTGAACCTACATTACTTTAAAAGGGATTCTTATATTTCTGTAATATGTCAGGCCTCCAAGTTGCAGTGGAAGACAGAAAAGCAGATGCGGTTGCCCACCTAGCTGTGGCTAGGAGTCAAAATACAGGACCGGCATTTTGGGGACAACGAAAGATAAAGGCGGTCGTCTTGTACGGCCGCTTTTTCCTTCTGGGGACACAGTTCACATGCTGTATCAGAGGGGCGGGGCTGTACGCCGCCGGAAACGGCAGAGGGCGGACAGGCTGATCTAATGGATTTACAGATTGTCAAGGAGTTTGCGAATGGAGAAGAGAAACCGTCTGAAAAAGAGAATATTGAGGATTATCGTGACGGTGAATTCACATCACACAGGGGCATATGCGGCTCAGGCGGCTTATTTTTTTGTCCTCTCACTGATCCCGATCTTTCTGCTCCTTCTTACGATGGTGCAGTTTACGCCTGTGACGATGAATGATGTACTGCAGGCTGTACTGCAGGTGTTCCCTTCTACGGTGACGCCGCTGATCCGTTCGATCGTGATACAGGTGTATACACAGTCAGGAGGGATCATTCCGGTCTCGATCGTCGTCGCGCTTTGGTCAGCAGGGAAAGGCGTTCTGTCGGTCACATCCGGGCTGAACTGTATCTATGCCAACATAGAGACAAGAAATTATATCTATCTGCGTCTGAGGGCATCGCTGTATACGGTGATCTTCCTTCTGGCGATCATGCTGTCGCTTGTACTTTCTGTATTCGGAAACAGTATCAGTGTGATGCTTTATGAACATCTGCCCTTCCTGAGCAGGGTGGTGGATTTTATTATCCGGATCAGGACGTTTGTGACCCTGGTCGTTCTGACAGCGTTCTGGGACCTGGTATACAAATTCCTGCCGAACCGGAAGAACCGCGCCAGCACGACGCTGCGGAGACAGCTGCCGGGGGCGCTGTTCACTGCCTGCGGATGGCTGCTCATTTCATTTGTTTTTTCAATCTATCTGGATATTTTTACCGGATTTACGAGCATGTACGGAAGTCTCACTACGATCATCCTTATCATGCTCTGGCTCTACGGCTGTATGTATATCATACTTCTGGGCGGGGAGGTGAATGCCCTGCTGGAGCGTTTTTACTGGAAAGAGCGCGCATGCGGGGTTGACAAAAGAAAAACCTATGATAAAATGGAATAGTAATTTGGCTGTTTATCAGTATATTATATAAGGAAAAGCTGAGATCGTGTAAAGTAGAGACCCATTTTCTATCAGAGAGAGAAAATCACCGGCTGAAAGTTTTCTTTAGTTCAGATGGCGATCGAATTTCCCACGTTAGCTGCGCTTTTGAATCAAAGTAGGAAGCGCCGTAGATTGTACGTTACACATACCGAGTGCCCGCGCTCACGCACGGGAAACAGGGTGGTACCGCGAGACAGACCTCGTCCCTTACCAGGGGCGGGGCTTTTTTTTCGCGATAACCAGGACTGCGTGCAGCATGCAGGTCATCGGGCACGGTCATGCTTGCATGAACCGGGCAGGGTGTCCTGCAGGCTATAGGCAGTCTGGCCGCGACCGAGATGAAGCGAAGCGGAATCGAGGTTCTCCGGGCGGGCACGGTGCGTACAGAATTGGGAATGATACCATGATGCCGCAGAATGAGGCATACAGCGGAAAGGAGTAAAAGATGAAAGAGAAACTGGAACAGATCAAAGCGGAGGCGGTCGCACAGATCCAGGCTGCCGATGCACCTGAGAAACTCAATGACGTCCGTGTTAAGTTCCTCGGAAGAAAGGGCGAACTCACTGCAGTGCTCAAGGGAATGAAGGATGTCGCACCGGAGGACAGACCGAAGGTGGGACAGATGGTCAACGATACAAGAGCGGCTATCGGGCAGCTGCTGGATGAGACAAAGGCGAAAATGGAGAAAGCCATCCGGGAGCAGAAAATGAAAGAGGAAGTTATCGATGTAACTCTCCCGTCAAAGAAAAATATCATCGGACACAGACATCCGAATACGATCGCTCAGGAAGAGGTGGAGAGGATCTTCGTCGGCATGGGATATGAGGTTATTGAGGGACCTGAAGTGGAGTATGATGAGTATAACTTCGAGAAGCTGAACATTCCGGCGGATCATCCGGCAAAGGACGAGCAGGATACATTCTATATTAATAAAGATATTGTTCTCCGTACACAGACATCGCCGGTACAGGCGCGTATCATGGAGCAGGGAAATCTTCCGATCCGTATGATCTCACCGGGAAGAGTATTCCGTTCTGACGAAGTGGATGCAACACATTCACCGTCCTTCCATCAGATCGAGGGACTTGTTATTGACAAGAACATTTCTTTCGCAGACCTGAAAGGAACACTGGAGGTGTTTGCAAAAGAGCTGTTCGGACCGGAGACGAAGACGAAATTCCGTCCGCATCACTTCCCGTTCACCGAGCCCAGCGCAGAGGTGGATGTAAGCTGTTTCAAATGCGGAGGAAAAGGATGCCGTTTCTGTAAAGGCTCAGGATGGATCGAGATCCTCGGCTGCGGTATGGTACATCCACATGTGCTTGAAATGTGCGGGATCGACCCGGAAGTATACGGCGGGTTCGCGTTCGGCGTGGGACTTGAGCGTATCGCGCTTTTGAAATATGAGATCGATGACATGAGACTTCTGTATGAGAATGATATCAGATTCCTGAAGCAGTTCTAGAAAATCAGGGATAAGAAGGAAGAAGTATCGATTTTGAAATAGAAGGAAGGAAAGGTAGTTAAGATGAATACTTCATTATCATGGATAAAAGCATATGTTCCGGATCTCGACGTGACTGCACAGGAGTACACGGATGCGATGACGCTTTCCGGGACAAAGGTAGAGGGATATGAAAAGCTGGATGCGGATCTTGACAAGATCGTGATCGGACAGATCGATAAAATAGAGAAGCATCCGGATGCAGACAAGCTGATCATCTGTCAGGTGAACATCGGGACAGAGACGATCCAGATCGTTACAGGGGCTCCGAATGTGAAAGAAGGAGACAAAGTGCCGGTGGTGCTGGACGGCGGACGTGTCGCAGGCGGACATGAGCCCGGACAGAAAGTGGCCGGCGGAGTCAAGATCAAGAAAGGGAAACTCCGCGGCGTGGAGAGTAATGGTATGATGTGCTCTATCGAAGAGCTCGGCTCCACGAGAGAGATGTATCCGGAAGCGCCGGAGTACGGAATCTATATCTTCCCGGAAGACGCAGTTGTGGGCGAGAGTGCGATCAAGGCGCTGGGCCTGGATGACGCGATCTTTGAGTATGAGATCACATCCAACCGTGTGGACTGCTTCAGCGTCATCGGGATCGCGAGAGAAGCGGCAGCTACATTCCGCAAGGAATTTAAACCTCCGGTCGTGACAGCTACGGGAAATGACGAGGACGTCAACGACTATATTAAAGTAACTGTTGAAAATACAGATCTCTGCCCCCGCTACTGCGCAAGAGTGGTGAAGAACATCAAGATCGGACCGTCTCCGAAGTGGATGCAGAGAAGGCTTGCCTCCGTGGGAATCCGTCCGATCAACAACCTTGTGGATATTACAAACTATGTGATGGAAGAGTACGGACAGCCCATGCACGCTTATGATCTGGATACCATTGCGGATCATCATATCATCGTAAAGACAGCGAAGAACGGAGACAAATTTGTCACACTGGACGGACAGGAGCGGACAGTGGACGAGAATGTGCTCATGATCTGCGACGGCGAGAAGGAGATCGGCATTGCGGGGATCATGGGAGGAGAGAACTCCATGATCACAGACGATGTGAAGACCATGCTCTTTGAGGCGGCCTGCTTCGACGGGGTGAACATCCGCAAGTCCAGCAAGCGGATCGGTCTGAGAACAGACGCTTCTGCCAAATTCGAGAAAGGGCTTGACCCGAACAACGCTCAGGCAGCGATCGACCGTGCCTGCCAGCTCGTCGAAGAGATGGGAGCAGGCGAAGTAGTCGGCGGAATCGTTGATGTCTATGGAAAGAAGAAGGAGCCTGTGAGAGTTCCGTTTGATGCGCAGAAGATCAATGAACTGCTTGGCACGGACATTTCCGAGGAAGAGATGCTGGGATACTTCAAGGCGATCGATCTGGGCTATGATGCTGAGACAAAGGAAGTGATCGCTCCGACTTTCCGTCACGATCTGTTCCGCCTGGCGGACCTTGCGGAAGAAGTGGCGAGATTCTACGGATATGACAATATCCCGACGACTCTTCCGGCGGGAGAGTCCACGATGGGCAAGCTCTCCTTCAAGCTGAGGATCGAGCAGGTGGCAAGAGATATCGCAGAATTCTGCGGATTCAGCCAGGGAATGACTTACTCTTTCGAGAGCCCGAAGGTATTTGACAAGCTGCTCCTTCCGGCAGATTCTCCGCTGAGAAATGCGATCGAGATCATGAACCCGCTGGGCGAGGACTACAGTATCATGAGGACGAGCACGCTGAACGGAATGCTCACTTCTCTTGCTACGAACTATAATAGAAGGAACAAGGATGTCCGCCTGTATGAACTGGGCAACATTTATATTCCGAAGGCGCTGCCGCTGACAGAACTTCCGGATGAGCGCATGCAGTTTACTCTGGGTATGTACGGCAGCGGAGATTTCTTCACGATGAAAGGCGTTGTAGAAGAGTTCTTTGAGAAGATCGGCATGAGAGACAGAGAAAAATATGATCCGAACGCAGGAAAGACGTTCCTTCACCCGGGCCGCCAGGCGAATATTATTTACGATGGAAAAGTTGTGGGATATCTGGGAGAGGTGCATCCGGAAGTGGCGGATACCTACGGGATCGGCGAGAGGGCGTACATCGCAGTGATCGATATGCCGGCGGTCCTGCCTTATGCGACATTTGACAGGAAGTATACAGGTATCGCAAAATATCCGTCAGTGACCCGCGATATCAGCATGGTCGTTCCGAAGGCTGTCCTTGTAGGCCAGATCGAGGAAGTGATCGAGAAGAAGGGCGGTTCCCATCTGGAGAGCTATAAGCTGTTCGATATTTATGAGGGAAGCCAGATCAAGGAAGGGTACAAGTCTGTTGCGTATTCGATCGTGTTCCGCGCGAAAGACAGAACGCTTGAGGAGGCGGATGTATCCTCTGCGATGAAGAAGATCCTGAAAGGTCTGGAAGAGCTGGGTATTGAACTCAGACAGTAATAAGAAAGGAAGATACGCTTGAAGACAAGTGATTTTTACTATGATCTGCCCCAGGAGCTGATCGCCCAGGACCCGCTGGAAGACCGCTCTTCGTCCAGGCTGATGGTACTGGACAAGGAGACTGGTAAAACGGAGCATCATGTGTTCAGGGATATCGTGGGATATCTGAACCCGGGAGACTGCCTGGTCATCAATGATACCAAAGTGATCCCTGCACGCCTGATCGGAGCGAAGGAAGAGACCGGGGCAAAGATCGAGGTGCTGCTCCTGAAAAGAGGGGCAAATGATGTGTGGGAGACGCTGGTCAAACCGGGGCGCAAGGCGAAGCCCGGGACAAGGATCAGTTTCGGGGACGGGCTTCTTGTGGGGGAGGTCGTTGATATCGTGGATGAGGGCAACCGCCTGATCCGCTTTGAGTATGAAGGGATCTTTGAGGAGATCCTGGACCAGCTGGGGCAGATGCCGCTGCCTCCCTACATTACACATCAGCTGAAAGACAAGGACCGGTACAATACGGTCTACGCAGAGCATTCCGGTTCGGCGGCAGCGCCCACGGCAGGGCTGCATTTCACACCGGAGCTGCTGAAAGAGATTGAGGAGAAGGGCGTCGATATCGCCAGAGTCACGCTCCATGTGGGGCTGGGGACATTCCGCCCCGTCAAGGTGGATGACGTGGAGAACCACCACATGCATTCTGAATTTTACATGATCGATGAGGAGGCGGCAGAGAAGATCAACCGGGCGAAGGAAAACGGGAAACGGGTGATCTGTGTCGGGACCACAAGCTGCCGGACGGTTGAATCTGCGGCGGATGAGAACGGAAGGCTGAAAGCCTGCAGCGGATGGACAGAGATCTTTATCTATCCGGGATACCGGTTCAAGATCCTGGACGCGCTGATCACCAATTTCCATCTTCCGGAGTCTACGCTGATCATGCTTGTATCCGCTCTGGCGGGAAAGGAGCATGTACTCGCCGCTTATGAGGAGGCTGTTCGTGAGAGATACCGTTTCTTCAGTTTCGGGGATGCAATGTTCATAAAATAAGCAGGATATGATCCGACAGACAGATACATGAAACGGCAGTATCCGTCCAGCAGCCAGGCTGCAGACGGCGGATACTGCCGTTTTGGCATATATGATGTCGGGGAGAAATCACAGCTTGTCAATTTATTGACGATGTGGTAATATAAAAGGAGCGAAATCAGATTAATGCTTGTGAGTAATTATGGAAATTTTTTTGTTTCTGTAAGAGCTCCATATTTACGGAGGGAAAAGCAGTGCAGTTCTTTTTTTGAGATAATAGTTCTATGAAAAGACAGGTGCAGTTTAATCTTGATTTCTTTTTTTATTTCCAGAAAAAATAAAATGAAAGGTAAGAGGTGGAAAAAATGAGCAGTAAAATCACTATCATCGGCGCCGGAAGTGTCGGAGCAACAATCGCGTACAAACTTTCCTATGAAGATATCGCATCAGAGATCGTCATGATCGATATCAACAAGGACAAGGTAGAAGGAGAAGTTATGGACATCAAGCAGGGAACCTGCTTCAGAAGCCCGATCTCCATCATTGCCGGAGACTATGAAGATGCGAAAGATTCCGATATCGTTATCATCACATCGGGAATCGCACGTAAACCTGGCCAGACAAGAATCGAGCTTGCACAGACAAACGTCAACATTATCAAATCAATCACACCGGAGATCGTAAAAGCGGCTCCGAACGCCAAGTATATCATCGTAAGCAATCCGGTGGATGTCCTCACATATGTATTTACAAAGATCTCAGGACTTCCGGAGAGCCAGATCATCGGATCCGGTACGCTGCTTGACACAGCACGTCTCCGCTACGGCCTGTCAGAGCATTTCAAAGTTGCACAGAAAAATATTCATGCATATGTATTCGGTGAGCATGGAGATTCTTCTTTCGTACCGTGGTCGGGAGCTGCCATCTCTACTGTAAATATCGATGACTACTATGAGGCGATGAAAGCGCACGGAAAAGATATCGAGGAACTGGATAAAGACGCAATGGAAGAGTATGTGCATAAATCAGGCGGACAGGTGATCGCAAAGAAAGGCGCTACTTTCTATGCAGTATCCGTATCTGTCTGCGAGCTGTGCAATCTTGTCCTCGCAGCTTCAAATTCTATCGCAACGGTTTCCTCAATGATGCACGGAGAGTACGGTATTGAGGACGTATGCCTGAGTGTTCTCTGCCTGGTAGGCCCGGATGGAGTTCAGGGCAAAATCCCGATGCACCTGACAGACGAGGAAGTTGCAAAACTTCAGTCCAGCGCAAACAAACTGAAAGAAGTAATCGCTCAGCTGGATATCTAAAACAAACCCCTGGCAGTCTCTGCCGGGGTATCATTAAGCAACATAGGGCGGTTCTTTGTTTCCGCCTGACAGACAAGGAGGTAATACTATGAAATACAGCTATTTTCCTGGCTGTACTCTGAAGAACAAGGCACAGGATCTTGACCACTATGCCAGAATTTCCGCAGAAGCTCTGGGATTTGAACTGGAAGAGATCAGCGAGTGGCAGTGCTGCGGCGGGGTTTATCCTCTGGGAACCGACGAGATCGCAACAAAGCTTGCCTCCGTCCGCGCGCTCAACGACGCAAAAGAGAAGGGGCAGGATCTTGTCACACTCTGTTCTGCCTGTCATCATGTGATCAAGCGCGTGAATGACGACATGAAGAATGTCGATGACATCCGTACAAGAGCCAACAATTATATGGCGCTTGACGAGCCTTATGAAGGAGAGACAAACGTTCTCCACTATCTTGAGGTGCTCCGCGATGTCGTGGGATTTGACGAGCTGAAAAAGAAAGTGACGAACCCGCTTACAGGAAAGAAGATCGGCGCATACTACGGATGCCTTCTCCTCAGACCGGGAAAGATCATGGCATTTGACGATCCGGAGAATCCGAAGATCCTGGAAGATTTTATCCGTGCGATCGGCGCTGAGCCGGTGGTCTATCCGTACCGCAATGAGTGCTGCGGCGGATATATTTCTCTGAAGGAAGAGGATATGTCCAAGGAGATGTGCAGAAAGATCGAAGAGAGTGCTTCCGGTTTTGGAGCTGATATGCTGATCACAGCCTGTCCGCTGTGCATGTATAATCTGAACAAGAACAATGGCGATAATCTGCCGGTATACTATTTTACAGAGCTTCTGGCAGAGGCGCTTGGACTCAAAGAGGAGGTGAAGGAGCAGTGAAGACTGAGAAGAACCGCGCAGAGATGATCAAGGAGATCAGCGGTGTGAATCCCCTGAAATGTATGAAATGCGGGAAGTGTTCCGCTTCCTGTCCTTCCTACAATGAGATGGATATCAAACCTCACCAGTTCGTATCCTATGTGATCAACGAGGACATCGAGTCTCTGGTGAATTCAAAATCCCTCTGGAAATGCCTTTCCTGCTTTGCCTGCGTGGAGAGATGTCCCCGCGATGTAAAGCCGGGCAAACTGATCGATGCGGCGAGACAGATCGTTGTGCGTGAGAGAGGCAAGACTTATCTGTCACCGGATGAGGTGCCGGAACTGCTTGATCCCGACACACCGCAGCAGCTGCTCGTAAGTGCATTCAGAAGATACAGGAGGTGATAAAAGGTGCAGAGGATTGGAGTATTTGTCTGCCACTGCGGAACAAACATCGCAGGTACGGTGGACGTAAAGAAAGTTGTGGAGATGGCGGCACATGAGCCGGGCGTTGTCCATGCTGAGGATTATGCGTATATGTGTTCCGAGGCAGGACAGGAGAAGATCCACAAAGCGATCAAAGAGAAAAAGCTGACAGGACTTGTAGTCTGTTCCTGTTCTCCGCGTATGCATGAGACAACATTCAGAAACGCGGCAGAGAAAGCAGGCTTAAACCCCTATATGGTAGAGATCGCCAACATCCGTGAGCACTGCTCCTGGATCCATAAAGATATGGAAGAGGCGACAGAGAAGGCTGTTATCCTGATGCGTGCGGCGGTTGCAAAGGTCAACCTGGATGCGCCGCTGAAACCGGGCGAGAGCAAGGTTACAAAGAGAGCGCTTGTCATCGGCGGAGGAATCGCCGGCATTCAGACAGCGCTGGATATCGCAGAAGCAGGATACCCGGTTGATATCGTAGAGAAGACCCCGAGTATCGGAGGAAGGATGTCTCAGCTTGATAAGACATTCCCGACGCTGGACTGCTCTTCATGTATCCTGACCCCGAAGATGGGAGAAGTGAACGCTCATCCGCTGATCAACATCTATACATACAGCGAGGTTGAGAGCGTGGCAGGATTCGTGGGTGACTTCACGGTTGAGATCCGCAAGAAAGCAAGAAGCGTGGATATGAACAAGTGTACAGGATGTGGATTATGCCAGGAGAAATGCCCGAGCAAGAAGACTCCAAGTGAGTTCAACCGCGGCTTGAGCACAAGAAGCGCAATCTATACACCGTTCGCACAGGCGGTCCCGAACGTTCCGGTCATCGACCGCGACGCATGTATCAAGTTCAAGACCGGAAAATGCGGAATCTGTTCGAAAGTCTGCCAGGCAGGCGCGATCGATTACGATCAGAAAGATGAGATCATTACAGAGAAGTACGGCGCGATCGTTGTCGCAACCGGATTCGACATGATCAAACTTGACAGATATGACGAGTATGCATACAGCCAGAGCAAGGATGTCATCACATCTCTCGAGCTGGAGCGTATCATGAACGCGGCAGGACCGACAGGCGGTCATCTGGAGCGTCTCTCTGACGGAAAAGCTCCGAAGGAGATCGTGTTCATCCAGTGCGTGGGAAGCCGATGCGCAGATGACAGAGGAAAGAGCTACTGCTCCAAGATCTGCTGTATGTACACAGCAAAACACGCGATGCTGATCCGTGACAAATATCCGGATACTAACGTGACGGTATTCTATATCGACGTACGTACGCCGGGTAAGAACTTTGATGAGTTCTACCGCAGAGCCGTAGAAGACTACGGAGTGAATTACATAAAAGGCCAGGTCGGAAAGGTCATTCCGCAGCCAAACGGAAAACTGCTCGTACAGGGAGCTGACCTGATCGACAGCAAACAGATTTTGAAAGAGGCTGATATGGTCGTTCTTGCAGCGGCGATCGAGCCGAACCCGGATGTGAGAAAGATCGCTACCATGCTCACAGCAAGTATCGATACAAACAACTTCCTCACAGAAGCTCATGCGAAGCTTCGTCCGGTAGAGTCCCCGACAGCGGGTATCTTCCTCTCAGGCGTATGCCAGGGACCGAAGGATATTCCGGAGACAGTATCTCAGGCAGGTGCGGCGGCTGTCAAAGCCATCGGACTGCTCGCAAAGGATAAACTGCTGACCAATCCGTGTACGGCACATTCCGATGAACTCCTGTGTAACGGATGTTCCCAGTGTGCGAATGTCTGCCCGTACGGAGCGATCACATATGAGGACAAAGAGGTGAATGATCACGGAGTCCGCGAGACAAGGCGTATCGCAGTTGTAAACGACGCGCTGTGTCAGGGTTGTGGAGCATGTACCGTAACATGTCCGTCCGGAGCAATGGACCTGCAGGGATTCTCTAACAGACAGATCTTAGCGGAGGTGGATGCGATATGTCGATAGAAAAGAATGAAGAATTCAGACCAAAGATCGTAGCGTTCTGCTGCAACTGGTGCAGTTACGCAGGCGCAGACCTGGCGGGAAGCAGCCGTATGTCCTACTCGGCTGACGTGAAGATCATCCGCGTTCCATGTTCCTGCCGTGTGAATCCGATGTTCATCTTAAGAGCATTCGAGAGAGGTGCAGACGGAGTTATCATGTGCGGATGCCATCCGGGAGACTGCCACTATACGTCAGGAAACTTCTATGCGAGAAGACGTATGACACTGCTGTTCTCCATGCTGGATTACATCGGAGTAGAAAACGGACGTACCCGTGTAGAATGGGTATCAGCGGCTGAGGGTGCAAAATTCTCCCAGACTATGCATGAGTTTGTGGACAAGGTCGCATCCCTTGGTAAGAATGTGAGATTGGAGGATTTAAGATGCAGGAATTAATTAACCGCGCGAAAGAGCTTCTGGCCGACGGAACTGTGGCGAGAGTGCTCGGATGGAAAGCCGGGGACCTGCCTTACAATCCGGAACCGGCTTATTTTGAGAAAGAAGAAGACTTTGCGGATTTCGTCTACAACGGATTCTGCGGAGCAAACTTAAGCAAATATATGATCGAGGCTTCCAAGCTGGAAGGAAAGACTCTTGTCTGCCTGAAGCCCTGCGATACATACAGCTTCCAGGAACTGATGAAAGAGCACCGCGTTGACCGCGACAAAGCGTACATCATCGGCGTGGGATGTAAAGGAAAACTGGATATCGAAAAGATCAAAGCCATGGGCATCAAGGGAATCCAGAGTATTTCCGGAGCAGAGATCGAGGACGAGGCGGAGACCCTGACGATCCAGACGATCTACGGAGAAAAAACATGCGCATACAAGGATGCCATGCTGGAGAGATGTCATGTCTGCAAAGGAAAGGACCACATGATCTTTGACGAGGTCATCGGAGAGTCAAAAGAGACAAAAGATGCGGACCGCTTCGCCGAAGTGGAGAAGATCGAGGCTATGAGCCCGGAAGAGAAGTTCGCATTCTTCCAGAAAGAGCTGAGCAAATGTATCCGCTGCAATGCCTGCAGAAATGTATGTCCGGCATGCAGCTGCAGAAAATGCGTATTTGACAGCAACAAGTTCGACAGTGCCCAGAAGGCCAATGTGGACTCCTTCGAGGAGAAGATGTTCCACATCATCCGCGCTTTCCATGTGGCAGGAAGATGTACGGACTGCGGCGAGTGCAGCAGGGTATGTCCGCAGGGAATCCCGCTTCACCTGTTCAACCGGAAGTTCATCAAGGATATCAATGAACTTTACGGAGAGTATCAGGCAGGAGCTGATCTGGAACCGAGAACCCCTCTTACCGATTACCGGTTTGAGGATGCTGAGCCTGGGATCGTGGCAGAAAGGGGATAATGTATGTATAAGATCGCGAAAGAAAATCTGACGGCATTATTTCAGAAGATTGCCTCAGAACAGGAATTATATCTGCCGGTTAAGACCGCAGGTCAGACCAATTTCGGTGTGTGGACAGAGGACGCAGAAGTCGATCTTGATACACTGAAAACAGTGAAATCTCCGAAGGATGTTTTCTTCCCGCAGAGCGAGACACTCTATACCTGTGTTAAGGACGGAAAGAAGATCAGCATTGAACCGGAGGCGCTCAAAGAGCAGAATTTCGTCGTATTCGGAATGAAGAGCTGCGACGTGAAAGGCGTGGAAGTGCTTGATCGCGTATTCCTTGTGGATCCGCTGGATACATTCTATGCGGCGCGCAGAGATCACGGGACCATCGTTGCACTTGCGTGCCATGAACCGGAAGAGACCTGCTTCTGCAAGGTATTCGGTGTTGACGCTGCAGACCCGTCGGCTGCTGATGTGGCGACATGGATCATCGACGGCATGCTGTACTGGAAACCTCTTACCGAGAAGGGAGAAGCTCTGACAGAGGCTGTGAAAGACCTGCTTGAAGAGGATGGAAGCGCAGAGCAGACTGTCGAGAAAGAGCAGGCTGCGATCCGCGATATCGTTGAGAAACTTCCCTATACACATCTTTCCCTGGAGGGATGGAACGGGGACGTCCTGATGGAAAAATTCGAGAACCCGCTGTGGGATGAACTTTATAAACCGTGTCTTGCATGTGGAACATGTACTTTCGTGTGCCCGACATGTCAGTGCTATGACATCAAGGATTACGATATGGGCAAAAAGGGTGTCCAGAGATACCGCTGCTGGGATTCCTGCATGTACTCCGATTTCACTCTGATGGCTGCCGGAAACAACCGTAAGACACAGAAAGAAAGATTCCGCCAGAGATTCATGCACAAGCTGGTATACTATCCGGCAAACAATGACGGAATGTATTCCTGCGTCGGATGCGGAAGATGCGTGGAGAAATGTCCGGCATCGCTGAATATTGTGAAAGTAATCAAAGCATTTGAGAAACAGGGAGGTGAGCAGTAATGAGTGAATGTACCTGCCATAAGAACTATACGCTGGATACGCTGATCCCGAAGGTCGGCATCATCACGGATATCCGCCAGGAGACTCCGGATGTCAAGACATTCCGCGTAAACGCGCCGGAGGGCGGCAAGCTTTTCGAGCATATGCCGGGACAGTGTGCGATGCTCTGTGCTCCTGGTGTCAGTGAAGGTATGTTTTCGATCACATCTTCTCCGACAAACAAAGAATATCAGGAATTCAGCATTAAGAAATGCGGAGTCCTGACTGATTACCTCCACAGTCTGGAGGTAGGTGATGAGATCACCGTACGCGGACCTTACGGAAACCATTTCCCGGTGGAAGACAAGCTGAAAGGCAAAGACCTTCTCTTCATAGCAGGAGGTATCGGCCTTGCGCCGCTGCGTTCCGTGATCAATTATGTGCTGGACAACCGTGACGACTACGGAACTGTTGATATCGTGTACGGTTCCCGTTCCGCGGATGATCTGGTCCAGTTAAAGGAGATCCAGGAAGTCTGGATGAAGGCAAAGGATGTACATGTTCATCTGACCATCGACCGCGAGCAGGAGGGATGGGACGGCCATGTAGGATTTGTCCCGAACTATGTGAAAGAGCTTGACTTCGATGTAAACAAGACGGCTCTGATCTGCGGACCACCGATCATGATCAAGTTCACGCTTTCAGGTCTTGAAGAACTGGGATTCTCCAGAGATCAGGTCTATACGACACTTGAGCTTCGTATGAAATGCGGAATCGGCAAGTGCGGAAGATGCAACATCGGATCAAAATATGTATGTAAAGACGGCCCGGTATTTCGTTGCGATGAGATCGATGAGATGCCGAATGAATACTAGGGAAAGGAAGAAATATCATGGAGAAAATGGTAAATGTATATTTTTTCGGTAAGAAATACAGTGTACCGGCTGACCTGACGATCATGACAGCAATGGAATATGCGGGATATACACTGAAAAGAGGATGCGGATGCCGTCACGGTTTCTGCGGTGCCTGTGCCACGATCTACAGGATCAAGGGACAAAATGAGCTGAAGACATGCCTCGCCTGTCAGACACAGGTAGAGGAGGGAATGTATGTGGCAAGTATCCCGTTCTTCCCGACAGACAAGAGAACTTACGATATCAATGAGATCCGTCCGGAGCAGAGGATCATGATGGATCTGTATCCGGAGATCTACAGCTGCATCGGCTGCAACGCCTGTACAAAGGCTTGTACACAGGATCTGAACGTAATGCAGTACATCGCATATGCACAGCGCGGCGACTTTGAGAAATGTGCGGAAGAGTCCTTCGACTGTATCGGATGCGGATGCTGCTCCGTGAGATGTCCGGCCGGAATCTCCCACCCGATGGTAGGTGTCCTCGCAAGACGTCTGACAGGAAAATACATCGAGCCTGAGTCAAAGCATCTTACAAAGCGTGTGGAGGAGATCCACCACGGCGATTACGACCAGCTGATCGAGCAGATCATGGAGAAGCCGATCACAGAGATGCAGGAACTTTACAACAACAGAGAGATTGAGAAATAAGGAGGGAAGATCATGTTTACACCGGAAATGATGGAATCCGTAAAAAAAGTGGAGGCCACCAGGGCGTCACGTCTGGGCGTTGAGCCGAGACGTATGTCTGCAGAGGAAAAAGATGCCCTTCTTAAGGCATTTCATCCTGACTACAGAGAAGATGCTTTTGCAGAGATCAAGGTAGGACCGAACAAGGGACAGAAAGCACCGAAGGAGCTGGTACATCTTCTGCACTCCAACAGCCGTCTTCTTACAGACAAGGTTGATATCAACAAAGTAGATTACGATGTTGACGTGCTCATCATCGGAGGCGGCGGAGCCGGCGCTTCCGCAGCCATCGAGGCTGACGAGGCAGGAGCAAACGTCATGATCGTGACAAAACTCCGTATCGGCGATGCCAACACTATGATGGCAGAGGGTGGTATCCAGGCTGCTGACAAGGAGAATGACTCTCCGGTACAGCACTATCTGGACGCTTTCGGAGGCGGACATTTTGCCGCGAGACCGGAGCTGCTGAAACGTCTTGTAATGGAAGCGCCGGACGCGATCAAATGGCTGAACGATCTTGGCGTTATGTTCGATAAAGACAAAGACGGAAATATGATCACAACACACGGCGGCGGAACATCCAGAAAGAGAATGCATGCCTGCAAGGATTACTCCGGAGCAGAGATCATGCGTACTCTCCGCGATGAAGTATTAAACCGTCAGATTCCGATCGCTGAGTTTACAGCTGCGGTTGAGCTGATCAGAGACGACAGAGGACAGGTTGCGGGAGCCGTTCTCCAGAACCTGGAGACAGACGACTATCTTGTAGCAAAGGCAAAGACAGTCATCATCGCAACAGGCGGTGCAGGACGTATGCACTACCAGGGATTCCCGACATCCAACCATTACGGAGCAACAGCAGACGGACTGATCCTCGGATACCGTATGGGCGCACCGCTCCTGTATCAGGATACGATCCAGTATCACCCGACAGGAGTTGCTTATCCGTCACAGATCTTCGGAGCTCTTGTGACAGAGAAGGTTCGTTCCGTAGGCGCACAGCTCGTCAATGTTGACGGTGAAGCTTTCATGCATCCGCTTGAGACCCGTGACGTTGCTGCAGCAGGAATCATCCGTGAGTGTACAGAGCGCGGAAAAGGAGTGACAACACCGCTCGGAAGCGGCGTATGGCTTGATACTCCGATGATCGAGGAGATCGGCGGACCGGGAACGATCGAGAAACGTATCCCTGCGATGCTCCGTATGTACATGAACTATGACATTGATATGAGAAAACTTCCGATCCTTGTATATCCGACACTCCACTATCAGAACGGCGGTCTGGAGATCGGAGGAGACGGATTTACGAAAGTGATCGACAACCTGCTCGTTGCAGGTGAGGCAGTTGGAGGAATCCACGGAAGAAACCGTCTGATGGGCAACTCCCTGCTTGATATCATCGTATTCGGACGCAATGCAGGAAAGGCTGCAGCGGCGAAGGCGAAAAACGTGGAGCTTGGCAATATGAACCTTGACCATATCGAGGCATATGCAGAAGAACTGAAAGAGGCAGGTCTGGATACAGGTGATGTTTCACCGCTGCTGCTCCCGAAGTACGCAAGACATGAGAGATAGGAAAGGGAGAGAAAATGTTTTTAGTTAATTGGTTTCAGGAAAGTGTTCTGAGCGAAACCCTGATGATTTTATTCCTTGTAGCGTTTATCGGCTATCTTGTAGGAAGTATTACAATCCGCGGTGTGGAACTGGGGACGGCAGGCGTGCTGCTTGTCGCCCTGGTGTTCGGACACTTTATCGGCGACAATGCGGATCTGGTAGAAGGTCTCGGTATGTTCCGCGACCTCGGACTGATCTGTTTCGTGACATCTGTCGGATTTATTGCAGGGCCGAAGTTTTTCCGGAATTTCAAGATCAATGCAAAGTCTTATATCCTGCTGGGATTTATCATTATCGCAATAGGAGCGCTTACTACGGTAGGGATCATTGAGATCGCAGGAGTGCCGTCAGATATTACTGTCGGCATGATGTCAGGTGCACTGACAAGTACTCCGGGACTTGCGGCGGCTCTGGATGCCACCGGATCTGCGAACGCTTCTGTCGGATACGGAATTGCCTATCCGTTTGGAGTAATAGGTGTTGTGCTTTTTGTACAGCTTGTCCCGAAGATCCTGAAGACGGATATGGCTGCAGAGCGTGCAAAGTTTGAGGCGGCTCAGAATGTTGGAGACGACGCTCTGAAGCAGAAAAAGAAACTGTTCCAGGTGGATGCAATGGGATTCTTCCCGTTTGCACTTGCGATCGCGCTGGGTATCGTCCTTGCGAAGATCGTGATCCCGCTTCCGGGCGGAGCCCAGTTCTCTCTGGGAACTTCAGGTGGTCCGCTGATCGCAGGCCTGATACTCGGCCATTTCGGACATGCAGGGAAGATCAGCTTCCATGTAGAGAAATCTGTGCTGGAGTGCTTAAGAGAATTCGGTCTGGCGCTGTTCCTTATCGGAGCAGGTGTGGAGGCTGGAGCCGGATTTATCGAGATCCTGAAGGAGCAGGGACTTGTGCTCTTCCTTTACGGAGCGCTGATCACACTGATCCCGATGATCGTCGGATATTTTGTGGCGACCAAGCTGATGAAGCTGAGCCTGTTCAATACGCTTGGCTCTATCTGCGGCGGTATGACAAGTACGCCGGCCCTCGGTACGCTGATCAGTGTGACCGGAACAGACGACGTTGCGTCCGCTTATGCGGCAACCTACCCCGTCGCGCTGGTATTTGTGGTGCTGGCGTGCCAGTTTATCGGAATATTCCTGTAAAAGATGGAGCGGGTTTTCCCGCTCTGAAAAAATATAATAATTTAAAAATGGAAGGAGTTGGCTTTCATGCGTGAAATTAATGTAAGCACACTTACAGACGTGATCGAGAGACTCTGCATCGAGGCAAACGAGCACCTCCCGGAAGACGTGAAATGTGCGATCCGCGACTGCCGTGCCTGTGAGGACGGTGAGATCGCTAAAGGAGTTCTCGACAATATCATCGAGAATTTTGAGATCGCGGACAATGAGAACGTGCCGATCTGCCAGGACACTGGTATGGCATGTGTATTCCTTGAGATCGGACAGGATGTACATCTTGTCGGAGGAGACCTTGCAGAGGCAGTGGATGAGGGCGTACGCCGCGGATATGACAAAGGTTATCTGCGCAAATCCGTTGTAAAGGATCCGGTCCGCCGTGGAAATACAGGCGACAATACACCGGCAATGCTCTACACGGAGATCGTGCCGGGTGAGAATATCAAGGTCACAGTAGGACCGAAGGGATTCGGAAGCGAGAATATGAGCCAGATCCGTATGTTCAAGCCGTCGGCAGGACTTCAGGGCATCAAGGATTTCATCATCGAGGCAGTGGAGACGGCAGGACCGAACCCATGTCCGCCTATGGTAGTAGGCGTCGGAATCGGCGGAACATTTGACAAGTGTGCACTTCTCGCCAAGAAAGCTCTCATGAGACCGCTTGATTCCTCAAACCCGGATCCGTTCTATGCTGATCTGGAGAAGGAAATGCTGGAGAAGATCAACGAGCTGGGAATCGGACCGCAGGGATTCGGCGGAAAGACAACAGCGATCGGACTGAACATTGAGACAATGCCGACACATATCGCAGGTATGCCGTGTGCAGTCAATATCAACTGCCATGTGACACGCCACAAATCGGAGGTGATATAAATGGCAAGAAAGATTACATTACCACTCACAGAGGAACTTGCTAAGACTCTTCACGCAGGAGATCAGGTGCTCCTGACAGGAACGATCTATACATCACGAGACGCCGGACACAAGAGAATGTGCGAGGCGCTGGCAAAGGGAGAGAAGATCCCCTTTGATCCGACTGACGCAACGATCTACTATGTGGGACCGACTCCGGCGAAACCGGGACATGTTATCGGAAGCGCCGGCCCGACGACCAGCGGACGTATGGACGCTTATGCACCGACCATGATGTCTGTGGGAGCAAGGGGAATGATCGGTAAAGGCGCCCGCCTTCCGGAAGTTGTGGAAGCAATGAAGAAATACAGCGGCGTTTACTTCGGTGCCATTGGCGGCGCAGGAGCACTGCTCGCAAAATGTATCAAGAAAGCAGAACTGATCGCATATGAAGATCTGGGAGCAGAGGCTCTGAGAAAACTCTATGTAGAGGATATGCCGCTTGTCGTCATCATCGACAGCGAGGGCAACAACCTCTACGAGGAAGGCCGCGCGGCATATCTCGCACAGCACAAATAAATTGTCTTTGCAGCAGGAGGCGGAATTGCTCCGCCTCTTGTTTGTGCATATCAATTCTGACAGAATAAAAGGGGAATGAAGCGAAATGACACCTGAAATGATTGCTGAGATTCTGGAAACCATCATGATTCTCGCATTCGGCCTTTCCTGGCCGCTGTCCATCTACAAGTCG